>Ga0265318_10000005_pt1 | contig 303630 bp, 242 predicted proteins | sample 4821metaG_FD_192431 | JGI IMG/M metagenome (GOLD analysis project Ga0265318, IMG submission 192431) | Rhizosphere microbial communities from Carex aquatilis grown in University of Washington, Seatle, WA, United States - 4-8-21 metaG | ecosystem: Host-associated > Plants > Roots > Rhizosphere...
AAAGTTTCCGACCAAGAGATGCAGCGAGTAAACTTGGAGCGTCACTCGTTTCATGGGGAATGGAATTATGTGATCAAGCCTACTCCGAAATCTTAACTTGCTACCTTTATTTATTACCACCGCCTAAGTTCGGGAATGTGATTTCTCTTCTCGATGATCGGAGTCACGATCAATTGCACCCGGTTCAAGCCCGCGACCAACCGGGCCGGATCAAGCCGCAGCGCCAGTCCGGCGGCGGACGTATCCACGTCATGGGCCAGCTCACGGCCGTTCAGCCAGAGCGTGGTTTGGGAACCGAGGGAGGGCAAAAACAATTCCAAGCCAACACCAGCCGGCACGGTTTTCAGCGGGAACGTTCCGCTCAGATCATAAATTTCCCCGGCTTTGGGCAAAGGCGCCAGCCAATTGCCGAGGCTGGTGAAGGGCTCGAGTTTGTCCGAAGCGGAAGGCTGTGCCGTGCCTGCGGGTGCGATGCGGCCACGCCAGTCTTCCACTGTGAGCAGCGTGATGCCCGGGTTGAATTGCTCCAGATCGTGCGACGAAGGATCACCATTGCCCACCCCGATGATCCGTCCGCCGACGACTTCGAAGTTCACGGCGTTGGCGGCGGTCGGCACTGTGCGGCCCTGCGCGTCGCGAGCGGAAACCGTGTAGACCATTACATCCGTGCCATCGGCATTGATCGTTGTCCGGTCAGGAGCGAGCACGAGCGAGACCGGTTCCCCCGTGGTCTCGACACGGGTGGTCTCAACAACTTTTCCGCCCCGGTAGCCACGGGCTTCCAACGTACCGGGCTGGTAAACCACGTTCCATTCCAGGTGGCCGTTGACGGGCATTTCTTTTTTCCCGAGAGACTTCCCGTTCAGCAGCAACTCAACTGCCTCATGATTGCTGTTGGCGGTGACGATGATTTCCTGGCCTTCCTTGCCGGGCCAGTTCCAATGCGGGAAGACGTGCAGCACAGGGGCGTCCGACCACCAGGCTTGCAGGTAATAGAAACTGTCCTTGGGAAAGCCGCAGGTGTCCATGATGCCGAACTGCGAGCCGACGGCCGGCCAGCCAAACGGCGTGGTCTCACCGCGGTAATCGAAACCGGTCCAGAAGAAGACCCCGGCGAGAAACGGATGCGCAGCATAATATTTCCAGCCGCTCTCCGCATTGCCGCCCGAAGAACCGTCGAGCTGCGGCGACAGGAAAGCCCTCGCCCGGTCGTCAAAATATATTCCCCGCGTGCCCTGGGTGGTGGTCTCCTCGGTGCCAAGGATGATTTGTTTCGGGTAATCTGCGTGTTGTTTCTCGGGATTGCCCTGCTTGAGGTAGTTGACCCCCGCCGCCTCGATGGTGGAGGAAATGCCACCCCACCCACCGCTGATCGCCGCCGTGATCGGACGGGTGTGATCGAGGCGTTGCGCGAAGGCCTGCACCGAGGCTGCGATGCGCGCCCCCTTGATATTGCCTTCAATGCCCCATTCCTCGTTGCCGATCGACCAAAGGATGACACTGGGATGATTGCGGTCGCGGCGGATCATCTGCTCCATCTGGCCGAGCGGCTCCGGGCTCGGCTCCATCAGGCGATTTTCATCAATCACCAGCATGCCGAGTCGGTCGCAGGCATCAAGCAGCTCGGGGGCCGGAGGATTGTGCGAGCAACGATAGGCGTTGCTGCCCATTTCCTTCAGCCGGGCGATCCGAAAATCCTGCAATGCATCAGGCAGCGCCACGCCGACGCCGGCGTGATCCTGGTGGTTGTTCGTGCCCTTGAGCTCGACGCGCTTTCCATTGAGAAAGAATCCGTGGTCCGGATCGAAGCGAATGGTGCGGATGCCGAAATTCGTGACGTAATGATCCACCACCGCACCGCCGGCATGTATGGTCGTGACCAGACGGTGCAGTGCCGGAGTCTCGATCGACCAAAGCCGCGGTCGGGACACGGTGAGAACACAGGAAAATTCATTGGCGACGCCTGCGGCCAGGGACAATCCGCGCAGCATGCCTGTGGCCACCACGCGGCCATCAGGGTCCACCACGCTTTGCTCGACATCGAACGTCGCGGAGGCCGTGCCGTCGTTGGCGATCGTGGTGCGCGTGGTTACGCTGGCCGTGTCTGACGCCACCTCCGTGGTGACAAACGTGCCCAGAGGTGCCACATGCAACGGCGATGTCTTGTCCAGCCAGACATGACGATAGATGCCTGCTCCTTCATAAAACCAGCCTTCCTCCATCGTCGCATCCACCCGCACCGCGATGACGTTTTCTCCCCCGTAGTTGAGATAATCTGTCAGATCATAGCGGAAGCCCGTGTAGCCGCTGGGCTGTCGTCCGAGATAAAAGCCGTTCACAAAAACGACCGAGTCACGATATACGCCGTCAAATTCCACGCTGATGCGCCGGCCCAGGTCGGCGGCGGGAATGGCAAAGGTTTTCCGATACCAGCCAACGCTGCTGTCCGGAAAATTCCGTCCCACCGATTTGTTGCCATGGCTCGAACTGCCGTTGGCGTCGAAAGGCGTTTCCACCGCCCAGTCGTGCGGCAGATCAAGCCGGCGCCACGCGGCGTCATCAAATTTCTCCGCAGCCGGGCCATCGCCAAAACCCGCCTTCGCCAGATAGGAAAAATAGCCCGTGCCATGGTTGAAATCGCGGGCGGGATCGGAGGGATGCCCGAAGGCAAAACGCCAGCCCGAGTCCATTGGCAGTTTTTCGCGGGGCGCAATGACCTCGGCCGGCAAAACAGCGGTCAGAAAAAATGGCGCGGCCACCACGGCAAGGAAACGGAATGGGGAGATCATAGGGGAATCGGAATCGAATCAGAATTTCGCCGGCAGGTCGAGTTCCTGAGCAGGGGAAAAGCCTGCCGCCCAAGTTTCGGTGTGGTCGCCGAATTAGCGTACCAGCGCGCCGCCGCAAATGACCTGATCCACCGGGTTCCCGCCAAATTCATAGGCCAGTTGGCGTTCGTCCTTGTGCCGGAGCAGAATCAGATCGGCGCGCTGGCCGGGTTCGATCGTGCCTCGATCGGAGAGGCCCAACACCGCGGCGGCGTTGACCGTGGCCGCCACGATGGCTTCCGCGGGCGACAATCCGCAATACCGCACGGCCAGGGCGATGGCAAAAGGCATCGAATGCGTCGGCGCGGTGCCCGGATTGCAATTCGTCGCCAGCGCCAGCGCGCCGCCGGCATCGGCAAAAAATCCCGCGCGGGCATAGCGTCCGTGCGAGTGAAATCCGGTGCAGGGCAAAATCACGCCGACGGTGCGCGACTGGGCGAGCGCCAGCAGATCGGCCTTGGTCGAGGCCTCCAGATGGTCGACGCTGCGCGCACCCAGCCGGATGGCCTCGGGCAACATGCCGAGCGAAGCAAACTGATCGGCGTGCACCCGGACCGGATGATGCTTCGCGGCTTTTTCGAAAAATCTCACGCACGCCTCGACGCTCCAGGCACCTGGTTCGCAATACGCATCCACCGCGATGTCGGGAAATTCCCTGGACACGGCCGGCAGCATTTCCTTCACCACCATGCGGGCATACTCCTCCAACTCGCCCTCGAACGCATGGCCCAGCAGCGCGGTGGGCACGATGGTGCCGGGCCATTCGTTGCCGGCCCGGACGATGGCGCGCAGCATCTTCATCTCCTCCTCGATCTGCAGGCCGTAGCCGCTCTTGATTTCAACCGTCGTCGTGCCGTCGAGCAGCAGCGCCTCAAGCCGGTTTTTGAGATGGGCCGCCAATTGTTTCTTGGTGGCCTCGCGCACGGCCCGCACCGTGGCCATGAGCCCGCCGCCATTCTGGATTATTTTCGCGGAGGGCACACCCTGCAGTTTTTGTTCCCACTCGGCCAGGCGGTCGCCGGCCCAGCAGATATGGGTGTGACAATCGACAAAGCCCGGCATCAGCACGCGCCCCACAGCCTCGATCACTTCGCACCCCGCGGGTGCCTCCAGCCTGGGCCCGACCGCGCTGATTTTGCCATCCGCCACGAGCACATCGCCTTGGGGCATGACCCCCAGTTCGCCCAGTTGTTTGCCGCGGCGAAGACGGTTCAGCACGGCCGATCCGGCATGGACCGGTGGTGCGAGAGTAAGGACACGGGCATTGCGGATGAGCAGACTCATTGAATATTCAGAGTGGGATATGAAACAGCCGAGACCCGGAGTTGACCAGAAAAACTCTCGTTAAAAGCAACCGGGCATTCCTCCGCAATTTTCCCGATTAAAACTGAAAAAACACACATGCCCAACAATCGCCCGTTGGAGGCAAGCAACATTTTTTAAGCATAAAAAAGCTTCAGGCCGAATGACCTGAAGCTTGGCTGATTTCGGTGGAGCGGCTGATTATCTGGTGTTTTTCTTGGCCCGTTTGTCGGCCCTTTTCTGATCGAGGGTTTTCAGCGGCTGTTTCTTCGTCTGTTTCTTGGAGTTTTGTGTTTTAGCCATGGTTATGATTTTAGTTCGTGGGGTTGTTGTGTGACTGAGGGTCAAGGATACCAAGCCGTCAGAGCCCGGTCGAGGTTATTACCGGGAACCGCATGCGAAGCGGCGAAAGCCGCCCTGCCGATCTGGGCGCCTGCTCAGTGCGACACGTGGGAAAATTTTTCGTCGAGCGCCCGGAGCCGTCGCGAAAGGTCACGGGCCAGATTGAGCATCACGATGCCGTACTGGTCGGGCCGGTGCCGGTAAAGCCGGTGAAAATCCGTGCCCTTGAGCGTGCTGACCGTCACCTCGTCGGCCGCGACCACACTCGCGGATCGCACGACGCTTTCGACCAGGCTCATTTCGCCAAAGAATTCGCCCGGACCCAGGCGCGCCAGTGTCACCGCCTGCCCGGTGCCGTGATTCTTCACCACCACCACCGATCCACTGGTGAGAAAAAACATCCGGTTGCCCGGTTCGCCTTCACCGACGATCATGCCTCCGGCGGGATAGTGCTCCTCCCGGGCGAGGGAGTGGAGAAACTGGATGGCCTCCTCGTCGAGGCCCGCCATCACCGACACGTTCTTCAGAAAATTTTTGGGCAATGTTTGCATAATTCCATTCAGACAGCCGGTCCCCTATTTGGGGTCGGACCGGACAAACGGGAAAATGCCGTCCGGGCCGACCGACCTCTGCCGTCATCCCTTACTTCGACACCGGGCATGCATTGGAAAAGAAAAATTTAATGTGATTTGGCGCCAAACGATCCGACCACGTCCTGAAAGCGCCGCCGGTTATCCTCCGACGCTTCCATCAGCGCCTCGTGCGCCGACACGATCAAGTCGGAGCACACCGCCGGAGTGGCATTCAAATTGACGGCCAGCGGGGTGTCGGTCTCCGGCGCAGCCTCCCCGCTGATTTGAAAATGCTCGAATATCCCCATCTCCCGCAACTGGGCACGCACCCGCTCTCCGGGGCGGTGCAGCACCAGTTTTTTCGCATACTGATAAATAATCCCGAGCATCGTCGAATCGAGCGCCTGGCAGTCGACCAGCTCAACCCGGATCGGCCCGGTGCCCTCGCTCTCCGCCTTCGTGATGAGCCGGCGGACAGCGGTCGCCACCTGCCACGTCGTCAAGCCGCTCAGCCGGATCACACAGGTCGCCGCACTCCAGCCGGCCGCAATATTGCCCGGCGTTTGGCTGATGGTTGGCACAACTGCGGATGGCAGCACCACCCGCACCGATTCCTCTGCGGGCTGCCCGGCGAGGTCGCCGGCAGCGGCACGGGACGCGTCAGTCCGGCTGATGACGATAAAAGTCATGTCATCCGCCGAAGGCTGTTCATCGAGGTGGTGGCGCAAGGAATTCTCAAGGGCATGACCGATCAGACCGGCCTTTTTGCCGTGCTGCCCGGCCAGTGTTTCGCAAAGCCGCGCGGCGGTGAACTCACTCCCGCCCTCAAACCGCGCCTCCGAAACGCCGTCGGTATAGAGCAGCAGGGAATCGCCGGGCATGAGCGTCGTTGTCGTGGTGGTGTAGCCGCCGGTTTGCCGCATGCCAAGGACCGGTCCGCTGATCGCGAGCGGCTGGGCGACGCCCGGGCCGTTCACCACAATGGGCGGCGGATGCCCGGCGCTGGCCAGGGCGAGGGTACCCGTCTTCGGATCAATCACCGCATAGAGCATGGTGACCAGAATGGGCGGATCAAACGCCTCTTCGAGCAGCGCCTGGTTCAAAAACGCAAGCGCCTTGGCGGGCGTGCCCAGAACCTCGTAACTGGCCTGGAGCAGACGGCGGGGCTGCAGAAGCTCGCGCAGCATGATCGTGATCATTGCGGCGCTGACCCCGTGGCCCGCGACATCCACGAGATAAATCGCCAGACGTCCGTCCCACAGCGGCAGAGCGTTGAAGAAATCCCCGCCCAGGCGTTCGCACGGGCTGTAGTAGCCAAAAACATCAAACCCCTCCAGCGGCGGAAACGCGGAGGGAAGCAGCTTGCGCTGCACGCGCTGCGACTGGCGAAGATCGGCCGCAAGCATCGCCTCCTGCTGCCGCAACTGCCCGTAGGCGGTGTGCAGTCGGGTGAGACTGGTTTCCAATTTCGCGTTTTGGTTTTTCAGATCTTCGAGTAAGGCATCGCGTTCGCGCACGAGGCGGCGGCTGGTGGCGGCGCGCTCGATGACAACGGCAAGCACGGCCAGATCGGCGAAAGGCTTGTCGAGGAAATCAAACACCCCGATCTTCATCGCCGCAATGATGTCGAAGCGGGTGCCCATGCCGGACATGAGAATGCAAACGGTCTGGGGCCGGAGGGTCTTGACGCGTCGGGTCAGTTCCAGCCCGTCGATGCCCGCCATGCTGAGATCCGCCAGCACGATGTCGAAATCCTGCTCTTCCACGAGCGCAAGAGCCTGCTCGCCACTCTCCGCCATTTCACACCTGTCGCCCCGCTTCGTCAGATAGCTGGAGATCACTTTCAGGATGGAAACTTCATCGTCCACCACGAGAATTCGCAGGTTGCTCATAGTAATCGGTTCTGTGAGGGGGGCGTGGTCGTAGGGATGACAACGCGGAAGATGAATGGGTTTCGGCGAGTTAGCAACTCCCGGGTCACACCCTGCGAGCCTGAGGCTTGGACGGTGACGGCAGCCAACATTCCGGGAAATCGTTTGTGTCTTTCCGCCGGTTTCGTGGTTAATCCTCCCTCGCCCAATGACCATCCGTCCCTACCGCACCACCGACGAAACCGCCCTCATCGCCCTCTGGCAGGCCTGCGATCTCATCCGGCCGCAAAACGATCCGCGCAAGGACATCGCCCGCAAACTCCGTGTAAATCCCGAATGGTTTCTCGTCGGCGAATGGGACGGCCAAATCGTGGCGGGCGTCATGGCCGGCTACGAGGGGCACCGGGGCTGGATCAACTATCTCGCGGTCGATCCGGCCCGCCGCCGGGCCGGTCTGGGCCGGGCCATGATGGCCGAGGCGGAACGGCTGCTCCGGGCGGCGGGCTGCCCAAAAATTAATCTCCAGGTCCGAACCAGCAATCTGGACGCGATCTCCTTTTATCAGCGGCTCGGCTTCGTCACGGATGAGACGGTTGGCATGGGCAAGAGGCTCAAAGCCGATTGATCATGCGGCTTCCGCCGCCTCTGCAGTATCGAGCCGGTTGCTGACGTTGTTGCCGTCATTCACCTCGAGTCGCCAAAACATCAGCGACGACAAAATGGTGACCGTGCCCAGGGCCAGGTACGAATGATGCAGAGCCCGGATGAAGTCGGCCGTGTCGGTTTGCGGTGTTTGGCCGATGAACCACCCGGCGGTTAGCGAGGCGAAGGCCACGCCAAAGCTGAGCGCCATCATCTGCGCCGTGCTGGCAATGCTGTTGGCCATGCTGGCATCGCGGTCGGTCACGTCGGCATAAACGAGGGAATTCATGCTGGTGAACTGCAGTGCGGAGAAAAAGCCCTGCGTGAAACTAAGCAGCAAGATGCACCAGATCGGCGTGCCGGGACCGATGAACGAGAAAACCATAATCGTCGCGCCGAAGAGCACGGTGTTGGCAACCAGCACCTGCCGGTGACCAAAGCGAGCCAGGATACCCTTGCTCATCACTTTCATGGTGATGGCGGCTATAGCTTGCGGCATCGTCAACAGGCCTGCCTGCCAGGCGGGAAACCCCAGGCCAACCTGGTAGAGCAGCGGCAACAGGAATGGCATGCCACCGATGCCGAGCCGGGTGATGATGCCGCCAAGGACCGCGACATTGAAGGTCCGGATGTCAAACAGCGAGAGCCTCATCACTGGATTCGACACACGCCGACCATGAAAATAATAGGCGGCGAGCAAGGCCAGTGATACGACAAGCAAGGCCAGAATCGGGCCGGGAGGCAGACGGTGCTCACCGAAAATTTCCAGCACATAGGAGAGGAGCGCGATGCCGCCCCCGAATAGCATGAAGCCAAGACGGTCCAATGGCGCCACGGCGTTGTCACGGTAGTCCGGCATGTGCTTTTTGATGAGCCACAGACCCAGCAGCCCGATGGGCAGATTAACAAAGAAAATCGTGCTCCAATGCAGCCAATGGACGATCAATCCGCCGGTAACCGGTCCCAGCAAGGGACCCAACAGCGCCGGGATCACGACGAAATTCATCGCATTGAGCATTTCCGAGCGCGGAAAAGTGCGGACCAATGCCAGACGGCCGACCGGCGTCATCATGGCTCCTCCGATGCCCTGCATGACCCGGGATGCCACCAGCACATGAATGCTTGTCGACAATCCGCACAAGAGTGAGCCCAGCGTGAACAGGACCACCGCCCAGGTGAACACCCGCCGGGTCCCGAACCGATCGGCCATCCAACCGCTGATCGGTATGAACACGGCAAGACACAGGGTATAACTGGTCAGAACGGCTTTTAGACTGAGCGGCTGCACCCCCAGGCTTGCGGCCATCGAAGGCACGGCGGTGTTCACGATCGTGGCGTCGAGATTCTCCATGAACAGCGCCACCGCCACCAACCACGGCATAAACCGCTTGGTCTGGTCGGCTTGATCGGACTCGCTGCTCGGCATGGTCATCAAATACCCGGTATTGCGACCGATGCAAGCGGGCCGGAAAGCCAGTCGCGGGCATTAAGTCAATCGTCCGTTTGTTCCCGATGCTTCAAGTTGTTTTTGGCGTTTTTTCCATTGCACCGCTGAAAAGCGCTGCCTCTAGTTTTCGGTTTAAGTTAAATGTATCTCAAGGCGCTAAAGCTTCACGGGTTCAAAAGTTTCGCGGACAACACCACCCTCGGTTTCAAACCCGGCGTTACCGCCATTGTCGGCCCCAACGGCTGCGGCAAGAGCAACATCGCGGACGCGATCCGCTGGGTGCTCGGCGAACAGAGCGCCAAGGCCCTTCGCGGCGGCAAGATGCAGGACGTCATTTTCGAGGGCGCGGACACCCGCAAGGCCGCGCAGATGTGCGAGGTCGGGCTTCTTCTCACCGAGTGCGAGAAACAACTGGGCAGCGATTTCCACGAGATCGAGATCACACGTCGCGTCTATCGCGACGGCCAGAGCGAATATTTTTTCAACAACCAGCCCTGCCGTCTGAAGGACATCCACAAGCTTTTCATGGATACCGGCGTGGGCCGCACGAGCTACTCGATCATGGCGCAGGGCCAGATCGACCAGATTCTCTCGTCAAAGCCCGAGGAACGCCGCGTGGTGTTCGAAGAGGCCGCCGGCATCACGAAGTACAAGAGCCAGCGCCGCGAGGCCATGAGCAAGCTCGCGCTCACTGAGCAGAATCTTGCGCGTGTGACCGACGTCATCAACGAGGTCGCCCGCCAGATCGGCACGCTCAAGCGCCAGGCCGCAAAAGCCATGCGCTACAAACGCCTGAGTTTCCGCCTTCGCCACCTCGCGCTCGCCCAAGGCAGTTATCAGTGGAAACAACTGAGCGCCGCCCTCGCTGATCATACGGGCCGCGTCGCCGCCCTGCGCGGCGAGGCCGAAACGCGTCGCGCCGCCCTCGACGAACGCACCCGCGCGCTCGACGAAAAGAAGGCGAGCCGCAGTTCATTGCACCAGCAGGTGCAAAACGCCCAGCAGGCCGTCTTCGATCTTCGCTCCCAAAAGGAAGCCGCGGAAAACCAATCCAGCCTCGCCCAGGTCAAACGCACCGGCCTCGCCGAGCGCCTCGAATCCGGCCGCGATGATGTGGCCGAATTGGAAATGCAGCTCAAGGAGCTGGCCTCGCAGGTGGATACCGGTGCGCACGACAAGCAGATGCAGCTCAGCCTGCTCGGCAGCTCCGATGTGGTTTTCCAGGACCGCAACCGCGAACTCGCCATTCTCGAAGGCGAGCTGACCAAGGCGGAGCAACAGCTCAGCCAGGAAAAATTCCAGCTCCTGCAATCCGAGAGCATGGTCGCCCGGCTTCGCACCGAAAGTTCCGGCCTCGAGGTCGATGCCCGCACGAGCCAGAACCGTTTCGACCAGCTCTCCACCGAACTCGCCGAACTGCGTGCCGCCGTCGAGGCCGCCTTGCACGCGCTCGCGCAGGTCCGCGCTCGCGTCGAGGAAGCCCGGGCCGAACAGAGCCGCACGAACGCCGAGGCGCAGGCCGCGCAGGCCGCGTTGCAGCAAGCCACCCAGAATTTCCGCGAAGCCCAGCGCAAGCTCCAGGAGATCGACCGCTCTCTCGCCCAGAAAACCGCCCGCCTGAAACTGCTCCAGCAGTTGCAGGAAAAATGGGAAGGCTTCGGCGAAGGCGCGAAGGCTCTCCTCCAGGGCCGGCTAGCCCCCGTGCTCGGCGAACAGAAGTTCACGCCGATCACACAGGGTCTCGAGATGCGCCCCGAATACGCCAAGGCGCTCGAAGCGTTGCTCGGCTCCTCGGTCGAAGCCATTGCTGTCTCCGATCTCGCCACCGCGCAGAAAATTCTCGCCCAGCTCGAAACCGACAAGATCGGCAGCGTATGCCTGCAAGTCCCTGGCTTGCTCGCCAACGGCAACCCCGCCGCATTGCCCGCCGGTCTCCGTCCCGCCAGCGACGCCGTGGCCAATCTCGATGCCTCGCACCCGGCCGCCTCGATTCTTTCCGCCTGCTACCTGGCCGATGACCTCGGCGCTTTCCTCGAATTCTGGAAAGCCAATCCGTCATTCAGCTTCCTGATGGTCGCCACTGCCAAAGGTGAATTGGTTGATCGTCGCGGTTTGATTTTCGGTGGACACAGCAAGAAGCCCGCAAATAGCATCGTGCAGCGCGAAGTCGATTTGCGCGAGACGGGCAAAGCCGTGGTGGCCGAGCAGACCGCGCACGACGAGCAGCGCGTCCTCATCGAGCAGATCAACGTCGCGCTCAATCTCGCCGAGCAAACCCTTGAGCAGAAACGCAAGGACGTGCTCGCCGCCTCCCAGATTTCCGCCGGCCTGCACACCGAGGAAAAGAACGCCCAGCGCGCCCATGAAGACGCCGCCCACCGGTTGCAGCGCATGGAAAACGAGCTTAACACGCTCAAGCGCGACCACGACGAAGCCCTCGCCCGCCATGCCAAGGCGCAGGCCCAGTTGAACGAGGCCCACACCGCAGTCGAAGCCAAAAAGCAGATGATCGCCGCCACCGAAAGCGGCATCGCCGAAAAACGCGCCGACCGCGATTTTCAAAAAGAATCTCTTGCCCAGGCCCGTCTCGAACTCGCCGAGCGCCGCCAGAAAGTCGAGGTGCTCGACCGCGGTCTCTCCGAGATGGAACGCCGCCGCGTCCAAATGGCCGTTCTCCACGAAGAGCGCCAGATCGAGATCGAGACGTGGTCCGAGCAGGTCCGGCAGCTCGAGCAGGAAAGCCGCGGCCAGAAAGCCCGTGCCGAGGAAATCGCCGTCACTCTCGTCGACGCCCAGGAAAACGTGGAGCGCCTCCGGGCCGAACTTGCCGCCATCGAGCAGGAAATCAACGGCGTCGAAGCCGGTATGACTTCAATCCGTGCCGAGGCCGAAACCTCGATGTCAGAGCTAACGAAGAACGAGGTTCGCGTCGCCGAGACGAGCGCCCGCGTCCAGTTTCTCACCGAGGAAATCACCCACGAGTTCCAGGCCGATGTTTCCACTCTCGATTGGAAGCAACTGCTCTGGCGCTCCGAGGATGAACCCGAAGGTTTGAAGGAGTTGGATCTGGACGAGGAAGATGAAGGCACCGCCGCGCCCATTCCCGGAGCCCAGCCCGCCCTGCCCGAAGCCCAGCCCGCCCTGCCCGAAGCCGCACCCAAACGCCGCAAGAAAGACAAAGGCCCCAAGGGCGAAGCGACCGAAACCGATCTCGCCGCGCTCGATTCCAGCAACTGGGCCGAAATCAAAGCCGAGGTCGACGCCCTCCGCCAGCGTCTCGGCACGATGGGCGCCGTCAATCTCGTGGCCATCGAGGAATACTCGGAGCTGAAACAGCGCTACGAATTCCTCAAGACCCAGTGCGATGATCTCACCAATGCCAAGGCCGCGCTCCTCAAAGCGATCGACGACATCAATCACACCTCGCTCGAGCAGTTCAAGGTCACCTTCGACCAGATCCGCAAGAATTTCGCCTACACGTTCAACATCCTGTTCGGCGGCGGCCACGCCGACATCGAGCTGATCACGGCGGACGACCCGTTGGAAAGCGGCATCGAGATCGTCGCCCAGCCGCCCGGCACCAAGCTCAAGGGCATCACGCTGCTCTCCGGCGGACAGAAAACCCTCACCGCCGTCGGCCTGCTCTTCGCGCTCTACATGGTGAAACCCTCGCCGTTCTGCTTGCTCGACGAGTTGGACGCCCCGCTCGACGAATCCAACATTCACCGCTTCACCAATCTCCTGAAACAGTTCGTGAACGATTCCCAATTCATCATCATCACGCACAACAAGAGCACCATCGCCGCTGCGGATGCCTTGTACGGTGTAACAATGCAGGAACGCGGCGTCTCACGCACGCTGTCGATGCGCTTCGACAAGGAACGCGGCGAAGCCGAGGTCTTGCCCGTCACCATCGCCGACGCCGTCCGCAATGCCCGACACAATTCCGCCAGCAGTTTTGCTCCCGACACTCCCGCGCCCACCGTCACGCCAGTACCCAGCGAACCGCCCGTCGGAGCCTAACCGGTCCGAACTGCAGGAGCGGCTTTACGCCGCGATACCCGATCACCAAGCCGGATTTAACCACAGAAAACACGGGAGACACGGAATGGAGAAATCCAGAAAGTGCAGTCTGTTTTTTGCCCGATCTTCAGTGTATTCCGTGTTTTCCGTGGTAATCTCCTTTGGCTTTCAAATTTCATGATCTCCACCCGCCGCCACCTGCAATACGCCTCCGGTCATATTGAACTGGGCATGTTCAAGGAAGCTGTGGCCGAGCTGGCGGCGATCAATCCCTCAGATCAGATCCTGCCTGCAGTCATCAGCGTCCATATCGATCTGCACATGCACGCCAAGCAATGGAACCAAGTAATTACATTTTCCCAGGAACTCGTCCGCGTCACTCCCGAAGATGACAAAGGCTGGATCAGCCACGCCTTCGCCCTCCGCGAGCTGGAGCGCATTGAAGAAGCGCAGATCGTCCTGCTCGAAGCCGAGTCCCACCTCAAAACAAAGTGCGGCATCCTCCACTACAACCTCGCCTGCTACGCCTGCCTGCTCGGCAACAAACCCGAAGCCAAACGCCGCCTCCTGACCGCCTTCAAACTGGACAAAGCCTGGAAACAATCCGCCCTCGAAGACCCGGACCTGAAAGCCATGCGAGCGATGATCACGGCGATGAAGTAAAGCGAAGGGTGAAAAAACCAGGGGTGTCTCCTTGACTTTAGGCTTGCGGATTTTTTGTGGCAAAAGCAGCCAAGGCCGAACACTCAACAAGACGGCCCAACGTTTTTGGGGTAAAAACTTTGCCACGAGTAGCCTCGATAAGTTTCCGCATGTCTTCTTTCCGCACGCCGAATCCTCTGCCCGCAATACACGCTATAACTTGGAACTCAGCTTTACTTGAAAGGATTCAGGCCGCCCATGTTCGGCATTTCAAATTTTTGGAAATCGGCCGGCGGAGCAAAGTCGGCATCAGTCACGCCGCCCTTCTCGATCTTGGTGGCTTCCAAACGGAAAGTTTCTTTGCCTGCCGCATCGTGCGTGATCACCCGGAGCGGGAAGCCGCCTTTGCCCTTGAGTGCTTGTTCCCACTTGGCGGCGGTATCGGCATTGCCGCGTTTGCCAAACATGCCGCCACCACCCTGGCCTCCCATGGCAAAATACATGCCCAGTCCTTCCGCCACCCATATTTCCGTCGTGCTCTTGGCGTCTTTCGTGATGATTTGATTGCAGGTATAGCCGAGGATCTTTTCGGTTTTGCCGGTGGCTTCCACATCCGGATTGTTTGCGGCCTGCTTGTTCTTGATATCCTGGGGAATGTCGGACGGATTCATCGGACGCACCATATACATGTGCTGCGCGGTCATCAGGATGATCATTTCCTTCTTTCCGAAGTCCATGATGACGCCGCCGGGGCCCGCGTCCGTATCGGTGCGAACCGCCGTGCCGTTGAAGGATTGGTTCATGGTTATGGTTTTCCCCTTGGCGGAAGTGATGGCGAAGCTGACTTTTCCGACAAATGCATCGGCCGCGACGAGCGCCGGGGTGATGAGCAACAGGCTCAGGCAAAGAAGACGATGGAGGTGGTTCATGAGAGATGGCTAACGATTCGCTGGCGTGGGACAAGCCGACACTTGCGCTCTTGGCCGTTCGGCCACCGAGAACGCTGTCGCCAGGTTGATAGATCGAGTGAACAGGCGCGAAGAGCCGCCGAAAAATTCCTGCGACTACCGGGTGCCGTCCCGTGTGTTCGAAGAAGAACCTTCAACCTCAACCCATCCGCCATGAAAAATATCGTTCGTTCCATACTAGCCGCCGCGATTCTCTCGCTGGCGTTCGTCACTCCTTCCCGTGCCGCCGACTCTGAACCGGGCTATTTTGATATGGGTCGGTTCACGCCTTCGACCGATGGGCAGTTTGTGGAGGTGAATCTTTCTCCCGGCCTGCTCAAGTTTGCCGCCAAGATTGCGGCCGCCAAAGAGCCGGAAGCCGCCGCGCTGATTGGCAATCTTCGGGGCATCCGGGTAAACGTCGTCGGGCTGGACGACAAAAACCGCGCGGGAACGGTTGAACAGATCAACGCCATCCGCCGCCAACTCGCGACCCAGGGCTGGACGCAGATTGTCACGGTCCGGGAAAAAGAGGATGGCGACAATGTGGCTGTCCATGTGAAACAAAATGCGAATGAATCCATCGACGGCATTGTCGTCACGGTCATCGACAAAAAAGGCGAAGCGGTGTTCGTGAACATCGTGGGCAATATCACGGCCGACCAGCTCGGCGTGATTGCGGAGAAGTTCGACATCGATCCGCTTCGCAAGGTGCACGCGAAATTCGAGCCCAAAGCCAAAGACGTCTGATTAGGCCGGGTATTGCCCACAACCCGCTTGGATCTGCTGATGCCGGCGTCTTGGACGCGAGACGCTCCACGCTCAGTGCCTCGCTCGGGCCATTCAGGGTGGAAATTATCATCAACGCCGGCGCACCCGGCGTTGATCTCTGTTCCGGGCCATGTCATCAATGCCGGTGATGGCCTCCGCGCTCCCCACCATTGTCCACCTCGATGCCGACGCGTTCTTCGTCGCGGTCGAGCAGGCGTTGGACCCGTCGTTGCGTGGCAAACGGGTGGCCGTGGGTGGTCGCGAACGGGGCATCATCGCTTCGGCCAGCTACGAGGCGCGGGCGTGCGGGGTTTATACGCCGATGCCCACCATGCAGGCCTTGAAGCTCTGCCCGGAGCTGATTCTCGTGAGCAACGGTTTCAACCGCTATGGCGAGTTCTCGCGGCGGATGTTCGAGATCTGCGAGACACTCACGCCCATCGTACAGCGCAACTCAATCGACGAGGGCTACCTCGATATCGGGCCGTGCGGCTTCAAAACCATCGCGGAGATCGAGCGTCGTGTCCGGGCCATCCAGCAGCGGATCTGGGATGACTTGCAGATCACCGCTTCGTTCGGTGTGGCGACGAACAAGCTGGTGTCGGCCATCGCGAGCAAGGCGAAGAAGCCGCGGGGCTTCACCCTGGTTCCACCCGGAGACGAAGCAGCGTTTCTCGCACCGATGAAAATCAGCGTGATTCCCGGCGTCGGTAAAAAGAGCGAAGCGCGGCTCGAGGCCGTCGGCATAAAATGGGTGAAAGATATTTTTACGCGGACCGATGCGGAACTGAAGGCCTTGTTCGGCAGCGGCTGGCAGGAAATGCTGGCGATGGCGCGGGGTGAGGACGAACGACCGGTGCATACCGAGCACGAGGAGGCGAAGTCATATTCGCAGCAGGAAACTTTTGCGCATGATATCAGTGATTTTGCCGAGATCGAACGGATTGCCAAACGGATGATCGACGAACTCATGCCGGCCATCCGTGCCGATGGGAAATGGGTGCGCACCATGACGGTGAAGGTGCGCTATCCCGGGATGGAAAACAGCGTGTGCGGCCGGAGTCTGGCCGAGGCGACCGATCTGGAAGCGAAGTTCTATCCCTTGGTCCGGCCGCTCTTGAAAGAGGCCTGGACCAAGCGGCGTCCCTTGCGGCTGGTGAGTGTGCGCTTTTCCGGCGTGGAGGAACCTGCGGCGCAACTGGAGATGTTTGCGCAGGGCGAGGAAAAGAAACGCCGGCTGGCCGCCGTGTTGGACCAACTGAACAACGGCGGCAAAAAAGCCATCGTCCGCCACGGCCATCAGATCACCAAAACGACGACGGACGACATTTGATGGATCGTGAATTCATCACTCGGGATGAAACTGGGTCGGCTTGCTACTTTGAAGTGAGCGCCGGCAGGGCGGGGGTCTCGGCTTTTTTCTCAAAATATTTTGTTAGGATCGCGCTGGCGATCGGCGTTGAATGCACACCACCACCGAAATTTTCTCCGAAAGTGTCACCCTCGATCATGACGGCAACAGCGATCTGTGGGTCTTCTATCGGGGCGAAGCAGATAAACCAGGCGCAGTTAATCGTGCCGACCTTATCGCCTTGACGGACGCGTTTCTGCGCGGTGCCCGTCTTGCCAGCAATGCGTATGTCCGGGACCTTGTAGAGAGGTTTGGTAATAAGATTAGCCGTACCATAGGTGGTACATTCCTCCATACCCTGCAGCAGCGCAGCGCGCTGTTCTCGGGTCAACCCGATCGGTGGCGCATGTTGCGTCGGGGCGTTCGGATCGTGCAAAATAGTCGGTGTGGTATAGAGTTCGTTGCGGGCGAGAGAGGCGGCGAAGCAGGCCATTTCTAACGGGGTAAGGTCCGTGGCCCCTTGGCCAATTGCCATGTTGGCGGTGTCGCCGGGGTACCATTTCTCCCCGTTTTGCGTTCTCGCCTTCCACGCCGGGTCGGGAATCAACATCCGATTTGTTTCGCCGTTGAGTTCAATGCCGGTGGGACGATCGAGATGAAAACGGCGTGCCTCATCGGCAATGAGATTGGGTGTGGTAAGCAGGCCGACCTGATAGAAGTAAATGTCGCAGCTCCTTGCAATGGCTTCGGCCAAGTGAAGAACGCCATGATGAGCCTCACCGTTTTCGCAGGTAAAGCGCTTGTTGCCGACCATCATGACGCCTTCGCAATCGGCAACATCCTGGGTCGGGGTGATTTTGCCGTTCCGCAGGGCGGCGATTGAGGTAATGAGCTTGAAGGTGGAGCCCGGTGGATAGGTGCCACCGATGGCCTGGTTGAGCCAGGCTCCGTCGTCGCTGATTTTCTTGGCCTCAACTTGCGAGAGCCGGGGCACGAATAAATTCAGATCGTAGTCAGGTTTGCTGGTCATCACCAAGACTTCACCAGTCCGAACATCGATTGCGACAGCCGCTCCCGTTTGGGTGCCGAGGCGTTCCTCGGCCGCGAGCTGCAGGTCGATGTCGAGGCTGGTGACGAGATTTTTTCCCTGGACCACTTTGCGTTCTTCCTTGGGACGGCCGCCGACTTTGTAGCCGGCAGGATCGACGAGATAGATGGCGCCGCCGGATTCACCTTGCAGGAGAGACTCAAATTTTTTCTCCAGACCGTCGCGGCCGAAGGCGCCTTTCATTTTGAAAGTGGGGAGATCCTCGCCGAAGTCTTCCACCTCGGGATTGTCGTCGATGCCGGTGTAGCCGAGCACATGGGAAGCGGCGGAACCGTACGGATAATAGCGGGTGCTGGAGGTGTAGACCTGGAGGGGAGAATTGACCGGCAGGCGCTCGATGAGCCGGGCATATTCCAAGGGAGTGAGGTCATCCAGCAGCACATACGGCAGGAGCAGAGACCGGTTTAAATGCTTTTCGAGATCCTGGGCCTGGGCCTTTTCCGCCCGGCCCAGAATGGAGTTTACCTGGTCAAGATAGCGCTGGGTGATGGATACACGGGCGATGCTGTAGAGATCATCGTAGGAGGGGCGCTCGGCCTTGTCGAATGCCCGGTAGTTGCGGCTGATTTTGCGGAATTCGTCGTGAAATTCGCTCCGCAGTTCGGCGAGGTCCAGCACCACGGAGAAACGCGGACGGTTGCCCACGAGCACCTCGCCGTTGCGGTCCAGGATATTGCCGCGCGGGCCGGGCACGATGATGCAGCGCTGGCTTTGGAGCCGCTCGCGGGCGCTGTAGAACACGCTGCGATAGAGCTGCCGGTAGATCACCCCGCCGCCCAGGATCAGGACCAATGCGGCGATAAAACCATAGAAGGCGAGGATGCGCGGGTTGTGGGCGCTGTGGGTTTCGATGGTCCTCGACATGGGGATAACGGAATCAGGCCGGGCGATAAATCAAGACGCCACGCGGCGGCCCGTTTCCGGATGCTGGCGGAAGAAAATGAAAACCGTGTTTTGCAGCGCCATGAACCAGCCGGTGAGCAGAACGATGGTGATCTGCGAGGCCAGCAGATCGAAGAACAGCCGGACCCAGGCGCTGGCCGGCCGGGGATTTTCCCCGATGAGCAGAAAGGAAATCGCCATGAAGAGAAACAGATTGGCCAACAGGGCCACCACGATGGCGAAGGCGAGTTCTTCGCGGGGAAAGCGCTGCCGGGTGTGGAGCATGACGGCATGGATCAGTCCGAAGAGCACCAGGCTGGTGCCGAAGGGAAGCGCGCCACTGGCATCAGCGGCCAGTCCGGTGAGCAGCGTGCTGGCCCAGCCGTGGCGGGAGTCGAGCCGGAGCGCCGCATAGGTGACGAGCAGGCCGCCGAGATAGAGCGAGACGGTGCAGTGGTCGATCCACAGGAAGGAAAAATGAGCGAGCCAGTGGTTGGCCAGGCCGCACAACCACAGCAGCAGCAGATTGCAGCCGAAAACGACGAGCCAGCGATAATCGGAGCGAATCATCAGAATTGATCGGGATTCAGGAGGACGAGAACCGTGACCTCGGTGAGGGAATTGAGCCGCAGATCAAGTTTTACCTCGCCGGTTTTAAACATGCCGTCGGTGGAGGGCTCGAGCTGGTTGATGGAACCGATGGTCAGACCCGGCGGGAAAACGCCCCCGAGTCCTGACGTCACAAGGCGCAGGGGCTGGCTCTGACTGGCGCTCACATCGAGCGGGACAAAGTCCACGATGCCGCGGGGAGGGGAAAAGGTTTCGTTGTCGCCGCCGTGGTAACTGACGGGACGGTTGTCCCCTTCGGCCGTGGCGGCGATGCGGAAGGAAGGACTGGTGATGAGATCAACCTCCGAGCTGTAGGCATGGACTTCCGCCACGCGGCCGACGATGCCGTCGGCGTACACCACCGGCGAGCCAACCTTGATGCCATAATTCCGGCCCTTGCGGATGACCATGCGCTGCCACCAGCCCGAGAAATCCCGCCGGGCGACGCGGGCCGGCTCCAGCCGGTAAGCGGGCAGGGACGGGAGATTGAGCAGGTTTTCCAGACGCAGATTTTCCGCGTGAAGATCCTGGTTTTGCTGGTTGGCGAAACTGTATTTGGAAATGAGGCCGGCCAGTGACTTGCCCGCCTGGATGAGCTCCTGCTTGCTTTTCAGCTCCGAGGCCCAGAAATTTTGCAGGTCGTCGACATAGGAATCGGCGAGGGTGACCGGCGCCTGGATCTCGAAGAATGCGGAACGGGTGAAGGTCTTGACCGCCACCGGCAGCAGCAGCCATGCGAGCACCACCACGCCGAGCGTGGTGAAAGGACGGGCTTGATCGAAGCGTTTGGGAAGCACGGCGTGGTCGGCGGTTCAGCCGGCGGTCAGGGCCGGGCCCAACTCAGAAATCGGCGGCGACGCGATACAGCTCGTCGATGTTGTTGAGAAAGACACCCGTGCCATTGGCCACGGCGGAGAGGGGATCATCCGAGACGGTGACGGGCAGGCCCGTTTTTTCGGAGAGCAGTTTGTCGATGCCCCGGATGAGGGAACCACCACCGGCCATCACGAAGCCGCGATCAACCAGATCGGCGGAGAGCTCGGGCGGGCAGCGTTCGAGCGCGGCGCGGACCGCCTCGACGATGGCGGCGACGGTATCCGCCATGGCTTCGCGGATTTCCTGCGAGGTGATGTGAATGGTTTTGGGCAGGCCGGCCACGGAGTCGCGGCCCTTGACCTCCATCGCGAGCTCGGTGTCCAGCGGATACGCTGAGCCGATCGTGACCTTGATTTCTTCCGCCGTGCGCTCGCCGATGAGGAGATTGTAGGCGCGCTTCATGTAGTTGATCAGCGCGGCGTCAAACTCGTCGCCGGCGACCCGGATGGATTTGGAGAACACGATGCCGGAAAGTGAAATGATGGCTATCTCGGTGGTGCCGCCGCCGATATCGACGATCATGTTCGCGGCGGGTTCATCGACCGGCAGGCCGACGCCGAGGGCGGCGGCCATGGGCTCGAGGATGGTGATGACTTCGCGGGCACCGGCGTGCGTGGCGGATTCTTTCACCGCGCGCTTTTCGACCTCGGTGATGCCGCTTGGGATGGCGACCACGACGCGCGGCGAAACCACCTTGGAGTTGTTGTGCACCTTTTTGATGAAATAGCGCAGCATGGCTTCGGTGATATCAAAGTCGGCGATCACACCGTCTTTCATCGGCCGGATCGCGGTGATATTGCCCGGGGTGCGTCCGAGCATCTTTTTCGCTTCGTCTCCCACCGCAAGAACCTTGCGGGAGCCGGTGTGCACGGCGACCACTGATGGCTCGCGCAGAACGATACCCTTGTCTTTGACGTAGACGAGGGTGTTGGCGGTGCCGAGGTCGATGCCTATGTCGTTGGAGAAAAGTCCCAGCAGTTGATTGAACATGTGGCGGTGACGGGGTTTCCAAAGCAAAGTCGAGATCCGGCAAAATTGTCAAAGCCAAACCCGTTGAATGGCCGGTCTTTCGGCGAAAATCTTGTGCCTATCAGGGTTTCCTGCTCCTGAAGGTCGAAATAAACCGATGAGTTGAGGACCGAATTTTTCCGGGAAGAAGGGCAAAGGCCGTAGTTTCAGAGCGGAAGAAGTCAAAAAGGCGGGCGAGAGTACCGGCAAAATTGAGAGAAGCTTGGCGGACCGTTTCTGTTTACGCTGCGCATCGGCACAACATCGCTTGGCAAAGCGTCCCCTTTCTGTACTTTTGGCCGGATGTTCATCGACGAAACAAAAATCAAGGCCCACGCGGGCGATGGAGGTCGCGGTTGCGCGAGCTTTCGTCGCGAGAAATATGAGCCGTGGGGCGGCCCCAATGGCGGCGATGGCGGCAAGGGCGGCGACGTCATACTTCGGGGCGAAGACGACCAGAACAATCTCATTGATTTCAAGTACAAGCCGCACTGGAACGGTGAGCGCGGCGGCCACGGTCTCGGCAAGGATTGCAATGGCCGGGAAGGCCGGCCGGCCATTTTGCGGGTGCCGCTCGGCACGATCGTCTACCGTCTGGATACCGGCGAAGTCGTGGCGGAAATTCTCCAGGACGGGCAGGAATTCGTTCTCTGCAAGGGCGGCAAGGGCGGATTCGGCAACACGCGTTTCAAATCGTCCATCAACCGGACTCCGCGCAAGACCGGACCGGGCGAACCCGGCGAACAGGGCGAATTCAAACTGGAGCTGAAGAGCATCGCTGACATCGGTCTGGTGGGATTTCCCAACGCCGGCAAATCCTCGCTGACGAATCTCATCACCAACGCCCGGCCGAAGACTGCGGCCTATCCGTTTACCACGCTGCATCCCCAGATCGGCATCATCGATTATCCTGAAACGTTTGAGACGCTGATTTTGGCTGATGTGCCCGGACTCATCGCCGGGGCCAGCGAGGACAAGGGGCTTGGGCACCGGTTTCTCCGGCACATCGAGCGTTGCTCGCTCTTGCTGATAATCGTGGACATGGCGGGCACGGACAACCGCGATCCGCGTGACGACTACAAGCAGTTGCTGCGTGAACTTGAACTCTATGATCCGGCATTGCTGAAAAAACCCCGGCTTGTCGCGGCCAATAAAATGGACGAGGAAGTTTCCACGGCAAATCTCAAGAAATTTAAAGTCCGCTACAAAACGGTCGAATTAGTGCCAATGTCTTGCCTTACCGAAGAAGGGATTCCGCGCCTGAAGAAAGAACTGTTAAAACGAATCAAGATTTTGCGCCGGAAACAAAAAAAATCGCCAAGCGTGCTCCCGCCATCTAGCGAGTAACCAGTGTCATCGACCAATTCTCCATTCAAATCCGGTACGACCACCGCGTCACCTTTCACTCCGGTTTCGGAGCAGCGCCAGCTTTTGATGCGCGCCAACCGTCTGCTCGGTTCTGCCTTGATCGAGCACAATCTGGTGAAGTTTGAGAATCTGGAGTCGGCCAACGAGCGGTTGCTGGAATTGTCGTCCAAGGGTGATTTCCGTCAGGCGTCCGTGCTGAGCATTTTGGTGAACGAAACAAAGGTTTTGAAAGAGGAGGATGTCATCCATCTCGCGCAGGAGGAGCAGGGGCTTGGCGCCATTGATCTTCGCCACTATGACGTGCCGGAGGATATCCGCAAGGAGCTCGATCTGCCCATGTGCTGGGCCACCTGGACGGTGCCGTACGACAAGGAGGAGGATTTTCATTTCGTGGCCACCGCCTATTATTTCAGCCAGGCCGTGCGCACCTATTGGGAAAAGAAATTGAAGGGCCCGATCATCTGGCAGACCACCTCGATGGAGGTGATCGCCGATTTTCTGGACCGGCAGCAGTCTGACCGTGAAGCCCAGACCAAGAGTAATATTCTTCATCCGGCACCGACCACCTGACCATGCCCCTCGGCCGCATCCAGACCCAGATCATCGACAAGCTGGAGGAGATGGGAAAACTCCTCGAGGAGCAGAAAACCGAACTGCTGTCCCGGCCCGACGAACTGACCGGCGACCAGCTCGACGCGCTGCTCCAGCTCGATTTTAAGATCACCCCCTTCCAACTGCATCTGGCCAAATGCCGCGCGCTCGGGCTGACTCCTTTCAACGTCGCCCGCTACAAGCTGCACAACGCCACCTTCGAGCGCGTCGATCTGGAGTTCTGCCAGAAGAACAACATCCTGCCCGTCGGCCAGGTCGGCAACATGTTCCTGGTCGCGTTTTCGAATCCGTTCGACACCACCGTCGCCACCAAAATCCAGGAGAAGACCGGACTGCGCGTCATCCGCCTGCTGGGGCGCGATGCCGACATCCGCGAAAAACTCAAGAAGGACCAGGGCCGCGAAGACGTGCGTTTTTCCGACGTGGTCGACCAGCTCGGCGCGGAGTTCACCGAGACCGAGGTGGACATCAAGGACGAGGATCTGGAGAGCGAGGAGTCCGCGCCTATCATCCAATTGGCGAACCGGATCATCGAGGACGCCTATTTCGTCGGCGCTTCCGACATTCACATCGAGCCATGGGAGAAAGAGCTGGTGGTCCGCTACCGTGTGGACGGCCTGACGCAGGAAAAACTGCGCCTGCCCATCAAGGTCATGGGTGCGCTCATCGCGCGGCTGAAGATCATGTGCAATTTGGATATCGCCGAACGCCGGCTCCCGCAGGACGGACGCATCATTTTCAAGCAGTTCACCAAGAAAAACGTCGATGTCGATTTGCGTGTGTCCACCGCGCCGCTCAATTACGGCGAAGGCATCGTGATGCGTATTCTCGACAAGCAGAAGTCGACCCTGCCGCTGCCGTCCCTCGGTTTTTCCGAAGCCAATCTGACGCGGTACCGCGATTGCATCCGGCAGCCGTATGGCATGATTCTGCATTGCGGGCCCACCGGCTCGGGCAAATCGATGACGCTCTATTCCGCGCTCGGCGAGGTGAACACGCCCGACGTGGTCATCCGCACGGCCGAGGATCCGATTGAGTACACTTTGCCCGGCATTAACCAGATGCAGATGCACCGGCAGATCGGCCTGACGTTCGCCACCGCACTGCGTGCGTTTCTCCGGCAAGATCCTGACATCATTCTCGTGGGCGAAATTCGCGACAAGGAAACCGCCAATATCGCGGTCGAGGCCGCGCTGACCGGTCACCTGCTCATTTCCACCCTGCACACGAACGACGCGCCCTCGACGGTCGCCCGTCTCACCGACATGGGTATTGAGCCGTTCATGATTTCCTCGTCGCTGGTGTGCGTGTGCGCCCAGCGCCTGATGCGGCGTGTCTGCAAAGCCTGCCGGCAGGCGTATATGCCCGAAGGCCGGGAAAAGGAAGTGTTGCAAAAATCCATCGGCTGGAGCGAGCAAATCTACAAGGCCAGCCCCAAGGGTTGCCCCAAGTGCAACAGCACGGGCTACAAGGGCCGTACCGGCATCCATGAGCTTATGGTGACGAACGACGAGCTCATCGAAGGCATCAACCGCGAGATCGAGACGGCCGAGCTGAAGAAGATCGCCATGCGCGGCGGGATGAAAACCCTGCACCAGGACAGCATGCTCAAGGTCAAGGAAGGGGTCAGCACGATGGCCGAGGCGCTGAGCATCGTCCCGCAGGACATGGAACTGCGCGGCTGATCCGTCCCCGGGTGCGGCGAACATCAGCGGGCAACAAGGCGGGCGCCGCAGGCTGCGGGCCTTGCGCATTGCGGCCGGTAGCCGCAGGCGGAACCGAAAGACCGGGTGCCGCAAAAATAATTTCATTTACGCAATATCGGCTATACGGGCAGCCTGTTGCCCGCTAGTCTTTCTCTTTCCATTAATCACTTTTCACTACCCTTATGTCTTCCTATCTTGATCAACTGTTCAATCTTGCTGGCAAAGTGGCTGTCGTGGTCGGCGGCACCGGCGAACTCTGCGGTGCGATGGCCGAAGGTTTGGCCGGAGCGGGCGCCGAGGTCGTGATCGTCGGGCGCAACCTGGAAAAAGCCCAGGCGAAGCTCGACAAGATTGCCGCCGCCGGCGGCAAGGCGTGGTTCCATGCCGCCGAGGCGACCAGCAAGGCGGAGGTGCAGGGACTGCTTGACGCCGTGCTGAAGCGCAGCGGCCGGGCTGACATCATGGTCAACGGAGCGGGCGTCAATTCCGCCACGCCATTCTTCGATATCACCGAGGAGGAATTCGACCGCATCGTGCGCGTGAATCTCAAGGGCGTGTTTCTCGGCTGCCAGGTTTTCGGCAAATACCTCGTCGAGCGCGGGCAGGGCGGCTCGATCATCAATCTCGGCTCGATGTCCGGCGTCGTTCCGCTTTCCCGGGTGTTCACCTACTCGGCCACCAAGGGCGCGGTGCATAACCTCTCGCTCAACCTCGCCCGCGAATGGGCGCCGCACAAGGTGCGCGTCAACGTCCTCGTCCCCGGCTTTTTCCCGGCCGAGCAGAACAAAAAAGTCCTCACGCCCGAGCGGGTTTCCCATATCATGGGCCACACGCCGATGAAGCGTTTCGGCGAGGCGCGCGAACTCATCGGCGCCACCTTGCTGCTGGCGAGCGACGCGGCCGGCTCCTTCATCACCGGCGAAGAGCTCATCGTCGACGGCGGCTACCACGCGATGACGATCTGAGAAATCAATCCATTCAATTAACCACGGATTTCCCGGATGGACACGGATAAGATGATACATGCTGAACTCAGCGAAGTGATCATTGGCTCTGCGATGAAGGTGTTGAATACCTTGAAACCGGGGCTTGACGAGAAAGCATATGAAAACGCACTGGTGATTGAACTCCGAAAGCGCGGACATAAGGTAGATCAGCAAAAACGATTCGACGTTTTGTACGAAGACCAGCTTGTTGATACGCTCATCCCCGATTTGATCCTTGATGATCTGGTTGTGACTGATCCGAAGGTTGCGGATGATTTTACGCCGACACACTTGGCCAAGATGATTGGTTATCTAGCTATCACCCATTTGCGACTCGCTCTATTACTAAACTTCAAGCACGCCGACCTGCGGTGGCGACGGGTGGTACGGTGACTTTATCCGTGTCTATCCGTGAAATCCGTGGTTTTGTAAATTCTCCTCCTCTCATGTCCACCATCAATCAATTCCTTCTCAAGAATAATCTCCGCATCGCGCAGAATCCCTGCGTGAGCCCCGACTTCTGTCTCGACTGGGATGGGCTGCTGGCCGACATCCGCGCCGGCAAGGTCACTGAATTCCCGAAGAGCCGCTTTGGCACCAAGACGGGCGAATTCACGTTGCTGGAAAATGCGCAGGGCGATTGCGCGTGGAAATTGCACGCCTCCGCCCAGCCGCTCGCCGGTGGCGTTGTCGTGGGCTCCGCCACTTATTTTCCCGCGTCGTGGGCGAATCTGCTGAAACTCAAGAATCTCATTCAGGAATTCAATCCGGCCTCGACGATTTTCCCGACGGCGGGCGCCAGGCTCGGCCGCAGCACGCTCGGCGTCGGCGCGCGTTTCACCACGTTGCACTGGCCGGCCGTCGAATGGGCCATGAGCGCGCTCGAGATCGGCCTGACCGCCAATCAGAATTCCATCCCGCGTGAATTGGTGTACGATGTCGACGCGATGTTGAACAACCGGCTCGACACCGTGCCGTTCCCGTTCATCGGCACCAACGTTCCCGAAGGCCACCAGGGCCAGAGCGTCGAGGGCATGAGCCACGGCTGCGTGCTCTCGAAACTGAAAACCGGTTTCCATCACCGTAAAATCGCCTGGTCATTCAACGCCGACCACCAGCCCATCGGCGGCAAATTCGACAGCCGCGAAGATGCGCTCGTCACCGGCTGCCTGCTCGCCAGCTACATCACGTTCGATCTCTCGCCGGAGCTGGCGCAAACCAAGGTTCCAGATGATGCCGACGCTTGGGTCACAGCAAACGTGCCGCGCGAAATTTGTCAGCTGGTTGGAAAACAAATTAAGGCCTGTTCAAACGCAGGTGGACTCAATGCTGCGCAGGCGGAAGCTATTGTTGGTCCTGCCGGATTTGGCAAGCTGCTGGCCTATGTCTGGCCTGCGATGCAGAAGATGAAGCGCCGTGACGAGAAATACGCCGCCGCCCGTGCCGTTGCGTTCACCACTCCGGTGGGGCGCACTTATCTGCGCGAACTCTCGATCGACGAATTGCCCGGTCTCACCACGCCTGAGACCACTGCCATCATGCTCGCGCTGTGCGAGGTGCTCGGCATGCCCGTCAATTTCGTGGCACCCGCCTTTGGTTTCCAAAAGAACTCGCCGTATCCCGACAATGCCGGTCTCCGCAAACTCATCGAAGCGCAGTGGGCCGTGTGCAAGCATTTCGGCGTCAGCATCGGTTTCCACTCCGGCTCCGGCAAATCTGCGGAGAACTACCAGGTCATGGGCCAGGTCACGGGCAGTGCGCTCGAGATCAAGACCAGCGGGCGCTACACTTACGAAATGGGTGTTGCGCTCTCCCAGTCGAAAAATGCCGCCGATGCCGCCCTCTGGAAGGATTGGTACAAATTCACGCTCGCGATGGCAGTCGCCGGCGCTTTCAGCAGCGACGCCACGGAGCAAAAAATGGCGCGCATTTTCGTCACCACCTCGCTGACCGCTGCCGGAAAGTCCGCCGATGTCTTCTCTTCGCCGTCCGCCTGCCGCGCCGCCCTCGATGCGCTGCCGCCGTCCGCAGAGCACATGGTTTTCTTCGAATATAATTTCCTCTATGTGCTCGCCGCCGGTGGCAAGCCCGAGAAATCCGCCTTGGGCGATCACACCGCCGCCGGTTACGTCCAGCGCGCCCGGTTCTACGCCGTCAGTCCGGAAGCCCGGCTGCTGTTTTCGAAGCGGGTCGCCGCCTACCTCATTTTCCTGGCGGAAAACACCGGCCTCGCCACCAAGGAACGCTGCGCCGCCACGGGCAAACTGCTCGCCAGCTACACCACCCTCGACGCGATGCTCGGTGATATTTCGAAGTAATCTTCCGGGTCACTCTGTTGCCGGCAACGGCGCGGCGTGACTTCAGCTCGTTTGGATCAGTGTCAATTAGCGTTCATTAGCGGTTAAAATCCCTCTTCTTCCCCATGAAATCCTTCATCCACGACGACTTCCTTCTGCAAACCGATGCGGCCCGAGAACTTTATCACACCTACGCCAAATCGGAGCCCATCTATGATTATCACTGCCATCTGCCCCCGGCGCAGATCGCCGACAATCACGCGTTCGCCGATCTCGCGGAAATCTGGCTGGGGGGCGATCACTACAAATGGCGCGCCATGCGCTCGAACGGGGTCGATGAACGCGTGTGCACCGGCAACGCCGCGCCGTGGGAAAAGCACGTCGCCTGGTGCGCCGCCGTGCCCTACACGTTGCGCAATCCGCTCTACCATTGGTCGCATCTCGAGCTGAAACGCTACTTCGGCATCGATGCCGTCATCAATCCCGCCAGCGCGAAGGAAATCTGGGAACAGGCCAACGCCAGACTGCCCGGCATGCGCGTGCACGATATCCTTGCGGCCAACAAGGTCGCCGTCATCTGCACCACGGATGATCCCGCCGACTCGCTGGACATCCATGAGCGCATCAGGAAAACCGGCATCAAGACGCGCGTCTATCCGACTTTCCGGCCCGACAAGGCGTTCATCGTGCATCAGCCCACGGCTTTCAATGCCTACCTCGAGAAACTCGCCGGCGCCGCCGGCTCCGGGAAGATCAAATCCTTCGACGACTTCATCGCGACGCTGAAAAAGCGCCACGATGATTATCACGAGTTCGGCGCCCGGCTTTCCGATCACGGCATGGAAACCATTTTTGCCGAATCCTGCACCCCCGCCGAGGCCAAGGCCATTTTTGATGCGGCGCGCCAGGGTCGCGCCGCCACCCCCGATGACCTCGCGCGCTTCAGCTCGTTTCTTCTCCTGCTGCTGGGGCGGTGGGACGCGGCGCGCGGCTGGACGAAGCAGCTCCATCTCGGCGGCATCCGCAACAACAGCTCCCGCCTGCTCAAGCAGCTCGGGCCCGACACCGGCCTGGATTCCGTCGGCGATTTCCCCCATGCCCGGGCGCTGAGCCGTTATCTCGATTCGCTCGATGTCACCGGCGAATTGCCCCGCACCGTGCTCTACAACAACAATCCGGCGGACAACTACGTCTTCGCCACGATGATTGGAAATTTTCAGGACGGCTCCGTGGCCGGCAAGATGCAGTTCGGCAGCGGCTGGTGGTTTCTCGACCAGAAGGAAGGGATGGAGTGGCAGATGAACGCGCTCTCGAATCTCGGTCTCCTGCGCCGTTTCGTCGGCATGCTCACGGATTCCCGGAGTTTCCTGTCCTACACGCGCCACGAGTATTTCCGCCGCGTGCTCTGCAATCTCCTCGGCGGCGACATGGAGCGCGGCGAGCTCCCCGACGATCCCGCGCTCATCGGCACGATGGTCCGCGAAATCTGCTTCAGCAACGCCCGCGGCTACTTCCGCCTCGGCCTGGACCCGGCGTACGCGGGCTGAGTTGGGCCGGAAGTTTTAAACCGCTCATCTTCGCTGATCCGCGCCAATTGGCGAACTCGATTGAGCTGAATCTCTGGGACGGACGTCCGTGCATTGAAAGCCCGAAGAGCTTGGCGGCTTCGTTGGGGGTGACACGGGCGTCTTTCATTGCTTCTTTCTGTTTCGTTTTGGTGTGGGGAGTTTCTTCAATTTCTCTACTGCCGCCTCAAAGTCCTTCTCGACTTGCGATGGTCCGGCAAGTTGCATGTGATGAAACTTTTCGAACTCCTGTTCCGCTTTCAACACCGCTTGCTCGTGCGAAATCTTCCCGGCGTGCTTGAGGATGTCCCGCCCGCTCAAGCGCAGAAAGCCATCCAGTTTTTCGATCCAGTCCCGCATATACATGGGCTTCCGGTTCAAGGCCTGAACTTCCGCCACTTCGAGATAAGCCACCACGATGCGGTTCAGCGCATTGAGTTCCTCCGGCAGCAGATAATTTTTGGCGATGACCGCTTCCGCCTTGTTCGGCTTCGCGCCGACCCAGTTTGTCATGCCCGCCTGCGGCTTGGCGGCGTCCACCCGGGCATGAATGACTTCCGCCGCCGTCTGGCCGTGCGCGGCCCAGTGCATCTTGTTCTGCACCGTGGCGAAGAAATGTCGCGAGGCTTCCACGCCCGGATCGTAATCGATGCTCGTGGCATATATCTCCAGCACTTTCCGCCAAAATTCTTTCTCCGACGAGCGGATGTCGCGGATGCGCGCCAGCAACTCCTCGAAATAGTTTCCGCCGCCGTGCTGCTTCAAGCGCTCATCATCCATCGCAAACCCCTTCACGATGTATTCCCGCAGCCGCTGCGTGGCCCAAATACGGAATTGCGTGCCCTGCGGCGATTTCACCCGGTAGCCCACTGAGATGATGACATCAAGGTTGTAGAATTCGATGTCCCGCGTCACCTGCTTACCGCCCTCGGTTTGAACTGTTGCAGATTTTGCAACAGTTGCCTCGCGGCCCAGCTCGCCCTCCTCGAACACATTGCTGATGTGTCGCGAGATGACCGATTTGTCCCGCTGAAACAGCTCGGCCATCTGGTTCAGCGACAGCCAAACCGTCTCCTGCCGGACGCGCACTTGCAGGCGGATGCGGCCGTCATCCGCCTGATAAAAGAGGAACTCACCGCCGGGTGGATTGGAGGCTGGAATCAAGTCGCTCATGGCGGGTTTGAGGGTTGGTGGTGATCGGGAAACTACCTGACGTAAGTTCCCTTCGTGTCACCGGGGCGGATGCGGCCGAGGGCGCAGAGGGTGTCGAGGACTTCCTGCACGTCGGCTTCCTTGGCACGGGAAAATAGCTTCGTGAGTTCGGTGGACGTGAGGGGTTGCTCGGCTTGGGCGAGCGCAGCCTCCACGGCTACGGTCCGCTCGGCAGTCTTCGCCGGCCAGGGCAGTTTCTTTGCCTTGGCTGTAGGAGGGGCTTTAGGCCGCGATTGAGCGGGGCGTGAAGCCCCTCCGACAGTGGAGCTGAGCAGCAGCTCGCCTTTCGCCTGATAATCGGGGCGGAGCCAGCGGATGACGCCGGCCTTCTCCTCTGCCGCGCGGGTGGCCAGAGAGCGATCGATCCATACTCTCACTTCCGGGAGCTTTTGCTGAAGTTGTTGCAGGCTCATGACGGAAACAAATCGGCTTGAGGCTTGGGGGCGGTGGCGCGGCCGAAGCCGGTGGGGATGTAGCCCTCGCGCTTCATCCAAGTGAGCGTTTCCATCCAACTTGCTTTGGGAATTTGCTGCTTGGCCGTGTGCCAATGATTGAGGACCTGATCCAAAATCGCCGCGTCGTCGGCCTGCTTGCCCCAAATCAACAGGTCGTTCCACGCAGCATAGACGGTGGCGAAGCGTTCGCAGCGTTCAGTCTTCCAGGTCTTCATCTCGTCGATCAGCCGGCGGATGGCTGCCGCTTGCTTGGGCCAGAGTTTTTCAAAGTGCTCCCGGTGGCCGCCGGCCTTGGTGAGGGGACGATATTCGTTGCCGTAGCCATCCGCGCGGGGAGCGGCTTCATACCAATCACAGTCTTTCATCTTGGTCTCTACCTGCGCAATGAGCTTGGGGTCGTGCGGGCCGGCGGCGAAACGCTCGGGCTCGCTCGAAATCTCCTCAATCGGGACGATGTATTCAGCCAGATGGATGACTTTCTGAAGTTTGACTTGCCCGAACGTCCGGTCGCCGTGCATCCGGCTCACAATCTCCGCGGCGAGTACGGTGCGGATGAATTCCTGGCTGGATTGTAATTCGACGACTTCGGTTCCGCCAGTGAGCTCACCATTGAAGGCGCGGTGGAGCATCGATTGAAACAAAATTTCCAACCGAAGTCGGCTGGCGGTCTGGCTGGCTTCCAACTCGCGGATTTTCATCACGCGTCGGGCGAACTCTGTTTGCTGCGACACCGGGGGAACTGGAACCGGAATGGCCTTCAACTCTTTCGAGTTGATGTTGGCCTGCCCAACCGCGCCACGTGCGATCTCCGTCAACCGCTGTTTCATAAACGGCAGGTTCATGAACGTCGTGAAATGTTGGGGATGCTCTATATCGGGCAAAAACCGGACTCGTATGAAATAGGATGCGGCCACGGCTTCAAAACGTCCGTCCCACATTCCAGTTTTGCCTACAAGCTCACGACTATTTGTCCGGTTAAACAAAACGTCCCCCGCTTTGAGTCGCTGTCCTGTGAGTTCCTTCTCTGGTAGTTCGACGGTTTTAAGATGAGTAAGATCCAACTCACCACTCGTCGTCACGTTGCCCATCCTCAAAACGGGAATCCCTCGGGCGGCTTCGTTTGCCTTCTGACTCGTGCCGTAGTCGCACGCTTCCATTAAGTCACTGGCGGCGCGTATGGGCCAACCTTTGGAATTCGTCGCCGGGTCTCCGAACATTTCGTGGAAGAGAGCGGGGATTAAATCGGCGGTGCGGCGGTCTGCTTGGGCGCGCAGCTTGCGCAACTCGTCCGCTTCGTCCAGCAGCTTTACGATTCGCTCCTGTTCCGCTAGCGGGGGGACGGGGATCGGAATGCTTCCGATCATTTCCCTTGTGATCACTCCTTGTGCGCTGCCTTGTGACCCCGTTCTTAGTCGAACCGTCCAGCCCTGGAGAAAGGCGTAGAGAAACCCTTGGTTGAGCAATGATGCATTCGGACGAATGGCCGCTACAGAACGGCCGATGGCGCAATCTGCTCCGAGATTTAGTTTCCCGCAGGTCGCGCCAACTACACAAACCAACACATCGGCTGACTTCGCGAAGCGCAGTGGCTTGGTCGTCCACTCACGGATGATCGGCCGACTTTCTCCGAATTCTCCCGCCTTGACGAACGGCGTTCCGTTTCCGGTGACATTGCATTCCTCGCCAGGGGGAGCCTGGCCCATTACGGATTCAGAAACCTCACCAAGTAGTCTTGTCGGCCAGCGTTTCATTTCTTGCCGCCGAGTTGAGCGAGCAGTGCTTTGCCACGTTGGCTAATTTCGTTTTCGAGCTTGAGGACATCGCGGAGGATGTCTGCCGGAGCGTCGTGGTTTACGGCGGTTGCGGTAACGGGCTTGTAGCGGCCAGCGGCGAGGCTCCAATAGTTTTCCTGAATCTTGGCAATGAGCACGCGGTAGCTATTGGGGCCTTCTTCGCGAGTGGACCAATTGGCGAGCACATCGGGGATATCGTTGGTCTCGATGGGCGTACGTTTGTCGTCGAGACTGAAGCCGTCGGCGGTGAGATCATAGAACCAGACGGATGAAGTTGGTTTGCCTTTTTGGAAGATCAGCGCGGCGGTGGCGACGCCGGCGTAGGGTTTGAATACGCCGCTGGGCAGGCTGATGACGGCTTGCAGTTCGCACTCGGTGAGCAGCAGTTCGCGCAGGGCGGTGGCGGCATTGGTTCCGGCGAAGAGCACACCGTTGGGCACGATCACACCGGCGCGGCCGCCGGGCGCGAGGTGGTCGATGAACCATTTCAGGAAAAGCAGCTCGGTGGCGCGGGTGTTGAGCTTGTAGTTGAGGTCGGCGAGGATGCTCTCGTCCTGCACCTTTCCGGAGAACGGCGGATTGGCCAGGATGCAGTCGTAGAGTTTGCCGGGATACGCTCCGCCGAAGCCGGCGGTAAGCGGATTCATCATCGAAATCTGCGCTTTCTCCAACTGGTGGAGGTAGAGATTGAGGATGGCGATCTTCACCATGTTGGCGTCGTTGTCGAAGCCGGTGAAAGCCTGCTCTTCGAGGAATTTCCACTGGGCGGGCTTGAGCAACGCACCGTCGAGCAAACCACGCTTGAGATCGGCGGGCTTCGTGTGTTGGCGCTTGATGTGCGTGAAAGCGGAAACTAAAAATCCAGCCGTGCCCGCCGCCGGATCGCAGATGCGCTGACCGGGCTGCGGATTCACCAGCGCGGTGATGAGATCGATGATGTGGCGCGGGGTCCGGAATTGGCCATTGGTGCCAGAGGCGGAAAGTTTTGAGAGGAGATACTCATACATGTCGCCCTTCATGTCGTGGCCGTCATGGGCGCCGATATCGAGGCCGTGGATGCCCTGGATGACGGCGCGGAGCGTGGCGCGGTCGTAGATTTTGAGAGTGGCTCGGCTGAAAAGCGTGCGTCCGGTCTCGGACAGACTGGGCAGCTCGTGGAAGCTTTCGATGGCATCACGGACGGCGTTGAAGAGCTGGTCCCCGGTGAGGGTGACAAAGTTGCCCCAAGCATAGCGCGACCATTTGCCGGAGAAAATACGGGTATATTTCTTGTCGAGGCTGGCGAGGGCGTCGTCCTTCTCCGTCAGCAGACGTAGGAACAGCAGGTAGGAGCACTGCTCGATGGAATCCATCGGGTTGTTCACCCCGCCGGACCAAAGGATGTCCATGAGCTGGTCCACCTTCTGGCGGAGGCCGGAGGAGAAGAAGTTCGCCGGAGCGGTGAGGGACTGGGCGGCGACGGAAGTTTTTTGAGCCGGAGCGGAACGCATGGAGGCAGAAACGAATCAGGCCGCAGAGTTTGCGGCGAGCAGCGTTTGGCGGACAAGCGTGGATTGTCGGAGAGCCTCGAAAACGACCTCGCGGTTCTCGAAGCGGGTCAGCGCCTGCACGCCGCCGAGCTGGTTGAACTGGCTGGCGGTGAAGAGTGTCATGTCGCCGGCGATGAAGCGGCGGAGCGCAGTATGATCCTCGGCGAGAAGCTGGGCCGTCGCATCCACCCATTTTTGCTCGTTGTACCGGAGGTTGAAGCGGGCGGCGATGGAATCGACGGTGTCGGCCACGATCTGGTCGCGGGTGGGCAGCGGTTTCTTGCCGACAGCATTATAGACAAAGGCCGGCGTGGTTGCGGGTACGCCGTAGGAGACAATGAGCTTGTCGGGCGAGTAGAACATCCGCGGACGGTGGTAGAACCGCTCGTTGACGATGGTCTCGATTGCATCGTCGTCCTCAGCCTCGATCGCAGCCCTGAGAGCGGGGTTCTGGGCGATGAATTCCTTGAGATCGCGCTCGTAGCCGCCGCGGAAGGTCATCACGTCTACCTTTTCGCCGTCCGGGCCGACGATCCGGACTTCGGTGGAAACGAGGGTATCGGTGCCCTGCCAGACGGGAATGTCAGACGGGGGCGATTCGGGCGGAGGATCCTCGACTCCTCCCGGCGGGCCCACAGGTGGCTCGGGATAGGTGACTCCGCCGGGCGGAACCGGCGCTGGCGCGCGAGGTTTGGATTCACGCGGCACCTTGAGCGGAAGGGTGTAGTCGTATTTCTCCTCGAAGTATTCGGCGACGGCGCAGAAATCCAGCAGGAAGAAATGCTGTTTCTCGTATTCGGTGTGGCCGGACTTGAAGGTGAAACGGCGCGTGCCCCGGCCCTTGATCTGAATGTATTCGGTCGGCGAGAAGACCGGTCGGAATAGACCGATGTTGAGCAGATCGCGGCAGTTATAGCCTGTGGAAAGCATGTCAACGGAGACGGCGATCCGCTCGGAGCGCTTACCGTCGCGGAATTCCTTAGCAAGCACGGCGGCTTCCGGAATACGCGACGTGATGGTGAGAGCGCATCCCGGCTGGAGTTCGTTGAAAACCTTGGTGAGGTTGGTCGCGTGAGTCTGGTTGACGGCGAAGACGATGGATTTGCCGAGCTGGCCGGAGGGATCGCGCTGCGCCTTTTCGAGGAAGGAGGCGCACATGAGACGATTGCGGGCCGGCGTGTAGATTTTCCGCTCCAAGTCCTTGATCTTAAAATTTTCCTCCTGCTCGTTGACGACAACGGACCAGCCTGATTCGGCGAGGGCCTTGGTGGTGATGTCGGAGCGCAGGTCGAAGATTTTCGGCAGGCAGAGGAATGGGCCTTCCGGATCCTTGACGGCGTCGATGATGTCGTAGCGATAGGTCGGCGAGCCCGGCTTGCAACCGAAGTAGAGATAGGTGTCGCGGAGTTGGCGGGCTTCGAGGGCCTTGGGGTTCTCCTGTTCGAGCTGGGCGACATCGACGTTCTTGAGGTATGCCTTGGGCGTAGCAGTGAGTCCGACGCGGGTGGCCTGGAAGAACTGCACGACCTCGCGGGCGTCGCCGTAGATTGAGCGATGAGCCTCGTCGTTGATGACGAGATCGAAATAGAACGGCGTAAATTCCTCGCGGTATCGGCGGTCGGTCATCAGCGACTGGATGGTAGCGATGACGACAGAAGAGCCGAGCAGCTGACCGGAGCGGCGGGCAGTTTTGAAAATGACGGGATTGAACTCGGGGAGGACTACGGCGAAATCCTCCAAGGTTTGTTTCGCGAGTTCGATGCGATCCACGATGAAGAGGACCCGTTCGGCATTGCGGGAGGCGAGGAAACGCCGGATGAGGGCGGCGCAAAGCAGTGTCTTGCCGGTGCCCGTGGCCATCTCGAGGAGAAATTTGCGGCGGCTGTGGGTATCGTAGCCTTGGGCGATTTCATCCATCGCCTTGATCTGATAGCGGCGTAGGGTGAGATCGTGCTTCAGGTGGCGGAGGTAATCCGACTTGACGACCTCGCTGCCGAGTGGTCGCGGAGGCTGAAGGTTTTTCAGGCGCAGCCGGTCCAGATCCTCGAAGGAGGGCAAACGCTCGATGCGGTAGGCGTCGCGTTGATCGGCGCGTTCGTAGTTCCAGAACCAATGCTCCCGTCCATTGGAGAGGATGATGAAAGGGGCCTTGAGATTTTCGGCGTAGCCTCGGGCCTGTTCTTTGGCGTCGTACGGATCGTGATCCTCGGCCTTGGCCTCCAGCACGCACAATGTGCGACCGAGAGTATCGAGCAGCAGGTAATCAGCGCGCTTGTTGGCCGCATTCACCTCAAGTCGAACCTGCTTGTTGTTGAGTAGATCCCAGCCGCTATCCGCGAGCGCGCGATCAATCAAAATACGGGAAAATGCCTCGGGTTGGGACATGCCGGGTCAGCAGCAGAGCGGACTGCGGGGCGGCCTGCAAGCGCGGACCAAGCGGAGCAAGGGGAAGGGCAGGCCGGCGTGGTCGGCGGGTCCCACGGGCAACAAACTCAGAAATCAAACCGGTCGATGTTGTCTTTTTTGAAGATGAACGGCTTTCCGAGGAAGATGTTGTCACCCACGATTTCGAACTCGCCGAGTGTGCCGGCTTTTATGCTGGTGGCACCGGCCTTCAGTTCGTTCTTGGCCAGCGCGACGCCGGCGTAGACGGTCAGGTATCCAAGATCCAAGGTGTTCCAGAGCACGATGCTGTCGGTGATGCCTTCGTGGATGTAGCGTTTATTCTCATTGGGCAGACCGAGGCCGATCACCTTGACCTGGCCAACCTTGCCGGCCTGTTTCACGGCTTCGGCGACGCCGGGGACGCCGGGCGAGCAGATGGCCATGATGAGTTTCAAATTCGGATTGGCGCTCATCAGGGCGGTGGCCTCGGACTGGGCCTTGTCCTTCAGATCGTCGCTGGGGCGGACGGCGACGAGTTTCATTTTGGGATAATTCTTCGCGAGGCGGATGCGGATCTGGGTTTCCCACAGTCGCTGGTTGGACGCGGTCAGCGTGGAGGTGACGATGGCGAATTCGCCTTCGCTGTTGCAGAGGCGCGCGGCCTCATCCATCAGCGCAAAGCCGATGCCCTGCGGCGTGGCCTGGTTGACGAAGAACGAGCGGGCGTCCGTCATCGCATCGGCATCGTAGGCGATGACCTTGATGCCCTGCTGCTGCGCCTTGCGGAGGGCGGTCGAAATGCCCTCCTTGTTCTCGGCGGCGACGGCGATGACATCCACCCCGAGGGTAATCCAGTTTTCCACAATCTCGTTCTGCTTGGCGGCGTTGGTGTCGGTGGGACCGTCGAAGAGCAGATCGACGCCGAGCTCCTGGGCGGCCTTGTCGGCACCGGCCTTGACCGAAAGGAAATAGGCGTTGCCCTTGGCCTTGGGCATCATCGCAAATTTGATCTTGGCGTCGGCGGCAAACACCGGAGTGAGACCGGCAAGCAGCAGGCAGAGGGCGGCGGTGAGACGGGGAAGCATCATATTTTTCATAGGGGAGGGAGAAAGCAGGGGGATGGGGTTAACCACGGCGGGCACGGATGAACGGGGCCAAGGGTAAAGGCAATCGAAGGCGAATCAGTCCGTCTGAATTTTGTGCTCCTGGTGGGGGTGAGGATTGGCGGGTTTTGCTCAGGCTGTTTTGGCCCGGCTCTTCAGACTAGACAAGAATTTTGGCAAAATTCTCCCCCCGGTCAAAGCCAGCAGCAGGAGCGCGCCGGTGAGCAGCCCCGACATCTCCTCGGCGGCGTTCCAACGGATGACCGCCGGCAGGCAGGCCAGTCCGTTTTTCAGCACGGCGATGGCGGCCACGCCGAGCAAGGTGCCGGTGACGCTGCCCCGACCGCCGAAGATGCTGGTGCCGCCAAGCACGACGGCGGTGATGGCGAACAGCTCGTAACCGGTGCCCGCGTCGGCTTTGGCCTGTCCGAGCCGGGCAGTGTAGATCAGCCCGGCCAGCGCGGCGATGAGTCCCGCCAGCACGTAGACCAGCGCCACGCGCCTGGCCACCGGCAGGCCGGCATAGCGCGCACCCTCGGGCGAAAATCCGATGGCCCGGAACGAACGGCCGAAGGTGGAGCGATGCACCAGCAGCCACACCCCGGTGCCGACGAGCAGAAACAGCCACGCCTGCACCGGCAGCCCGAGCCAGCGTTCCTGCCCGAGAAAAAGAAAACTCGCCGGGAAATCCGTATAGGTCACCGCGCCATGCGTGATCGCCTCGGCCAGCCCGCGAAACAGCGAATAGGTGCCGAGGGTGACGATCAGGGGCGGGAGCCGCAGCCTGGTGATCAGCCCGGCGTTGAGCCCGCCCCCGAGCGCACCGGCAATGAGGGTAAGCCCGGCGGCCAGCGGGATCGACAGGCCGCCATCCTGCCAGAGTTTGCCAAAAACGATGGCGCACAGACCGAGCAGCGAACCCACCGAGAGATCGATGCCGGCGGTCAGGATGACGGGCGTGAGGGCCAGGGCGAGCAGGCCGATTTCGCAGGAGTGGCGGAGAATGTCGAACTGCCGGTCGATGGTGCCGAATCCGACGGTCATGCCGCGCCGGTTGACCGAGGTGCCGAAATGATAAAAGAACAGCCACTCCACCAGCAGCACGGCGAAGAGCAGCGTCTCGTAGCGGAGAAGGAGAGATTTCCAGCCGGAGGAATAGGATTTGTCCGAACTCATAGCCAGATCAGGAAACCACGGATGGCACTGATGAACACGGATGGATCTTTGTATTGTGGCAAAAGCAAAGTGACTTGGGGTGGAACCCGTCCGGAGGCCGGGTTCCACCTTGGGAAAAATCCATTTTTTGAAAGATTTCTGTCCGTGTTCATCAGAGTCATCCGTGGTTAATTTTTTTGTCTCCGGCTGCTCAATCCGTCCGCCACGACCGCGAGCAAGATGATCGCGCCCTGGATGGCTTTTTCCCAGTACGCCTCGATGTGCAGGTGCGTGAGCGCGGGAGCTATGCACGCCAGCAGCAGCATGCCGGCAAAGGCGCCCCAGACATTGCCGCGACCGCCCGAGATCGCCACCCCGCCGACCACCACGGCCGCGATAACTTTCAGTTCCAATCCCGCTCCGGTCAGAGGCTGCACCTGCGGGGATTGCACCAGATTCATGCTTGAGGCCAGGCCGGTGAGCGCTCCCATCAGGACAAAAACGAAAAACGTCACCCATTGCGGACGGATGCCCGCCAGCCGTGCCGCCTCGGCGTCCGTCCCCACTGCATACACCCAGCGGCCTGCCGCCAGATACCGCATCGCGAGCCCGAAGATGACCAACAGCACCAAGGCCGCGCCCACCAGCGTCCACTGGCCGGCCGCCTGGCTGAGGCCGAACCACTGCACTCCTTCGGGCAGGGTCACAAACAGACCCTGGCGCGCCAGATTCAAACCCTGGCGCAACGTCACCATGGTGGCCAGAGTCACGACGATCGAGGGCAACCGCAGCCCGGCCACGAGGACGCCGTTGAAAGCGCCCAGAGACGCGCCGATCAGCACCGCCGCCGGCACCACCAAGGCGAGCGGCCAGCCTTGCTCGGCGAGCAGGCCCGCGCAGACGCTGCACACGGAGAAAAGCGAGCCCACGGAAATATCGATCTCCCGGCAGATGATGACGAGTGCCATGCCGCACATGACCACCAGTGTCGGCGCCTCGCGGGTGACGAGGGACAGCAACGGCTGCCCTTGAAAGAACGCCGGCGCAAACCACGCCAACCCGAGCAGTACGAGGCCCAGCGCAATGGTGACGGAGATTTCGCGGAAATATTTGCTCATGCCGCGCCTTTGTTTTCGCTCTGCCCCAAGGCCGCGCTCATGACCCTGTGTGAATCGGAGTGGCCGGGCAAGATCGCCGTCAGGGAGCCGCCCCGCATGACGCCGATCCGGTCGCTCATCCCGAGCACTTCCGGCAGGTCGCTGGAAATCATGATGACGGCCAGCCCTTCCTTCGCCAACTGGCGGATGATTTTATGAATTTCACTCTTGGCGCCGACATCCACGCCCTGGGTCGGTTCGTCAAGGATGAGCAGGCGTGGTTTGGTGGCGAGCCAGCGGGCGAGGGAAACTTTTTGCTGGTTGCCGCCGCTCAGACTGCCGCCCCGGGCCAGGGGGCCGGCGCATTTCACCGCGAGATCGCGGATGTAGTCGAGGGCCAGCGCGCTTTCCGCCCCGAAGCGCAGCCAGGAGCCGGGAAACAGCCGCCGATGCACGGCCATGGTGATATTATGGGCGATACGCATCTCGAGCACGACGCCGTGCCGGCGGCGATCCTCGGGCACATAGGCAATGCCCGCAGCCACAGCTTCCTGCGGCGACTGCGGGGTGATCCGTTTGCCGTTGAGCAGAATCTCGCCGTGATCGACGGGCGTCAGACCGAAAAGCACGCGGGCGAGTTCGGTGCGGCCCGCACCGACGAGTCCCGCCAGGCCAAAGATTTCCCCGGCGCGCACCTCGAAGCTCACGCCCTTCACACCCGACTCGGCGCAGCCCACGTCGCGCAGGCTCAGGACGGTTTCCCCCGGCACGGATTCGGCCGGCGGATACAGTTGCGACACTTCGCGGCCCACCATGAGCTTGATCAACCCGGCTTCATCGATGTCGCTCACGTCATGGGTGCCGATGCTTTCGCCATCGCGGAGCACGGTCACCCGGTCGGCCAGGGCGAAAATTTCCTCCAGCCGGTGCGAGATGTAGATCACCCCCACGCCGACCGCCCGCATCTCGCGCACGACTTTGAAAAGCCGCTCCTGTTCGCGGCCGGTCAGCGAGGCGGTGGGTTCGTCCATGACAATGATGCTGGCCCCCGAGCCCACGGCGCAGGCGATTTCCACCAACTGTTGCTCCGGCATCGAGAGGCTGCGGACCTCGGCATCGGCGGGCAGAAAAGCGCCCACGCGTTGGAGCAGGGTCGCGGCGCGGGTGTAGCGGGACCGCCAGTCGATGCGCCGCCAGGCTTTCACCGGTTCGAGCCGGAGACCGATGTTCTCCGCCACGGTGAGATCGGGAAACAGGGCGGGCTGCTGGTAAATGCAGGCGACCCCAAGTTGCTGGGCCAGCGACGGGGTAAGACCGTCGAGGGTGCGGCCCTTCAGGATGATTTGTCCGGCATCCGGCTGGTGGGCGCCGGTGATAAGCTTGATGAGGGTGCTTTTGCCGGCGCCGTTTTCGCCCAGCAGGGCATGCACTTCGCCCGCCTGCAGTTCAAAATCCACCCCGCGCAAAGCTCGCACGCCGCCAAAATTTTTGGCGGCGCTGCGCAAAGTGAGCAGGGGAGTTTGGGTGGGTTGGCCCGATGGCATATTTGGCTGAGGGGGATGACTTGAACGAAGGATTGGCCCGGTGGCACGCTCAAATAAAAGATCTTTCTCATCCCGTCAGAAAAAATGTGGTGGGGCCGGGTCGCGAGGTATTCAACGGTAATCTTGCCGGACTGTCATATCTGACTTTCCTGAAGTTTTGCTGCCGATTGGCAGGGAAGGAGGATGGAACCGGGGAATTCACTTTTGTTGCTTGGCGGCAAACTTCTTGGCCTGTCGCAGTGCGCATGATCGCGGTTGATCTGCGGGAGTTTCTTTTAAGCGCGGAAATTGCAGAACGGGGACTTGACAGATTCCGCTTTGCATTTAACCAAATGGTTAAATTAAACCTCTGAGTACTCATGTCCCCTGACCGGCTCAGTCTCACCTTTGCGGCCCTGGCCGATCCCACCCGCCGGGCGATCCTGTCGCGCCTGACCGCGGGCCAGAGTTCAGTCACGGAACTGGCCGAGCCGCATGCGATGAGTCTGCCGGCCATTTCGAAACATCTCCGGGTGCTGGAACGCAGTGGGCTCATCGAGCGCTGCCGGGATGCGCAGTGGCGGCCATGCCGGCTCAAGGCCGGGCCGATGAAAGAGGCGGTCGATTGGTTGGAGGCCTACCGCCGCCATTGGGAAGAGAGTTTTGACCGGCTTGAAGAATATCTGCGGGAATTGCAAAAAAAGCAGCCAAACGCGAAGGCGAGCCTGGCGCCCGCGAAAATCCCGAAGCCTGCTTCCGCCCAATCCGGCAAATCGCGTCACCCCGGAATAAGCGGTTCCGCGCAGGCCGCCGCCCCGAAGATTTAAATTATCGGACCTCAATCTTTCCAAAAATAAAAACCATGCTGACAAAAATCCTCATCGTCCTGGCTATTATCCTCGTTGTCTTTGCCATTGTCGCGGCGTTGCAGCCGGCCAGGTTCCGCATCGTGCGGAGCACTGCCATCTCGGCGCCGCCCGCCGTGGTGTTCGGGTGGGTCAACGATCTCCACGCCTGGCAGGAGGTTTCTCCCTGGGCCAAGCTCGACCCGGCGGTGAAAAACACCTTTGCCGGGCCGCCGGCCGGTCTGGGGGCCGTCTTCTCATGGAGCGGCAATGCCAAGGTCGGCGAAGGCCGCATGACAATCACGGAGAGCCGGCCCAATGAGCTGGTGCGTTTCCGGCTGGAATTCCTCAAGCCCTTCAAGGCCACCAATACCGCGGAATTTGCTTTCCAGACCGAAGGCGGCCAGACCGTGGTTTCCTGGAGCATGAGCGGTGAAAGAAATTTCATCTTCAAGGCCGTCGGCCTGTTCATGAACATGGACAAAGTGGTTGGCGGTGATTTCGAAAAAGGCCTGGCAAGCTTGAAGGCCCTGGCCGAGGCCAAGGCGAAAACATAAACCCGGTTCAAAACATAAAAAAATCACCATGCAAACGATCACCCCCTTCTTGTGGTTTGACGGCAAGGTCGGAGCCGCGATGAAGTTTTATGGTTCGGTCTTCAAGGAGACCAGAATTGTGAGCGTGAACGGAAGCGGCAAAAATGTCATGTCCGCGACCATCCGGCTGAATGGACAGGAACTCATTCTGTTCAACGGCGGTCCGCTCTTCAAGTTCACCGAGGCCGTCTCCTTTGTCGTGAGCTGCAAAACCCAAAAAGAAATCGATTACTACTGGAAGCGGCTGACGAAGGGCGGTGAGGCGTCGCGGTGCGGCTGGTTGAAGGACAGATTTGGTCTGTCATGGCAGATCGTGCCGGACATTCTTTCCGAGTTGCTCGGTGACGATGATTCGGTGAAGGCCGGCCGAGCCATGCAAGCCATGCTCAAGATGACCAAGCTCGACATCAAAGTCCTGCGGCAGGCTCATGCCGGCCGATGAGATCCTCGGTTCCTCATTTATCTCCGTCGTCAAGGCCGCATGAAATTACGGCCTGAACCGGCGGAGCAACGCGTGCTGGTCCTCACCCGGCTGCTCAACGCCCCGCGCAGCCTGGTCTTCAAAGGCTGGACCCGGCCGGAGCATCTGGCCCGTTGGTGGGGACCGAACAATTTTACCCTGCCTTTTTGCGAAATCGATTTTCGCGAAGGCGGTGTCTACAAATTTTGCATGCGTGCGCCCGATGGCAGCGACCACTGGGTGTGGGGCGCCTATCGCGAAATCGTAGAGCCGGAACGTCTGGCCTTCACGTGGCATCGCACGTCCATACCGGCAGAAGACAATCCCTGGGCCGTCACGGTCGTGACGGTGACCTTCGCCGAGCAGGCGGGGAAGACCCTGCTCACCCTGCATCAGGCCGCCTTCCAGAAAACAGAGGAACGCGATGATCACAACGGCGGCTGGACCGAGTGTCTGGACCGGCTCGAGCAATTTGTTGCGATGATTTGAAACCCCGTCAGTCACTGATTGCCTGTTCCTCACGATTGAGCTAACCCACGAATCCCCCAATGAACCCGACCATTCCAACCGCCCCCGTTTCAAAAAAAATCCTTTGGACCAGCTACGTCATGAGCGCTCTGCCGGTGCTGATGTTCCTGTTCAGCGGCAGCATGAAGCTGATCCATCCCCCGCAACTTGACGAAGGGTTCGCCCATTTGGGCATACCTGTGAGTCACGCCCTGGGGCTCGGCATTCTCGAGCTGGCCTGCACTCTGGTTTACGCGATTCCCCGCACGTCGGTGCTGGGCGCAATCTTGCTGACCGGTTATCTCGGTGGGGCGATGCAGACGCACATACGGATTGGCGAGCCGGTGTTCCTGCACTTCGCCTTTGGTGTGCTGATCTGGGGCGCCCTTTTCCTGCGCGATCCGCGTCTGCGCGCATTGATTCCGCTGCGGAGCTGAGCACCTGCCGCCACAGTGCCTCCCGGCTTCGGGCCGGTTGACTTTGTCGGGGCGGTGACGAAACTGATCGAAGTCGGCCGCGTGGCCGATGGTCTGGCGTGGGTGGATGCCCGCTAGACTCAGCCCTTGGCCTGATAGTTGCGCAAATAAAGCAGCGCCTGGTACAGATTCATCTGCGTGGTGGCGCGCAAATGAGCGTCATGCCGGTATTCGCGCAACCCCTGGTCGATATCCTGCCGCATGCGACTGTAGTCCGGATGAGTGGACAGCGGAGTGCGGCTGACCACGCCCAGAAATTTTTCCCGGCCGTTCTGCTGAAACGTGGCCGTGACGACGCCCCGGTCCCAGACGAGCAGCAAAACGGCAGCGCCATCCGGCGCTTTCGCATTTTCGTCGAGCACGATCACTTCGCCGGGGTACCCGGCGAACCGAGCCTGGGCTGCGGCTGAATTTTTAAGGGTGGTGAGAACCAGTTCGCTGCTATCGACCCGTGACAGCCGGTAATCGTGGAAGTTCAGCAGGTCGGGCGAGTCGATTTTCACGTAGAGCTTGGTTGCCGGCGAAGTGGCCGCCACCGTGTCGGCGGCGCTGAGGCGAAAAGGAACGGCAGACAGGAGGAGGGCGAGGCCCGTGAGCAGAGCGCAGCGAATTGATTTCATAGGATCAGAGGGGAGGAGGGTTATGAAACGTTGCCGCCAATTAACTCAAGGAATCCGCCGCGTCAACTCGTGCGGCTGCAGTTCAGGAGCGGGCGACGAAACAAGCCAATTTGTTTTAAATTACAGTTTTCCATCCGCTTTATTCTCCGCGAGAAAAACGACTCCCGTGATATGGCTCTGATCTTTCAGGTAAAGGACCGGCTGGTCCCGGAGTTGGGCCATCAACTCCTGATCGGAAATTATTTCTAAAACCGGGGCAGGCGAGGGTGGAGCCACCACTATGGCCGGTTCCTTGGGCGGCTGCCGGATGGCAAAAAACGCGCCGGCTGCCGCGAGACTTAGTCCGGCGGCGAGACTGGCTTGCCTGACTGCACGGCGGCGGCGGGCAAAGGCGGCCGCGACGAGCGCGAACTGTTCGCCGCCGGTATTTTCGATCGTGTCTGCGAGAAGCTGCTCTTTTTTATTCATGACGTTGGAGAACGGCGAGCAGTTCACGACGCAGGCATTCGCGGGCGCGGGTGAGGCGTGATTCCACCGCTTTGGGCGTGATGGCGAGGCGGTCTGCGATGGTCCGCACTTCGCAGCCCAAAAAATATTTGGCTTCGAGCAATTCGCGATTGGTGGCATCCAACCGGGCGAGAGCGGCATCAAGCTCCGCCATCAATCGTTCGTCACCGGTGCGATCGGGCATCTCAGGCGGTTCCTGGCGCTTCCGAAAAAGCAGGTCGGTGAAACTGCGCTGCCGGCGCCAGCAATCCTGCAGGGCGGTGCGCGCCACGGTCCGGAGCCAAGCCCGGAACATCGCTTCCGTTTCACAGGGCCGGACATATTTTGCCACGCGCAGGTAAGTGCGCTGCAACGCTTCTTTGGCCAGATCATGATCGCCCCGCGTGAGCGCCAGCAGTTGTCGGAAAACCGCCGGACCGTACAGCCGGTTGAAGTGCGACCAGGCTTCGTCCTCGCCTTGCGCGAGAGCCGTGGTCAGCCGGCGCAGCTCCGCCGTGGATTCCTCTCCCTGTTGTTGGGCGGGGATCAAGGGCGTGGGAAACGCGGTGATGGCGGGGATCACTTTTTCTCTGACGGGGGTGGTGGAACTTTCGTTGGGAAATCGGGCAGGCTGCCGAATACGCGGTTGGCTACGCCGACCTCCCGTTGAGTGCCGGCAACGAACAGCAGTTTTGTGCCGGGATGGTATTTGAAGCGCAAGGTGGAAGGCTTGCCGTCAGGATTGGCAAATTCACAGCCCGCTTGGATGGCGGCAATCACCTCATCGACAGACCGGTTGCCGAGTTTGCTTTCCAACTGGAACGAAGCGAACTCCTGGGAGGTGTGGCTCTCGGATTTTGTCAACACGGCCAGATTGAGGCCGACGGGGCTCAGAAAATAACCCTGCGGTTCCAGTATCCGGCTCAAAGCTGCCATCACTGAATCAGCGCGGGTATTTATCACGGAAAAAGCGGGCAGTATCGGATCCAGCCCTGCCGTCGGGATGATCGAGATCCTGCCGGCATTGTCGGCCTTGAGACTGGCCACCAATTTTGAGAGCGGCCCGCCGGGAAAATCGATTGATATGCTATATGGATCGACCATGACCGGCTTTGTGGGGCCGTCACCCGATTTATCCTCGGCGAGGCACAGGGCGCAAGGCAGGGCGAGAAGGACGACCAGTACGAAGCGGGCTGGAGAAGGAAGCTTGATTGGGTTCATACGCCTAATACGCACGCCGGGTTAAAATCCTTCGGTGACGTTGCGATTTATCGGTGCGGCCAACATCTGTACGAGCAAAAAGCGCTCGCAAGCCGGGCGCTTATCTCCTATCTGAGTCGCTGCGAAAAAGAGAACATGAACGCACTGGCCATCATCCTCATCGCCGAAGCGGCTCCGGCGGCGGGCGAGTTTCCCTGGGAAACGTTTTGGACGGCCATGGCTGCCGTGGTCGCATTTGTCGCGTTGGGCTATCAGGCCGGCTGGTTGCCGCCGCAATACCGCATGGCGGAGGCGGACCCGTTGAACGACAAGCTGACCCTGAAGATTTTCGGTCCGCCGGAAATCGCGGCACGCTCGCCGCGACAGGCGCAGGTGGTGCCGCGCCACCAGTTGCCCAAATATCGCAATGATGGATTCAAGGTGGTGCGCGTCGCCTTTGGCCGGGAATTCCTTATCGGTCGCGAATGCGTCCACGTGGCCCGGCGGGAGGACGGGACTTTGGAGGATCGGGTGCTGGTCGCCCGCGCCGACGGGCCGCCGATCCCGCTGTCGTTTCAGGAGCAGTTGAACGAACTCGGCCGGGATTTTACGGAGATGGTCCGCACGTTCAACCTTGATCCTCGGGAGGTCCGGTCCTCGCCCGGACATTACCGCGAGAAACTGCGGGTGCTGAAACAGCGCTACGACGTGCTGCATGAAGAATACCGCCAACGCCGTGCCGCAGGAGAAAGCTTCAACACCGTGATCACCCAACTGACCAACTTTGAGGCACGGATCAAAGACCTGAGCAAACGCCTGGACGAAATGAAGTGACCGGGTCGGAAGCCCCCGCGGCAATCAGCGCGGTGTGTGCCAGACAGGGATGATCGGGTCGGAAACCGAATCCGGCGCAGGTCCGTTTTGCGGATTGCTCCGGAGCCGCGTTCGCGGTATCGGGAACGTCCTATGTTTCGGTTTGGCCTATAATTTTCACCTCATGAAGTTCTTTTCTGTTCTCCGTCGTTTCATTCTCCGGCTTGTGCTCGTGGCTGCGCCGGTGTTGCTGCCGGCGGCTGACGGTGCGGACACCCAGACCGTTTATACTTTCAAACGAGGGGTGAATATCAGCCACTGGCTGTCGCAAAACGACGCGAAGCAGCCCTATGGTGCGGCTTGGTTTGAAGAGAAAGACGTGGCATGGATCGCCGCGCAGGGGTTCGACCACATCCGTTATCCGATCGACGGCCGCCTGTGGCTGCGGGCGGACGGCTCGCTCGACGAGGAGAAGATCGCGCCGTTTGTGCGTGCGCTGGCGTGGACCAGGGCGCACGGCCTCGGGGCAATCCTCGACATGCATTTTCTGCCGGGCGCGGATTTCAATCCGGGCGCGGAGCAGCGCGAGGTCTTCACCAACGACAACCTGCTGGCCAGGGTCGCCGATTTCTGGGCGCGGGCGGCGCGGCGTTTTGCCGGGGAAGGCGACTATCTGCGCTTCGAGCTGCTCAACGAACCGGTGGCGGATAAAAACGATCAGCTCAACCGCTTCAACCGCCGCATGCTGGCGGCCATCCGCGAGTCGAATCCCACACGCATGGTTTACATCACGGCCAACCGCTGGAGCATCTTCGGCAATGTGGGCGACATCGAGCTGCCGGCTGATCCGCATGTGGCGATCACGCTGCATTTCTACGAGCCGATGCTGTTCACGCACCAGCGGACCTGGTGGACGAAATTTCCCGCGAACATGCCGGCGATCAAATTTCCCGGCAAGGTGCCGGACCTGACCGGATTTGTGCCGGCCGATCACTACGCATACCGGCCGGCGGGATTTGAACTCACCGCGAAAACCATCGACGAGGCCTTTGACAAGGTCGCCGCGTGGGCGGCGAAAAACGCGCCGGGCCGTGAGATCCATCTCGGTGAATTTGGCGTCTATGTCGCGGCCGACGCGGATTCCAAGCGCAACTATATTTCGGTCATCATGGCCAACACCGCCCGCCATGGCTGGAGCTGGGCGATCTGGGATTATCGGGATGTTTTCGGGGTGCGTGATGCCGAGGGCCGGGGCACGCCGATCCTTGAAGCGCTTTCACTGCCGAAAAAATAAAATTGCACGTGGGTGGGCCGGCCGGGCGTTTCCTGACGTCGCGCCCGGCGGTCGCGTGATGGAGTCAGCCGCCTTCGGTCCGCGGCTTTTGTCCGGCGATGCGTGCAGTCCGCGCGGGCCGCCACTTCGCGATTATTTCGACCAGTTGCGCGGCGATAATGGGTTTGGACAGGTAGTCGTCCATGCCGGACTCAAGGCACTTTTCGCGATCACCCGCCATGACATTGGCCGTCAGGGCGATGATGGGCAGGTGCGGGCGGGCCGGATTCTGCCGTTCCCATTTTCGGATGACATCGGTGGTTTCATATCCGTCCGTATCGGGCATCATGCAGTCCATTAAAATCAGGTCGAAGTGTTCGCTCTGCACGAGCTCGATGGCCTGGGTGCCATTCGACGCGATCGTCACCTGGCAACCCTGTTTTAAGAGATGGTGCTTGGCCACCTGTTGGTTGACGTAGTTGTCCTCAACCACCAGGACGGTCAGAGGGGGTGCCGGCACCGGAGACGCGGTGCCGGGGGCATGCTTTTCCGCGGTGACGCTCCGGGGCTGGGGGATGGTGAACCAGAAAGTCGAACCTTTGCCGACTTCGCTTTCAAAACCGATCTGACCGCCCATGAGTTCCACCAGCTTTTTGCTGATGGCCAGACCCAAGCCGGTGCCGCCGTACTGGCGTGTGTTTGTACCGTCTCCTTGGGTGAAGGCTTGAAACAGCTTTGCCTGTTTTTCAGGAGGAATTCCGATGCCCGTGTCGGATACGCCAAGCCGAAGGTAGGCTGCCCCATCAACGTTAACCTGACCCAGGTGGAGGCTGATGCGGCCTTGCTTGGTGAATTTCAGCGCATTGCTTAGGAGATAGCCGAGGATCTTTCCGAAGCGGGCCGGGTCGGCGATGATAAGCGGTGAGGTGGCGTGGCCAAGGTCGAGGTTCCATTGCAAACCTAGGTTGCGGGCCTGGGGTTCGAAAATAGCAGCCGATTCCTCGATCAGCCGGAGGGCATCGCATTCCACGGTATACAGCGTAATGGTGCCTGCCTCGATGTAGGAGAAGTCGAGAATATCGTTGATGATGCTGAGCAAAGTCTGGCCGGATGTCTTGAGCATATCGACAAACATTTTCTGTTGTTCGTCCAACGCGCTATCCAGCAGCAGATCGGTGAAGCCGACGACGCCATTCATGGGCGTGCGGATTTCATGGCTCATGGTGGCAAGAAATTCACTCTTGGCGCGACTGGCGCTTTCGGCCGCGACTTTGGCCTGCATCAGCGCTTGCTCGGCCAGCTTGCGCGCGGTGATGTCGGCCCGGATGGCGACATACTGGCGGGGTTTGCCCTGTTTGTTGAGAAAGGGCACAATGGTGGTGTCAACCCAGTAGGGCGTCCCGTCCTTGGCCCGGTTTTGCAACTCCCCGTGCCAGATCCTTCCCTGTGCAATGGTGGTCCACAATTCACGGATGAACTCTTTGGCATGGGCGCCGGAATTGATGAGCCGGTGATCCTGGCCCAGCAATTCTTCCCGCGAATACTTCGATATCGCGCAAAATTTGTCATTCACGTGGGTGATCTTTCCCTGCGGGTCGGTGATCGCGACGATGGCGTGTTCATCCAGGGCTTTGGTCAGATCATGCACGGCCGTGGTCGATTCCTGCAGCCTTGCTTCAGCCAGCTTGCGCTCAGTGATGTCCATGTGGGTGCCCAGCATGCGGAGCGGTGCTCCGTTTGGGTTGCGCTCCATCACTTTTCCTCTGGCCAGAATCCAGCGCCAATGCCCGTCTTTATGACGGAGCCGGAACTCGGTTTCGTATTCGGCGGCCTCGCCTCTTAGGTGGGGTTGGAGAATGCCTTCGACAGTGGTGGCATCATCCGGGTGTAACAAGGTCAGCCAAGTGCTGACATGAGGGGCAAGTTCGTCAGGCCGGTAGCCGATCATCGCACACCAACGCTGATCGAACAGAGCCAGTCCGCTGGGCACATTCCAGTCCCACAGCCCGAGGTTGGCACCCGAAAGGGCGAGTTCCTGACGCATCCCGCTTCCGCGAAGTTGCTCCTCCATATGTTTGCGTTCGGTGATGTCCCGGGAAATTCCGAATGTGCCGACGATATTCCCCGCTTCGTCCCGTAACGAAACTTTTGTGGTCGACACCCACATGTCTGATCGCCCGGGCCAGGAGAGTTTTTCCTCTTTGGTCAACGGCTGGCCGGTCCGGATAATCGCCTGCTCGTCATCGTGAGCCTGCCGGGCATGCGCCTCGGCAAAGAAATCAAAATCCGTTTTGCCGATCATTTGGGCGGGATCGCGCACCCCATGCACATCGGCCTTGGACCGGCTGATTCTGAGCATGCGTCCGTCGCGATCCTTGAAATAGATGTAATCCGGGACATGGTCCAACATCGCCCGCATGAGGAACTGTTCCTGTGCCAGCGCCTCTTCAGCGGTCTTGCGTTCGGTGATGTCGCTGATCGAGCCCGAAAACCTCGTGGCGACGTCCTCTTCGTTTCTAAGGGTCGCTCCCCTCGCTTCAAACCAGCGCCAGTTTCCAGCCTCGGTGCGCAGTCGGAACACGGCCCGATAGGGCACTCCATCGGTCACAGCCCGCCGGATCGCATCTTCGGTCGATTTGTAATCATCCGGGTGCAGGCGCTTTCTCAGTGAGGCATAGACGTTGGGAAATCGCGGGTCGTCGGGCGCAAAGCCCAGCAGTTGCTTGAACCGGGGCGAATAATAAACGGTGTTGGTGGTGAAGTCCCAGTCCCACAGCCCGTCGGTCGAGCCGGCGACCGCCAGTTCGAAGCGCTCGGTGCTTTGCTGCAACTCCGCTTCTTTCTTTTTGCGGGCGGAAATATCGCTCACCATGAAGCGCCAGACGGGCGCACCCTCATCCTGGGCGACGGTGGCTTTAAGCTTAACCCAGAAATAGGCGCCGTCGTGCTTTAACATGCGCAGCTCGCAGGACTGGGATTCTCCCGTCGCCACCAGCTTTTTTCCCAGATCGTGATAGATGTCCTGATCTGTTCTCAAAAAATACCGGGTAATCGGCTGACCCGGCAGCGTGCTGTGCACCACCCCCAGCATGAGGCCGAGGGTGAGGTTGGCCTCCAAAATCAGGCCCAGTTCGCTGACAGTGACATAACCCACCGGGGCAAAATTGTAGAAATCAAAGTAACGTGCCCGCGAAGCGTTCAGTTCCGCCTGGGCGTTGCGCAGCTTCTCGTTCTGCAATTCCAGTTCGATTTGGCTCGCGCGCAGCTCACGCAAGGTTTGTCGAATCGCTTCGGGCGACATCCCCTCGTCCTGTTCCGCGAGCAACATCGTGTTTTTCAGGGACAAAGATTCTGCCCGCTGGATTGAGCCTGCCGCTTGAAATTTGTGATTTTCCGTCACCTGGCACCGCCAGAATTTGAGGTCGCACAGGCCGGGACCGCACCCGATCCGGCTTGACGAAACACGTCCGTGTCCGGTGTTTCGGCAATAATTCCCATGGCGCGTTTGAGGGCGATGAGTTTGAGGCAGACAGCTTTCATGGCACGGGCGATCGGAACTGTGACAGTTGGTGGCGAGGCTCGCGCGCGAGAGCCCTATTACCCCGGTTATCGACCCCCTTAGGGGCATCTTGAGGGTTTACGCATGCCTGCACCAAGGGAAAGCGCCCCGGTCGGTGCCGAAGCTGCGTTATGCCGGCCTTGCGGCATTTTTTTGGCCAACAAAAACCGCCTCATGCCGTGCGCCTCTTGTGGCGATCCGGGACGAATGGGCGGTTACTTCAGCTTGGCGAGCGATTCGAGCGCTTGGGGGAACTTCGGGTCGATGGCCAGGGCCGCTTCGTAGGCCGCGCGGGCGCCGGCCTTGTCATTTTTCTTTTCCAAAATGGTGCCCATGCGCCAGTGCACCCGGGAGTGATCAGGCTGATTGGGCGGCGGCGTCAGTGTCAGGCAGCGCTGCAGCGCACCGAGACCTTGATCCAGCCGCTCCCCGGAAATCCCGGCCAGCCGGCCGATTTGGAGCAGCGTGCCGTAGTCGTCGGGCGTGTCTTTCAACACCTCTTCGTAGAGTCCGAAGGCTTCGGCGTATTTTTTGTCGGCAACATAGAGCAGGCTGTAGGCGCCGAGGCCGCGGACATGGTCGAGTTTTTTGATTTCCGCCGCCTGGGCATAGGCTCCCTCCATTCCGCCGCCGAGAAATCCCGGAGCCAGCCGGTAGAATTCCATCGCACTCCACCGGGCGTTGATATCCTTGGGATCGAGCTCCACGGCTTTTTCGTAGGCGGCTTTGCATTTTTTCGCCCACTCCATCTTGGCGAAGAGCCCGGCTTTTTGCGCGGCCACGCCGTAAGCGTCGCCAACATGCCGGACGTAGGAGCTGTTGGCGGGGGCAAGGGCGGCCGCTTTTTCGAGCGGGGGGATGGCGTGCTCCGCGTCGTTGCGGTTGAGAAAACTCATGCCCAGGAAGAAATGCGCCTCCGCATTGGCCGGTTCGGCGGTCACGACCTGTTCGAGCAACGCCTGGGCCTCGGGCCATTTGCGATCGCGAAACAGCGCGTTAACCTGGTCCTTCAAGGTGGGGTCGCCGGCGAAAGCGGCCGTGCTCAGGAGAAGAAAACTGACGATGAAGGATCGGATCATGGTGAACTTGGAAAGCGAGCGGAGGGAAAGGTTTCGAACGACGCGCAAAAAAAGTGACGGTGAGGGGAGAGGGCGGTTTTCGCTCTTGTGGCTCAGCGGGCAGTGGTGGGGGCGGTCCGTCAGACCGTGGCTGGATCGGGATGGATCCACGGGCTGCGGTACATGCGCGCGAGGCGGCGGGTGGCTTCGGCGTCGCCGGGAATCGTGCGGGTTTTCGGGTCGTAGACCAGCGGACGACCGAGTTCTTGCGCGAGGTTGGCCAGAATGCAACAGGCCGTGGAAATGTGGCCTTCCTCGACATCGGCGACGGGGCGCGAGCGATCGGCCCGCGCCCGCATGAAATCAAGCACATGGCTTTTTTGAATTTCGTCAGAGGCGGAGTTTTGGTTGAAATCGATATTCTCCAGATTCCCGGTTTTGGACAGCATGTGGAAACCTTCGCGCGGTCCGCCGTCCGCCGGGGTGAACTCGTAGCCAAAGATGGTTACGTTCAGCATGCCGTTTTCACCGATGAAACGGGCGCCCCACAGATCAGTCCAGTTGCGATTGACCGTAGGCGCGCCGCCCCAGGTCCGGTGTTCCCAACTGACGTCGAGGTCGGGGTATTTGAACACACTGCGCTGTGTGTCCGAGATGTTGGCGAAGGAGCTTTTGTCCACGTAAATTCCTCCGGTCGAGCTGATCGATTGGGGCCAGCCGAGATCCATCATCCAGCGGACGCAGTCGAGCATGTGCACACCCAGATCGCCGATCTGGCCGTTGCCGTATTCCATGCGCGCGCGCCAGCCCTTGGACTCGAAGGCGGACTTGAACGGCAACAACGGCGCCGGTCCCGTCCAGAGATCATAGTCGAGATGCGCGGGCGGAGTGGTGTCGGCCGGAACGCCCGCCGGGCGGCCATGCAAATAGGAGAAAGATTCGACGAGGCCGATCTTCCCGAGTTTTCCGCTGCGGATATACTTGTCCCGCGCTTCCGCCAGACAGCGGGTGCTGCGCCGCTGGGTGTTCACCTGGACCACGCGCTGGTATTTGCGCGCCGCAGCCACGAGCGCCTCGCCTTCCAGCACGTCCAAGCTGATGGGCTTCTCCAGCCAGACATCCGCGCCGGCCTGCATCGCGGCGATCGCGGGCAGTGTGTGCCAGTGATCGGGCGTGGCAACGATGACGATATCATATTTGGCGGCAGCCAGCATCTCGCGGTAATCAGCGAAAGTTTTTGGTTCCCGCTGCTGATATCCGGCCACGAGGGCCAGGGTCTCCTTCAGGGCGCGGGAGTTCACATCACAGAGGGCAACGACATCGATTCCGACATTTTTGGCCATGCTCTCGATGGCTACGCCGCCGTACCAGCCGCAACCGATGACGGCAATCTTCGGTTTTGGGCCGGATTTGGTGTCGGCGGAAAACAATCGGGGACTGGCGGCGGCGATGCCGGCCACCGCGAGCGAAGAAACGAAGGTGCGACGATTCATTGGGGGATGGGGTTTGGAGATGAAAAATTCTCAGCGAGGGAACGTGGCAGGACGCGTGCTCTTGAGCGTGCTCCGGCCCGGTTTTGGGCAGAAGTAATGGGCACAACTCAGGCGAGAATGGGAATGATTACTAAAAAGAAAACAATCGAATGGGATCATTCTGCCCGCAGTGCCACCATGGGATCTACCTTCGTGGCTCGCCGGGCGGGAAGCCAGCAGGCGAACAGAGCGGTGGCAAAGAGCAATAGAGTGACAAGCAAAACGAGGCCGGTCGCGGTCGTGGCGGGGGTTTCTTGCGACAAGGAGGGGGAGATGGTGGCGAGCAGCCGCGCCAAGCCATAGGCACCGAGCAGGCCGATCGAAGCGCCGAACAGCACCAGCTTCAGCCCGCTGCCGAGCATTAGCTGGAGGACATCCCCGGACTGAGCTCCGAGGGCGACGCGCACGCCAATCTCCGGGGTGCGTTGCACGACCGTGCGGGCGATGACGCCGTAGAGGCCGAGGGCCGAGAGAAACAGGCCGAGTCCGGCGAAGACCGCCAAAACAGTGCTGATCATGCCCGTGCCAGACGACATTTGCCTGATGACCTTCCTGACCGTGCCGAATAGCTGCAAGGGCAGGTCGGAATCCATCTCGGCAATGATCCGACGCGTCGACTCGGCCAGGGTCTCGGGCGACTGCGCACGGACGGTGACCGTGACGTAGTTCCAAGTTTCCTGCGCCAGCGGTCGCATGATCAGGAATGGCGTGGGCGGTGGCAGGAAACTGATGGCAAGGCGATTGTCGGCCACCACCCCGACGATCTCCACCCAGTTGCGTTTGGGCGGATCGGGACTGCCGAGACGTTTGCCGAGTGGGCTTTCGTGAGGGAAAAGAGCCTTGGCCATCGACTCATTGATCAGCGCGACGGGTGGTGATACGAGGTTGTCGGCTTCGGTGAAATTCCGCCCTGCAAGCAGTTTGACCTGCACAGTGGCGAGATAGGACGGGGTGATGCCATTGATGGAGGCCAGAGGCTCGTGTCCGACCGGGGGCGCGTCGCGATCTTCGACAATCACACTGCGGCTGGCGAGATATTGGTACATCGGAAGCGTCCAGGCGACACTGACCTGTTCCGCTCCGGGCAGGGCGCCGAGGCGTGCTTGCAGGCGGGTGTAGAATAAATAGGCTTGGTCGGGACTCTTGTATTTGGCCTGGGGCAGATTGATCACCGCCATGAAGGTGTGGCCGGTGTCCCACCCCGTTTCGCGTTTGAGCATCCGGTTGAGTCCGTGAAGAAAGAAACCGGCACCGACGAGAAGCACGAGTGAGAGCGCAAACGGCACGACGATCAGACGGTTCCGGAATCGATTCTGCGTGCGATTGCCGGTCGAACCGCGACCGCCGCTCTTCAGGGTCGCGTTGACGTTGACGCGCGACATGATCCAAGCGGGCACGATGCCAAAGGCCAGTCCGGTGACAAGTGAAAGCAGCAGGGCAAAGCCCAGCACTTTCTTGTCGAGCACGATCTTAAAGACGATAAATCCGTTCGCCGAGATCCGGCTGGAAAGCCAGTCGTTGGACCAAAGTGCGACCAGAATGCCGGCGGCGCCTCCGAGCAGCGCCAGGAGCAGGCATTCCGTCAGCAGCGGCCCGAGCAGATGGCCGCGGGTGGCACCGAGCGCGGCGCGGATGCCAAACTCCCGGGTGCGTGCGCCACGGCGCGGAGGCCGTCTTTGCTTTTGGCCTCGCTGCGCAACGGTGCCAGACGGGCGGCAAGGGTGCCCAGCCCGGTGTTAAGCTGTTCGAGCGATTTGACGGAATGATAACGACCGATCAGGCTCAGGTCATTGTCGTCGCGATTGGCTTTCTCCATGTCGGTCAACGCGAGCGGGCGGAAGATGTCGCCCGGTCCCCAGAGGAAGACCGAGGAAAAGGCGGCCGGCATCACGCCGACAATCGTGGTGGATTCGCCATCGATGCGCTCCACATGCGGAAAGCAGCAGGGTCGGCGAAGTCCTTGCTGCCTTGGAGGAGTTCCTGATAGTCGGAAGCGGAGTGACCGGCCTCCTGCGATTGTGGCGAGGTGCGGTAGATGCGGACCAAGCGGTCCTTGTCGGCGTAAGGGAGCGGTTGCAGCAGGAGCAGGTTCATCAGGCTGAACATCGAGATGTTCAGGCCGATGCCGAGGGCGAGGGTGGTTATCGCGATGAAGGTGAATCCAGGTGACTTCGTCAGTTGACGGAAAGCGAAGCGGAGGTCGGAGAGCATGGAAAAGATTTTGGTACTGCGATTGGAGGCTTGGTTCTGTTTACGCTCCCTCAATCGTGTTTTCGCTTGGAGAGAAAGGGAGAATCAGCAGGGCAGGAATGAGGAGAAACGGCGCGGGCACCAAACCGAATAACTCCCCCACGTCGTGTGGGTGCGACGCACGGCCAGACGCAGGAGGAGTCGGGGCCGGAGGGTTACGGAGTTGGACGATGGCCAGATGAGACGCGGTGTCCCCGGTGGTCAAAGGAAGCGTCGCGTTCATCCAGAGCACGGCAGTGCCCATGACCGCGACGAGCAGCGTGAGGAATACCGGAGTATGGACGCGGAATTGGAGCGAATACAACGCGTGGAGCATTCCTTTGTTTTGCAAGGCGCGTGCCAAGATCAGAAACAGGAGCCAGTGGCTTCCTGACTTGGGCTTACGCGATCGCGGCAAAGCGGCGACCGGCCGCCCTGATCTGAAAACGAATATATCCTGTCTCGAAATTGGGAAGATTACTCCACGCGCAGCGTACCCTTCAAAAATTCGCTGGAGGATTTTCCGACGAGGATTTCGAAGTTTCCGGGTTGAACCGTGCGTTGCATCTTCAAGTCGTAGGCCTCGAGTTTGTCCGGTGTCAGGTCGAACGCCACGGTGCGCGTCTCGCCGGGGGCGAGCGTGATGCGGGTGAAATCCTTCAACTCTTGCACCGGACGAACGGGCAGACTGACTGTGGCGTGAAGGTAGAGCTGGACGATTTCATCGGCCTTGGTCGCGCCGGTGTTCGTCACTTCGACGGAAATACGGGCCGTACCGTCCGGCGGAATTTTGGCGGGCGACACTTGCAGGTTCTTGTACTCGAAATTGGTGTAGCTCAGTCCGAAGCCGAACGGATACAGGGGTGTGGAATCGGACAGGACGTAATGGCGGAAGCGCGAGGGTTGGTGGTCGTAGTAGACGGGAATTTGCCCGACATTGCGCGGGAAGGTGACCGTCAGCTTGCCACTCGGACTGACCTTGCCGAACAAAACGTCGGCCACGGCAGGACCGGTTTCCTCGCCGAGATACCAACCTTCAATGATGGCGGGAGCGTGCGCCTGCAGGTAATTGATCGCGAGCGGACCGCCGTTGAGGAGCAAGACGACCACGGGTTTGCCGGTGGCGAGAATGGCCCGGGCCAGATCGTGCTGGCGGCCGACCAGTTCGAGGGTGTCGCGGTCGCCGAGATGATCTTCGCTCCACGCCTCGCGGCGCAACAGCTCGTTTTCTCCGAGTACGAGCAACACTGCATCGCTCTTGAGCGCCACGGCCACCGCCTCATCGGTCAGGCGGGAATCATCAGCGGCGTCGTTCAGGACCGGACTTTCGTTCACGAGCCAGCCTGAAGCGTGATTGGCCGTGAGTTTGCAGCCTTCGGCGTAAGACACCTTGAAAGCATTACCCGCGAAATCCTTGAGGCCTTGCAACACGCTCACTCCCGCCATGGGCACCGCGGAATAACCGCCGAGATGAATATCGGCCGCGTTCGGTCCGATCACCGCGAGGGTTTTGATTTTTGCGGGATCAAGCGGGAGGGTGTGGTTTTCGTTTTTCAACAGGACCATCGCTTCGACGGCGGCTTGTCTGGCGAGCGCCTTGTGCTCGGCGGTATTGGTCACCTGGTCGATGCCGTCGGCGTCGGCATAGGGATGATCGAACAGGCCGCAGAGAAATTTCACGCGCAGCACATTCATGGCGGCGCGGTCGATGTCGGCCGGCAAGACCTTGCCGGCCTTGGCGGCTTCGGCGAGTTTGGCGAAACACTGGCCTTTGCCGCCAAGATTATAATCCAGGCCGGCTTGGAGGCTGAGGATTCCCGCTTCGGTCGGGCCGGCGGCGGCGAGATGATTTTCGTACACCACCTCGATGCCGCCGCCGTCGCTCATGACGTAGCCGTCGAAGCCCCATTCGCCCCGCAAAATATCGGTGAGCAGTTTGTGGTTCACGTGATTGGGCACGCCATCCCATTCGTTGTAGGAAGCCATGATCGAATGGGCGTGCGCCACCTTCACGGCCATTTCAAACGGGTAGAGATGGTGGGTGCGAAACTCGCGGTCGCCGAGATTCACGGGTGCGATGTTCCTGCCACCCTCGGACTGGCCGTGTCCGGCAAAATGTTTGAGCGTGACCGCGACATGCTGCTGGTCGATGACCGTCGTGCGCCCCTGCAAACCGAAGACGGCCGCCATGCCCATGCGCGAGACGAGGTACGGATCTTCGCCGTAGCACTCTTCAAAACGGCCCCAGCGTGCGTCGCGCGCTAGGTCGAGGACCGGACTTAGCACTTGGCGCACCCCGCGAGCGCTGGCCTCGCGAGCCGCGACGGTGAAAACCTGTTCCACCAAGGAGGTATCCCAGGTGCAGCCTAGGCCGATGGCCGCCGGGAAGCTCGTGGCGCCGGCCGCCATGTAGCCATGCAAGGCTTCGGCGAAAGTGAAGGCGGGGATGCCGAGGCGGGATTTCTCGCGCAGATATTTCTGGACGGAATTGGCGCGCAGCACGCGCTCGCGGGGTTTGCTCGCGAAGCGATCCTCGCCAAGGTAGATCGCACCGACGCCATTCACCAAAACAGTGGTATCGGCGCCACCGACAAAATTGCCCTGATCGTCAAAAACCTTGGGATCGGTGGGCCGGAAGGATTGAAGCTGGGCGACCTTTTCTTCCAGTGTCATCCGTGCAACCAGATCCTTGACCCGGACTTCGATCGGCTGCGTTGGATTTTGGTAGGGCGGGACGGCCGGCGTTTGAGCTGCGAGTGGTAGCGCGGGAAGGAGAGCGAGAAATCCAGACAGGAAAAACTTGGGTAACATGGGCATTTGGGGTTGGAGCCGAATCAAAATCAGCCAACCGCCTGCGAAAGAGAACTCCAAATTCTCTCGCCACAACCGGTGAGCCTTGGGTTTCGTTGGGCTTGCAGGGGATGTGAGCTCGTCGCTCGCCCGAATGACCGTTAATTTTCTTTCACGGCGATACCGCCATTAACCGTTTTGAGTATGATGTCCGGCCCGCCCGTCCCAATCTGACCCGCCACACCGAGCTTGCCGGATTTTTCCAGCTTGATGGCCTGATCGACATGGGTGGACCCGTTGACGGACTGGGTGGTGATGCTGGCGCCGGCACCTTTCGGCAGTGCGATTTCGATCCGGCCATTGACGGATTTGAGCAGAATGCTCCTGGTGTTTTCCAAAGAATCATATTCGGCGCTCAGGCTGCCGTTCACGGATTCAATCTTGGCGTCGGCCAGCAACCCCGTGGCATGAATGCTGCCATTGACGGTATTGAGATCTACGAAGCCATGAATGCCGGTAACAGAGATGCTGGCGTTGACGGTGTTGATTTTATCCAGTCTGGCATTGGCAGGAACCCGGAGGGTGTAGCGCACGCTGGCTTGGAAGCGGTCCCAGAATTTCCACGTCGTATCATGTTCCGTTTTGATGACGAGCTGGCTGGGATTGGACGCCACCTTGATCTGGATATGCTTGATGGCTTCTTCGTCGGAGGCCTCCTTGACGGCCTCAATGCTGACTTCGTTTTTATTCCAAGCGAGGATCTCGACGGGGCCGTTGATATTGTCGAGCCTGATGCTGCCCTCGGCGTTGAGCGGGCAGGTTTGGGAGAATTTTTCGGTGACCAAGGCGTGGGTGAGCGAGGCAAACGCGAGGAGGGCGGTGACGAACAGTGTTTTCATGGAGATAAAAGGGGATGTGGTGCGGTGTACAATACACGCACCGGTGCGGTCAAGTTGCGGCAAACGCCCTGAAAATGCGCTGGGGAAGATCAGCCTCGTCCGCGCGGTTTGAGACCGACCCACTTCGACAGTTCGCGATGAATCCGGGCGACGCGTTCGACCTGCCCTTTGGCGGGAAAACGTTCATAAAAACCTTCGTTGCGGAATTCGCGGGTCTGTTCGCTCCAGGGCGCAAGCTTGGCGGACCAGCGTGCAATGCGTTCCTCGGCAGGGCCGGAGTCTTCGGAGACCAGATCGGCGTAAACACGGAGCATGGCCTTTAACGTAACCGGTTTGGTGACCATAAAGCCGGCGTCGCCCCAGGCATCGCCCCAGACTTTCGCGGTGGTTTTGAGGTAGTCACGGACGGACCCGTAGTGGCGTTCGGCCGCGCGCTTGTCGGTGCCGTCGGGCTCGATGCGCTTCCAATCAATCTTCACCCAGCGGAGGATTTCATTGAAAAGTTCGGCCTGCAGAATCCACTTTTCCTTCTGGCTGCGGCCGCCCAGACGGTTGATGCGGTATTGCAGCGGGCTGTCGTCGGCGCGGTAGAGCATCTCGACAATGTTAGCCGCGAAACGTTTGTCCGGCTCGGCCCAGGAGACGCGCTCGTAGAGATCGATCAGGTGGCTCTTGTTGATGCGGGTAGGCGTGGAGTTGATGATGACGAACATCTCGGTGGCGAAATCCTCGCTGCCGCCGTCGAAGATCACGCAGGGCACGCTGATGTTGCGGGCATCGTCGGGATGGGAGCGCGAGAAAAACTCCAGGGCGGCGAGACGGTGCTGGCCGTCGATGATGAGATATTTCTCCTCCGGCTCCTGCAACTTGCCCACGCCGCTGCCGTCGGCCCACGCCTCGAATTTGAGCTTCTGCGGCGTGAAGAGCAGCACGGTGCCGGGAATGGGCGGCTGAGAGACGGCGGTTTCGTAGAAATTGCGGATGGCGCGGATTTTTGCATGCGAGAGTTCCCGCTGGAATGAGCGGTCGCTGCGTTCGACGCGCGCGATGAACTTCGCCACGTCGTCCTGCTCGGCTGCCGCCTCCGCCTTGATCTGGCCGCCGGCCTCGTCATAGAAGCGGCTGCTGAAGCGGACCTGCTGCAGGAGTTTTTCCGAAGGGCAGGAGGCGAAATAAAACAAGGCGTCTTTCTGACGGATTTGAGTGGCGATGATGCTCATGGCGATAGGTGGTGACGGGAGACGGGGTGATTTGTTCCGGGCGAGTTCAAAATGATACCCACAATCGCGTGACAGACAAGTGACGCTGGGGAAAAATTGCGGAAGAATTGGCGGGAGTGTTCATGGCTCAAAAAGCTGTTGGCTTGGTGGTGCTGGATTACCATGTTTTTGTTGGGATCGTAAACTTCCAAGTGCTGGCAAACGCCATGATCTTGCGGCGAGCCCGGCATCTCACGATGAAAGCGGGCCGCAGCGGCCGGGATGGAAACCTGATGCAGGAAAAGGTTTGTGTCGTGGCGGATCTCCCTAGTGCCGATCATCGGTCACGATAATCGGAAGGTCCGGTTTCGGCCAATTTGGATTGGGGCACACTTCATTTTCCGAGGCAGACTCCTGGCGTCTTCGAAAAGGCACTTGGAACGTCGTGAAAGTGGCGCAACGCCACAGCCATTCCAGCGGACCATACTGGAAGTGCATCAGCCACAGATGGGCGACCCCGGCTTGTATCAAGAAAAACAGCGCTCCGTAAAGCACGCTGTAAAACGGTCCCATGGTGCGGTACAAGGCCAGTCCAAAGCCGTAGAACAGGGGAACGCTGAACAGGCCTTGCGTCACATAGCACGTCAGGCTCATCCGTCCGAGTGGTTCCAGCAGACGAAATAACATTCTGGGCATTGTCCATTGATAGAGGAGGACAAATCCGCCGACCCAGACGGCCATCAGGGCGAGATGGTTGTACGATATGAGCAGATTATGCAGGACATAGAGTCTCATGTCGGTCAGACCCCAAGCGCCGGAATACCATTTGACCGCAGAGATCGCCGCGAAACCAATCAGGCCGCAGAGCAAGGCGCGTTTTGCCAGCCGGACCGCATAGGCGGAATTTTCGAAAACCCGGGCGCGGCCCAGGAGCATGCCCCAAATGAACAAGCCCAGCATCTGGGTGTGGCGGCCCGTCTCGATTGTCCACCAAATCCGTGACAGTTGTCCCTGCCAGAGATTGGCTTTGATCACATCGATGAAAGATCCGTTCGCAAAAACATTATAGAGCGCCTCGTTGATCGCCAGATAACGGTGAGGCGGCGGTTGAAAACCCTGATCGCTGAGGACGCGGACGGTTTCCCACAACAACGGAATCTGCAGGACGAGTATGACCGAGATCCCCAGGAGCGCCCGGTTCCCCAGCCGGTTGAGCCAGACAAGCGGAATGCCCAGAACGGCCAGGACCAGCAGAATATCTCCGCAGTAGATGAGACCGTTCAGGTAGCCGAAAATCCCCAGCACCGCCAGGCGCCACAGATACCGACCCTCGACATTGCCCTCCCGTTTTGACCAACGGTTCAGAATCAGATGGAAACTGAGACCGAACATCATGGCGAAAATCGCATACGCTTTCCCGCTGAACAGGAAGATGCCGAATTCGTCGGTCTGCATGTTGAGCTTGTGCAGCCACGCCGGTGAATCCGCAGGATAGCGCAACAATTCCCAATGCTCGATCGCATGGAGCAGCAGAATTCCGAGCAGAGCAGAGCCGCGCAAAGCGTCGACAATGGCGAGCCGCGAGGTCGGATTCCGAGCAGGTGATCGCATGGAAGTGACGACGAGCAGAACAAATCTTCAAGAAACGGGAAAGTCATTAACAGCAGAACCGGTGGAAGATTTCCCATTTTACCCGGCTATGCACCCATGGGTCATTATCGTTTTTGTGCTGCAATCTGCACTGTACTCCGGCGTTCAGACATAATTTGTAGGGTGACGGCCTACGCGGAATCTGGCCGGGCCGTTGAGTGCCTGGATCAAGGCGGCGAATTGGGGCGTGAATAATGGCCGTGGAAGAGCATCCACCTGCCATCGCGAAGCACGAACACGAGTGATACGGCGAAGCGACGGCTGATGGTCCGGCCATCTGACAGCGTGGCATCTGTTGTGCCCTCGGTGGTGAGCAACGCCACTCCGGGAGCGAGCACGGTGACATGCGGATCGGCGCAGCGTCGCTCGAGTTTGGCGATGCCTTGCGCACCTTGCCGGACTGCGGCCATGCCTTCAGCCCGGGTCTTGAAAACTTTTCCGTCTTGAATGATGCGGCTCTCGTCCGAGTCGACGATGCCCGCGAAGAAAGCGTCGGTATCAAGCCGGTTGGAGGATTCGATCAGCCGGAGGTTGGCATGAGAAAGGACTCTCGAATACTGATTGGCTGGTCGAAAAGAGCTTCAGTAACGGTTTTGCCTGTTACCTTTTCAACGGTTCGAGTTTGTATGCATCTTTCCCGTCAAGCATCGCCCAACCGGCAATTGTCAGCTCTTTGCGGAGGGCGTCGGCCCCAGCCCAGTCCTTGGCCTGCTTCGCGGCCCAGCGCTTTTCGGCGAGGGCGGTGATCTGGGCGGGGGTAGAAATCGCAATTTGGGTTGCGTCAAATAGCTGAAGACCGAGCGCAAAAACAAGCTGACTCAGATTCGCGAGCTCCGATTCAAATTTATATTTTCCACTTACAGTGAGGTCATAGCCATCGACCGATTTGAATATGAAGCCGAGTGCCAAAGGAACGTTCAAATCGTCGAGTGTGAGTGAGTCCCATGCTTCCCCTGCAATTCCCCATTGTCCTGCGATGGTCGGATGTGAATTGCGATATTCGAGCCAATAGTTCGCGAAACCTGCTTCCGTGGTAGCGCCATGTACTAAGAACGCTCGAATTATTTTTCTCAATTTATCCAGTGCACTTTCTGCTGCATGCAGCGAATCAAGTGAGAAGTTGAGTTGCTTGCGTGGATGCCCCATCAGTAGCGCATACCGCAGCGCCATTGGGCTGAACCCTTTTGCGACGAGTTCGTCGAGCGTATAGAGGTTGCCGAGGCTCTTGCTCATTTTCTTGCCGTCCACAAGCAGATGTTCGCTGTGGTACCAGTGGTGGGCGAACAAGGTGCCGTTGCAGCATTGGCTTTGGGCGAGCTCGTTTTCGTGGTGGGGGAAGAGCAGGTCCACGCCGCCGGTGTGGAGGTCGATGGTGTTTCCAAGAAGTGCCTTGCTCATGGCGCTGCACTCGATGTGCCAGCCGGGACGGCCGCGGCCCCAGGGACTTTCCCAGGCGTTGTCGCCGTCGTCGGGTTTGTGGGCCTTCCAAAGCGCGAAGTCGCTGACGTCTTCCTTTTCGTCGGCGTCGGCGGCTTGTGACTTGCCAGCGAGAGCACTGCCGACCTGGAGTTCGCGTTCCTTGACGCGGGAGAGAGCGCCGTAGCCATCGAACGAAGAAACCTTGAAATACACGGAGCCATCGGCCGCGCGGTAGGCGTTTCCCTTCTGCATGAGCACGTCGATCATGTTGACTTGCTCCTTGATGTACCCCGTCGCGGTGGGCTCCAATCCTTTGTCCATCGGCAGACAGTTAAGCGCGGCGCAGTCGGCGTGAAATTTGTCAGTCCACTGTTTGGTGACCTCGGCCAGCGGCCGGCCCTCGTCGCGGGCGCGTTTGATGGTCTTGTCGTCGACGTCGGTGAGATTGCGGACGTATTTCACCTTACCGGCACCGTATTCCAAAGTCAGAAGGCGACGAAGCACGTCATTGATGACAAAGGTGCGGAAATTGCCGATGTGCGCCGCTGCGTAAACCGTCGGTCCGCAATTGTAGAAGCTGAAAACATCCTTCGGGTCGGCCGGATCGGGACGACGAAGCTCTTTTATGCTGCGGGAAAGGGAGTCGTAAAGGCGGATGGGCATTTAGGGGGAAATCGAGTATCAAAAACCTACAGAAAACAACAGATTATCAACCACGGATTATACCGATAAGCACGGATAGGGCAGACTTTTTAACCACTAATCCACACTAATGGGCACTGATACGGAGCTATGCCAGGAAACGATTATCCCTGCGAAGCTGTAAGAGCGGCTTCATGCCGCGAGATCGGACGTCAGAGGGCAGCGTAAATTCTGATCGGGCATAAAGCCCCTCCTACGGTGAGGCAAAGCGCATTGTGCTGCTGCAGCCTCAGAGCTGCGGCCGGTCAGGATTAGTGAGCTATTAGTGTAGATTAGTGGTTAAACCGCCTCGGCGTGTTTGCTTGGACGGAAAAGATAAGCGTGAAATAATGACGGAGTGTGGTTTACTGGGTCTCTTCCCCGCCATGGCCAAAAACTTCAAACTCGAACTGACCCAACGTCCCCGGCGCCTGCGCCGTCAACCCAGCCGTCGCGCGTTGGTGGCCGAAACGGTCCTGCGGGCGGAGGACCTGATCGCGCCGCTCTTCGTGGTGGACGGCAAAGGCGGGCGCGAGGAAATCTCTTCGATGCCGGGTGTATTCCGGCACAACATCGGCGATCTCGTGAACGAGTGTCGTGAGCTCCACGAACTGGGGATTCCGGCGGTGGCGCTTTTTCCCAAGCTCGATTCCGAATTGAAAGACGCGGAGGGCTCGGAAGCGCTCAACGAGGATACGCTGGTTTTGCGTGCGGTGCGGGCCGTGAAAAAAGCCTTGCCCGAGCTGACGGTGATCACGGATGTCGCGCTGGATCCCTATACGAATCACGGTCACGACGGCGTGCTCACCAAGGCGCTCGACGACGTGGACAACGACCGGACCGTGGAAATACTTTGCGCGATGGCGGTGCTCCAAGCGAAAGCCGGCGTCGATTTCGTGGCACCGTCCGACATGATGGACGGGCGCGTCGGCGCGATCCGCAAGACGCTGGATGCGGCCGGCTTCACGGGCACAGGCATTCTGGCGTACTCGGCGAAATACAATTCGGCGTACTACGGGCCGTTTCGCGATGCGGTCGGCAGTGCGAAGGCGGCCGGTACGCGCCTGCTCAGCAAAGCCACGTACCAGATGAACCCGGCGAACCGCCGTGAAGCGGTGCGAGAGGTGCAGCTCGATATCAGCGAGGGCGCCGACATTGTGATGGTGAAGCCTGCGGGTCCGTATCTTGATATCATCCGCGAAGTACGCAATGCGACCCGTTCTCCGGTCGCGGCGTACCAAGTCTCGGGGGAATATTCCCAGATCAAAGCGGCGGCCGAACTCGGCTGGTTGGATTTGGTGCGCTGCCGCGACGAGTCGCTGCTCGCGATCAAGCGCGCTGGGGCGGATATGATTCTGACGTACTTTGCGAAGGACGTGGCGCTGGCGCTGAAGGGATGAGGTGCGCTTTGGGGAGGGCCCGTCGGAAGACGGGTACTCCGCCAATCGAATTGAATACAATCTGAACACGAATGTTTTTACGGCGCGCCCTACCTCGAGCAAACTATGACGATCGCCGGAGCAGCGCCACGTAGAAGCCGTCGCTGTTGCGCGTGCCAGGAAGAAGCGTGTGACCGAGGCCGTCGGAAATCGCGCCCCAATCGCGAACTGGTTTTTCAGAATGAAAATCGGGATGTGTGGTGAGGAATGCGGCGACGGTATCTTGGTTTTCCTGCCGGCTAAGCGAGCACGTCGCATAGACGAGCAATCCACCGGAACGGACGCGCGGGGCGTTGGCGGCAAGAATCTGGAGTTGAAGCGCGGCGAACTCTACGAGCATTGCGGGCTGCGTGTACCATTTCATGTGCGGCAAACGCCGCCAGGTGCCGGTGCCGGAGCAGGGCGCGTCGACCAGCACGCCGTCATAGTCAGAACCGGATTTGTTCGTAATGCGTACATTGCGCAAGCGGGCGCGGGTGGACCGGTCGCGCAATTCTTCCAGCATGGCGGCGCGGATATCGGTGGCGTCAACGCGACCGGTGTCGCCGAGCAGACGGGCGAGCTGCAGAGTTTTCCCGCCGGCACCGGCACAGGCATCGAGCCAGATTTGGCCAGGCGTGATCGGCGCGTGATGAAGCACGAGTTGCGAACTGAGATCCTGGATTTCGACGAAGCCGCGCTTGTAGGCATCGGTGTCGGCTACCTCGGCATTGGGCGGCAGACAAATGGCGTCGGGAAGTTCGGCGGCGTTGGTGGGAGCCCAGCCTTTGCCGGAAAATTCTGCGAGCACATGGGCGGAATCGCTGACCTGCAATCGCACCCAGAGCGGAGCGCGTTCGTTGATGGCATCGAGATGGGGCGACCCGAAGGCGGCAGGGCAGTGCCCGCGAAACCAGGCGGGCAGAAGCGATTGGGAATCGAAATTGTGGGAGCGGGCCAAGGCGGTCAGGATCGTCGCCCTTTCGGCCAGCGTTGCCGGCACGGCAGGCCATTCACCGCACAGCGCCGTGCGGTAGGCCTTGGTGTCGCGGAGATCGGGGGCGAGCCAGGCGATAATTTTGGAGGCGAGTTCGCCGTCAGATTCGAGCAGCGGCTCAATCCACGGGAGAAACCGGATGCCGGTGTAGATGAGTTCGCGGTAAAGCCGGCGATCGCGCGAACCGAAGGCGCGGTTGTGGCCGAGGAGATCCTTGATCCGGCGAGGCAGTCCGCTGTCACTGGCGAGCAGCGGTCTGACCTGCGCGAAGAGGTGCAGGAACGTGCGCTGCTGGTTGGCGGTGATACCGGGGTTCATGAAGATGTTACTCTAGGAAAGTCAGCAATTGAACCACGGATGAACGCGGATAAACACAGATCTTTCGGAGTGACGCCATGAATGCTCCCCGAATGCCGGTCTGTGGTTCAAAACTTCAGCAGTTCGACCTCGATGTTGAAGCCAAAGGAACTTTCCCGCTGCTGGCCTTCGTTGAAGGAAACTTCGTAGCGCACGTCCCAGGTTTGTCCGAGGCGCTGCATGATGCCGTAGGTCTGCTCGTTGAGCCGGCTGCGCCGCGCGTCGTAGCGCCAGCGTCCGATGAAGTGCAGCGTGTCACTGACCCGTTGTTGGCAATCGAGCAGGTATTCCTCGTAGCCGGTGGTGCCGCGCAGATAATGCGTGGAAAGCCGGACGGCCCAGGCATCCTGATCCTTGATCTGGACGGCGTAGTTCAATTCCTGCTGGGAAACACTGGGCGTGGAAAAACGCTCAAAGACTTCGAAGCGCAACCACGATGCGGGACTGAGCGTGGCTTCCGTGTAGATGTCCGACAAGGTGCGCTCGCTGGTCTTCCGGGCAAAACGGTAGTCGGTGGCAAAGTTGAGCGTTGCAAGATCGCGTGAGCCGTAGGTCTTGTCCCGCGTCTGCAGGGTGTTGTTGAGCGCAAAGCGGAGGGTGTCGAGGCGGTCGAGCTGGTCGATGTTGCGCTGGTCGCCGATGGAGAGCGGCGGCAGGTAAGTGGTGAAAACCTGGCGGTCGATCGGCGGAATGTAGGGCCGGCCGGTGGCGGCCTCGGGTGCGTAGCGGTAGGAAATCTTGGGTTCGAGCAAGTGGCGGAGGCCGTCGATTTCCCAGGTTTCGTTTTTGTAGTCGAAGGTGCCGCTGGCCCGCAATGCCGCGTCAAAACCCGCTTCACCCAGCGATCGGGTGTAGGTGCCGTTGCCTGTGCTGGTGTCGGCATAGTGGGTGAAACGACCGCCGGCAACAGGCGTGAAGGTGAACCACGGTGTCAGCGCCATGGGCCGCTCCAGGCCGTAATACGTGTCGAACCGGGTGGAGTGAAGCGCGGGAGTGCTTAGATAGGCTGGTTCTTCCAAATGAACGACGCTGGCGTTGAGCCGCTGATAAACTCCGGCGACAACCGGCGAAGGCAGGAGATCGAAGCGCAGCTCGGGCAAGCGTTCCTGCATCTGAAAGAATGAATTGGGATTGGCGCGAACGAAGGCGCTGAGCACATAGTTGTTGCCGGTGTAGGCGCCCTCGAGAAATGAGTCCGGCTGCTGGACCGGAAAAAACCAGTTGGGTTTGAAATCGCGCAGCACCTCGGAGTCGCTCCAATAATTGACCTGGCCGTTGAGGGTGACGTGCTCCCCGATTTTTTGCTGATGCTGCCATTCCAGGTAGCTCCGGTCGGCGGGAATCGGATTGCCGAGGATGTCAGTCAGCCGGTCGCCGGAATCGTGGATGTACCCGGAACGGAGAAAGCCCTGGGTCGAATCATCGCCGCTGGTGCGAGAGTAGGAGGCGGCCGGGCCGACCATGAGGCCGCGTGCGCTGTAGATTCCGGCGTCGGCGCCGATTTTCCAACCATCGGCCACGGGCACTTGCATGCCCAGATCGGCGAAAACCCCGAGGCTGCTGCGGTAGCCCACCTTGGCGCTGATTTGGGAAATTAATTCCGAGTGCAGGTCGTGGGAAATGGAGGGCAGCGAAATGAAGTGTCCCCCGAGCAGGCCGAGACGGATGTTCTCGCCGGAAACGATGCGGCCGCCTTGATAGACCAGTTTATCCGCGCGGATCGAAGGGGCGTACGCGGCGTTTTCCCGAAAAAAAACGTTGGCGTTGGTGATGACCAGATTTTCCAGAGTGCCGTCCACGGTGTCGCCGGTAATATAGAAAGGAAAGCGCCCGAGCCTTACCTGACGGACGTGCAGGGTGTCGTTCTCGAGATTGTACGTGCCTTCTTCCGCCACAAGACGCCGGTCACCGCGCGTCAGGATCATGTGGCCTTTGCCGGTGACGGTCTGGCTCTGCTCGTTGTAGCGGACTTCATCGGCCGTCAGCACAAAATCACCATAGACCAGACGCGCATCGCCGCGAAGGACGCGTTCCTTGGTCTGAAAATCGAACAGGGCTTCACGGGCGGTGCCCGTCGGTTGGAGCAACCCATTTTGGGCGCGCGAGAACGGGACCGACATTAAAGTCAGGCTGAGAGCCAGTAGCAGACCGGGAAACCGGCCGGAAGGACACGATAACATGGGTTTCAATTGCCGGGTGGTTACGGAGGGTGCAATGCGAAAGCTCCGACGCGTTGGGCGGGCAAGAGTTCCGTTTTGGGCCAGTATCCGATCCCAGTCTGATGACGGTGTCCCCGTTTGGGTGGGAATCAGGGCAAACTCTCCTTGTGGAAATGGCCTGTCCGGGCAAAGTGTTTGGCTCCCGACCAAAGCTTTGAACCCATGAGGAATATTTTTCAAATTGCCACCATCATGTTGCTCTCGTCCGCAGCCCTGAGCGGCGGCCGCGCCGAAGCGGCACCGGTCTACGAGCTGCGCATCTATACGGCGCATCCGGGCAAGATGCCGGACTTGCTGGCGCGTTTCCGCGACCACACCTGCACCCTTTTTGCGCGGCACGGGATGGAGAATGTCGGCTATTGGCTGCCGTTGGAACAGAAGGACGGCGACAAGCTTTATTATATCCTGAAGCACCCAAGCCGGGAGGCGGCGCAGGCGGCATGGAAGGCCTTTGGCGCTGATCCCGAATGGCAGACGGTGCGCAAGGCCAGCGAGGCGAACGGCGCGATAGTCGCCGGCGTCGAGTCCGTCTTCCTGGCTCCCACCGATTATTCGCCGACAATCCCGGTTCTGAGCGGTCCGCATGTCTTTGAGTTACGCACCTACACCACCAATGACGGAAAACTGGAGACGCTCGATACCCGTTTTCGCGAGCACACGATGGCGCTTTTCGCCAAACACGGGTTGACCAACCTGTCCTACTGGCACGCCACCGATACGGACAAGGGCGCCGGCAAAACGTTGTTCTACATGCTCGCCTACCCGAGCCGGGAAGCGGCGACGAAGGCCTGGGCGGAGTTCCAGGCCGATCCGGAATGGATCAAAGTTCGCACCGAGTCGGAGCTGGCGGGTAGAATTTTGATCAAGGACTGCATCAAATCCGTCTATCTTGCGCCGACAGATTTTTCACCGCTGAAATAACGCTAGGCGGTGCCGCGCTTGAACGGGGTGTTGTTGACCCAAAGGGCCGAGGTCCCCGCTTGCCTGATGGCGATCCGCACCTACAAACAGGAGATGCCAGCCAAGCGTCGCCAACTACGGGGATATGACCTCAAGCAGATCTACGGCTTTGCCAGCCTGATCGGTGTTGATGAGGCCGGGCGGGGCGCGCTGGCCGGCCCGGTGGTGGCCGCGGCGGTGCTGGTGAATCGGGAATTTCTCGAGGGACGCTGGGCCGTGGGAAAATCCGGCCGGGTGAATGACTCCAAGCAACTGACGGCGGGGGAACGCGAGGAGTTGTGGGGCGAGTTCGAAGAACTGGCCAAGCAGGGCCAGATTCACGCGAATTATGGAGTCGGCAGTGTGTCCGAGGTCGAATCACTGAACATCCTGGGCGCAACGAAAGTGGCCATGCGCCGTGCCCTGGAGGGCATTTACCCGCCCGCCGCTTTTGCCCAAAATGAGGAGCCGGGCCTGTTTGCCAGCGAAGCGGAGAAGGCGGCGTTTCAACCGGTGGTGTCGTGCAAGATCCTGATCGACGGTCTGCCGTTGCGGCATTTTCCATATCCTCATCAGGGCGTGGTGAGCGGCGACGGACGTTCGCTCGGCATCGCGATGGCGTCGATCATCGCCAAGGTGACGCGCGACCGGATGATGGACGATCTCGACAAGCTGCATCCGGGCTACGGCTTCGCCCAGCACAAGGGATATGGCACCGAGGAGCACCGGGAGGCCATTCTCCGGCTCGGGCGCTGCGGGATTCATCGGGACAGTTTTCTCCGCAAACTTTTCGCCAAGCCGCGCGATTTGGAGGGACAGATGACCTTGTTCAGTTGAAGCGATGCCGGGTTCAGCCTCTGGCGATGGCCGGGGTTGACGCGCATGCCGGCGCTGTTTTGAGTGGCGGGCAACGGTTGCCCATGCCCCCCAAGAAACACACCACGCTCGACAAGGTGCTCGGACGGCTTGACCAGCTCGACTCCACCAATCTGCACAATCTGGTGCAGCGGCTGGCGCGTGAGCGGATGTTTCTGGAAGCGGTTTTCAACACCCTGCAGGAAGGGGTGCTGGTGGTCGATGCGGACGGCGTGATCGAGTACGCCAATGAAGCCGTGGAAAAACTGGTGGGGCTCACGGAATCGGCGGTCGGCCTCACGCTGTGGCGGCTGGTGCCGGGCCTGCGGGCCTCGTTGGAGGGATTTGAAGGCAGTCCGGTCACGGCGCCGATTGTCACCCGCGAGTTTGAGCTGGCTTATCCGGTTCCCCGGGTCGTGCGGCTTTACATGGTGCCCTTTGCCAACGGCGAGAGTGCGGAACGGCGTTTCGCCATCATCCTGTCTGATATCACGCGGGACAAACGCTCCACGGCCGAACGGATCGAGAACGAGAAGGAGTCATCCATTCTGCTGCTGGCCGCCGGCGTGGCGCACGAACTGGGGAATCCGCTTAATTCGCTCACAATCCATCTCCAACTGATCGAGCGAAAGCTGAAGAGACTGAAAAATTCCAAGGAGACCCGCTCATTGGAGGACTCGATCAAAGTGTGCAGCGACGAGGTGACCCGGCTTGATGGCATCATCAAAAATTTTCTCGAGGCCATCCGCCCGCGTCCGCCCGATCTGGCGGACATCAACCTGCCCGAGGTGATCGAGGATGTGTTGCGTTTCCAAAAAACAGAACTGGCGGACCGCGGGTTGCAAGTGGAAGGAGAACTGCCCGCGAGCACGCCGGTCATCATGGCGGATCGCAACCAGCTCAAGCAGGTGTTTTTCAATCTGCTCAAGAATGCCATGGAGGCGATGCAGCCCGGCGGACGCCTCAGCATCAAGGTGCGCGCGGATGACGACTCGGTCTATGTCGCCATTGCGGACACCGGCAGCGGCATTGGCGCGGACGATCTGGCGAAACTGTTTCAGCCTTATCACACCACCAAGGTCAGCGGCCACGGGCTCGGCCTGATGATTGTGCAGCGGATCATGCGCGACCACGGCGGGCATGTCGGCATTGAGAGCAAGGAAGGTGTCGGCACCGTCGTGACCCTGCAATTCCCCCAAAAGCACCGCCGGGTGCGGATGCTGCAATAGGTCTGCACGGCGCTGCGGCCCGAAGATCGATCACGACATTGGATTCTACGCCGCAGAGCAATTGCTCCGATAATTCCAATCCGTGATCGAACGAGGCGGCTCGCCGCAGCGATCAACGGTGGCGCTGGTCGGCTGATGAGTCTTGTCCGCTGGAGGTATCGGATTTTTTCTGCGTGTCTGTTTGTGTGGAAGGCGCAACCGTTCTTGTCGAGTTGTCTCTGGCCGGTTCCGGCGTGGATCTCGGCGAAGGGCTTTGGCGGGGTGCAGGATTATCCGGCTGATTCCGGCTCTTCCCTGAGTCAGGCGGCGTAGGGTTATGTGAGGAATTGGCCGGCTGCTGCAATTCCGGGTGGGCATGACGAACCTCTGGTTGGCTTGGCGCAGACGATGGTTGATGATGATCATCGTCCCGGGGATCGTGATGTGGAGCCTTGGGCTGGCTTTGCCCAGATACAGGCGGCGTATCACTCGGACGATTCCGATTGTTGTGTTGGTCCCCTGTTCCAGCCGGTCGATTTCCCGGGGGCATTGGGTGCCTATCTTTCCCGTCGTTGGCTGCATCGCGTGGTGGCTGATGATCGGTAGGTTTGGTTTCGTGACTGTGCTGATCGCGTGAATGGTCGCCGCCACGGCGGGAAGCAAAATACGGGGCAAGGGGAATAAAGTATGGGGCAATGCCATCGCCCATATAACCGATGTCGCCGGGAAAATACTCATAGGCGGGATCGCCGGCGGGATCAAAGGCGATTTCCCGACGGGCGATGTGTTCGGGCCGGTAGATGGTGAGCTCAAAGCTGCCATCGAGCGCCAGTTTCGCGCGGACGATCTGATCGGCAAACGAGGCGCTTTGCACCAGATCCTCGCCGCTGTAGATATAGCCTTCAGAAACGAGATAGGAGATGATATTTCTGCGGCGTTCCTCCATCTGCTCCGGAGTCAGCTGCAGGGATTCATCCACGAGCGTAAGGAACGTGGCCGATCGATGGGATGACGATCGGGTTGGTTGTTCATAACCATCCGTTGTCATCACACAGCCTGTTCCCAGCAAAGCGAACAGACCGAGGACCAGGAGCAAAAAAAGAGGGGATGGTTTCATGAATGAGAGAGCGAAATGAACGGTAGACGTGACGCTCGGAATCTGTGGCTGGTTTCGCGACGCGATCTTAGTATGACGCGAGGCGGCTCAACCATCAATCGGCCGGACCGGGGTGGAAAGGATCAGTTGATAAAACTCCAAATCGAGCCAGCGGCCAAATTTGAAACCGGCCTGCTTGATACTCGCGCAGGGGGAAAATCCAAGGCGGCGGTGCAGCGCGATGCTGGCGGCGTTGGCGGCATCGATGCCGCCGATGAGCACATGATAATCTTGGTCTGTCGCGGCAGTGATGATCTCCCGCAAAAGTGTTTTGCCCACGCCCTGCCCGCGAAAACGCGCATCGACATAAACCGAGTGCTCGATGGTGTATTTGTACGCCGGCCACGCGCGGAAAGTGCCGTAGCTGGCAAAACCCAGGAGTTCGCCGGCGTCGTTCACCGCCCCGATCACTGGGAAGTGCCCCTTCGTTTTTGCGTCGAACCAAGCCTGCATCATGGCCGTCGTGCGCGGCTGATAGTCATAAAGCGCGGTCGAGTTGACGATGGCTTCGTTAAAGATCGCCAGAATCGCGCTGGCGTGGGTCGGGTCGCAGCGGATGATTTTCATGCTTGGGACACGGGTGCATCTTCTGCGTCCGGTCAGCCGGGCTCAAGGCGATTTCAGCGGGAGGACGAAGAGCGTGCAACTGAGCGCGGGAACGCGCAGGGCGGAATTCGCGGGAATGCCGTCCGTGCGCTGGATATCGACCGTTCGCGGCTGGCCGGGCGAGTTGTGGGCGAATTCATCCGCTCCGGTGATATGCCAGCGGGTGGTCGCGCCAGCCTCAACTTTTCCGGCGAAGGTGAGCAGCAGATCGAGTTCGCGGGTGGTGGGGTTGACGACACTGACCGTAAGCGTCTTGCCATCCTGGGTGAGCGCGGCGGAAACATCGCAGGGTGCCGCCGGCTGATCAATAATGAGTGGAGTCTGGCCAAAGTGAGCGCGATACATCTGGAGCACGAGACCGGTTGTTTTCATCTCAGCCGTGGTTTTCGATGTCTTGATGGCGCCGATGACATTCACCGTCTGCGCATAATGGGCCATTTGGATCAGATCGCTCTGCCGATAATATTCATGCAGGCCTTCCGCGATGCCGAGGGCGTCGGATAATTCATAGACACAGCCCAGTTCGCCGTAGACATAGTCGCGGTGCCAGAAATTCCATTCGTCCATCGCGATGGGAACGACGCGGCCCTTGAGATTCGGCAGACTGGCCTGGAGTTTGCGGTGGCCGTCGGCTTTTTTGCGGATGGATTCCTTGATCTCGCCGACGTGCGTGATGAGGTCGGTGCGACCTTCCTGAGTCCACGGCAGACGGCCGCGATAAAAGTGCTCCGACAACAGTGTCATGTGATCGGCGCAGGATTCGAGCATGCCTTGCGACCAGCCGATACCGCGGTCGGGAGTGCCGCTGTCGAGTGTCTTGGGGACCGTATCGAAATCGCCCACGGCGGCGAGGATCAGCGAGTGATCCACCCGCCACATGGCGTCGGCAACCTCGTTGTGCTTCAGCACGTATTGGTGCAACTGCATGTAACCGAGCTGCCATGGGCCGAACATTTCGTTGCCCACGCACCAGTGCGTCACCCCGTATGGTTTTTCGCGGCCGTTTTTGATGCGCCAACTGCCGCCAATGGTGTCACCCCCGGAGTTGCAATATTCGACCCATTGCGCCGCCGAGTAGGCGTCGCCAAATCCGGTGTTGGCGGCGATCATCGGCTCGGTGCCGATCTCACGGCAGAAATCGATAAATTCATCCGTGCCGAAATCGTTGTGCTCGACCCCGGTCCACGCCGGGTTCTTGCGTGGCGGTCGCCGGTCGCGATCACCAATGCCATCGCGCCAGTTGTACCCGCTCGCAAAGTTGCCGCCGGGCCAGCGATAAATCGTGCCGTTGAGCTGCTTTAACAGCGCAAGGGTGTCGCGGCGCATGCCGCGGATATTGTCGGCGGGCATCAGGGACGGCGGGCCGAGCACCACGTCGCCGCTTACGGCCCGGATTTCGAGCGACGCCTTGTTTTCAGTGCCGCCGTTGGGTGTGAATTGGAAAGTTTGCCGGACAAAATCCTTGCCAGAAAATCCCAGCCGAACGGCAGTGCGTTCATCGGCAGCCGGGCCCCACGCGAGAACGACCTCGATCTCGGCGCTATGGCCGAGAGCCTTTGCCCAGATGTAGCCGGTGTAGCTTCTGGCGGCGACCACTCCCAGATCGAGCTGGCGTATGCCCGAGCCGGCGCGAAGCCGGGGCGAAGCGTTGCCCGCAAAGGAATCTTCCTTGACCATCTTGACCGAGACGGGATCGCCGATGATCTGCCATGGCGAAGCGCCCACGACGGGATAGGCGGTGCCGGTCAGACTCCGGTACGGGGCATACTCCGCCGTGATTGGAAAATAAAATTTCCGATCCTCCAGCATCTCGGCCCAGATGCCGCCATAGATGCAGCGGCCGAGGTGCTCGATAAACTGCCCGTAGAGGTACGGACTGATCGGGGCACCGGTCTTGGCGGTATCAATCTTGATGGCGATCGATTCGACCGCACTCGCCGAGCATGGCAGCCAGGACAAACCGAGTCCTAAAACCAAGGAGTAAAAAAATTTCATGGCACGAGAGGGTGGGGCGTTTGGGGAAACCAGACTCTTGCCCAATTGCCGGCCCGGTGCGAGCGAGTTACTTCCACCGAAACAAATAAATAGTGGCTGGCTTTCTTCCGCAGTTTTCAGAGGCCGCCAGCACCTCGATAGACATACAGCGCCGGCTCCCTCAAATACTGCGCTCCGCCGCGCTATCGGTCGCCCAGACGACCAGCCAGCCGCTTTCCTTGTCCACATAGACCATCGTCGAAGCGTTCGCGTTGCCGGCCTCGACAAATTCAGCGCTCGCCACCTCGGTAGTGGTCTCAGCTTTGGGGGTTGCGTTCTGGGGCGTGCGAAAGGCGAAAGCGATGGCGGCAGCGGTGGCTAAAGACGCGCCGAACCAAATCACGGGAGCAAGCCGGCGTCTCTTTTCTGGCCGAGCCGTGCCGGCGCCATTCAGACGGGCGTGGAGGGCTTGCCATTCGTTGTGGATGTCAGGCAGCGGGACGTGGGCGGCATCGGTCTGGAAGTCAGCCATCGCCGCGGAAATACTGGCGCGCATTTGCCGGCAGGCCGGGCAATCTGCGACATGCTGATCGAGCGCGGCGTACTGGTTTGGAGCCAGCACGCCGTCTCTTTCGGCGAGGAGCAGGGGTTCGATGGCGCGGCAGTTCATGGAACTATGGCCAGGGTTCAGCGGCGGTCGTGTCCGTAGCACCGGCTGATCTCGCGGTTTTCATGGCGATCATTCCGGTCGAATGCGACCCACACGCGATTGGTGCGGTATTCATAGTGGCCGCCGACATAACGCCGACAGTCACGACCATAGTAACTGCGTTCGACGATCCAGCAGGCGGGTATCCAGACTTGAACACTGACTTCCTTCCAGCAGCCGGAATCCCGTTGCTGATCACGACATTCATAATCGTTGACGACTACCGCCGTGTGCCCCCGTTCATAGTAACCGTCGTGGCGGCTGTCATTGATGGCCGAGGCGACGATGAGGCCGCCGAGAAAACCGCCGATGATCGCAACATCCTTGTCACCCGCCATGGCTGGCTTGGGCGCAAGGGAAAGAGCGGTGACGGCGGCGAGAGCAAGTGCGGTGAATTTTGTTTTCATGGTTCTCCAAGGTTGGGTTCATACCATGAGACGCCGCTCGCCTGGGTTTTATTCAATCCTGCCAATACGATCAGGTATTCGTTTGTTTCGAATCAGTTGCCGATCACAATCACTGCATAGACTTCGCCCTTTTTGCCGGTGGAGGGCCCGCCGAGCACAGCGGGCACGCCCGCGTGAAGAACCAATCCGGTATTCATCAACGTCTGACCACCTTGCGTCCAACGCACCCGGAGGTGGATGCCTTTCGCATCGGCGCTCTCCGTCGCCACTTCGAGCCGATGTCCCTCACCGATGGAAAGCTGACCGGATGACGGTACCGCGAGTGACGCGCTGTCATCGCCGATAAAACGATAGCTCTCAAAACGCAAAATGCGCCTCAACGTCGGTTCGTAGGCGGCGAGGCGCTGATCGGTTTTTCCCCGGTCGTTGGAAGCGGAGATGAGAATCCCCTGAATGCGCGCGTGTTCGGCGGCGTGCGTCGAAGCCAGTGACCCGGCAAGGGCAGCGAACAAAAACATGAGTCTGATGGGTTTCATTTTCGGGATTCTCCTTTGAGCTGTTGGGTTAGCAGACGGCGGGCGTGGTAAAGGCGCGACATCACCGTGCCGGTCGGGATTCCGGTGGCTTGGGCGATCTCCTCATAAGAAAGGCCTTCGATCTCCCGCAAGGCAAGCGCGGCGCGAAGCTTTGGAGGCAAGGTGTCCATGGCGGCTTTGAGCTGGGCGGAGCGATCGGTCGCTTCAGATTGCTGCCGGGTGTCGTCGGCTGAGACGGGTTCCGGGGCCGATTCGATTTCCGCGTCGCCGTTGGAAAACGGGAGAAACCGGTCGAACCAGCGGCGGCGTTTGCGGAGATGGTCGAGGGCGCGCCGCGTGGCGATGGGATGGAGCCAGGTGGAAAACTTGGCGTCGCCACGAAACCCTGGCAGTTGTTTCCAGACGGTGAGCCAGATTTCCTGGCAGACATCGCGGGCGTCGTGCTCGTGGCGCACCATCGCGTACACGAGACGGAAAATCCGCTCATAATGCGATCGCATCAGGATGCCAAAGGCGGTCTGGTCTCCCGTCTGTGCGCGGCGCAGCAACTGGGATTCGGTGGCGGCGGATGACGGCGTGGGTTCGGACACGGTGGCGGCGGGGCAGGCGAAAGGGTGGTGCGGTTCCGCTCAGGCAAGCGTGACGTGGGCGTCGAGCGGCAGATCGACATGGACCAGACTGCGGTTCAGGCCAAAGCCAAAAAGCGAACGATTGCAGAAAGGATAAGATTCGCCGAGGGCAATATGGTTCGACACATTCTCGTCGAGCAAGGTGTGATAAAAAATCCGGCCGGAGTTTTGCCAGTTGACCGGATGATTTTTCCCAGCCGGCCCGACCATCGCGACCTCGCCAAGCCGGGGCGAACCATCATCGGTTTCCAATATTCGCAGGAGCAGTTCCCCGCCAACTCGGGCGCTGGCCTGGACGACCCGGCCCCGCTTGAATTCCAGTTCGATGCCCTCGATAACCGAGCCACTGCAGTTCACGGGCCGGGCAACCCGCACCGTGCCCTCGGCGGAATTGTGATCCGGAGCGGTGAAGACTTCCTCGGTGGGCAGATTCGCGACAAAGCTGACACCACTCTTTGTGGTCAGTTGCGCGGTGCACCAATAATGTTGGGCCGGCAGTTTCATGGTCAGATCAGTGCCTGGGCCCTGATAGCGGATGGTTTTGTGCCGGCGGGAATTCAACTCGTCACCCAGCCGGCCGAGAGCGGCGAGGTGGGCTTGCCAGGCGGAGAGGGCGTGCTCAGCGGTGTTGTTAATCTTATCGATTCGCAATGCCGTCCGGACGGTTTCGCGCAAAGCTCCGAGCCGTTGTTCCGCCGGCAAATCGGCGAATGCGGTCTCGGCCCAGGCGGGCGTGGGGGCGGGAACCAGCGTCCACTGACTTTCGCCACGAGTGAGTCTTTGGATGATCGGGCCGAAATGTTCCCAGGAAATCCGCTGCAATTCGCCGACTCGCTCGGCCGCGACGCCCGCCATCAGCCGGGGAAAGCTGCTGATGGGAAAAAGAAACGCCCCGCCCGCGTGCAGATGCTGTTTCATACGGTCGGCGTGGGCCGTGACAAGCCCGGTGAACCCGTGCCAGTCGGCTTGTTCGGCGTATTGGCGCAGGCGCTGAGCGTCGCCCCAAATGATGGCGGGACGTGGACACCCCGCTGCGATCGCCGCAGCGCAGACGGCTTCAACGAGATCACCGGCGTCGGGGCTGACGCCTTGCAGTTCGTAGGGTTCGGCGATGAGCAGTGGCTGGCCCGGCTGGAGATTCAATCCGATGCGGATGATGACTTCGGCGCAGGCACGGAGACGGGGCTCGGAGTCAGTCGACATATCATGCCGTTAAGACTCAGCCACGCTGCACTTCGAGCAAAACGGCATCGTTAAGATATTTTTGCAGGTAACCGTAGGTGACGGTTCCATAGCCGCCCTGGCCCCACTTGGGCCCCCAGGAATTTTTGAAAATAAAATAGGCGTCCTCAATCCGGCCCGAGGCCGACTTGTATCCGACCAAGGTGACGGCGTGGCCCCGGTCGGGTGCCGCGTTCTGGGTGTTCAGATAGCCGTTGTAGACGTAAGTCATCGGCCACGCCATGCCGACGGCGACGGGGACGCCGCTGTTGAGGGTGTGGACAATGTTGTTGATTAAAGTCGGACGATCCCGGCCCGGCAGTTGGTGGGCAAAAATCCGCTGGTGCTCCCGCGCCTCGCGCACGATCTCGGCCGGGGGTTCCCCGATGGATTGAATCTTCCGGCCAAAGGCGTTGGGCATCGCGGCCTGCAGCGGGATGCCGTAGGCGCGGAGCGCGTTGACCACTTCCGAAAGCGAAAACCCGAGATCGCGCTGCTCCTTGCCGGCGGAATCATCGGCCGCGACCGGATTGGGCAATCTCTGCACGGACTTGTTGACGGCCCAGATCAGGTATTCCTCGGAGAATTTTTCAACCGTCCCGGTAAGTTCCGCATTTTGAAATTCCAGCGCGCTGACGATCGCAAAAATCGCGCAACTGGGGGAATAGCCCTGGTTTTTCACGTTCAGTTCGAGCTGAAAAAATTTCGGCCGCAAATCAACGTCGGTTTGCAATTCAGCGGGCTGGCCGAATTTTTGCAGCAAGGCGTCAATTTTCGAAACGTTTTTCGTGGCGACGGGTTTGGCGTGGCGGACAACCGGGGCGGAGGGCGGACGCGCCTTCTCGGCGGCTTCTGCCGCAGCCTCGGCGGCGGCCTCGGCAGCGGGATCATAATTGAAACGGGCCTGCCACTCGGGCGTGAGATCCTTCAGGTGGATCGAAGCCATGCCGCCCGCGTGGGTGATCATCAACGTGCGGGCGTTGTACGATCGCACCTGCACATGGGCGTATGTGATCGGGCCCACGGCCAGAAAATCGATCTTATCCCCTGGTTTGATGAGATCGGCTGCAGACAGCATCGGGGCGAGGGCGAGGAAAAAACTGAGGGCAAGCACCACAAGGAAGGGACGGGGAGAATTCATGCGGAATAACGGAAAGTAGGCGGGACGCGGGTAAGAATGCAATCCACCAAAAAATGTCGGGCCGATCATGAGGCACGATTTCAACTGTGCCGGGTCACACCCAACTACAGTGAAGGCGGCTATTTGAGCCGGGTCGTGGCCTGCGTTGGGCGGGCTTTTTCATGCGGAGAACTTTACTTCAGGTTAGAATCTTTTTTACGGGATGGCGTGAGTTTGGAGGGGAATCTATCGGATTATTAAGCGGCAACGCTGGCCGGCAAACGCGCGGACTTTGAAACAACTTGTCCGAACACTCGTCCGGGCTAGCTTTCGGTTATGCCCAAAGCTCCGAGCAAGGAAACCAATTCAGCGCCTTTTCCATTCGTCAGGCAATTTACCGCCCCGCCATTTTTTGTCGATCTCGAGGATGCCCGGCAGAAGAGCCGGCTGTTGTTGGATGCCGTGCAGCACGCCGGACACCAGGAAAAAAAGCACCGGCAAACCGGACGGACGTAAAGAAACCAAGGGGCAGGGCGACCACGCCGAAAAAACGGCAAGACGGGTTTGGCGCGTGTTTGCCCGCCGGAAACTGCCGCATCTCACGCGCGCAACACGGCGAGGGCTTCGCGCCAGGCCTGGCGGGTGCCGAGTTCGAATTCGGCCCGCCGGCCAAAAGCCAGCCGGTTGAGCGACAAGGCAAACCCGACGCACGCCCAGACAGTGAGCGCCATCGAGTGGAGAAAATGCCACGGAGCCGGCACTGTCGTAAAACGGACATGCAACGCGGGCCAGCCAAACGAAAGCAGGGCGTAGAAGCACGAGCCGAAAATAATTGTGGCGATGACGGCGCGGGCGTCGATGTTGCGGAAGAGCAGGCCGATGATGAACGCGGCGAGAATCGGCATCGTGAACAATCCGATCAGCTTTTGAATGAGCCCCATGATGCTCGTGGAGCCTTCGTAAGCCGGCACAAGGCAGACGGACAGCACGGCAAAGCCGATCTGCAGCCAGGTGCTCAGTCGCGGGACATTGGGCTTGGCATTGATATAGCGCTGGTGTATGTCGCAGACGTAGAGCGAGGCGGAGGAATTGAGGGTGGCGTTGTAGCTCGACATCACGGCGCCGAACATCGCGGCGGCAAAAGCGCCGACCAGCCACGGCGGCAGCAACTGGCCGACGATATGGCCGTACGCCTTGTCGCCAAGGTATCCGTAGAGTTTGTAGGAGCAGATGCCGGGAATGACCACAATCGGCGGAATGATCAGCAGGCGGATGACCATCGCGGCATAGACGCCTTTCTGCGCCTCCTTGATCGAAGGTGCTGCGAGTGCGCGTTGAGTGATGGTCTGGTTTGTACTCCAGTAGTAGAGTTGGGAAAAAATCATGCCGGTCAGAAGCGTCGGCCAAGGAATGGGCGAATCGGGTCCGCCAAGGAGCGTGAGTCGCTCGGCGGGAATGCCGGAAAAATCCCAGTGGATGGCGTTGAGGGCGAGAAAGGCGATGAGCAGAGCCATGCTGAGAACGACCACGCCGTTGTAGGTGTCGGAGATCGCGACGGCCCGCAGCCCGCCGAGAATCGCGTACGCCGCGCCAATCGTGGCCGTGCAACTGGCGATGGCGACGAGCGGCACGTCGAGCTTGAACATGGTTTTGATCACCAGCGAACTGGTGTAGAGCATGATCGGCAGGAAAATCAGGACGTCACCAAGCAGGAAGATCGAAGCGACGGTGGCGCGGATGTGTTTGTTGTCGTAGCGGCGCTCGAGCAGCTCTGTGACGGTCGTGCACTTGTATTTGTAGTAGATCGGGACAAAAATTTTCGCGAGGAGGATGAGCCCGACGACGGCGGAAAGCTCCCACAGCACGAGCAGCAACATCTGGCCGCCGTTCATGCCGACGAGCGTATCGGTGTTCAGGTTGGTGAGTGTGATCGACCCGGCGATAAAGACCCAAGTGAGGCCGCTGTTGGCGAGAAAATATTCCTTGGTGTCGTCGGTCGCCCGCACGGCCTTGCGGCAATGCCGCCAGGTGATGAAGGCGACGAGTGAGTTCAGACCGAGAAAAATGGCGAGTTGGACAATGGCGGCGTTGGTCATGATGGGGTAGGGAGAAACTGCGTATACGGTGGGCAGGACAATTCCTCTGTCGCAAGCGGGAAGCAGTGACATGCTCAACTTAACAGTCCGAACCGACGACATAACCGTTCTAGCGGGAGTTGCTATGATTGATCAGCCGAATTTTCTCCGTCAGCTCGTGACAGGCGGCTCTGCTAGGATGAAAAAAACAATTTCGGCTTGACGGTATCCTTGTCAGACAACACTACCTTTATATAACAAGGTAGCTTCCTCAAAGACACTTCATGAGTATCAACGAAAAATTCTCCTCCATCCGCAAAGGATTGCTGGAATTCCTCGTGCTGAAAATCATCTCCGCGGATCACGTCTACGCCGCGGATATCCTGAAGGAATTGAATGCCACGGAATTTGCGACGCAGGAAGGAACACTCTATCCGCTGCTGAGCAAACTGCGGCGCGAGGAGCTGGTGGACTACGAGTGGAAAGAGTCGGAGGCCGGGCCACCCCGGAAATATTACAAGCTCACGGGCAAAGGCCGGGAGCAACTGCGGGAAACTTTGGATTATTGGCAGAAGATCAGCGGCACGGTGAAAAACCTGGGCCAGAAATAAGCAGCGGAAACCTTCATCACACCCATCCCATGAACCGAGTCATCACAATCAACCTGAACGGCAATGCCTACCAGCTCGAAGAAAGCGGTTACGAAGCCTTGCGAGCCTACCTCGACAACGCCGCGCGCCGACTGGAGGGCAATCCCGACAAGGACGAGATCATCGATGATATCGAGCAGGCCATTGCGGATAAATTCCGCGCCTTGCTGGGCGCGAACAAAACCGTTGTGGTCACGAAAGAAGTGACCGGCGTGATTGCCGAAATGGGGCCGGTGGAAGATGCCACAACGGCAGGTCAACCCGCCAATGAGTCAGGGCAACAGGCCGGCGGCAATCAGCCGAAAACCGCCGCAACGGACACGGGCGCGGAAAGCGACCCGACGGCGGTCCGGCGGTTGTATCGCATTTATCCCGAGGGTGCCATGCTCAGCGGTGTTTGCAACGGACTCGCCGCGTACTTCAACGTTGATGTTACCTTCTTCCGAATCGGCTTTGTCATCTTAGCCTTCTGTTGGGGGTTTGGCCTTCTTTTGTATCCTCTGCTGGTGTTGCTGATTCCTCTGGCAAAAACTCGAGCGGAAAAATCAGCGGCCGGCGCCGCAGCATCTGCTACCGCGCAGGAATTCATCCGTCGCGCCAAGGCCGGTTACTACGAGGGCATGAAAACGTTTCACGACAAACAGGCGCATCGTGAATGGAAGCGGAAATTCAAGCAGGAGATGCGCGGTTGGAAACATGGCTTCCAGCGGGAAATGCACGAGAACGCGCAGCAGTGGCAGCAGAACTGGTCGCAACATTGGGCCGCCCAGCACCCACGGACGTGGATCGGGATGGGGTTCACCTTGGAAATCCTAAAATGGGTCAAGCTGCTGTTGCTGGTCTTAGCAAGCTACGCGGTCTTCTCGCTGATACAACACGGCAGCGTCTTCGGCTTGTTGTTGCCCGCAGGCATACCGGTTTGGATCGGAGTCATCATTTTGATCGTCATCTACAAATTCGTTACCTGGCCGATTAAGGCGCTGAAATACGGGTACTATGCCCAAGGCTTTCCACCCTGTGGATATCGCGGCCCGTGGTTTGCCGGTCCGTTCACGGGCTTGGTCTGGCTTGGGTTCTTGGTCGCACTCGTCTGGCTGGCCAACCACTTCAGTCCCGAATTCCACAATGCGCTAAAACAAGTCCCGCCGTTGTTGCATCAGGCCATTGATGACGTGCAACGCTGGCTGGAACCGTCCTGACCATTGCTTGCGGTCACTCGACCGCGAATTTGAAGTAGTCGTGATAGAGCACGATTTTGAAATCAGCGGTATCCTTGACATAAAACCGCACGTCATACGGACCGGTCGCCAGGGCGATGGCGAAGGTGGCGTCGTAATGTCCGTCTTTTTCCGTCGTGATCGTGAGAAAATCAAAATACCGCTCAGTCTCCATTCCTGGAACCACATCGACCAGACGATCATTGCCGGCGAGTTTCGGGTTTCCATTCAGCGTGAGGATATAGCGGTGTTTCGGAGCGAGTCCGGCCAGGGAAACACGCACAATGAATCCACCGCGAAATTTATCATGAAACTCGAGTCTGCCCAAAGCGCCCGGCACGGTTTTGCCCCATCCGGGCGGCGCGATCAATTGGATGGGCGGGGCAAACGGGGCCGGCTGCGCGAGGTCGGTCTGGTAAGCCGCGAGCAATCCGGCTTGTCCGGAATCTTTGGGCACCGGGTTCGCAGCCGCGGAGTCGAGCACGGCGAACTGTCCCTTGGCATAGACAATGATGTCGCTGGCGAACAAGACGGGGCAGAACAGCAAAGCGGCAAGCAGCGGAAGGAATTTCATATGCGGATTGAAGGTAGGCAAAGAGAATGAGGGCAAGACCGGAAGATCCATCCGAGACAGGGGCTATTTAAAGTCAAGGTCCCTTGAATCCCAGTCTTGTCACGCTGCCTTCAATCCCTATTGCTCGCTCCTTTCATTCACCGTTCACGTCTCTTCATTTCTTCCATGCCCACCCGTCCCTCAATTGTCACCAGCCTCCTTTTAACCGCCCTGGCTTTGTCTTTTTCCGCCTGCAGCAAGCAGACGGCGGCCGACAAACCGGCTGAGAAAACCCCGGCGGCGGCTCTCGCTGCTTCGGCCAAACCGGCTGATTCCGCACCGGCGGCGGCACCGGGTTTCGAATCGTTTGAGCAAAAGGTTAGTTATGGCATCGGCTACAATATCGGTACCGGTCTGGCCCGCGAAAAGGCGGTGACCGTTGATCAGGGGGCGATCCGAACCGGCCTCGCGGACGGTCTTTCCGGCGCCAAAACCCGCATTCCCGAGGCGGATATCAAGGCCGCCTTTGTCGCCGTGCAACAGAAGGTCGCCGCTGCTGCGGCGGCGGCAGGCGAAAAGCAAAAGACAGCGGGGGCCGAGTTTCTCGCCAAAAACAAGACCCGCCCCGGGGTGAAAGTCACGGCTTCCGGTCTGCAATACGAGGTGATCACGAGTGGAACCGGCGCAAAGCCGAAGGCAACCGACACGGTGCAGGTGCACTATCATGGCACGTTGATCGACGGCACGGTTTTCGACAGCTCGGTGGAGCGGAAGCAGCCCGCCGAATTTCCGGTCAACGGCGTGATCCAAGGCTGGATTGAAGCGCTGCAATTGATGTCGGTCGGCGACAAATGGAAACTCTACATCCCGGCGGAACTTGGCTATGGCGCGAACGCCCGGCCCAATATCCCGGCCAATTCCGTCCTGATTTTCGAAGTCTCCCTGCTCGCCATCAAGTGACCGCGCCATGACGGGCGGGCTTCAGTCCTTCAAGCCGTTTCCCGAGCTCAGTCTGACGCCTGTCAACTGAGCTTTTTCTTGAAGAACGCGATTGTGCGATCCCACGACAGTTCGGCGGCCGCCTTGTCGTAGCGCGGTGTGGTGTCGTTGTGGAAACCGTGGTTCACCCCGGGATAAATATACGCTTCATAGTCGATCTTGGCTTCCTTGAGTGCTTTCTCGTAGGCGGGCCAGCCGGCGTTCACCCGGCTGTCGAGTTCGGCATAATGCAGCAGGAGTGAGCCCTTGATTTTGGCGGCGTTCTCGGCCGAGGGCTGGCCGCCGTAGTAGGGAGCCGCCGCCTTTACGATTTCCGGCAGCCGCCAGGCCAGTGTGTTCGCGATGCCGCCACCGAAGCAAAATCCGGTGACGCCGATTGAGCCGTTGCAATCGGGGTGGGCATGCAAAAATCTGGCGGCGGCGACGAAATCCTCGGTGATCTTTTTTCCGTCCAGTTTTTGCTGCAGCGCCCGGCCCTCATCGTCATTGCCCGGATAGCCGCCGACCGGATAGAGCGCATCCGGCGCGAAGGCCACGAAACCCGCCAGCGCCACCCGGCGGGCCACATCCTCGATGTAGGGATTGAGTCCGCGGTTTTCGTGCACCACCAAAACACCCGGCAAACGACCGCCGGCGGCCTTGGCCGGCTTGGCAAAAAGCCCGCGCATCTCCCCGCTGCCCTCGGGCGACGGGTATTTCAGATAGTCGGTATGAACCCGGGGATCGTCCTTCGGCACCTGGGCGGCGAAGGAGTATTGCGGGCTCAGCATTTCGAGCAAAGCGACAGCGGTCAGTCCGCCGACGGCAAACTTTGCAGCACGATCAATAAACGCGCGGCGGTCAATCTGGCCGTGGGCATAGTAGTCGTACAGGTCGAGCAACTCCTGATCAAATTCCTGGGCGGTTCGGCGGTTCATGGCTGGTTCTTGTTTGGGGTGGATAGGGGATAGAGACCGCTCAAACAATGCCGCTTTTGTCCGAATGCAAATCTGCGCCACGACCGCAGCCACCTTGAGATGATTGACGCCGCGTTGCCCGTCGCGTATTTTTTGTTCAGATGACCGACCCCAATAAACCTGACGGCATTCCGGTTAATCCGCACGAGCAGATGCTCAGGCTGGTCGCCCGCGGTTTTCACAAGGAGCTGGTCAACTACGGCATCAAGGAGCCGGAAATCGTGACCGTCGCCACCCATTTGCTGGACAATGTCGTCCTGAAAAGTCCGCCGAGCAGCAAACAGGTGGAGAAATACAACCAGCTTTTCACCATCAAGGATGTTCACAATCAGTGGGCCGATGCCAAACAGCACAGCCTGCAGGAGGTCAGACTAACCCCGCTGCAAACGGACCAAACCGGTCAGATTGCCGTCTGGCTGGAAAATCCAAAGATTAATTCCAGTTTTTTCCCGCGATTTCCGGAGCCGGCGGTTGAACTGAACAAGTACTTCAGGTCGCCCGGTCGGGAGTATTTCGCCATCTGGTACCGGCAGAATTTCGTGGGCTTCATCGGGGCAGAGAACATGGATCTTGGCTCCGGAAAACTGGAAATGAAGAAGCTCGTCGGCGATCCCGCTATGCAAGGCAAGGGCATCGGCAAACGCGCGACCTTTCTGTTCCTTTATCACATGTTTGTCGTCCAAAAGTTCTATAAAGTTTATCTGCACACCTTGGAAATCAACATCCGCAATCTGAACCTGAACGGAAATTTGGGCTTCAGCTTGGAAGGGGTTTTCTTCGACGACGTGATGATCGAAGGCGTCCGGCAGGACGTTGTCCGCATGGCATTGACCGAGCCGGCTTGGCGGAAGCTGTTTAATTGATCTGGCTGGGATAGCCTAAGATTCAGTGCCCCGGTCAAACACTCCCCAAAACAACGCACAATGTACATTATGTCTAATATCAAAAGTCAGATTGACCTGGATTTTCTCCTGCTGGCTGCATCAGTCCACAGGAGTCGTTGGGAACGTTTTTCTGCTGAGACTTTCTCTTTCTGTGGGGCTGCGCTTCCTCTTTACCTGCCGCGACAGCCACCCTACCTTGAACATACAAATGAAGTACGCTCTTCGTCAGTTGGCAACAAATCCGGGTTTCACCGTTGTTGCCCTCGTGACGCTGGCTCTCGGGATTGGCGTGAACACGACGGCGTTCACGGTCCTGAACCGGCTGATGCTACAATCGCTCCCGTTTCACGACCCGGCCTCGCTCGTGCAGGTTTGGTCGACAGAATCCCGCAACGAAAACGCCCCGATCGCCCCGGCGGACTATTTTGACCTGCGGGACCAGAGCACGGTCTTTGTAGACATCGCAGCGTACCAGCCTTGGGTCTCGATGAGTTACGCCGAAGCCGGAAAAGCGCCCGTTCAGCTCGGCGCCTTGTACATGACCGCGAATTTCTTCTCGGTTCTCGGCGTGCAACCGGAGCTGGGGCGCCTGCCGAACGAGGAGGAAACCAAAACCATGGCGTTCGTCACCCTCATCAGCGATGCATTCTGGCGTTCACACTTTGGGGCGGATCCGCATGTTCTCGGGCGGACCATTCGCGTGAACAGCCGGCCCAGCACGGTGATCGGCGTCATGCCTCCTTCCCTCGACGATCCCGCGCTGTTTAACAGCCGTCCCGCGTTCTTTTACCTGGATCCGGCCACCCATAGCCGCACCGTCCGAAACGCCGGCTGGGAGGCTGTCCTGGCGCGATTGAAACCGGGCGTGTCAATCACGCAGGCGCAAGAGGAGTTAAATGTCGTCGCCCGGCGCCTCGCCCACGATTATCCCCAGACCAACAAGAACCGCGGTTTTTCCCTGATCCCCTACCCGAGAAACCAGCTCGGAAATGACGGCGAACAGCTCACATGGATGACGCTCGCGCTCTCGGGTCTTGTCCTGCTGATCGCATGCATCAACCTGGCCAATCTGCAGCTTGTCCGCACCACCCGGCGCGCCCCGGAGATCGCGATCCGCCTGGCGCTGGGATGCCCGCGGTGGCGGTTGATCGGCATGCTGCTGATGGAGAGCGTACTGGTCTCCACGTTGGGAGGAGCGCTTGGCATCGCGGCCGCCACGTCGAGCAACGGCTTTGTCGCGCGCTTTTTCGCGATGGACATGCCCCTGAATTGGCGGGTCGTTGCCTTCACCTTTCTCGTCGCACTTTTCGCAGGCGCGTTGTTCGGCACCTTCCCCGCCTGGATGGCTACCCGGATGGACAGCGCTGCGGCGCTGAAGTCGGGCGGGCGTGGTTCGACATCGGACCGTTCGCGCCACTGGTTGCGCCAAATCCTGGTCGTCGTCGAACTTGCGCTGGCCGTGATCCTCCTCGCGGGGGCGGGATTCTTCGTCAGCGGCATTTACCGGCTGACCCATCGCGAGCTGGGCTGGGACCCGACCCATCAGCTCATGGGGGTGATTACATTGGACCAGGACCACTTTGCCGGAGAGCAAAACCGTTCACGCGTGCTGGCGTTTTCGGATCAGGCGCTGGAGGCGTTGAGGGCGCTTCCCGGGGTCCAAGCCGCGTCGATTTCCAGCGGCTCGCCGTCCTGGGGCACCCGCATGGAGGCGTTCCGCGTTGACGGCCAGGCACCGGTCGAGAAAGGTCAGGAGCCGCGTGCCGGGTATTTCTGCGTCAGCCCCGGATGGTTCCAAGTTTATGGCATGCACCTCATCGAAGGGAGGGAGTTCGCGGAGACAGACCGGGTTGACTCCGCTCCTGTCGCGATCGTCAGCGAGTCGATGGCCCGGAAGTTTTGGCCGGGGGAATCGGCCTTGGGCAAGCAGATCGCCGGACCGAATCCGGCAAGCGGCAAATGGGCCGAGGTCGTCGGCGTCATGAGGGACTTCAAGGGGGGCGCCGAATTCTACAACCCGAGCATGAGCAACCTCAGGTTCCTCCGTCCCTGGTCGCAGGATAGCAGCCAGGGCGTTGTGTTCTGCGTGCGGACTGCGGGGCCCCCGGATCTTTTGAAGGAGCCGGTGCGCAAGACGATCGGACGGCTTTTGCCTGACCTTGCGTTCGGGTATCTCGCAACAAGCGATGAGGACACGGCGCAGACATATTCCTATTTCACCTTTCTCCGGCGCATTCTGGTGCAAATCGCGGGGCTCGGGCTTCTGCTTTCGGCCGTGGGCATTTATGGCGTGGTGGCAAACCTCGCTTCCGAACGAACCAAGGAGATCGGCATCCGCGTAGCGCTGGGAGCGCAGCCGCGTGGTCTGGTTTGGTTATTCGTCCAGAACGGTATCATGCTCGCCAGCATCGGCGCGTTGATCGGCCTCTGCCTTTCTTTCGTGCTGGTCACGATGTTGTCGCGCCTGCTTCCCGCGCTGCCCGGCAGGGATCCCGGCTTTGTGGTATGCGCCGCGCTGCTGCTGGTGGCGGTGGCTCTTTTCGCGTGCTGGCTGCCGGCGCGCAGAACCACGAAAATCAGCCCGATGGTGGCCTTGCGCGCGGAGTAGGCGGGACAATTTAGAGAGGCTTGCGGTTTGCACCCGTTGTGCCCACGGAGCACCCTTTTCACAGCACTCACCCAGCGGGGTTCTTTGCGGCTAGGAATACGGCTTCAAGCTCGGGAATTCCAAACCGAAATCACCGGATTTTCTGGCGAATGATGTTCGTATTCGAGAATACTGATCGAGGCGGTATCCAAGGCGAAATGCCCTCGTCTTTACCGGCGAGCTTACCAGAACAAGCCGCAAATGGCATGACGTTCATTTTGTCAAAAAAGCCAACCGGCTCTTCCCAGATAACTGATAATCCTCCGAAGGCAGGGTAAACACGGCCGGCGCCACGTCCCCACTGCTGATGAAGCTTGCTGCCGGGATATCAGCCGCCGACTTTTACGACTTCGTGTTTCCCGGCTTTCTGAAAATCCGATTTGGTGAGGCTCACGAACACTGCCGACTCCTCGTAATTAATGCGCATGATCTTGTCGGGCGTGATCAGGATTTCTTTGCCGGCATGCCATTGCCCGGTCTCAACCACAAGTTCGGCAATGCCCCAGCTCTTGTCGTCGACCATAAAGCCACTGACCTTGCCCATCTCGCCGTCGGCGGCGTGGATGGCGTAACCCATCACCGCCTTCATGCTCTGAAGATGTTTGTCGTCCTGATCCTGGGGTTGCTGAGGTGTCCCCGCTTCGTCTTGTGCTGGCGCCATCACTGCTGGAAAGCCTTCAATTCCCCCCAATCCGCCACCGTTCCAGTAAGCCGGCCATCCGTAGTAAAGGTAATAATCGAGCTCGTATTGCCGGGACACTGGTTTGTGCATCTCAATCGCCGGACTGTCTTCAATCTGTTTTCTCGACAGATTTATCGTCAAACTCCTCTCATTTCGGTTCACCTTGCCAACGGCATGAGGAGGCGAGAGCAGCACCTGACGTCCGCTCAACCATGATCCTGTGTCCGCAAACACATAGCGAACAGACCAGCTTTTGTGATTGAAGTAGAAGTCCTTCACATGGCCGATGGCGCCATCTTTGGCGAAGAGCCTGTTGCCGTAGATTTCTTTGATGTTGATAAGCATTGATAGGTCTCAGCGCCAAACGGTTTTAGCAAACCTCTGACTGGTGAGGTGTGAAGGCCCAAGAGTATGCCCTTCGATGACGGATCGCCATGGGGTGAAACCCTGCGCCGATTTCATCGCAGAACACACGGCTTGCCTGCCCCAGGTCCCAGAACCTGTCGGAGATCCAGAACTGGAAGTTGAGCGCGCGCCATCGGTCAAAAGCACCGATGACCCCTGGACCCCTATCAACTTTCAACGTTGAATGTTCCGAATTCGGCGTTGGACGTTAATCCGTAGCTTCCCTCTTCTTCCCGTGTCTTCGGTGTGTTTCTTGGTTACCGAGCGTTGGACGCGGCGAGCCGCTCCGTCTTCAGTTCGGGGCGGCCGCAATGCCGCACCATCATCTCGAGCATGCTCCGGGGAGAAAACGGCTTGGTCAGGAAATCGTTCATGCCGGCGACACGACATTGCTCACGCTTGGTTTCATCCGCCTTGTCTCCTGTCATGGCAATCACCGGCACCCGGTCAAAGCCCGCCGCGCGAATGGCCCTGGTTGCCGCAAGGCCATCCATGCCCGGCATCCGCATGTCCATAAACACCAGGTCAAACCCGTCGGGAGTTGCATTCAAAATTGCCAGAGCCTCGGGGCCGCTGCGGGCCAGTTTCACGGCGCAACCGGCATCGGTGAGAACCGCTTCGGCCACCAGATGATTGATTTCATTGTCGTCGGTCACCAGCACACGACACCCCCGTACCATCCGGCAGAGCTGGACGTGGCGCGATTCGTCCTTTCCGCTTTCCTGCCGGATATCGGTCGCGACGGCCACGTTTTTAACCCGGGGAAACGTGAGACGAAATTCCGTGCCCTTTCCCGGGGTGCTCGTGACGACGATTTCACCTTGATGGGCCACGACGAACTCGCGGACAATGGACAGGCCCAATCCCGTGCTGGCCTCGCCGGCCGTGCCTTTCCGCGAGGCTTTGGAGTAGCGATCAAAAATAGTAGCGATCAGATCCGGCGGGATGCCCACTCCCGTGTCCGCGACCCTCAACGTGATTTTGTCCGTCGAGGCCGGCTCAAGCGTCAGATGAACCTTGCCGCCTTCATCGGTAAATTTCAGGGCATTGCTGATCAGGTTGTTGAAGACACGCGCCAAGGATTCCGCATGACCGGCAATGGGCATCCCGCCGCTCCTGTCGGTTACGATTATTTCCTGGCGTTTGCGCGCCGCCAAACCGTGGAAAATGGCCACACTGCTGGCCGCGAGCGGTCCCAATTCGAGTGGTTTCAATTCAAGCGCCAATTGTCCCGCCTGCTGTTTGGAAAGCGACAGGATATCCTCGACCAGGGACAATAACATCTGGCCGGACTGCTTGATCTGCGTGATATTTTCCAATTCCGACGCGCTGCGATTCTGCGCCTTGGCCAGCAGGTCGGCAAAACCCATGATGCCGGAGAGCGGCGCGCGCATGTCATGCGACAGGGTGGCGAGAATGTCCCTTTGATACTGGAGATTGGCGCGGTGCTCCGCCAGGGAATCGCGCAATCGCGAATTTAAATGCGCCTTCTCGATATGGGCCGTTATGCGCGCAATCATCTCCTCCTTGATGAAAGGCTTGCTCAGGCAATCGGTTGCTCCCGCGTGAAACGCCTCCAGCCGCAGTTCCTGATCTGCGCTGGTGAAGAAAATAATGGGGAGATGAATCAAGCCGAGGTCGCGGCGAACCCGCCGGCAGAGTTCCGGCCCGGTCATCACCGGCATTTCAATGTCGGTGATCAACAGGTCGATTGAAGACAGGCGGTTGCAGAGGATGGTAAACCCCTCCAGTCCGTCGGCGGCTTCGATGACGGTCACCCCCACCCCGCGCAACGCCGTGCCCACGATATGGCGGATGGTGCGGCTGTCATCGACCAGCAAGACCTGCACGCCCCGCAATTGATCATCAGGGTTGATCGTCTTTTTCACCAGCGCGGCGAGGCTGCCCGGCTCGAACTTTTTCGACACAAAGTCGATCGCACCCAGTTCGAACCCGCGACGGCGGTCCGCCACGGTGTCGGATGCCGTTAAAAATATGATGGGGACGCGGCCCCCGTCGTGTCCGACAAATATCGTGGCGAAATCCTCGTGGTAAAGACGCTCACAGGTGGCGAATCCATCCAGCTCGGGCATCTCAATATCGAGGGTGATGAGCGCCGGGACAAACCCCTCCCGGATGATTTCCAATGCCTCAAGGCCGTTCTGCGCTTCCCGATAATCATACGCCGGGCCCAACTCATGACGGATGAGCCCGCGCATCGCCTTGCTGTCGTCAACGATTAGGATTTTGCACATGAAAACATGAGGCTTCGGTCGTAGAAAGCCCCGGAATCAAAGTCGGCACGGGCACCATCAAACTTGAGGCCTAATCGCAGCCGCAACCAAGCCGGAAGCGGTAAATGTCACCAGGCGCGCGGCAAAAGCACCGATAAATCCTGAAAAAATCTTCAACTCCGCACGCCCAATCTTGCACGTCCAAACCTGGCTCTGGGCGTTGAATGTTAAACGCCGGACGTTGAGCGTCGGTTCGATCCTTCATACTTCCTCCCTCATACCTCGTTCCCTTCCCTATTCTCGGATCAGTTCGTATCCCGCACCGGCGTTCAAGACATAGGATCCGAGCGGGACGGCGGATGTCGTGGTGAGTAGAAAGGAACGGGGCGCGACTTGCCGGACGTAGGCGGCCACACGCTGGTCGCCAAAACGGATCGCCGCAGGGATGCTCCCCTTGAGTTTTATCCGGCGCCGGCCGTCGGTCAGGGTTTGCGCGGCGGCCAGTTCCATCGCCGGTTTGTCGGCCGGTTCCGGACCGACGTAGAGGAGAACGATACCGGGCCCGTGTGCCACCGGCCTGGAATCTTTTCCGTCGAATTCAAGATACGGGATCGTTTTCTTCTCCTTGTCTTTTCCCTTGCTGCTTTCTTCCGAAACCTCGCTTCCCGCAATCCCCTTGAGCTCACGCATCGTGGCGGCGGCTTCTTCGTCTTCGTCGGCTTTCGGGGCCGGTTCAGCGACGACATGCCCGTGGTTCGCCGGCAGAGATAGCCAGCCGCCATTGCCGAGCAGGTAGGCACCGTCGGCTTTCGGCAGCGCCGGCAATCCGCTTTCCCCGGACGAATTGGGTTCCGCGCTCTCGGTGGGGACGGAGAGAAATACGTCCGCCGGAAACTCCAGCGTCCAATGCGGTTCGCCTGCGATCGTGCCCGTGAGCGTGTTTCCGGTCAGCGCCAGATGCAAGGTGGCGCTTCCGCGCGTCACGAAAAAGGGAATGTTGAACCCGAAGTTCGTGTCCTGCACCCCGCGCTCGGTGGCGTTGAGGACGATCGAGTCGCCGGCCGGATCCCACGTGCCGAGGAATTCCCGGAAAACATTCAACCGGTTCAGCGAGCGGAAACGCGCGGTGATCACACCCGCCGGCCGGTCGATGCGGGTAAACTCAAGCCGGGTGTTGAAGACATAACCGTGATCTTCGCGCATGATCCCGTCGTAGACGATGCCGTTACGCATGACGCCGTCGAGCCGGTGGACCCTTTCGCTGCGGCTCGCCTCCAGACGCTGCAGATCCGCGGCGCTGGCCACGGCGAGCCGATACGTGAATCGTTCGTCTCCGCCGACGAGTGAGCCTTGCTCGACACCAAGCCGGAGATTCAGTTCGCCCGGATCGCGCAGGACCGACCCAGTCGGTGCGTCTTCGATCGCATCACCGGGCACGGCCTGAAGGCGGATCGGCGCACCGCTGGAACGACGGGCGTTGGCCACGATCGTGCCGTGCAACGATCGCTTCCACGCGCGGACCGGCGATTCAAGGGTCGCCTCAGTCGATTCGCTCCCTTGCGGGCGCTGACCAAAGCGCAAAAAGACCGGCTCGGTTGCGCCCGAAGTCCGGGAAGTCGCGCTGCCGAGATAGAGCAGGCCCGGCTCCGTGGCCGCCACCGCCCGCTCAAATTCCGCCTCCAACCTGGCATGGACCGTCGCCACCTGCTCCGGCGTGACGGGTTGGAAACGGTACTGAAAAAATCGGTTTTGTTCCGTCAGTTCCCCCCGCGAATCCACGCGCAGGGCCAACTGCCAGACTTGGGTGGCCTCCACGAACGGTCCGGCATTGCGAGTGGCCTGGTTGGCGAGCGAGGTGAGGTTCAGCACCGGATTCGCGAATGATTCGTCCGCACTCCATGTGCCTTGGAACGGCCGCACGGTGTGCCAACTGTTGTCATTGCGCAGAACGGCCTTCACCTCGTTCTCGGGCGAGATCGCGACGATTTCCAGGTAGAGTGCTGTTTCATGGTGGGTCCCGGCCTCCACGGCTGTGCCGCGGAAAACCCGACCCGGTGCAATCTGCTCCAGGAACGTCTTGCGACGATCCGCCGCCAGCGCTGAAGCGCGATTCCGGCTGATACCGGCCACGCGACCGGCGAAAGCCTCGAAGTCGGTGACGAGCGCGTGCAAACGGGTTTCGTCGTCAGCTTCACCGGCCACATAGGAAGTCCTGCCAAAGGTGGACCGTGCCTCCCCTTTCGCTCCACTTCCCTCGAAGCCACCGGAGACAAGCGCAAAAACCCACGCGCCATTCTCGCGATGGGCTTTGACGACCCCGTTGAAGGCCAGGGCAGTGCCCGCCGGTAAAGTCACCCGGAGGATGACTGCCTGATACGGATCTGCAGGAAATGGTGCGGCTCCTTGAAAATCCGGCTGGGTTGAAGCTCCCGGGGTGGACAGCAATCGCCGCGCCTCGGCGGCTGCCGCCGGATCGAGCCGGAGCGTCTGTTGCATATAGTCCGCCGTGTCGGTTTTCGAGTAGAGCGGCTCGATGGTTTTAGCTGACGCCACGACCATTATTTTTCGGCCGGCCCCGTCTTGAGACAGGGTTTCCATCTTCACCACTGAAAATCGAATCCGCTCGCCGCCTACGGTCCGGCTCAGAAAGGCGGCTACCGCTTCCGGCCCGACCGTTTGCCCCTGACGCCACCAGACCAGCAAGCCCGCACAGACCAAGGCCACGATGACAAGGCTGGTGACGATCGCGCGTTGGGAGCGAGGAACAGGTGTCGTGGGTTGCATGGCGAAGCGTTGGTGAATAAGAACCGTACGAGAACGGTTGAGCAACGTCCAACTCTCAACGCTCAACTTTGAACATTCAGAGATGAATGCTGAGAGTTTTGAGAGTTCGGCGTTCGACGTTTGAGATTCATTCGTCAGTGGACGTTGGGCGTTGAGTGTTGGAAGTTTTTCGAGTGCCCACCTTTTTTTAGGTAAACTCCGAAATGGACGCTGCTGTCTGATTTGTCCAAGATTCGTCCGTCGGGCAATTTCGCTCCTGAAATTACCGATCATCCACGATTCCCATGCAACCCGACTTTGACCTCACGGAGGCACGAAACCTCATTGCTTTTGCCGCCCAGTTGGAAGGGCCGACTCCGCCGTTGGCTCCGCCGCCCATTCCTGCCAATTGGTCGGTGGTTTTCACTTCGCCCGTCATGGGCGTCTTCGACAACAAGTGGCAGCTCTGGAAAAACAGCCTCGCGAACGAATACGCCGTCGTGATCCGCGGCACGGTGGACGAGCCTGGCAGCGTGATTTTGGACCTCATGTCGGTGATGATTCCCGCCAGCGGAACGCTGCCTGTCGGTTCCGTCACCCTGCCGTACAAACTCGCCGAAGATCCCAAGGCCGCCGTGCACCTCGGCTTTGCGCTGGGCTTGGGCATTTTGCTCTACGATTCAACGAACGGCATTCTCGCCAAGCTCAGCGGTCTCCCGCCGGGTTCGAGCATTTTCATCGCCGGGCACAGTCAGGGTGCGTCGATCGCCACTCTCTGCCGCTCGTTTCTCCGGTATTCCCCCATTCTGGCGGCCCAGAATTTTTCCTACAAAACCTATCTCTATGCCCAGGCCAAACCGGGCAACGATCATTACGGCTGGGACTTTGAGCGTGTCACCAGCAACACCGACAGCGGCTATAGCGTGACGAACTCGCAGGATTGGGTGCCACAGGTGCCCCTGACGATTCAAATGCTCAACAGCCTGAACCAGCCCAATCCCCTGGATTTCATCACGAGCAATGTCGTCTTTGAGATGCTCAGTAAAAGCATGGAGGCGATGCATGGTCACATCGCCACCGAGCAGATCAAGAAACACGTGCCACAGTTCGCCATCTTGGAGCAGGTGCTGAAAAACCAAAACTTCCAGGCCGTCGGCGTCGCCCCGGCCTTCGCCCAGATCGAGATCAGGCCCACCTTGAACTTCGTCGTCTGCGGCACGCCCATCATCCTCGCCGGCACCCCCGGAACGAACCCCACCGACCCGAAGGACTTCTTCTGGCAACATCACGCCGCGATGTATTACAACCTGCTCGGCACCGTCTACCCCTGATGGCGGGAAACACGAAGGAAGAAGGATGAAGGTTGAATTATGAAGTGAGTCTGGACTGATTCAGTGGTTCGCACTTTGTCTGACTTTCATAATTCATCCTTCCTTGCACCGGTTCATTGGATCGCTCGTGGCGTCAATGATCATAACTAAACCCTTGTTTTGATTGGCCTCGTCGCGCGATCAGGCCGGTCGCGCATTCGCGGCGAGGACCGCCCTGACCCGGTCCGGCGTCATCGGCAGCTCAAGCAGGCGGACGCCCGTGGCATCATGGACGGCATTGGCGATCACGGCGCCCGTCAGGATGATCGCGGGTTCACCGCCTCCTTGCGGCGGTGAGTCGTCCGCCTCGAGGATCACGGTTTCAATCTTTGGCAGCCACGAGAAGCGCGGCAGAGCGTAGGAGTCGAAGTTCGTCTCGCGAATCGCTCCGGCCTCGAAATGAATTTCCTCGGACAACGCGTAGCCCAGGCCCATCGTGATGCCGCCTTCCATCTGGATCTTAGCGCCGGCGGGATTGATCACGAGGCCCATCTCCTGCACCCAGAGCACACGTTTCACGGTAATTTTTCCCGTCGTGATCTCCACTCCCACCTCCGCAATGGCCGCCACATAGCTGCCGGCATCAGTACCGCAGGCGACACCGATGCCCCGACCGCTGGAGCCTTTCGCCGGTTCCCAGCCCCACTGTTTGGCCGCGGCCTTCAGCACCCGGGCGAGCCGGTCATCCTTAAGCTGCCGGAGGCGAAACTCAATCGGGTCAACCCCGGCCAGCGTGGCGAGCTGGTCGATATGGCACTCGCGGGCGAAGGCGTTGTTGCTTGAGCCGGGCGCGCGCCACGCCCCCACCGGGAAAGGATGAAAGCCGGGCGGCCCCATGAAACTTCCCACGGACCGGGTCCGGTGATGCGCGATATCGTAGAGATGCTCCGACGCGCGGTCCCCGGCGAAACGCACCTCGTAGTCCCAGAACGCAATCCGCCCCGCCCGGTCGAGCCCAGACTGGATTTTCACCATGGACGCCGGCCGGAAGGTGTCGTTGAAAAATTCTTCCTCGCGGGTCCACATGACCTGCACCGGACGCCCGGTTGCCTTGGACAAGCGCGCGGCTTCAACCGCCTGCAGATTGAAGGACTTGCCGCCAAAACCGCCGCCGACAAACGGTGTGATGACGCGCACGTTGGGAATCGGCAGGCCCAGCGCCCGGGCGATTTCTTCCCGCGCGCCAAAGGGATTTTGCGTGGACGCCCAGACGGTCGCCTTTTCTCCTTCCATATGCGCCAGCGCGGTGTGGGTTTCCATCGCGGCATGGGCGACATAGGCGCCGAGATAAGTCTGATCCAGCCGCTGCACCGCCAGCGCCCGGCCTGCGTCGAGGTCCCCGCCGTGGGCGACAACCTTGGACTCGAGTTTTGCCTGACTCAGGTGTTCGTAGATTGTCTTGTCGTTCAGTTTGGAAGGAGACGGCTCGAACTCGGCCTTGAGTTTTTCGAGCGCGTCTTCCGCGACATCGGGGAACTGGTGCAGAACCGCCACCAGATCGGGTTGCTGCACGAGCACAATCCCGGCGATCGCCCGGGCGGCCGACGTGTCAACCTGCTTGAGCTTGGCCCCCTGCGCCGGCGCCCGCAGCACGCGGGCGTAGAGCATGTCGGGCAGACGGATGTCGCCAGCGTATTTCGCCCTGCCCGTCACTTTGTCGAGCGAATCCCGGCGCAGGAGCGGTTTGCCGATGATCTTGAATTGCGCCGGGGTCTTGAGGTCCGGCTTCACCGTCACGTGGCGCTCGATCTTCTTTCCCTGGGTCAGTTGGCCGTAAGTTATTTTCCGCGACAGATCCCGCGAATCGCTCACGACGCCGTGCTGCACCACGAGCTGTGCGACGGGGACGAGCAAGGAGGCAGCCGCCATGTCCAACAGCACGGCCCTCGCTTCTGCCGCCGCCGCCCGCCAGACGTTGCCAAACACCCGCGTGGTCATGGAACCCCAGGTCCCTTGGTCGAAAGGGCACAGATCGGTGTCGCCCATGACCATGTTGACGTCATCGATCGCGACATCAAGGTCCTCGGCGAGCATCTGGGGCAATGAGGTGACCGGCCCCTGCCCCATTTCGATTTTCCCGGTGAAGCAGGTGACATGGCCGTTCTCGTCGATGTGCAGGAACGCATTGAAATCTCCCTCCGCCTTCGGGCGAACCGTGACCGGATGCGCCGCCTCGGACTCCTCGGCTCCGGCGGTCTGGCCCAGCACCACCCACACCACCAGGCCCGCTCCGATTCGCGTGAGAAACTCGCGCCGGGTAGGGAGATTGAAATCAGCCGGCAGATCGGCCGCGGGCCTGTCGGCTTGGCGGGGAATGTGGCGGATCGTCATGACGCACCTCCTTTTTTCATGACGGATGCGGCGTCCAAAATCGCATCGACGATGCGCCCATGCGCTCCGCATCGGCACAGGTGGTGATCCATCCCTGCGATGACCTGCTCGCGCGTCGGGTCGGGCTGCCGGTGGACAAAATCGCAGGCGGCCAGAATCATGCCGGACGTGCAGAAGCCGCACTGCAGCGCGTCGTGGGCGATGAAGGCCTCCTGGATCGGATGCAGTTTCCCATTTTCCGCGAGGCCCTCGATGGTCACGACGTCCTTGCCCTCGACCGACTTCATCTCGACGGAACAGGATGGCACCGCGCGATGGTCGATGAGGACGGTGCAGGCGCCGCATTGCTGAATGCCGCAGCCGTATTTCGGGCCGGTCAACCCGAGGTCGGTGCGCAACACCCAGAGCAAGGTGCGATCGGGAGCGACGCTCAGCTCCACCGGCTGGCCATTCAGGCGAAAGTTGATTTTATCGGGCATGGGGAGCGTGCGCAGATTTGGATTTCCGGTTCAACCATCGCATGCGGATTCGGAAACGAAAACACCATGCGGCAAAATCGATCAAAAGTCTAACCATTAGCTGAAAATTGAAAAATCTCAGCCCCTCCATTGAGGGCTAGCCTGAATATTTCATACTAAAAACCTCCCGATCCTTTTCACCGAGGCTGACACAAAGGAAGCAGGAGTGTACAAGGTGTGGGAGGTTCTCACGCGGCTGAGCTGGAGCGAACGTCAAATCCGCAGCTTGAATTTGTGTTTCTCGCTCTGTGCGCCTCTCTCCGCCTCTGTGTCTCAAGAATTTCCTTGGTTTGAGGGTGAAATTTCCGGGCTAGATCCCGTTTAACCATTCCCCCTCCTTGGCTTCAACGGTGAACATGAATCGGACGATTTCCATGATCTTGGTCCGGCTTGGACCGTTCAGGCTGCTGCCATAACGGGAGTCATAGTTCGTGCAGTAATCCGCGGCCAGTTTGTAGCCGTCGGAAGGCGTGTTCGCTTCGCCGAGGAAAATTGCCAGTCCTTTCTCCACCAGCAGAAGCGGCCAGCAATTGATGATCCGTACAGAAACCCATCGATGGTGCTCGGATTCATTTTGGAATTCCCGGGCGCGGTCATGAAGGGATTTTGCGGCCTGGCGGTTGATCGACGGCGTGGCATCCGGCCCGAGCAAAACGCGGGCTTCGTCGAGCAAGGCCCCAGATGCGCCCTTCGTCTTGCCTTTGCGCCCGGCCGCCCGTCTGGCCACCCACAGGCCGAACGCAGGCAACCGGCCCGGTCGCTCAAACCATTTCTTCAACACCGTCAGGCGGGTCAGGTTGGCGGAGCCGACGGTGTCGATCTCCTCGACAATCTTCAGCAATTTCTCGGGAACGGCGGTGCGCATGGGGCAAGGTCAGGCGGCGGGTAGTTTGGCGCCGATGCAGCAAGGGGTATACGGCGGACGGTCGAGTTGGCGGCTCAGACTTCGGCCAGGGCGGTGGCGACGAACTGGTTGAGGCTTTCGCCGCGGGCCAGCGCCTTGAGCGAAGCTTTTTTGTGCAGCTCGGGCGCAACCCGGACGACGAACTGGCCGCTGTATTTCTTCCCGGCGGTGCCCGCCGGCAGCGGATGGCCGTCGCCGAGCATGATTTCGACCCATTCTTCGACAATCGTGCTGAGTTGGGCCATGACTTCCGCCTCCGTGCGCCCATGGCAGCAGGGGCCGATGATGGGCGGGGCGCTGCCGACAAAGCAGCCATCCTTGTCGGACCACTCGACGAGTTTGAGGTAGCGGCGGGCTAGGATGGCCGGGGTTTCTTTTCTTTTGGCGGAGGCTTTCATAGGCGGGTGAGGGAGATTTTAAGGCGGACTTCCTTTTCCTGGTAATGGCGGGCGTCGGCACCCGCCTGACCCGAAAGGGTGACGCGGACACCGGCTGGATGGATGAAATTGCGGTGACTGCCCTTCCCGCCCCGGTTGACGAAACCGGCCCGTTCGAGGTCGGTGATCAGTTCGCGGAGTTTTCTGGGCATGCCAGTATCAAAACGATACTATGACCGACCGCAAGCGCCAAGTGACCGGGGATGCCGTCACGCCGCGTGCAACTTGGCGACCGTACCGGCGGGGGTGAACGCGGATTCGATGGCGTCAACGTCTGGGCCGGGCGGAGGGGTCGTCGATAAATCTCGGATCGACGGAGAGCTGTTCCCACCACTCCGTTGCCGAGAGATTTTTATCTCTCGGCAACGGAGGCAGCGCGAACTCACTGCCGGCTTCCAATGTTCTGGTCAGCTTCTTGACCATGTCTGCAACTGAGCCCGGCTTGAGATCGGACCCGTAGCCTCCGCGTCGCAGGTGCATTTTGTAGGCTTCCCATGATGCAGGTGAGGCAAAGCGCCTGTGGATTCGAGAGTGGCACATAGTGCATACCGCATATTCATACGGTGGCTCGAAGAAATAGGGCTTGGAGTAATCCTCAGAATGAGGCGCCACCTTTGAGTCGGGGTCGCCACACATCATGCAGGGCGGTGTTGAGCACGGATGGTCTTTGACTCCTTTCACGAACTCCCGGTTCGCCGCCGCTTGCTTGCGATTTCGCTCCTGGCCCGAGTAGCCGTTGTAGCAATTCATAGAGTTATGCAGCATGGAGCTTGGCGACGATCCGGCGTTGTTCGGCGAGGGGCGCGGGCTGCGGTTCGACTTTCCGGATGGCGTGTTGGGCGCACATGGGAGCGGGCGGCTGTCAGCAGCACTGAAAGATCATCCAAACTTTGCTGAAATCGCCGCAACGGGCGTCCGACTCCCGGACCCAGAAATAGAGCGTGCCGACGTCGCCCCACATCCACCCGATGTCGTCGTCAGTGTCCAACTGAAGCAACAGCTTCCAATCGGTGGCACCGGCCTTCAAAGCCGGCACTCGCGGATCTTTGTAGCCCTCGGGGTTGCCGACGTAGACACCATTGGAGGCGAGCTGGCATTCCTCTTCCATGTCGGCGTTTTGCACCGGCGAGGGATAGCCGAGGACTTGATGGTGATGCATGTTCTCAAAGGCCCCCGACTGCAGTTCGAGATAGGCATCGCCGTCCCGGTCCCAAACGAAATCCGTTCGTGGGAGAGTTTGCGAGTCAGGCAGCAAGTCGATGCGGTGCGCCGCGATCGGCGTGGGATGATAGATGCAGTCGGGAGTCAGTCCGGCGGGTGCGCTCCTTTCAGTGAAGCTGGCGCGATCCGCATGGGAAAAGAACACCCGCCACCCGCCGGCATCTTTGGGATCGAAGCCCCAGACTCCCTGCTCCTGATCGTAGAAAAAATAGAGATAGCCGGAGGCCGGCAGGAAGGAAGGGAGCGCGCGGTGGATTTCTGTGAGGTCGATTTGTGCGAGGAAGGCCTGCGGCTACCCTTCCATTCAGGCCACGCCAGGTCCGTCGGCATCGTAGGCAGGCCGCCAAAACGGGAAAAGCCGGCCGACGATCCGGGGCGCAGGTGAACAGCGGGCCGATAGAGATGACCGTAGCGTGCGATCAAGTCGTCGACAGTCGCGGTCTCGACATTTTTTGCCGCCGATTTTGGTTTTGCGGGCGATGGAGAACCGGAGCCGCTGAAGAGTCGTTTTAGCCAGTTCATAAAGTCGAGTTAGGCAGCGTGAAGTTTCGCAATCGTGGCGGCGAGGAGTTTTTCGGACGTGGTGCGAGCGGCGGTGAGGGTGGCTTCGAGGGCGTCGAGCACGGCCATGAGTTCGTCCACCTTGGCGACGATCCGGCGTTGTTCGGCGAGGGGCGGGAGTGGGATTGGGTATGCCCTTATGGTCGAGACATTGACTCGGGGTGCTGCGCCTCCTGTGGTCTGATTGAGCGCGATTTCAGTAATCAGCGGGGAGTTCAAAACCATTTCGAGAAAAGCCGGGTCTGTAGCTGCTGCAGATCTGAACAACATCATTCGCTGTCCTAAACAAAGCTGTGTGTTTGCAGGGATGCGACAGGCCACGCCCAAGATTCCGCCTTCACGGCTATACAGGATGTCGTTCTCTTCCGGTTTCAGTCGTTGAATTCTTTCGATGTAAGTTTCCTCACTTACGAACTGCACGTCAGATAGATCTAGATAGCCAGGACGAAACTGATTGGTTCGCACGCACATTTTGCCCGTCTCAGTCCACTTCGGCGTTGAATGCGGGCAGTCCACGATTGCTGCTGCGGTCCTCGCAAGTGGATTAATCGACCAATTTGTCGGAATAGCTAACGACCTCGACGCTTCTGAGAATACACGCTCATCGAAATCAGTCGAAGAGGATGCGACTCGGTCGAGCGTTGCTGGCTTATCCTCTGATCTTTGAGGAACTAGTCGGCCACAAACTGCCAACAGCAAAACGGATTTGCGAAGCTGATCGAAGTCATAGGAGGCCGAAGTCAGGCGTGAAATATTTTGGAGAACAAAAGTGGCGGACTTGGAATCTGAGTCGGGCGAAGCGAGCTGGTGCAGGGCCGAGGTGCGCAGGCGCGTCCGCACCGCCTCCCGCTCCCGCTGCGCCGCTTCCAACGCGTCGCACAGGCCCATCAACTCCTCCACCTTCGCCACAACTCGATCTTGTTGCTCAAGCGAGGGCGTCCAAATCAGAACTGCGGAGAGATCGGTTCTTCCAATCACACCCTGAGCCGAGCCACGCGCGTCCGCTCGCAGTCGGAGCGTGAAAGGCATGAGAGCGTAGTAGAGGTATCTTTGGCGAAGTGCTGCACTCGGGCGAATCGCGGCGACGCTGCGACCAATGGCACAATCCACTCCGAGGTTAATTTTCCCGACGGTTGCTCCAACGACGCAGATAAGCACGTCGCCTTCCTTCGCGAATTTGAGTGGACGAGTGGTCCATGCTCGATGCTCCGGATAGAGCGGCCCGAACTCTCCGACTTTCACGAATAAAGTTCCTTCGCCGCGCTCGTTGCAGTCCGTTCCGGGAGGCGCTTGCCCCATGATAAAATCCGCGAGCTTCCCGAGTGGCTTAGTTTCTTCCTGCACGTTGTCGGCCTGAGTTAGCCGCCCGGTCGAAGCGAGTTCGTAGATCAGCGCGCGGAGTTTGGCGATGCCGCCGGGGGCTTCGGCGAGGCGGTCGAAGTGGGTCAGGAGAAATTGGGCGGAGGAAGCAGGCAAAGGATGAAGGCGGAAGAGGGACGGAGAAAGTGGCGGGCCCAGCGGTCCCGCCCTACCGAAGCAGGGCGGCGGAGAGGATTTCCTTGAGCTGGTTGCGGAGCGTGGCGGTTTTGGCTTCGGCGGTAGTGAGTTCCTTGAGCAATTCCTCGGGGTCGCCGTGGTTGGCGTCGATGACGTGCGGGTTCTTCACGTCGAGGTTGTAGTTGCGGGCTTTGATGTCCGCAGCGGAGACGCGCCAGGCGACTTCGCTCTCTTTTCTTTTATCCCACCACGCGATCTCGGGGGCGAATTCCTCGAAGCGGATGGGGCGGGTTTTGTTGTAGGCTTTCTGCGCGGCAGGGACGCGGTGTTCGTAGAACCACGTTTCCTTCGTGGGCGAGCCCTTGGTGAAGAACAGGAGGTTGGTGCCGATGCTGGCGTAGGGGCGGAAGACGCTGTTGGGGAGCCGGACGATGGTGTGGAGGTCGCACTCGGTGAGGAGCTTTTCCTTGATGCGGGTCTTGATGCCTTCGCCGAAGAGCGAGCCGTCGGGGAGGACGACGGCGGCGCGGCCTCCGTCCTTGAGGAGGTGCATGATGAGCACGAGGAAGAGGTCGGCGGTCTCGCGCGTGCGGAAGGTGGCGGGGAAATTGGACTCGATGCCGTCCTCCTCCATGCCGCCGAAGGGAGGGTTGGTGGCGACGATGTCGACGCGGTCGGCGGGGCCGTAGGAGATGAGGGGCCGGGCGAGGGTGTTGTCGTGGCGGACGAAGGAGGGCTGGTCGATGTTGTGGAGCAGCATGTTCGTCACGCACAGGAGATGCGGGAGGGGCTTCTTCTCCACGGCGGAGAGGCCGGACTCCATTTTCTCCTTCTGTTTCACGGTCTTCACATAGCGGGCGCGCATGTGGTCCATGGCGCAGGTGAGGAAGCCGCCGGTGCCGCAGGCGGGATCGAGGAGGCGCTCGCCGGGGTGCGGATCGAGGCGGTCGATCATGAACTTGGTGACGGCGCGCGGGGTGTAGTATTCACCGGCGTTGCCGGCGGCCTGGAGGTCGTTGAGGAGCTGCTCGTAGATGTCGCCGAAGTGCTGCTTCTCCTTGAGATTGTTGAAGTCGATTTCGTTGATCTTGTTGATCACCTGCCGGACGAGGGTGCCGGACTTCATGTAGTGGTAGGAATCCTCGAAGACATCGCGGATGATCCTGGCGCGGGGATTGGACGTGGGCAGCTCCTTCAGCTTGGGGAAAAGCTCATCGTTGATGAAGTCGTTGAGGCCCGTGCCGGTCAGTCCCTCGTCGTCGATGGCCCAGGTGCGCCACTGAAAACGCTTCGGAAGGGGCGATTTGTAGTCGCGGTCGGTGAGGGCGAACTCCTGCTCCTTGTCGTCGAAGATTTTCAGGAAGAACATCCAGACGAGCTGCGTGAGGCGCTGGGCGTCGCCGTCGACGCCGGTGTCTTTGCGCATGATGTCCTGGATGGACTTGATGGAGGTGGAGACGGACATGGGTGGGGAACAGTAGCGAGTAGCGGGTAGAGAGTAGCGAGCAGGAAGAACGGCGGAAAGGTCAGATGATGCGCTTCATAGGGGAAATCGGTAGATACGGGAAAATCATCGGTAGATTATCGGTAGATAGCGGCAGGGTGGTGATAGATTCCGACGGAATGGTAGTAGATTTGTGATAGATTATTCGAGGGATTGGGCGGGCACGGGTTTACGATTACGGGAACTCGGTTGACGATTACTTTATGATTAGGCTTTGGCCGTAGTATCGTCGGGGAAATTGGTCGATTTTGATGAATTGCCGGTCGATTAGCGGTCGATTCATGCGGTTTGGCGGGAGCAGTCGATGGATACGGAAAGCATCGGTAGATGGAGTCATGGGGTCGCTGGAGGCCGAGGAATGAGAATTGGCAGGCCCAGAGGGGAAATCTGACGATTAGCGGAATTCATCTGACGATTATCTGACGATTAGGCCGTGCCTTTTTGCCGGTAACTGACGGCTCGGCCACGGCCTGACTTCTCGGCAATTTCGAGCTTTACCAAAAGGGCGAAATCCCGGACGGCCGTGTCGCGAGTAACGCGAAATTTCCGTTCACAAAGCCGACTGGTCAGGCTTTCGCCAGCCACCAGCAGAGCGACCATTTTCTTCTGCCTCTCGTTGAGCTGCTCCTCCACCGCCGCCGTGATCGGGCCGGTGACACCTGCCGGCAGGATGATACGGTCATAATTCCCGGCCGGGCCGGGTAGAGTGACGATGAAAAAGCCGTCCTGCTGCCCGAACACCGGGGCGTCGAGGCCGTGGTTGAGCATGGCGTCGTGCATCCGGGCGAAGCCGCTGCCGCGCTGCTCCATGACCCCGAGCGTCGCCAGCGTCTGCGCAATGAGGGGGTTGCGGGAACAAGGCTTGTATCCGCCCCGGCGAAGTTTGGCGAGGGTCAGCGGCTTGGGCGGATAGCCGGGGCTGGAAATTTCCACGCGGTCACTGAAAATCCGGACAAAGATCTTCCGGGCCGCATCGTCGTAGCTGCGGTGGGCGACCGCATTGACCAGGGCTTCGCGCAGAGCCGCGACGGGATATTCGTCGAGGCGCAGGTTATTCAATCCGACAACGCGCCGGGGATGAAACGTGTGATCGTCGATGAACTTGATGGCCTGATCCAGCACGCGGGACAACGGGGCGTTGATCGTCACCTGCCCCTTGGGTCGGCCGCTGATGCGAATTTCGTCATAGGCGTCAGCCAGGATCTCGCATTGGGGAAAGCGGAAGGCCGGGCTGGGGCCGAAAAGCAGAAAAGCGGCCGCGGTGGCGTGGAAGGTGTTTTTCTCCCTGCCCGGTACCGCCAGCCCGCGCGTTTGGAGCGCTTCCGCCGGAGAGCGCCAGATCCTTTCCGGATCGCCCGACGCGGTGTGATTGTTGAATTGTCCGAGAAGATTTTGGTCGAGGCTCTCGACGGAAACATCCGCCAGGACGGTGGATTCGAAGGTCGACGCCGCATCGATCAACTGCTCGCTCTCGCTCACCTCGGCCGAAGTGGCTTTGAGGCCAAAGATGTCCGCCAAAGCGCGCCGGAGCGCCTCGAGCATCGCCGGTTTGAGATCCTCCCGGTCGTGGAAGCGCACGTATTTGTAGCCGTCTTTTTTCGTCTCGGCGAAAAAAGCCTTTGCTTCCGCGGTGCGCGCCTCGTCCTTGGCGCCCTTCAGAAAAACGATCGTGGGGAGCTTCAGTTTCTGGGCCAGCCGGTATTCATGGTGTGTGGCGGAAAGTTCGCCATCGAGCTGGCCGTACTCGTTGGCGAGGATGAGAACATAGAGTGCGCATCCGTGCAGTGTCTCCAGATATCCTTTGGGCGCCGGCCGGGCCGCGGGCGGCTCCCGCTCGAACAGCACCGGCACGCAATGCTGGAGCAAGAAAGGATCGGTGGTGATGAGGCTCGCAACGGCGGCGCGCTCCAACTCCAGTTCCTTCTGCACGCTGCTGATAAAGATGCGTTTTTTGTCGGCCATGGCGGATCTCAGGCGGTGTAGAGCTGGGCTTCCAATTCGCGGACAGCTTGCTCGTAGGCGGCGGAGCCGCCGAAGGCTTTCACCAGTTGCACGGGCGTGCCCATGGCGGCGAAGGGATCGAGCTGGAGGACGCGGGGAGACTCCAGATCGGTGAGACCGGAGTCGGCGTACTTGCCGAGCAGGGCCTCCAAAACCGCGCGGGCCTGCGGTCCATATTTCGTGAAATAATTCCGCTTCTTCACCTTCTCGGCCCGTTCGCGACGGGTGAGCGGCGGCTGGCCGAAGGCGACGTGTGCCACCAAATCGAATGCATCGTAATCGCGGCCCACCTCGTCGGCCACGGCATCGAGGAACACTCCCCTCGCCTGCAACTCGGCCAGGACCGCCGTCTTCCGGTCGGCTTTGCTCCATGTCTGCAAAAAGGCGTCGAGTGAAGCGAACTGCTTGCGAACATTCTTAAGCGTGTAGTCGCGCAAGGACTCGGTGACGAGCCTGCCGCCTTCGTCATAATACTGCACCTGTTCGGCGATGACGGTCACAGCCACAGAATCCACCGTGTACTTTTGGCGGCGTCCGCCGGGTGCTGGTATGTTTATTTCGACCGGCGGTTCCTCCAGAAGACCGGTGAACACCGGCTCTCCTTCATCGGGCGGAACGGGCGATTCGCCTTCCTTCGGCTCGTAAATAACAACCGGATCGCCGTCGAAATCGGGGCGGGCAAAGAGCTCGGTGACTTTGCGAAAATCCATGATCGTGAAGTACAGCTTGCCGAAGTCCTCGCGCAGCCGCGTGCCGCGTCCGATGATCTGCTTGAATTCGGCCACCGATTGCAGGTTCTGGTCGATGACGATGAGCTTGCAGGTCTGGGCATCGACGCCGGTGGTGAGCAGCTTTGAGGTGGTGGCGATGACCGGATGGCGGATCTCCGGGTTGATAAAGTTGTCCAGCTCGGCCTTGCCCTCCGCGTCGTCGCCGGTGATCCGCATGACGTAACGGTGATTTTGGGCGACGAGGTCGGCATTCTCGTTGGCGAGAGCCGACCGCATCCGCTCGGCGTGATCGATATCCTCGCAAAACACGATGGTCTTGGCGAAGCGGTCGCCGCTGAGTTTGAGGAACTCCGTCACTTTTTTCGCCACGAGGGCGGTGCGTTTTCCGAGAATCAGCTCACGATCAAAGTCCTTCTGATTGTAGATGCGATCGGGGATGACGGTCCCGTGCTTGTCGGTCTGCTGCGCGGTCGGGCGCCAGCCGGTGAGATCCTTGTCGAGATGGATGCGCACGACTTTGTACGGTGCGAGAAATCCATCCTCGATGCCCTGCTTGAGCGAGTAGGTGTAGATCGGATCGCCGAAGTAGGTGATGTTGGAAATCTCCTTGGTCTCCTTGGGCGTCGCAGTGAGACCGAGATGCGTGGCTGAGGAGAAGTAATCGAGGATACGCCGCCAGTTGGAGTCGTCGGCCGCGGACCCGCGGTGGCATTCGTCGATGACGACCAGGTCGAAGAAATCGGGAGAAAACTGTTTGAAGATGTTGTCGGTCTCCTCGGTACCAGTGACGGCTTGGTAGAGGGCGAGGTAAATCTCGTAGGACTTGTCGACCGTGCGGTTCGTGATCTTGGTCATCGCGCCGCCGAAGGGTTTGAAGTCATTCGTGCGCGCCTGATTGACGAGGATGTTGCGGTCGGCGAGGAAGAGAATGCGTTTCTTCACGCCCGCTTTCCAGAGGCGCCAGATGATCTGGAACGCGACGTAGGTCTTGCCCGTGCCGGTCGCCATCACGAGCAGGAGGCGATTCTGACCACGCGCGACGGCTTCGACGGCACGGTTGACGGCTGTCACCTGATAATAGCGCAGTTCCCGGCCGGAGCCGTCATCGTGGTATGCTTGCTCGATGAGCGGAAGCCGGGCGGTGGGAATGCTGGCCGCATCCGTGTGTCGGGCCCAGAGGGCCGCCGGGCTGGGAAATTCCTCGAGGGGAAGCTGCCGCTCAATCTTCCCTTCGGTTAACGTGCGGTCATGAAAAAGAAAACCGTCACCATTCGACGAGAAGACAAATGGCACATTCATGGTCTCCGCATAACGCAGGGCCTGCTGCATGCCGGAACCGACGGAATGAGTGTTGTCCTTGGCTTCGATGACCGCGAGAGGAATGCCGGGCTTGTGATAGAGAATGTAATCGGCACGACTTGCTTCGCCCCGTGCGGTCATTTTGCCGCGCACAATCACGCGGCCCTTTGTGAACGAGACTTCCTCCCTGATTTGGGTTTGCACATCCCAACCCGCTGCTACCAGCGCCGGCGTGATGAACTTGGTGCAGATATCGCGTTCGCTCAGGGATTTCTTATCCGGGATTGGCATGAGGTAGCGGGCGTAAACTGCCGGCGGCTCGGTGAAATACCAAGCGGAAATGGTAGAAATTATGAAGGAGGAAAGATGAAGTATGCCGCGTATGGCTGCGCACGCGGTGGGGAAATAGTTCAAGACCCCGGCTTTTTCATTCGAGTATGGAATCCCAATTCCTTGCGTGACGGTTCGGGTGGTGGAGCGAGCAAGGGGCGGAGCTTCACGTAGACATCGCGCAGGATCACGTCATGCGTAACGAGTTTTTTTGTCGATCTGGGCAAGCCGTTTGAAAATAATGCTGTCTGTTAATAGCGCCTCGCGCATCTGGACGAAGGCGCGGACGATGAACAGGCTCATTTGCACCGCCCGGGGACTCTTGAGCACGGTGGCTGCCATGAGCGCACCGTGTTCCGTAAATGCCCAAGGGAGCTTGCGCAGGCCGCCATGTTGGGAACCCATCGCAGATTGCTACAAGTTCCGCGGATCAGTCTTCTCATCACTTCGTTCCGAACTTGATATCGCATTTTGCGATATCAAGTTTAGGTATTCCTCGCGTGTGAGTTGGAGCCGGAAATCTCCGGGAAACCTATCCACATTACGCTTGATGGCTTCATTCAGTCGGAAAGTCGGCATGCCATAGAGCCGCGCGAGATCGCTATCGAGAACAACCCGCTGGCGACGGATGGTGTGGATGGGTGGCAGATCGGGCGCTGTTGGCATGATGGATTTTTCGATTCTCTCACGCGGAATCGATGATCTCACACGGGCCCGTGCAGTGCGTTTGTGCGTGATCTGCGGCCGGCGGTCAACCGCGGAGGGATGAATTATGAAAGGTGGGACCAGTCGGGTGCGGTCGGGACATTTCACAGCTGAAATACTGCACCAAAGACCGTGGCTTTCCTCTGTTATCTCTGTGACCTCCTGTAAAACTGAACTCCCATCACCGATGCTCTCTCTTACTTCATCATTTCGCCATCAGGTGCGCAGAGATTTCGCGGATGCAGAATTCCTGGGCGTCTTCCAAGAGATAGTGGCCGGCTTCGTCGAGGTAATCGGCTTTGGCGTCGGGCAGAAGTTTGTTCCAGCGGTCAAAATAGTGCCGGTTGAAACAAAAGTCTTCCCCACCCCACAGAATCCGCACGGCTTTGGTGCGGAGTTGCGGCAAAGCCAGTTCGATTTTTGCCAGCGCGATGTCGTTGGGCTGGCCGGTGTTTTTGGGGATATCGCGGACGAACCTATGCGTGGCGATGCGGTTGGCCCAGGAATTGTAGGGGAAGAGAAATCCGGCTTTCACAGGCGGTGGTAGCGGTTTGGTGACCGCCATCCACGTAGCCGGCCAGGCGAAGGCGTTGAAACCGCGGACTGCGATTTCCCCGATCACGGGAATCCGGCAGAAAAGGATGCGAGCGGGTATGACGGTGTCGGCGAATGCGGCGGTGTTCAGGATCACCACCCGCCCGAGTCTGTCACCGAGCGGCAGCATCGTGCCGAGCCCGATCGGGCCGCCCCAATCGTGCACGATCAGATGAACTTTCTTCAGCCCGAGGCTCTCGATCAACACGGTGAGATTCTTGATGTGATTGCCGAGCGTGTAGTCGTAGTCCTGCGGTTTGTCGGACAATCCGCAGCCGAGATGATCGGGAACGATGCAACGCATGCGACCGCTCAGCGCCAGCACGACATTCCGGTAGAAAAACGACCAGGTCGGATTGCCATGCACCATGAGCACCGCTTCATCGCTGCGCGGGCCCTCATCCAGATAACTCAAGGCCCCTGCCCCGGTCTCGAATGCCTTTGGCGTGAATGGATAAATTTCCTTCAGCCAAGCGGGAAGCTGCGCAGCGGTTACCATTCGAGCGCCAGCATCAGGCTGTTGATTCCACTGCCAATGCCCAGCAAGGCCACTTTCTGCCCCGCACGCACAGCGCCCTGCTCCACGGCCAGCGCCAGCGTCGACGGCAGCGCAGCCGAACCGGTGTTGCCGAGCGTTTCGAAACTCGAAAAATCCTTGGCGAGATCGAGTCCGAGTGTCTCGTAAAGTTTTCGTCGATGGGTTGAGCCGACTTGATGGCAGATAATTTTATCCGGAGTGTCTTTTGTCCAACCCGTCTCCGCCGCAAACGCCTGCCAGGTATTCTTGGCCACTTCCACGCCCGCCAGCAGCAATTGCTCGGAATCGGTCTGCATGTCGAGCCCCTCGCCTGCGCTGTCGCCCTGACACAATTCACTGTGCTGGGTGGCCGCGAGACAACTACCGGAAATCAGGCGGTGCTTCGGCGCACCGGCCAGCAACAGATTCTCATGGCAAACGATGGCGGCCACGGCTGCCGAGCCGATTGTGAGATTGGCGAAGAAAGGTTTGATCGCATTGCGATCGAGCGGTGCGGTGAGCAAATGCTGGAGTGTGCGGTCCACCAGCGGCCGGCCGTTCTCTCCCGAAACGACCATGCCGCAGCGGATTTGCCCGGCATCAATCATGGCGGCCAGAGTCACCAAGCCATTAAGAAAACCGAGACACGCGTTCGACAGATCGAAAACCTGACACTGCGGCCCGAGCCCGATCTTATGGTGGGCAAACGAAGCGGTCGCGGGCTCCAGCATGTCACGACAAACGGCAGAATGGATCAGCACCTCGACCTGCCCGGCGGTGACGCCTGATTTTCTCAGCACCGCCCGGCCCGCAGCCGCACTGGCGTCGGAAGGCTTGGTTCCTTCCGGCCACATGCGGCGCTCCTTGATGCCGGTCATCAGTTCCAAACGGCCGGCCGGCAATTTCAGCCGTTCGTAGAGCGGACGCAGCCGTTCCTCGATGCCGGCCGAGGTCCATTTTTCCTCCGGCAAGGCGATCGCGAGCGATTCAAGGCAAGCGTGGGCGAATTTCATTCGCGTTGCAGCGGCTCGGTTTGCTGTAGGAGCGGCTTTATGCCGCGATGGTTTCCCGAATCGCGGCATAAAGCCACTCCTACAGGAAAAAATAAGGTCGGATTCCTCATTTTGAAACTTGTCCCTTGGCACTTGATCCTTGCGCCGCCGCAGACGGCGCCTCGGGCCTCATCGCGAGGCGAATGATTTCCTTGTCGAAATAATTCGCACCCAGACCCGCATCGACGACGAGCGTCGTGCCGTTGATGCCACTGCTGCGTTCGCTGAGCAAAAAGAGCGCGACGTTGGCGATCTCCTGCGTGTCGAGAGCGCGCTTTCGAAACGTGAGTTTCTCGGCGAAGAGATAGCTTTCGAGATAGCCGGGAATACCCGCCGAGGCGCTGGTCTTGAGCGGACCGGAACCGAGGACATTGAAGCGCACTTCGCTCTCGGCGCTGAACGATTTGGCGAGAAAGCGTGTGCAGGAATCCAACGCGGCCTTGATCGGCCCCATGTAGCCGTAGTTGTCAGGCGTGACGAGCAGCGACGAAATGCCGATGGTCACGACAGAAGCGTTGCGGGCCAGATGCGGTTTGAAAGCCCGGGCCATTTCCACGAGGGAAAACGCCGAGATCGCCGTGGCCTGCAGAAAATCCTTCCGCTTGGTTTCGGCGAAGGTTTTGAAGCCGTCGCTGTAATTCGCGAAGGCCAGCGAATGCACCAAGCCATGCAACGGCGCAAAACCCGCCTTCGCCACCGCTGCCGCCAGCCGATCGGCCGCACCCTCTTCCTCGACATCGCAAATAAACACCGGACGATCCGCCAGCAGACTTTCCAAGGATTTTTTGCGCGCTTCGGAACGCACCGCATAGATCACCCGCGCGCCCTGCGCCTCGAGCGATTTGGCGATGAACCAGGCGACGCTCTTCTTGTTCGCCACGCCCTGCACGAGAATCGTCTTGCCGGAAAGCTGGAGGAAGTCGCTCATGAGGTTTTCGCCGTGGTCACCTGACCTTCGGGAGCTTTCCACGCGACGGAAAACTCAACGGAAAGAATGCGTTTGTCGCCGCTCTTGATCGACCCGCTCATCATGTGGAAGCCACCCAAGGTCTCCTTGCGTTTCACCTCGATGGTGGTCGTATCACCCGGATAAACCGGATTGCGGAAACGCACCTCGGTCACTTTGGCGAGCAACGGCACTCCGCCCGCGCCACCCTGACTGGCGTGCAAACGAGCCATGAGCAACGCGCCGGTCTGAAACACCGACTCGCAGAGCAGTACACCGGGCGTGATCGGGGCGCCGGGATAATGGCCTTTGTAGAAATCCTCCTCGGCGCGCCAGGTGCGGCGGGCCACGAGTGTCTCGCCTTCGTGTGAGACGATCTCGTCGACAAAGAGGAACGGCGGACGATGGGGAATGAGTTGTTGGACTTCGTTCACGGGGAAAAATGATCAGGCGGCGGAGCGTTTCTTGGCGGCGAGTGCCTTGTCGATCTGATTAGCCACAATCACGCCATAATTGATCGTGCCAAGCCAGCCCGACATGATGATGCCGACCGAGCCGGCGTGATAGAGGCCGGGCAACTGGCCCGGCAGATCCATCGAAACCTTGAGGCCTTCAAACTTGGTGCCAAACGACGTGCCATGCCAATGGCGGGTGTAATATTCGATGGTGCGCGGTGTCGCCGCCTCCATCCAATCGATCTTCCCCCGCACATCGGGGATGTGCCGCTCCAGCGCCGTGATCGATTCGTCTATCAGGCGCTGTTTCTCGATGGCGTACTGCTCGGGCGTCAGGGCGTTCCAATCCTCGTACTTGGCGTTGATCGACACGACGACGGTGTAGCGGTCCAGCCCGGGCCGCGTGTCCGGATAGTACATCGAAAACGTCCGGCTGGTCGTATGCAGATCCACGAGTTTTTCGCTGGAGAACCTGGGCTCGTCAGAGGTGAAAACCAAGTCGCCGATATGCGGCAAGGTTTCGCCTTTCCTGATGCCGAGATAAACCTGGCAGGAACTTGTGTTGACGCGCACGGCCTTGGTCTGGGTGACGAATTCCGGCGTGAAATTCTCCTCGCCGGCGATCCGGAGGACGGTGTTCTTGATATTGGAATTCGATAGCACGGCGTCGCAGCGGATAGTCCGGCCATTGGCGACCACGCCCACGACGTGCTTCTGTCCGTTGCGTTCCGCAGTCAGTACTTTCTCGACGGCCACGTGCTTGCGCAGCTCGACCCCGTTTTTCTTGAGCTCGCCGGTCATCTTCCTGATCAGCACATCGGAGCCGCCCTGGAAGGTGTAGACGCCCTTGCTCATGAAATTGGAGAACACGATGCCGAAGGTGATTGCCGGATCATCCATCGTGGAGCCGTTGGCATAGGCGATCGGTTCCATCAGCAGGCGCTTCACATCGTCGCGGCCGGGAAAATACCGCTCGAACATCTGGCCGGTCGTCTCGGGGTTGTTGTCGTAGAAATTCATCGCCCGCAGATCGGTGAAGAAGCGCTCCACCGTCTCGGCCGGCACTTTGAACGTCTCGATCAATTGCCGGGTGAAATCATCGCGGTCGAAGGTCGTGTCGATCTGGAACTGGGGATTGATGAAGCGCACGCCTTTGAGCTGCACGATCGAATCGGAGATTTCCTGGCTCCAATACTTGCGCACGGATTTGATCATGCCGATGGGAAAACCGTGCAGGGAGATGTCGAAAATATGTCCGCCTTTGCGGGTGAACCAAGTGGCGAGCCCGCCCAACTGGTAGTGGTGCTCCAGCAGCAGGACCTTGTGGCCGCATTTGGCCAGCACGTTGGCCCCGGTCAGACCGCCGAGTCCGCTCCCGACCACCACCACGTCATAGTGATCCTCAATGCCTTTTAGCCAATCGTACGCCATGAAAGGCCGAAAGTGAGGACTTTCGGCGGGAAAGGGCAACTCAGAGTTTCAGCGCGCGCAAATATTTCAGACTGTCCGGGATGCAGACCAGCGGTGTGGGGGTTTCGTCCTCGAGGAAGTAATATTTTACCCCCACGTCCTGCGCGGTTTTCAGGATGGCGTTCCAGTCCATCTGGCCGGCGCCCACGGCGACGCTGTCGATCGGGGCCGCGTGGCCGGTGCTGAGTCCGGTCACCGCGCCTTTGCGCATATCCTTCACATGCATGAGCGACCAGCGGTTCGGGTGGGCCTTGAGCAATTGCACGGGATCTTTGCCGGCATGGACCACCCAGAACACGTCCATCTCGAAGGTCACCAGCTCCGGTTTGGTTTCACGCACGATGATATCAAAGCCGCTGGCTCCCTTTTCCTCCGCGATAGGGGCAAACTCGAAACCGTGGAAATGGCAGCCGTAGGTGATGCCCTCGGCCCGGAACGCTTCGCCCCATTTGTTGAAATTGGCGGCGGCCTCGTGGGCGTCTTTCGCGGTGAAACCGGTCTTGTTGTCATGGGTGATCCAGGCGGTTATCACATACTTGACGCCGAGCGTTTTGGCCGTGCGGATGGCCGCAGGCAGATCCTGTTTGAGGGCATCGTAACCGATGTGCGCCCCGACCGCATGGAGACCGCGTTCCTGCAAAAGTTTGTTGAAATCCTCCACACTGAGGTTGCCGGTGCCCGCAGTTTCTATCTCGGTGAGGCCATAACTTTTGACCAGGTCGAGGGCGGCCGGAACATCGGCTTTGACCTGATCGCGCAGGCTCCACATTTGAATGCCGACATGATCGTGAAAATCAATCGCGGCAGAAAGTTGGATGGCTCCGGTGCCGACAAGGGACAACGCAAGGCTGCATAGAATGGTTTTCATGGGGTAGATAAAATTAGTCCTCAACCTGAGCTTTTTTGCAAGATGTGATAATTGGCCATCGAGATGCCGCTCAGCATCGCGCCCACGATGCCGAGAAACCCCTGGTCCGTGCCACAGAGGTACAGATTGCCCAGGTGGGTGCGCCCGTCCTTGATCTTGCGCGGTGCGCCGTAGATCGCGCCGTTGATATGGCCGGTGAATTTCTTCACGGTGCGCGGGGTGAACATGTCCGTGGCCAGCAGGTTCGCGGACAGCACGGCGTCATCGACCCTGGGCAAAAAACGGCGGGCACTGCGTTGGATGGTCGAGAACCAGCGAAGCTTGTCCGCCTCGTATTCCCGCTCGGTCAGGCCGGCCCACACTTCGTAATTCGCCAGACAAGTGACGCGGACCAATCCCTCGGGCAGCAGCGCGCCAGCGTAATCAAAATTATCGGGCAGACAGATGACGCCGCTGCGCGGATCGACCTGCTTGCGCGCCCGCACGTATTCGAACTGGTCGGAATCGTTGAAGAAGATAATGGTGTCATCGCCCCAGCCCCAACTGGCCGGCGGCTGTCTGAAAGCGGAAATGGTTTCGACAAACGACAGTGCGCCCGTGTTTGCTTCGGCTTGGATCGTGCGCGCCGGTTCGCACATCCGCATGGTCTCGGGATACCCGGCGGAAGAAATCACATGATCGGCGGTGATTTCGCCGCCATCATCCAGCAGCAGCGCCGCCGCCCTGCCGTCGCGTTCAATGATCTTTGCCACGCCGCATTTCATCCGGCGTTCACCGCCAGCCTGGCGAAATTTATCAAGCAGCACCCGGATGATGACACGAACGCCGTCGAGTGGCCGGGCAAATCCTTCGAGGTAGAGCGCCTTGAACATGATGACGAACTGCCCGAACTCCATGTCCCGCTCCTGGGCGCTGCCATAATACATCACCGGGCAGAAAATCATGTCGGTCAGGAGAGGATCGGTGATGTGCTGCGCCACGATGGCCTTGGCCGAGACCGGTTTCGCGTCGAGCGCGACATCATCGTAGGTGCGGACCAATTGGACCAATTTCCGCCAACCGTCGGCCTGTGCCGGAAACCTGGCCACGACTTCCGCGTCGAGCACGGCAAAGTCATTGGTGAACCGCAGCGTGCAGCCGGGAAACGCGATCTTGGATTGTTTTTGCGGGCAGAGCGCGAACTCCTCTCGTTCGATCCGGAGCTGCCGCAGCAGTTTTCCGAGCGGCGTGCCCTTAACCCCGGGAGGCACGTAATTGGTCATCGCGTGGAGCCCGACGTCGAACTTGCGACCGGCGATGCTGTAGAAACTGTTCAGGCCACCCGGGGCGTTATGGCGTTCAAAGATGCAGACTTTTTTCCCGAAATGCGCCAGCCGGATGCCGGCGGCGAGCCCGGACATGCCGGCGCCAATGATGGCTGTGTCGTAATGGGAGTCTTTCATCAGGGACAAAACAAAGGCGGGGTTCGCGACCCCGCCCTACGATACTCACGGCGACTGTCGCCGTCCTGCGGCAGGCATCAGGCCTTGGCCTGAAATTTTGGCGTCAGATAAGCCGCGCAACTGTCGAGCGAGGCGAGCTGCACGTAATCGGCCTCGGGCACTTCGATGCCGTGGCGCTTGCGGAGCTCCATGACGATGTCGAGGAAGTCCATCGAATCCAGTTGCAGTTGATCGCGCAGGCGAACTTCCGGCTTTACCGAGGAAAGATCCTCGTCCGGGGCGATGTCGGAAATAATGTCGATAACCAGTTTCTGGCAGGCTTCTTTTGTCATGGTGTGCGGTAAAGTCTTATCGGTAACGTTTGATGATTAACGTAGAGTTAATTCCGAGCATACCAAAGGAATTATTCAGGATTGCGTCAACCCGTTTAACAGCCCGGGGGGTGTTGAGCACCAAACCCGGAATATCACACTGCGGGTCAAGCTCATCCACGTTGATCGTCGGATGGACGATAAGGTCGTCAAAACTGGGTAAGTTTCCCGCCAATTCGAGTGCTCCAGCCGCTCCCATCGTATGGCCGATGAAGCTTTTGGTGTTATTCACGGCCGGAGGCTCGCGGCGATCTCGGAAGACTGCGGCAATCGCCTGGCACTCCTGGATGTCGCCCTGCGGCGTCGAGGTGGCGTGGGTGTTCACAATATCGATGTCGTCGACCGTCATTCCGGCATTTTTCAGGGCTTTCTGCACGCACTGGGCCTGACGCTCGGGATTGGGCAGGACGTAGTCGGTGGCGTCGGAGTTCACACAGTAGCCGGCGAGTTCGCCGTAGATCTTCGCGCCGCGAGCGACGGCGTCTTCCAGCCGTTCGAGCGTGTAGATGCAGCCGCCTTCGGAAATAACGATGCCGTTGCGCGCCTTGTCGAAGGGACGGCTGGCTTTGGTCGGGTCGGCATGGGTCGCGAGGGCGTTCTGGCTCTTGAAGCCGGCGAAAATTCCGAAAGTCTGCGGGCTTTCGCTGACACCTCCGGCAATCGCGAGATCGACCTCGCCGAGCCGCAACATCTGCGCGGCGTGGATCAGCCCCATGTTGCCCGCAGCGCAGGCGGCACCGATCGTGTAAGCCGGACCGGTCGAACCAAGATTGAGTGACACTTCCCCCGCCGGGCTGTTCGCGACGGTCCGGGGATTGTGGTGGTGCGTCCAAAACTTCGTGTCGTAGTTGAATTTTGAAATATTGAAGACCTCATTCTCGGTCTCGACATTGCCGTGCTCGGTGATTCCGAGATAAACGCCCACCATGCTCTTGTCGCGGGTCTCGAGATTGATGCCGGAGTCAGCGAGAGCCTCGCGCGCGCAATGGATGCTGATGCTGCCGGCTCGCGTGCCGATGCGCACGTCCTTCTTCTTTTGATGTTTCAACGGGTCGAACTTGCATAGACCCGCCGGCCATTGGCCCATGTAGCGGACTTCCGTCATCGTGATGCCCGAGACGCCATTGAGCAGATTGCGCCGGTATTCGGCCAGGGAGTTGCCATTCGGAGCGGTCAGGCCGATGCCGGTAATGACGATGCGAGTATGCTTCATGCAGAGATGTCCGTGATGGAACAGATTTGCCTAGCCAACGGGAAGCTAAAATCAATACAAGTCTGGCCCCATGAAAGTACTCGTCGTCGGTGGAGCCGGTTACATTGGAAGTCATTGCGTCCGTCAGTTGCTGGCTGCGGGCCACGAGCCTGTGGTCCTGGACAATTTTGTCTACGGGCACCGCGCCGCGCTCACCCCGTCGGTCAAACTCCACGAGGCCAGCATGGCCGACGCAAAGGCGCTCGACCGTATCTTCACCGCGGAGCGCTTTGACGTGGTCATGCATTTTGCCGCGTATTGCTATGTGGGCGAGTCGGTCACTGATCCGCTCAAGTATTATCAAAACAACGTCGCGGCCACCCTCACCCTGCTCGAGACGATGTTGAAGCACGGCGTGAAGAAATTCGTGTTCTCCTCCACCTGCGCGACCTTTGGCGTGCCGGAAAAGATGCCGATGACCGAGGATCTGCCACAGGCGCCGATCAATCCCTACGGCCAGACCAAGCTCGACGTGGAAAACATGCTCAAGGCCTTTGCCCGCGCCTATGGACTTGGTTTCGCCATCTTCCGCTATTTCAATGCCGCTGGAGCTGCTGAGGATGCGACGATCGGCGAAGCCCATGATCCCGAAACCCACCTCATCCCCCTCGCGATCTGGGCCGCCATGGGCATCGGCAAGCCGCTCCAAGTTTTCGGCACCGATTATCCCACGCCCGACGGCACCTGCCAGCGCGATTACGTGCATGTCGACGATCTCAGCCGGGCGCACATTGCCGCGTTCGATAAACTCGCCACACCCGGTACGCAGCTCTTCTACAATCTGGGCACCGGCACGCCGACTTCCGTCCTTGAAGTAATCAAGGCGGTCGAGAAAATCACCGGTCTCAAAGTGCCGGCAAATTATGTGCCACGGAGGGCCGGCGATCCGCCCGCTCTTTATGCCGACTCTTCCAAAGCGCAGCGCGAACTCGGCTGGAAGCCGAAATTCAAGACTATCGAGCCCATCGTCGAAACCGCGTGGCGCTGGCATAAATCGCATCCGAAAGGTTACGCGGCCGGCTAATCAGCGGGCTGAAGCAAACGTGTCCCGGGCGGTGCGCATTGCCCCCAATGCGCAGACCGAGATTTATCTTCCGGGCTCGATCTGGAATAATTCGCATTCCTCACCAGGCCGCGTGCAGCGCCCGGTTCTTCGTCGTCACCACGCGGTTCCGGCCGAGGCGTTTGGCGGTGTAGAGCGCTTCGTCGGCGGCTTTGATCAGCTCTTCCATCGACGCGGCGTCCTCGGGCATGGTGGCGACGCCGGCGCTGAGCGTGACCTCGACCGTGAGATTTTTTTCGGGGATGACGCACGGCGTCTCGGCCAGCAGGGCCCGCAGCCGGTCAACCACATCGCGCGCCTCGGACCGGCTGATTTCCACCATGATCAGGGCGAATTCCTCGCCACCGTAGCGCGCGAGCTTGTCGACGATGCGCACCTGCCCGGCCAGCAGGCTGGACACGTGGCGCAATACCTCGTCGCCCACCGGGTGGCCGTGGGTGTCGTTCACCTTCTTGAAAAAATCGATGTCGAGAATCACCAGCGCAAACGGATGTTTGAAACGCACGCTGCGCTGCCATTCATCCGCGAGCAGCCGGTCGAATTCGCGGCGGTTGTTCAGCTTCGTCAGCTCATCGTAGGTCGCCTGCTGCCGGAGTTGGTCGAGCATCTGCCCCATCTTGATGGCGTAGCGCACCGAACGCTCGAGGAGCTGCGTCGTGTATTCCGACTTCACGAGAAAATCCATCGCCCCGGCCTCGAGCGCCTCCTCATCAAGCTCCTGCCGGGCATCACCGGTCATGAAAATCACCGGGGTGTAATTGTGCATGGCCCGGGCTTCGCGCAAGAGTGAGAGACCGTCGCGCTCCTCCCGGAGCTGGTTGTCCAGCAGGCACACGGCGTAGCGGCCGGTGCAAAGTTTTTTCAGGCCGGAATTGTAGGTGTTGGCCCAGTCGACTTCCCACGGGCCGCTGACAAACGCCTTGATCTTCAGCAGCAGCAGGTCATGCCCCGACTCCTCATCGTCGATCAGCAGGATTTTTTTTGCCGGTTTGTCGGTCATGGAGGTCAGTTCAAACAGCCGGAAAGACACATGGCAATGGGCATTAGCGTTTCACGCCCGCGATCAGATCCGCCGCCACCGCCCCCATCCGGGCGGGCAAACCGGCCCGGTTGGTCAGCCCGTTCCTGATGACGTTGACCATCGCGCTGCCGACCACAACGCCGTCGGCGTTCGCCGCGACCGCGTGCACCTGCTCGCGGGTGGAAAGGCCAAAGCCGACCACGACCGGGAGCGAAGTGTGGGCCTTGATGCGCGCCAGGGCCTGGGGAATATTTCCGGCGAGATCGCCGCGCACGCCCGTGACGCCCTCGCGCGACACATAGTAAACAAAACCGGTGGCCGCACCGCACACGACCGGCAGGCGGTGATCCGGGGTGGTCGGCGCTACGATGAAAACGGTTTTCATATCGTGCTTCCGGCAGGCCGCGGAAAGTTCATCCGCCTCCTCGGGCGGCAGATCGAGCGTGAGCAACCCGTCGACGCCGGCGGCCTTGGCCGCACTGACGTAGGCATCGGTCCCATTGGCGAAAACCAGATTGTAGTAGGTGTAGAATACGATCGGCACCTGGCTGAAGCGGCGGATTTCACGGACCAGACCGAGCACCTGCGCGCAGGTGGCACCGCCGGCGAGGGCACGCTGGGCCGCCAATTGGTTGGTCGGGCCATCCGCGAGTGGATCCGAAAACGGCACCCCCAGCTCCAGGACATCCACGCCGGCCGCCAGCGCGGCGCGACAGACCGCCAGCGAAGTGGCAAAATCGGGATCGCCGGCGCACAGGTACGCGACGAATGCGGCGCGGTTTTCACGACGGGCTTGGGCAAAGGCGGTGGTGATACGATCCATGCGAAAAGACAGCAGAACAGACCGCGTGCCCGAAGCAAATGGGAATTATGGGGGAGCCAGATTGAACTCCGCGAGCACCGGCCGGTGGTCGGACAGGTAGCTGCGCACGACCACCGCCGATACCGCGGTGCAATCACCCGGCAGGTAAATGTAGTCCAAAGACCGGCTCGGCCAGAGCGCGGGAAAGGTGTGCGGCGAGCGGCCCTTGGGAAGGAGGATGCAGTTATCAAACCGCTCCAGATAGCCGAGCAGCACGGCGGTGGCATCGGGCTGGGTCGAGGGGTTGTTCAGATCGCCACAGAGAAACGGGCCGGTGCGCCAGCGGGTCTTGCGGCTTTTCCGCTGCTCATCGAGAAAATGCATCATGCGGAAAACCTGCCGGAGCCGGGCCGGGCGCGAACGGTGGTGCAAATGGGCGTTCAGGACCGGCAGCCGGCCCGAGGGCGTGTCGATCTCGGCAAAGAGAAACCCCTTTTCCCCCACCGTCCTCCGGCCAAAGACCACACATTCGTGATGATGAACGGGAAACCGCGAAAGGAATGCGTTGCCGTAATTCAGATGGAAGTGCCCGGCCCTCTTGTTGGTCAGCCCAAAGACACGGTGCGTGAGGCCGGTGTGCTCGCTCAGAAATTTCAGGTGATCAAAGCTGCCGCTCCAGCGCGAATCCTGGTCGATCTCCTGCAAGGCGACAATATCGACGCCCAGCCGGGTGATGAGCCGGGCAATTTTCAACAAATTGGCGCGCAGCCGGTCGCCGCTCCGCAGGCTTTGATGCACCGGCGAGACACCGCGTGCATGGGCGATGTTGAAGGTCATGAACCGGTAGCGCACAGCAGTGAGAAAACCCCCGTCGATCCTTCACGGCAACGGAAAACTGCCGTTCCACCCAATGCGTTCCACCCAATTCATTACGTCATCATCATTTCGAAAACGCGAGCCCCCACCCATGCGCCCTTACACCTCGATGATGCTGCTGCTCCGGCGTTTTTTTCTTTCCCAAAACCAGGCAATCCAGATGCAAATCTCATAGAGCAGGTAGAGCGGAATGGCCATGGCAACCTGGGTGATGACTTCGGGCGTGGTCAGCACCGCGCCGAGAATGAATGAAAGCACAAAGACGTGCCGCCGGTAGTGCGCGAGCTGCTTGTGGGTGATCATTCCTATTTTCACGAGGAAGAGCACAATGATCGGAAACTGAAACCCCAGCCCCATTCCCAGCACAAAATGCGTGACAAAGCTGATGTAGTCATCGGCGCGCCAGTCGTAGCCGTCGAAACCCAGCATGTCGGAATAGGCGACCGCCGCGCGCAGGGAGACGGGGAGCAGGACAAAGTAGGTCCCGAGCACGCCCAGAATAAAAAGCAAAAAGCTCCAGCCCACCCAGGGGAAAATCGCCCTGCGCTCGTTCACATGCAGGGCGGGCATGATGAAGCTGCCGAGAAAATACATCCAAAACGGCGCCGCCAGAATCAGCGCCGCGTACAATGAGACGTGAAAGGCGATGAAGAACCCCTCGGCCGGACCAAAATTGTGCAGTTTCACATTCAGTGTGCCCTGGTTGGCGGCATCGGCCGTGGCCGGCAGCAGCTTGAGCGTGGCGACCTGTTCCTGTCCCGCTTGCGCCACACCCACCTGAAAAACCGCATGCGGCGCCTCGCCCGCCGGCAGACCGGCAAACTGCTCGCGCGAGACCGCATACGGTCCGAGCCGGGTGGAGCCGATTTGGAAACTTACGGTCGGCCGCGGCTTCTCAAAAAGCTCGATGCGGTGGAGCGGATATTCCAGCACCTGCACAATTTTGTCCGCAAAAGTCAGGCAGATGAGCAGCGCCAAGCCGACGGCAATGCCGGCGCGAATGATCGCCTTGCGCAGGTCCTCAAGATGCCCCCAAAAGGATTTCTTGGCCGTTGCATCCGCAGAGTCGGAAGTGTCTGGGCTCATGGGGCGCCCGCCCGCCCGCGGGTGATTGCCAAAACCGATCCTTTAGGCGTGCGCTTGCTCATCGCAGGTTTACCGGACCATAAAGATTCAGCCCCGCGACGCAGACCGCCGCGAGCAGGCAATAATAACCGAAATATTTCCATTGGCCCTTCTCGAGAACCGTCGCCAGAAAATGCAATGCCAGAAGACCGGCGGCAAAGCTGCCCAGCATGGCCAGCAGCCCCGGTCCCAGCATTTGCAGGTTGAGCGCAGTGCCCCCATTCCCGGCATGGGCGTGCAGCAGTCGCCTTAATTCCAACCCAATCACCCCCGGCGTCAGCACGACCGCCAGGGCGAAACTGAACTCCTCCATTTTCACCTTGCCAATGCCAAGGAGCAAGCCGGTGGAAATCGTGGCACCGGAGCGGGAGAAGCCCCGAAAGGGCAGGCACAGTCCCTGGATCGCGCCGATCCAAAGCGATGAGCCCAGGGAAATCTCGTCTTGGCCGGTGTTTTTTTTCGGGCGGACTCCGGCCCAGATAATCAGAATTCCCACGACGAAAAGCGCTCCGGCAATCAGCGGCAGCCGGGAGAAAAGCGATTCGATCTCGCCGTCTTCCAGGAAGATTTTTTCTATGGCGTGCTTGAGGACGAACCCGAGCACCACGGTCACGACTGTGGCGAGCAGCACGCGCCAGAAGATGGCCTGAAAAGCTGCTGCGCTGGCAAAGTAACTCTTCCGCCAGCCGCGCCAGAAATAAAGGATCACGGCGAACATCGTTCCGGTGTGGAGCATGACCAGCAGAAAGGTCAGCGAGGGATCGGAGGGATCCAGTCCCATCAATTTTTCCGCCACAATCACATGGGCTGAACTGGACACGGGTAATAGTTCCGCCGCACCCTGGATGAGGGCGAGCAGTAAGATCTGGATGAGATTAATGTGCATGGACCGTCGGAAAATGCCCCCCTGCCCGGCTTGAGTCCAGTTCAGTCCTTGTCGGTTGTTGAATATTTCGTCCGAGGTTTCTCCGGTTCGGATGGCTGGATGGGGCCGCCAATGGGTTTTGCATCGTGCAGTATCGGTTTTAAAAACATGCTGGTAACCCCTCATTCCAGCCCATGTCAGCCGAAAAAATCAGCCGGGCGAGGCTACAGGGTTTATAATTATTGGGGCAAGCCTTGCCATTAACGTCCTAATCGCCGCGGTTTTCCTGTTCGAACCAGCGCACGGCCTCGCGGATAAGGGCGGTGAAAGTGTCGAGATTCAGTTTTTCTTTGATCCGGCCGCAGTAGACTTGGACCGTTTTCGGGCTGAGCCGCAGGTCATCGGCAATCCGCTTGGTTTCATAGCCCTGGCCGAGCAGGGCGAAGACTTCCATTTCGCGGTCGCTCAGTTGCGCGATGGGAGATTCTCCGGCAAGTGCGTGGGTATTGATAAATTTTCCCGCCATCTGGGTGGCCAGCGACTCGCTCACATAGAGCCGTCCAAGCAAAACCTGCCGGATGGCTTCGATCACCTTGCTGGTTGCCTCGCGTTTCATCACATAGCCCAGTGCGCCGGCCCGCAAGGCCCGTTCGGCATAAAAGGCCTCGTCATGCATGGAAAGCACGAGCACGCGGGGATTCGGCAGCAACGTTTTCATTTGTTTGATCAATTCCAGACCGGTCTGCCCCTGCAGAGAAAGGTCAACCACCAGCACGTCGGGTCGCAAACGGGTGATTTCCTGCACGGCCGTGCCGACATCGCCGGCTTGGCCGCACACCGTCAGATCAGCCTGACGCTCGATCAGGCTGGCCAGCCATTCCCGAACCAACGGATGATCGTCGATTAGAAAAACCCGCTGCCGGTTTGCCCCAGGAGCGGAAGGCACCAAGGGGTCTGACATCACGGAGGAATTGCTTTGGTTGGAAGCTGGCATTCCACCAGAGTACCGCCGCCGGGCAGGGCTTCAACCCTGAACCGGGCGTGGATCATTTTCGCCCGGTGGGCCATAATGCGCAGCCCGAGACCCTGCCCTCGTTCCTCAGACGGAGGCAGTCCCGAGCCGTCGTCCCGAATGGTCAGCGTCAGCCCGTCTGCCGAGCAGGCCAGGGCGATCTCCACGCGCTTGGCTTTGCCATGAGCAACCGCATTGCGCACGGATTCCTGGGCGATTCGGAAAAGATGCGCGGCCGCACTGTTGTCGGGACAATCGGTCTCCTCATCACAATGGAACCGGCAGTCGACGCGAAACTGTTCTGTCGCCGTCACGGCATATTCGTGCAGGGCCGCGCGCAAACCTTCGCGCTCCATTTCGGCGACCAACAGTCCTTTGGCCAGGCGGCGGGTCTTTTCAATCCCCTCCTCCACCAAACGGACGATCCGCCAGGCGTCGGCCTCCTCATCCGCGTGCCGGGCCTGCAGCTTTTCCACCAGCACTTGGGTGGCCAAGGCCGTGCCTGTGAGGTGCTGGCCCAGATCGTCGTGCAAATCGCGCCCGATGCTCCCCCGCTCCCGCTCGCCAATATCCAGAATCACTTTCTCCAATCGCTCCCGTTCGCCAATCTCCTCCGTCAGGGCTGCGGTGCGCTGCCGGATGCGATTTTCCATTTCCCGCTGGAGCACCCGCACGGTGGAAAACAGCCAGACAATAATCAGATAGGTGCCGAGGGCGATCAACGCGTTCCACCAAGGCACCACCCAGTGGCTGTAGTGGGCCCCGGCGGCCAGATCTCCAGCAATCCAGGTAGCCACACAGGCGATGGCGATGGTCACACCAAACCGCCAGCCACTGGCTGCGGTTCCCAAAATGACCGGCAGACAATAAAACACCAGTATGGAGATTTCAAAACCCAGCAGGAAATCCAGCGCCCCTATTGCAGAAACCAAGAGAAGTGTCGCGAGCACGAGTCGTTGCCGGAGACGCGAATCGGCCGAAACCAGAATGCTCCGCCAAAAACCACGCAACCTCCAGACGAGCGGTTGCTTTGAAAAAGGCGGCGTGGAGGGGAAGGGCACCCAGCGTCCTTAGGTGAGCGGTGGCCGGCAAGCGAGCAAATCCTGTTTTGCCCTGGTGTTACCCGCTTCGCTGGCGCGTCCTGTGCCGCTGATGATTGGGCCAAACAGGGAGGCGCGATCCATCCTTTGTCAGAACCATGATGTCTTCAGATCGCCCACAAATTATAACATTTTCAATCTGCCCCCTTTTTTCTGCCCCGGATTCCATGCGCAACAGTCGGGCCATCGGCCTGTTTCTGGGGACGCACCTTGCAGCCGTCAACCCCAAACCCCAAGGCCTGACCCTTTCGGATCGTTTTCAAGGCCTGACCCTTTCGGATCGTTTTGACCCTTTCGGATCGTTTTTTTCTGCCCCGGTTGATCACATGATAACACGCCCCCGCATATTCTATCCGCCATGGTCTCGCCATACCGCGATACAGGGGAGCGCCAACGCCGTTTTGTCAAGAGTCAAGACATGACGTCTTTTGATCGTTTTGACGTCTTTTGATCGTTTTCTTCGCTAGTGGTTGCCGTTTTTTCGATATGGATTGTGAGTCTCAGAATATTCACTATTACTGTTTAAACTCCAGCTCTGCACTTCAGAGCGTGAACTTGGACCGCTCGTTTCGTCCCAAAGCGTCAAGTCGATATAGCTGCCGGCCAAATTTGCGGTGAACCGATAGGTGTGTTTGGCCGCAAATACAGCGGTTATGGTAGGTTGGTTACCCGAGGAGGAAGCAACGTCGATTATCCCTCCTGAACTGCTTCCGCTGTAGACAGCCTCGACATCGATTTCTGCGATATCCAAGGAAATCGTATGTATTCCGGGGGATAAAAACAGCGGTTCTTGATGAAAAGGCCAGTTGTAACCTGGCTTACTTGCTTCAAAATTGGCGACCAGTCCATCGACCCTTGTAATCATGATCCCGCAACTTCCATCTTCGGGCCCTTGCTTGGGCCTGAATCCTTCCACATTCGCCGAGTCTGGTTGTGGAGTGTAGCTGTACCGCGGTCCAGTGGCGCAACCACTGGCAAAAAAGGAGCAGAGCAATAAAACGCCCAATAGCTTAGCGAGCGTTAACAGAGCTTTCATACAAATTTATTATAAGACGCTCCATGGCGCGCCGAGAGCCCAAGATCCACCGAAGGGGAGTGAAGACGTCACGTCTTGACTTTTGACAGAAGGCAGAATTCGGCATCGGCTTGTCAAGAGTCAAGACATGACGTCTTTTGATTGGCCTGCAGCCGTCAACCCCAAGCCCCAAGGCCTGACCCTTTCTGTCGACCCCTGGTCTCGCCATACCGCGATACAGGGGAGCGCCAACGCCGTTTTGTCAAGAGTCAAGACATGACGTCTTTTGATCGTTTTGACGTCTTTTGATCGTTTTCTTCGCTAGTGGTTGCCGTTTTTTCGATATGGATTGTGAGTCTCAGAATATTCACTATTACTGTTTAAACTCCAGCTCTGCACTTCAGAGCGTGAACTTGGACCGCTCGTTTCGTCCCAAAGCGTCAAGTCGATATAGCTGCCGGCCAAATTTGCGGTGAACCGATAGGTGTGTTTGGCCGCAAATACAGCGGTTATGGTAGGTTGGTTACCCGAGGAGGAAGCAACGTCGATTATCCCTCCTGAACTGCTTCCGCTGTAGACAGCCTCGACATCGATTTCTGCGATATCCAAGGAAATCGTATGTATTCCGGGGGATAAAAACAGCGGTTCTTGATGAAAAGGCCAGTTGTAACCTGGCTTACTTGCTTCAAAATTGGCGACCAGTCCATCGACCCTTGTAATCATGATCCCGCAACTTCCATCTTCGGGCCCTTGCTTGGGCCTGAATCCTTCCACATTCGCCGAGTCTGGTTGTGGAGTGTAGCTGTACCGCGGTCCAGTGGCGCAACCACTGGCAAAAAAGGAGCAGAGCAATAAAACGCCCAATAGCTTAGCGAGCGTTAACAGAGCTTTCATACAAATTTATTATAAGACGCTCCATGGCGCGCCGAGAGCCCAAGATCCACCGAAGGGGAGTGAAGACGTCACGTCTTGACTTTTGACAGAAGGCAGAATTCGGCATCGGCTTGTCAAGAGTCAAGACATGACGTCTTTTGATTGGCCTGCAGCCGTCAACCCCAAGCCCCAAGGCCTGACCCTTTCTGTCGACCCCTGGTCTCGCCATGCCGCGATACAGGGGAGCGCCAACGCCGTTTTGTCAAGAGTCAAGACATGACGTCTTTTGATCGTCTGATCGTTTGGCCAACACTTCATGGGAACGGCAATTCCACGTTACCAATATTGGGGTCGGGACGGTTGACTCGCACGCTAAGCCAGCGATGCGGCTTCCCATTTTTTAAGACGATGTAGCCACATTCCTCGCCTTTACCTCCATCGTAGCGGTACACTTTACAGGTTGAGTCCTTCAAATGCATCAACAGAATATCTCTTCTTTCTTTCCAGAACTGATGAACCTTTTCTTTGCTTGTGATCAGATCATCACGGTTTCCCAACCCCGCTTTCGAAAGTTCGGTTTTAAAGAGCCTCATATAATTTGCCCAACCCTGCTCGGATTCTTTGATCAACTGGGTCGGCGTGATCGCATCGCCTAACCAATCATGCTGAAAAAATTCTGTCTGGTTCGCCAAAAGTTCATCTATCTTTTTCTGTTGTGGAGTCATGGTCAATTCAACAGCAAGCAGCGCGTTCAGGGAAATTAAAAAAAAGGCCGCGGCTGCAATGTTCGGGATTCTCATGGGACGATTTGCACAAAAAAGCAATCGCCTGGTTTCATTTTGTTTGCGCTATAAAATGCACCGATCACGCCACCCTGAATCCACTGCTCTTCAATCGGAACGTATTCACGACTCGCACTCTCACCGCCCTCTAAGGTCGAAGCGAAGGGGTACTCGTCACGTGACCATTTGCTTAAACGTCGAAAATCTTTGAGTGCATCTTTTCGATTCAAATCCGCCATTTCCTGCCCAAGCCCCTTATGTAGAGGCATTGGATGTAGCAACATCACGCGTTGGATAAACGCAGTGATTTTCGGCATTGATGCACTACTAAGCTTCAACGTTGGACAACAGCTCTCCGTTCCACGCTTCCATACTTGTTGATAAAGCGCTGCCTTTTCCTTTTGGATTTTTTCATAGGCCTTGGCCCGGCCTGCCGGACTTTGGCTATTCGGTTCACCCGGATTATTGAACTCCGCATTGCTTGACGTAGTTCCTCCATAAGATCCTGTAGCGGGGCCTACCGGAGAAAATACAGGGTTTCCCAGCAATCCGTCGGTTAGTCCTGCATAGCCACCGGGAGTGCCTGTACTAATCGATGGCTCCTCTCCCGGCGTTTCACCTGGCATTTCCACAATGGCAGGCGGTGGGACAGGACCACCAATGCCAGTCTCGCCGATTAGGCCCAATGGATCAAAGTGACTAATTCCATTGTTGGCGACAAAAGCATACAGATTTATACCGCCATTTTCCTGAATCGGATCACGACCGAGGAAACGCCCGGAACGCGGATCATAAAACCGGTACCCGTAATAATTCAGCCCCGTTTCGTCGTCCTGATACTTTGTGCTGAAGCGGAAGTGATTCGCTACTGACGCCACGCCGTCGCTCTGGATTGTCTCGCCGAAGGCGTTGTAGTCATAGGTCGCGGACTTGGTGCCCGTCGCCATGTCCACTAAGCCGATGACGTTGCCGTTGCCGTCATAGCAGAGACTAAAAGTTGAGGGACCAGAGACGAGAGACGAATTACAGAAGAGGAGGCCGCCGACGCCGCCGGCTCCCTGGAGCGAGCCGCTCAAATCCGCGCCCCAGACATAAGTGCAAACCACGGAGTTGCTGTTGAGGGCGTTCAATTCGGCGAGGAGGTTCCAACCATCGTGGAGGAACCGCGTAGAGGTGCCAAGCACCCAGGCGGCTCCGTTCCAGTTGTACACATTTTTCGAAATTCGCCGGCCCTGGCTATCGTAGGAAAATTCCAAGCGGAGGGAATCGGGGCGTAAAGCCCCTCCTACAGTGGAAGGCACCATGGCGACGAGCCGGTTTTCGGCGTCCCAGGTGTAGTGCCAGCGGGCGTCGTCGGTGAGGTTGCCGTCGGCATCGTAGGTGAAGACCTCGGGGGTTTTGGGCAGATAGGGGGTCTTCGTGATCTCGGTGAGGGCATCCTCGCCGCCGGGACCGACGAGATTTTTCACGCCGGTAATCTTGAGCGAAGGACGCTGCGCCACAGCGGAATTATCGACGGTGAACTGCTTGAAGAAGAGTTCGCCCTGTCGCGCGGTGGGTTGCGGCGCGCCGCCGTTGAGCGCGACGGTGACGGTGGCGGCCGCGTCGGCGGCACCGAAGGCGTCAATGATGCCGGGGACGGTGCGCTGCGAGTATTGGTTCAGATTGTTCGAGGTGTAATTGGAAATCTGCGAATTGGTGGTGGCGGATTTGCGGTTGCCGATGTCGTCGAAGGTCCAGGCGTAGTCGAGGCCGTTGAGGGCGGTGTTGGCGGCGTCGAACTTCTTGCCGGAAGTCACCTGGCCGAGGGCGTCGTAGTGGTAGTTCCAGTAGGTGTTGTCCTCGCGGGTGGCTTTGGTGCGCTGGTTGGCGGAATTGTAGGCATAGGCAGCGGAGACCGCGGACGACGCGGATGAAATGCCGGAAAGCCGGTTGAGGTTGTCGTAGGTCTTCGTGGTGGCGAGGAAGGTCGTCGCGCCGCGTTTCTGGACCAGCGTGGCGATCAGGTTGGAATTGGCCTGGTAGGTGTAGGCATGCGAGGTCGACACGCCGCCCACCGTGGCCGACAGGGTGTCCAGCCGGGAACCGTCGCGATAGGTCAGGCCGAGCGCGGTATTTGACTTCGCCCGCATCGGGCAAGGTCACCAGCGTCTGGCGGCCCGGTCTTCCCAAGGCTTGCAGACACATTGGGTGGCGGCCAAGTTGAGTTTGTATGAACTCCCTGCCTCTCGACCGAGCGCTGCTTTGGCTCGCCGCCCTGCTTTATCTGGCGGGCTTTGCCACGGGCTGTGTCACGCTCGTGCAATCCCGGCAATCCCCCGGTTCCCGCCTTGTGCTCAATTTCCTGCTCGCGACAGGATTGCTCCTGCAGACGGTCGGTCTGCACATCCGCGGCATGGCCGTCGGTGGCTGCCCGTTGGGCAATAAATTTGAAATCATCCAGTTTGTTGCCTGGTCGGGCATCGTGCTGTACTTTGTGGTGGGACCGGCGTTCCGGGTCAGTTTGCTCGGCCTGTTCACGGCTGGTTACGCGGCCAGTCTGGCGTTCTTGTCCCTCATTATTCCGGCCTGGGATGCCACCCGTGGGGAACATTTGTTTGGCAAAAATCCATGGATTGAACTTCATGCCGCCCTGGCGGTTTTCAGTTACGGAGCCTTTGGCCTGCTGGCGCTCACCTCGATCATGCACCTTCTCCAAAACTGGAGCCTCAAGCACAAGCGATTGAACAATCTGTTCTGGTTTCTCCCTTCCGTCGTGCAACTCGACCAGATCAATTTCCGGCTTTTGCTGGCGGGTGAGACGCTGCTCACAGTCTCCCTCGCGGTTGGGGCCGCCTGGTGGCTGCGCGATATAGCCTCGGTCAACGGTCCCAAGCTCGCCGCGACGATCACCGTCTGGCTGGCCTATGGTATCGCCCTCGGCCTTCGCTGGCGTCACCGGCTCGTGTCTGCGCGATTCGCCTGGGTTTGTCTGGTGATGTTTGCGCTAGCCCTCCTGGCGCTCGGCACGCTCAACACCAGCCGGCCGCACGAGGTCATTCTTACCCCCGACCGCTGACCCATGGAGACGCCCACATCCGTCCTCTTTTTGCTCGGGGCCAGTCATCACACCGCACCTCTGTCGGTGCGGGAGAAGATCGCGCTCGACGATGCCCGCTCGGCCGCCCTCGCCTCCCGGCTCCAGCGAACGCCCGGCCTGTACGAATTCACTTTGGTCAACACCTGCAACCGGGTGGAGCTTTACGGTGTGGCCGCCGACGAGTCGGCGCTGGCCAATTTGCGCGGCACACTCTGCGAAATCACCGGCTGCCTGCCGCAGGAAATCGATCAGGTCTTTTCCCTGCGGAACAACCACGAGGCGATCGCCCACCTGTTCTCCGTCGCCTCCGGCCTCGATTCCCAGATCGTCGGCGAAACGGAAATTCTCGGCCAGGTGAAGGCTGCCTATGATGTCGCGCTCGCAAAAAAATGGACCGGTCCGGTGCTCAACCGGGTTTTTCAAAAAACCTTCCAGGCCGCGAAACATATCCGGACCCACACGGGCATTGGTGAAGGACAAATCAGCATCGCCACTGTGGCGGTCGATCTCGCCGGCCGGATCTTCGGGGACCTGGCGCCCGTGGAAATTCTTGTGGTCGGTGCCGGTGACATCGGGCTCAAAACCGTGATCGCCTTCCAGGGACGGGGCGCGAAAAAAATCTCTGTCGCCAGCCGGACCATCGCCAAAGCCGAGGAAGCGGCCGCCCAAGCCGGTGGTTGGCCGGCCAGCCTGGCCGAACTGCCGGAGATTATCGCGGATGCCGATATCGTCGCCAGCTCAACCTCGGCGCTCGGTGTGGTGGTGACGCATGAAATGGTGGCTGCGGCCATGAAGCGCCGCCGTTCTCGTCCGCTTTTTCTCATCGATCTGGCCCTGCCGCGCGACATCGACCCGGCCACCGCCAAAATCTCGGATGTGTATCTCTACAATCTCGACGATCTGGCCCAGATCGCCGAAGGCAATCTGGCCCGGCGGAAGGCGGAGCTGACCAGATGCAAAACCATTCTGGCCGAACGCACCGCCGCGCTCTGGCCGCAGGTGGCGCATTCGTTGCACCAGACGCGCGGCGGCTAGCCCGAAACGTTGGCCAGGCGGCGGGCTAGCCCGCGATCCAGTGCCGCGCGCAATTCCTGCGGCTTGATGGGCTTGGTGGCAAAATCATCCATGCCCGCCGCCTGGCATGCATCCCGGTCGCCTTGCATGGCATTCGCCGTCAGGGCGATCACCCACGGGCGGTCCTTGGGGTCGGGAAATATCTGTCGGAGCTGCCTGGTCGCCTCCAGCCCGTCCATCTCAGGCATCTGACAATCCATCAGAATAAGATCGTACGATTTTTTGCGCACCGCCTCGAGCACTTCCAGGCCGTTCATCACCAGGTCGGCCTCGTAACCGAGTTTTTTCAACATGATCAGCGCGACCCGCTGATTCACTATGTTGTCCTCCGCGAGCAAGATTCGTTCATGGTGGGACGACTCCGCCTCGGGTACCGACTGGACCGATGCGGCTTTGGCCCGGCCTGGTCCGTTGTCATTGCCAACGCTGAACAATTGGACGAATGCATCATACACCTGCGACGGTTTGACCGGTTTGGCGAGGCACGTTGCATTCGGCCCGGTGCCCTTGATTTGATAACCCCTCGGGTGCATCAGCACAATGGGCAGCGCCGCCCGGGGAAGCATCGCCTCGATTTCGTGGAGGAAACGGCGGGTGTCGGTGTCAGAGGACAACATGTCCAAAAGCGCGACGTCGAAGGTTTTGCCGTCGCGGAGCAGGGCGATCACTTCCGCCGGCGTGGCGACCGAGTGCGGGATCATGCCCCACTGGCGGACAAGATCACAGAGGATGCGCCGGCTCGTTGCGTTGCCATCCATGATCAACAGATTGCGACCCTGCACACCGACACGGGAATTGTCGGGCAGCCGGGGCAATTCGCATTCGATGACGGATGATTTGATGGTGAAGCTGAAGGTCGAACCGCAACCCAGCTTGCTCTCCACCCACATGCGACCGCCCATCATTTCCGCCAGGCGGCGGCTGATGACCAGGCCCAGGCCGGTGCCGCCAAATTTGCGCGTTGTGGAGGCATCGACCTGGCTGAACGACTGGAAGAGACGGTCCATCGAGGCCTCGGGGATGCCGATGCCGGTGTCTTTCACGGCAAAGCACAGTTCAATCGCCTCAGCGGTCGCGGTCTGCCGGTGTACGGCTAGCACGACTTCCCCCTCAGTGGTGAACTTGATCGCATTGCCCAACAGATTGACGAGTATCTGGCGCAAGCGCGTGGGATCACCGAGGATAAACTCCGGAATGTCGGGGGCAGTTTCGCAGAGCAGGGCCAGATGCTTTTCCGCCGCCCGTGCGGCCAGCAGGTCAATCGCGCCTTCGATGCATTCGCTCAGGGAGAACCTGGTCTGCTCCAGCTCAAATTTGCCCGACTCGATTTTTGAGAAATCCAAAATGTCGTTGATGATGGTGAGCAGGGAATCGCCGCTCACCCGGATGGTCTCGGCAAATTCCTTCTGCTGGGCGGTCAGCGGAGTATCGAGCAGCAGACTGGTCATCCCGATGACTCCGTTCATCGGGGTGCGGATCTCATGACTCATCATGGCGAGGAACTGACTCTTGGCCATATTGGCCTGTTCGGCCGCCTCCTTGGCCGTGAGCAATTCCTCCTGCGCCCGTTTGACCTCGGTGATGTCCACGATGGCATTGAGCTCCTGGTCGGGCATCCCCGGAGTGCGAAACACCCGGCGGGAGAGTCGCACCCACATGATTTCCCCATTCTCGCGCCGGTAACGTTTGTCGAGTGTAAAGCGGTCGATTTTCCCGTTACGCATGCTGCCCATCAATTCCTGCTCGCGGACGGCATCCTCGAGAAAAGTGCGCTTCATAAAACCATCCGGCTGGTTTTTGCCCTGATCGAGGGTAATCCCGCTCAAACGCAAGTGCTCGGTGTTGACCAGACGCGTTCCGCTGTCATCCGCGACCGACCACGAGAGCCCCACCGGAACGGATTCGAAGATGAACCGGAACTGCTCCTCCTTGTGCGACAGCTCCTCCTGGGCGCGCTTGTGTTCCGTGATGTCGATCAGCGAGGCCACCTGGTGCGTGAAGCCGGAATTGGGCTCGTGAAAATGGTGGACGGTGAGCACGGCCCACACGATCTTGCCTTCCGGATGCAGGTAACGCTTCTCCAGCGAAAAATGGTCGATCTCACCGCGGTAGAGCTTGTCCGTTTCCTCCTTTTGCCGGATCGCATCCTCCGGGTGCGTGGCGTGGCTGTAGGCTTTGGGGTCGCAGCAAAATTTCACCGGCACGCCGGTGATGCGGGCGTGGGCGGAATTGACGAGATGGGTTTCATGCTGCAATCCGACCTTGAACCAGGACAGGCCAATCGGGACGTTCTCAAAAATAAACCGAAACTTCGCCTCATTCAGCTTCAGTTCGGCATCGCCGCTGGCCGCGATCGCCAGCGCCCGCTTCCGGGAAAAATAAAGACCTCCCATCAAAACGCCCGAGAAAAACATCATCGTCGTCGCACCCATCGCAAAAAAATAAAATTCCCGCGCACTCTGCATTCCACCCGCCGCCTTGACCGCTCCCACGGTCAGGAGCACACCAAGGCCGGTCAGACCCGCTGACAAAAGATATCCGCGGCGCAGAGGAGTCAAAGCGCGGGCATTATTGGACTCGGGGGGCATGGACCAAAGAATTCGTGATTCTCTTACCATCGGTCAAAAGGCCCCTGACTTAAGCATCCAGTTGACTGGCATGGATTCACCGACAGAAGCCAGGATCAGGCCAAACCTGTTGGCGCGCAATTATAACCCCAAATGCCCGCCCACCCAATCCGCTGCGGTCGATTGGCTTGGAGCGCGGAGCAAAGCGTGCAGTTGTGTCGCGTATGCCTTGGTCTGCGCGAGACGTTGGGGCGAATCAAGGCATTCGCGGAGTTGGGCGGCAAGAGCCGTCGCCGTCGCCGCGCCTTGGATAAATTCAGGATACATGGGCGCCTTCAGCAGCAGATTCGCGATGCCAATGTGCTCCACCTTGACCAGCAATCGCCCGAGCAAATACGTCAGCGCGTCCGTTTTGTAGGTCAGAGCGCCGGGGATGCCTGCCAACGCGCAATGCATCGACATCGTCCCGCTGGCGGTGAGCACGGCGGAGGCCGCGACGGGAACACCAGCCTCTCCGGTCCTTCGTAATGAAATATTTTTTGGCGGATTGGCGGATTGCAACGTCGCGAGAATCTCGTCGCTGGGATACAGCACGACGGCATTGCGGGTTGTGCGCGATTGCTCAAATGCTTTGAGCAAGACTGGAAAAATTTTTGCTACCACTTGTCGCCGGCTGCCCGGCAGCAGCAGCACCGGTCCGTTGGCATCAAACTTCACTGGTGCGACATAATCGGGCGACACAAACGGATGCCCGACAAATTCCACCGGCAAGGTGGTGTCGGCATAGACCGCCGGCTCGAACGGAAAAATTGCCGCGAGTCCATCCAGATGCTTCACCATTTCAAACCGCCGGCCCGCGCGTGAAGCCCAGATTTGCGGACTGATGTAGTAAAGCGCTTTGGTTTTTCCACCGGCCTTGGCCGAGAAACCTTGCTCGAACAGACCCTTGGCAATCCGCAGATTCAATCCCGAGGAATCGACAAAGCAGACCGCCTTAGGACGGTGCGTTCCCACCCAGCGCACCACCTTGGCGATCAACGCACGATAATAGGAAATCTTGCTCAACACCGCAAAACCCATCGTGGAATTGGCGGTGAGATCGACCAACAATTGCGCACCGGCACCAGCGAGTCTCGGTCCGCCCAGCGCACAGACTTTTAGCCCGGGATTCTTCCGCAGGAGCGCCCGCAGCATATTCGCGGCATGCTCATCCCCCGAATGTTCACCGGCGACAATGAGCAGATCAACCGAGCCGTTGATCGGAGCCGCAAGACCGTCAGATATGACGAGATTAGTCATGCCTTTGGTAGGGCGGGACCGCTGGGCTCGCCGCGATTCAGCAAATTGCACTCCCACTTCCATGGCCAAAGCGCTTGATCACCAACCAACCCGCCCCGAACCGGATTCGCCCTGACATACACCGCTTTTTCGATGTACTCATGATCAGAGCGAAGACGGTGATCAAAAAAATCGCTTTGCCAGTGAACACCTGTCTTCTTGGCGGTGATTTCTTTAAAGGATCTTACGACCTTGGCCATTTCACGATCCGCTGGAAATGAAATCAACGCATGGAGATGATCGGGCATCAGCAGAAAAAGCTGAGCGCGCCATTTGCCTTCGGTATTTCTAAAATCGATCGCTTCGAAAATACAATCTGCCACACGTCGATTGCAGAGCTGATCCAGCCCCCGGGCTTGGCAGCAGATTGTGATGAAATAGGTCGATCCGCTCGGCACCCAAACCGGTGTACCATGGGGAAGTTTTGTTCTTTGTGACAGTACGTTCATTTTTTACGGCGGGCCCAGCGGTCCCGCCCTACCGTTTCTTCCTAATCTGCTCCGTGATCGTGATGGCCACCTCGAGTGCCGATTTGCCGAGCGCACCACCGACCTTTGGCTGCTTGGCGTCACGCACGCTTTCGGTGAAATGCGTCAGCTCGATCGCCAGCGGCTCGCCCTTTTCAATCGGGATTTCATGCACCGGCACCTTGTCGTCGCCGGCCTTGGCCAGACCGATCTTCAATTTCACCCCGTACGCGATGATATCGCTCTTCTTCACGAGGTGACCCTTCTGATTCATGAAATCCAGCGAAAGATAGGCGTTGTCCTGAAACACTCGGATCTCCCGGTTCTTCTTCATGCTCATGCGCGAAGCACTGAGGTTCGCCACGCAGTCGTTCTCAAATTCAATGCGCGCATTGGCAATGTCCTCGGTTTTCGACAACACACTGATGCCGACACTGTCGATCTTGCGGATCGGCGACTTCACCAAAGCGAGCACGATGCCGATGTCGTGGATCATCAGGTCGAGCACGACGCCAACCTCGGTGCCGCGCGTCTGGTAGGGTGCAAGCCGCTCGGTGGTGATGTATTGCGGCCGGCCCGTATGTTTTTCCAGATAGCTCATCACCGGGTTGAAATGCTCGACGTGTCCCACCTGCACGAGACAGTTGTTTTGCCGGGCGGCAGCCAGCACCTGCTCGGCCTCCTCCAGATTGGCGCAGAGCGGTTTTTCAATCAGCAAATGACAGCCTTTGGCCAGCAACGGCAGCGCAACCAGCGCGTGCTTGTCCGTCGGCACCACGACACTGATGGCATCACACGCTTCACCCAGTTCCTCGATGGTGGTGAAACGCCGGCAATTGTGTTTCGCGCAAATCTCCGCAGCGCGCGCATCGCTGGTCTCGTAGATGCCGGTGAGCTCCACCCCGGGCAGCGTGGCGTAGATCCGGGCATGATGCTGCCCGAGCGAGCCGACGCCAATCACACCGCATTTGATTTTGGGTTTAGCCATGGTCGAGTTGTCCGGTTTTGAGAAAAAGCTGGCGATTCGTTTTTTTAGCGTGAGCAGGATTGTGCGTTACCAGCACCAGCGCGGCTTTTTCCTCGGCGCAAACTTCGAGCAGAAGCGCGATGATCTCGTCACCGGTGCGTTCGTCGAGATTGCCGGTCGGTTCGTCGGCCAGCAGGACGGGCGGACGGTTCATCATGGCCCGGGCCACCGCCACGCGCTGACGCTCGCCACCGGAAAGGTGCGACGGCAAGTGGTGCGAGCGTTGGGCGAGCCCCACGCGTTTCAGCAGCATGACGGCACGTTCGCGTTCGGCGCTTCCGATTGATCCGACCATGCGTGCTCCCATCAGGACGTTGGCGAGCGCATCGATTTCCGGGATGAGATAGTACGCTTGGAAAACCATGCCGAGAAACCGGCCGCGACGAGCAGTGAGTTCGCTCAAGGAAAGCTTATGCGTCGCCTCGGCCCCCCACCACAGTTCGCCGGCATCGGGCCGGTCGAGTCCGGCCAGCAGATTGAGCAACGTGCTTTTGCCCGAGCCGGATTCGCCGCGAATGGAAACGCTTTCGCTCGCCGACACGGTGAAGTCCAAGCCGCGCAGCACCTCGAGCGTGGAATCGCCGCTCCGATAGTTTTTTCGCAGACCGACAGCGCTGAGCACTGGAAAATCCTTATTCACTGCGCAGAGCCTCCACGGGTTTGAGCCGCGCGGCCCGCCAGGCGGGAAAAAGACCGGCGAGCATCGACGCCACGAGGGAAAACACAACGATGATGATCACATCCTTCGGCTTGGTGTAGGCCGGGAGCGAACTAAACTGGTAGAAATGCTCGAAGGCGTCCTGGCCCATTGTGAATCGCGCAATCAGATGGACGACGTCGTTGCGGAAATACAGCAGCGTGAAGCCCATTGCCAGGCCCAGCAACGTACCGCCGGTGCCAATCACGAGGCCTTGCGTGCAGAAACACAGTGCCACATCACGGGCCCGGCCGCCCATGGCAGCCAACAGACCGATCTCGCGGGTTTTGCGGACAACCGCGATGAGCAGCGAACTGGTGATGGAAAATGCCGCCACAATGATAATGAAAGTGAGCAAGAAAAAAATCATGTTGCGCTCGAAGCTCAGCACGGCCTGAAAATCCGCGTTGGATTCGAACCAGGTGAGCGCGCTTGTTCCGGGTGGAAGTTCGTTGTTCAGGGCGGTCGCTACCGTATCAATATTCGCGCCGGGCTTGAGCCGGACATTATATCCGTGAAAAGACTGTTTCAATCCATAGAGGTCCTGCATCAGGCGCAACGAGCAGAGCACGGTGGAACTATCGAGTTGCTGGTGTCCGATGTGGAAAATTCCGGCCACCCGCACTTCGCGCGGCAGCAGCACTTCGTTGCGCTTGATCCGTTCCATCATCAACGGCGAATACACACTGACCGTGTCCCCCACCCTGACTCCGAGCGAGCTGGCGAGAATGGAGCTGAGAATGACCGAGTCGTCATCCAAATCATCCAGCGAACCGTCGGTCAGGTAACGTTCCAACGGGATCACGCGACGCATCTGTTCATAGTTGAATCCTTGGATGAGCGGAAACGCCGGTTTGGAGTCATGCTCCAGCATGACCACGCCGGCGGCAAACGGCGCGAAGGCGTCGATCGCGGCCGATCGCACCAGCACCTTTTCGACAGCCGCGGCTTTGGTTTCAGCCAATGGCGCATGCGCTTTGATCTGAATCTCCCCCTGGGTGTCGATGATCATCCGCTGGATCTGGTAGCCGAAGCCGCCCATGACACTGGTCGACACCAGCATCAAGGCGACGCCGAGACCAACGCCCAGAAATGAGATCAGCGTGAAAAATGACACCCGCCCGGTCGGGAAAAGCTGCTTGAGGGCGAGGTAGACGGGCCAGGGCATGGGGTGGGCCTCAAGCGATAAAGTTAAAGCTCACGGTGCCAACCTGATTTTGCTTACCACTTTCAGCTTAGTGCTTCTCACTGGCTGCGGTGGGTCGCATCGATGGGAACAAAATCACGTCGCGAATGCTCTCGGCGCCAGTGAGCAGAATGCAAAGCCGGTCGATGCCCACGCCCATGCCGCCGGCGGGCGGCATCGCATGTTCGAGGGCGTGCAAAAAATCGGTGTCGATGTTCTGTTTTTCCTCGCCGGCCTGCTGCTCGAACATCTGCCGCTGGACGAAGGGATCGTTCTGTTCCGAATAAGCCGGCGCCACTTCCATGCCGCCGATGCACAGCTCGAAGACATCGATCAGGCCGGAATCCTCCAGATTGATCTTGGCGAGCGGACAAAGTTCCTTGGGCAGGTGCGTGACGAAGGTCGGTTGGATCAGCGTCGGCTCGATCTTCTTGCCAAAGATTTCGTTGACTATCTCGAAAGTCTGCCAGCCATCGTGGATTTCCAATCCGAGATTTCGGGCGGCTAGAATGGCGGCCTCGCGGTAGCCTTCGGCACCACGGAGGGCGCTCAGCTTGGAGCCCACCGCTTCGTCGATCAGGTCGAAATAGCGCACCACCCGCCAATCGGCGGCAAAGTTGATCATCTGACCGCTCGCGGCGTGCTTGATCTCGAAGGTGCCGATGACATCGCGGCAGAGATCCGTGAAGATGGCCTTGATGAGATCCATCATGCCCTGAAAATCGCTGTAGGCTTGGTAAACCTCGAGCATGGTGAACTCGGGATTGTGTTTCCGCGAAATACCCTCGTTGCGGAAGATGCGGCCAATCTCGAACACGCGGTCGTAGCCGCCGACGAGCAGGCGTTTCAGGCGCAGTTCAAGCGCGATGCGAAGAAAGAAATCTGTCCCGAGCGCATTGTGGTGGGTGACGAACGGACGGGCGGCGGCTCCGCCGGCCACGCCTTCAAGCACAGGTGTCTCGACTTCCAAAAACTTCCGGCCGGCCAAGGTGGCGCGGATACTGGCGACGATGCGGCTGCGCATCATCAGGCGGGCGCGCGACTCGGGGTTGACGATCAGATCAAGGTAACGCTGACGGTAAACCTGTTCGGGATCGGTCAGGCCATGCCACTTTTCGGGGAGCGGACGCAGGGCTTTGCTGACAAGGGTGAAGGCATCGACCCGCACGGTGATTTCGCCAGTCTTGGTTTTGAACAACGAGCCGGTGACGCCAATGATGTCGCCCAGATCAAGTGATTTCTTGAACACCCCGTAACGTTCCTCGCCGAGCACATCGCGGCGGAAATAAAGCTGGATCGGCCCCTGCTGGTCCTGGATTTTGACGAAGGAACTGCCGCCCTGCACGCGGAAGGTCACAAGGCGACCGGCCACGGAGACGTTCACCACATTGTCCTGCCCTTCGACATACAGCGCTTTGGCCTCGGCCGAAAAGTGGGTCTGCGCGCAATTGGCGCGGAACGGATCCGCGCCGGCGGCACGCAATTCCTCCAGCTTTTTCAGCCGGACGGCATACTGATCGTGGGAAATATCCTGGGGGATGTCGCTCATGGAACCGCGCAGGATTAGAGTCCCTGCGGTGCGGCGCAATGGGATTTTCTCACCTGGCGGTCACTTCTTCGCGACTTGGACGGCCAGCAGGCCGGTCAGGACTTCCTCCGCCGTCTGCAGTTGCACGTCCGGAATGGGGGCAAAACCAAACCTTTCGGTAAATTCCGACGGCTCGTTCAGCTCTATGCGCGACTGCTGGAGCCGGATTTTCGACTCATCATCCTCGGAAATCTCCACCACCGCCTGGGGCTCGACGCCATGTTCGTGAATCACCCGTCCGCTTGGGGTGTAATAGCGGGCGGTGGTCAGCCGCATGCCCTCGCCGTTGTCCATTTCAATCACGCTCTGGACCGACCCCTTGCCAAAAGTGCGCTCCCCGATCACGACCGCCCGCCTGGTATCCTGCATGGCCCCGGTGACGATCTCCGCCGCGCTGGCCGTGCCGCCATTGACCAGAATGGTGATGGGGTACGTGCGAGGGGGATGTTTGCCGTCGGCCTTGAAGTTTTCCCGTGAATCCGGTGTGCGTCCCTGGGTGTAGACCACAAGTTCGTTCCGATCGAAAAATTCATTGCAGACATCAATGGCGGACGTGAGCAATCCGCCGGGATTGTTGCGCAGGTCAATCACGAGGCCGCGCAGTCCCTCCTTTTCCATCCGGGCGAGGGTATCGGCAAATTCGCTGCCGGTGGGCTCGCTGAACTGGGTGATTTGCAGGTAGCCGATGCCATCGGATCTCATGCTGGCATTGCGGACACTCGGCATCAGGATACGCTGGCGCTTGAGCTTGAAATCCATTTCCCGGGTTTGCGGGGCACGCACCATTGTGAGGGTGACCTCGGAACCGGGTTTGCCCCGGATGAGCTTGATGGTCTTGTCGAGCGTCGGGTTTTCCAAAAAACGACCGTCCACTTTCACCAGTTGATCGCCCCGGCGAATCCCCGCCTCTTCGGCCGGCGTGCCGGCAATGGGAGTGACGACCCAGATGCGGTTGTCCCGTTCCTCGACCTGGATGCCGACACCGCTGAACTCGCTGCTCAGATCTTCCTCCGTTTCGGCAAATTCATCGGCGGTCATAAATTCCGAATGGGGGTCCAACTGGCCGACCATGCCTTTCAGCGCGGCACGGGTCAGGCTGTGATAGTCCGACTTTGATCCGTCATAATAGTTTTCCTTCACGGTCTGCATCACTTCACGAAAATAGCGGACATTGCGGTCGCGCTCCCGATCCGGCCACCAACTGGGCGCGCCGGGATGGCGGACGGTGGTCTGCGCCAGCAGAAAACCGGCGGCGACAGCGGCTGTGATCATAAAAAAGCGTTTGAGCATGGCTTTCATTGTGTGCAAATGCATCAATTGGCAAATGGGTTCCTCTTCCGACTTCTACGAAATCTTTGCTTCCGAGCCACACGCGGCCACGGGAGTGTCATTTGCCCGCTTCATGGAGCTGGCCATGTATCACCCGCTGGCCGGGTACTATACGAGCAACAAACGCCGGGTGGGTCGGGATGCGCCGGCGGATTTCTATACGGCCACCACATTCAGCCCGGTTTTTGGTGAATTGGTGGTCGCAGCCGCCGTAAAGCTTCTGGCTCCCGCGTCTCCCGCAGATTTTATATTTGTGGAAATCGGCGCCGAGCCGAATGGGGGGATTTTGCGCGGCCAAAAGCACCCTTTTGCCGGCTATCAGACGATTTCGCTCGGCCAGCCCTTCACCCTGCCCTCGAAAGCCGTGGTTTTTTCCAACGAATTGTTTGATGCGCAGCCGTTCCACCGTGTGGTCATGCGCAACGGGCAATGGAAGGAGCTTGGCGTCCTGCTGCATGGCCGGCACCTGCGCGAAGTGGAGCTGCCGGCCTTCACGCCCGAACTCGCGGCGGCGGCTGACCGGCTGCCCAAGACGGCCGAGGAGAACTATCACATTGATCTGCCGATCCGGACGGTGCCGATTCTAGAGCGGATCATCGGACAAAAGTGGTCGGGGCTTTTTATCGCTTTTGACTACGGCAAGTTCTGGCAGGATCTGGCCGAAAACACTCCCGCCGGTACGGGCCGCACTTACTATCAGCAAAAACAGGGCAACGATTTGCTGGGCAGACCAGGCAAACAGGATCTGACCTGTCATATTTGCTGGGACTGGCTGGAAGACGGTTTGGTCAAAGCCGGATTTGGCGAACCCCGGACGGTTTCGCAGGAAAGTTTCTTCATCAATCATGCCGCGGACTTGATGGCCGCCATCACCACGGCGGATGCCGGTAAATTCAGCGCCCGAAAACGGATGCTCATGCACCTGCTGCACCCGGGCAATATGGGGCAAAAGTTTCAGGTCTTGAGCGCCTTGCGCAAATAAACGGTCGACCGGAATGTTTTTGGAAATTCCCCTTGCTAAGACGGCGAGCGATCCTTTTATCTGACCCCTTTAACTCAAGAAACACCATGGCACGAATTTGCGCAATCACTGGCAGACGCCCCGTCAAGGGCAGCATCATCAACCGTAAGGGTCAGTCTAAGAAGAGCGGCGGCATCGGCACGCACGTCACTAGCAAGACCCCCCGCAAGTTCCGTCCGAACTTGCAGCGCATCCGCGTCAAGCTGCCGAATGGCGGCACGAAGCGGCTTTGGGTGGCCGTCAAGGCCATCAAGGCCGGTTTGGTAACCAAAGCCTAACGCGGCCTTTCACCAGTTTCCCCTTTTAACCCGCAGCCAACCGCTGCGGGTTTTTTCATGTCCGCCCTTTTGGGCGGATAGAGCGAAGCGAAATATTTCCAATGGCGAATAAAGTGAATCTAAGTAAATTGAATCAGACAATGGGCGAAGAGGCTCAGGCTCATTCCCGCATCCCAGTGTTTATAAATCGTGCGATCTTTCTCACTTAAAAAACCCCGAGGGCACAACCATGACGATCACCCATACATATCTCGATCAGGGAATCAAGATTCTCAAAAGCCGGATGACTCCGCAAACGACCCAAACACCCGGCAGCCCGGCTGCAGCCGACCGTCCCTTCATCACCATTTCCCGCGAAGCTTGTGCCGGCGCGACCGCCCTTGGTCAGCAACTCGTCCTCTTGCTCAACGGGCAACTGGGCGAAGAGGGCCGGAGCTGGATATTTTTCGACAACGACCTGATCACGCACGCCCTGACCAAGAATCAACTGCCGGAACGCCTCGCGGAATATCTGCCCGAGGATCGCAGCCCGGAAATCAAGGCCCTGATCGGCGAGCTGGTGGGACTGCATCCTCCGGTCTGGGAACTGGAGCATAAGGTTTCTGAAGCCATCCTTCAACTCGCCCAATTGGGCTGCGTCATTCTCACCGGACGCGCCTCGAATCTGATCACACATTCATTGCCCGGCGGTCTCCATCTCCGGCTCGTGGCCTCCCTGGAATCGCGCGTCCAGCGCATGATGGAAATCAGAAATTGCGATGTGGAAAGCGCCAAGAGCGCGCTGCTCAGCACCGATCTGGCCCGTTACCGCTATGTGCACACCAAATTCCAGCATGATATCGATGACGCGCACGATTACGATCTGGTGATCAATACGGATCGCATTTCCACGACCTGTGCCGCCCACCTCGTGGTGCATGCCCTGCGGGAAAAGATTCAGACCGTGACCGAAAAAACCGCGGCCATCGGTTGAAAGTCGTTCTGCTCCGGCGCGGGATCTCCGCTCAGCCTTTCCGTCCGCGCAACTTCGCCAGCACGAGTTCCAGTTCCTCGCGTCCTTCGATCCGCATCAACCAAAGCAGTGTCGCATAGCAGCCCGCCGCCAAGGGAATCAGTCCCGCCACCACGACAAGATCCCGTACTTTGGCCGCATACGGCAGCTGCGCCACGAAGCGTTCGCCGCCCCAAACCACCGCGCCCATCAGCATGCTGGCTGCAACAATCTTGCCGAGATTGGGCAGCATGGGCGCGAAGGCCAGCCCGTCGAGCTTGCGCGACAGCCTCGTCTGCAAAAACCAAGCCTGCACCAGCACCGCCAGATTGCTCGCCAGTGCCAGACCAACCGTGGAAAACCAGCGCATGAGCAAGACACTGAGCAGCAGATTCGCCACGAAACTCAGCGCCGCCGCGCGCACCGGCGTTGCCGTGTCCTTCAGCGCGTAAAACCCCCGCAAGGCCACGCTCGTGAACGAGAGAAACGGCAGGCCGAGCGCATACACCGCCAGGATGGGCGACATCAGGAGCGTGTCGGTGGCGTGAAATTCGCCGCGTTGAAAAAGCAGCCGCACGATGGGTTCGCTGAGCAAGGCCAGGCCGACTGCCGCCGGCACATTGACGACCAGCACCAGACGCAGGCCTTTGTGATAATCCTTGCCGAGCTGTCCCCAATCCGAACGGGCGGCATGCCGGGCGATCAGCGGAAACACGACGGTGGAAATCGCGGCCGCAAACACCCCGATGGGCAGCTCCATCACGCGCGTGGCCCAGTTCAGCACGGCGACCGCCTGGTCATTGAGCGACAGTCCGATGAAACGGGATACCGCAATATTGATCAGGTAGATGGCCGACCCGATCAGCGTCGGTGCCATGAGTTGCACGATCTCTTTCACCCGGTGGTCCGAGCGCAGATCAAAGGCCGGCCGCCATCCTTCCCCCCACAGCACGCCCGCCGGCACGATCATTTGCAGAAATCCGCCCGCCAATACGCCGCCACAAAGCAGATGCATCCGTGCCGGCGCACCCCACGCCCACCAGCCGCCGAGTCCCAAAGCCAAGATGATCGCCAGATTCAACCACACCGGCGAAAGCGCCGGTTCCTTGAAACGGCCCAGAACCTGACAGGCGGCACTGAACGACGCTGCCAGACAGACAAAGACCATGTACGGAAACAGGATCACCGCGAGATCGGCGCCCACCAACAGCCGTTCCACCGTGCCGGGCTCCATCCCGAGATTCCCCGTGAGCCGCAGCAATTTTTCAGCGTTGCCCATCAGCAGCATGGCCAGCGCCACCAGGCCCACCGTGACCACCAGCAGCCAGCTGGAAATCTTGCTCACCAAACCGAAAGCCGCCGCACGGTCGTTGTGCTCCAGTTCGTGGCTCATGGTCGGCACAAACGCGGCGGTCAACGCGCCCTCGCCCAGCAGCCGCCGAAAAAGATTGGGCAGCGTGAAAGCGGAAACAAACGCCGAACTCAGCGCGCTGGTGCCGAAGACCGCCGCTATGAGGATTTCCCGCACCAAACCCAGCACGCGCGAGAGAACCGTGACCAAGGCGACAACGCTGATGTTTTTCAGGCTCTTCGACAATTTGCGCCTTATCTCAAAATAGCCGGGTCAAGGATTTTTGCGGGCACGGAACTCTTGCGTCCGACCGCAGGGTTCACGGTTTGGTGACAATCTTCAATTGTTCACCTTCGATGACGATCAGACTGACCCGGCCCCATGCCTGCATCATTTCATCCGTAATCTTGAGCCCGGAAAGAATCTTGTCCGTCGCATAGGCGGAGGCCCCCGGAATCAGGTGGAGCGGGCAGGATCCAAAATAAAACTCCACCGGGGTGAACTTATAGGAGTCACCGGTGCGGGTGAAACGGCCCGTCACCTTCACCCACACATCCGAGCCGATGCCATAGTAATTCAATTTGCAGGCCAGGGTGATCTGCACCCGGTTGTCCTTGACGCTGAAATTCGGCGCGCTGGCGGCAAAAAAGACTTCGGGCGGTTCCACGGCTGGCGGTTCATCCGGTTTGGCCGGTGCACCCGGTTTCGGCGGCGTCGCTGGTTTTGGCGGAGTGGCCGGTTTCACCGGTGCCTTGGGATCGACCGGTTTGTAATCACTGAGGCTGGCGCCCCAGGCGTTCAGCTCCTCTTCCCGCAGCATAATTTCGCCGCCGGTGAGGAAGGTTTTTTGCTTGGCGGGCCAGCCTTTCGCCCTTGCCGTACTCTCCTTGCCCGGAATGAAGTACACCACATTGGCCACGGGCTCCTTGGGCATCTGCTCCACTTTTTCCACCGGCTTGAAAATGAAATACAGGCCGGCCGCGATGATGCCGACCGCGATGCCCAAAATCGCTCCAAGCGCGACTTCGAGATAGCTAGGGCCGTAGAGAGCCTTTTGAATGTTTTTTTCAGCCATGGCAGGGGGTTATTTTGCGGCGGCGGCCGCGGGTTTCTTGTCAGCAGGCTTTGTGGCGGCCGGACTTTCGCCCGACTCTTTTTTGCCACCGGAAGAATTCTTGTAGTCGGTAATATAAAAACCGGTGCCCTTGAAGATCAAACCCGCTCCGCCACCGATCTTACGGCGCAGGGCGGAACGCTTGCACGCCGGGCATTTTTTCAAAGGCATGTCGTTCATTGACTGGAACGCCTCCAGTTCATGGCCGCATTTGGAGCAGACGTATTCGTAGGTGGGCATTTGAGGACGCGGCATAAAAGATCCCCCCAAGCGGGTTGGCGAGCCTGTTCTTAACCAGCCTTAAGAACAAAGCGTTTGCCAACAGTGCCATGCGAGGGAATATTTCATGTCTCCGGCATGGAATTTACCACTCAATTACAGGCCTACCGCACACGCATCGAGCATGGCATCGAAAATTTTGTGCCGCTCGCCGCCACCCGGCCGGCCCGTCTGCACACCGCCATCCGCTACAGTTTGCAGGCCGGAGGCAAACGCCTGCGTCCGATTCTCGTTCTCGCCGCCGCCGATGTTTTCCAAGCTCGTTCAGCCGATTCCGTTCCCGCCGTGCCGGCCTGCGATCCTCTCCCGGCGGCCATCGCCATCGAGTGCATTCATACCTACTCGCTCGTGCATGACGACCTGCCGTGCATGGACAATGATGATCTCAGGCGCGGCCAGCCCACCTGCCATAAAAAGTTTGACGAAGCCACGGCCCTGCTGGCGGGCGACTCCCTTCTCACCCTCGCCTTTCAACTGGTCGCGCGGCACTACGCCGGCATCCCGACGCTGGCCGCCACTCTCACCGGTATTCTCGCCGAGGCCGCCGGCAGCGAACACCTGATCGGCGGACAGATGGAGGATCTCCTTGCCGAAAAAAAACTGGACGCCACCGCCGGCGAGCTCGATTTCATTCATCACAACAAAACCGGTGCCATGCTCACCGCCGCACTCCTCGCCGGTGGGCATTGCGGTGGCGCGGACGAATCGCATCTCGGCCATTTGCGCGACGCCGGGAAACACCTCGGACTGGCGTTTCAGATCATTGACGACGTGCTCGACGCCACCGCCGACAGCGCCACGCTCGGCAAAACCCCCGGGAAAGACGCGAAAGCGGGCAAGACGACTTACGTCACCCTGCACGGCCTCGAAGCCGCGCGCCGTCACGCGCGCGCGCAGACCGATGCCGCCCTCGCCGCGCTCAGCCGGCTGCCCGGTGGCGCTCCGTTCCTCTCCACCCTGACCGAAAAAATGGCCACACGCACCAGTTGATCGTCACAACCCCAAGAATCCACCGCTTCCATGCCCAACCAACGCCAAGATTACCTTCTCGGGCAGATTCAACTGCTTCGCCAGTTTGTCGCCCGCCTGCTCCGCCGCCGCGAGGAAGCCGGTCTGCACGAAGCCATCCAACTTGCCCTGCACCTGCAGGAAAAACTTTTTGCCATGCCCGCCGCCGAATTTCTCCGCCTGGAAGTTAGCGAGCAAATTGCCGCGCTCAGGAAAGGAGAGTCGAAGGAGGAGGGGCACGCCAAATGCCTTGCTTACGCGACCCTGCTGAAGGAAACCGCCGCACTCTACGCCATGAAAGACCAGCCGGATCTGGCGTCCGGTGCCCGTCAGCTTGCCCTGCACGTCGTGCTCAGCGTCGCGGTCGATCAGCCTGCCGGCGATACCACGGTGAATGTGCTGCTGGCCGAACTGACCGCTTCCCTCGGCGAGACCGAGCTCCACCCCCCGGTCCGCGAACTGCAGGAAAAGTTCGATCAGCGTGGGCGTTGAAATATCGGCATCGGCCGGATCGTTGGCCAAAACGCTGCCGGATTTTTTGTTCGCAATGGGTCCAACTTTTCCACCCTTGCTTTGGCTTGGTTTGTATAGGAGCGATAAAGGCCATTTGCCTGTGTGTCTCGGAAAATGCCGGCTTGCCCGAAGGCGTGCGGGCCGGCCACTTTCAGTGCATCTTAAATATGACCAAACTCGCCTGCCCCGCCTGCACTCTTGAAGAAGTCCTCAGCCATCCCGATCACTGGGAATGCGCCACCTGCGGGCATGAATGGGCCAAGGAAGTCGCAGTCGAGGCGGCCAGAGTGGTCAAAGACGCCAACGGTACTCCATTGACCGAAGGGGACACCGTTGCCCTGATCAAAGACTTGAAGCTGGGCAGCGGATCGCAGGTGCTCAAAGCCGGCACCAAGGCCAAGAATATCCGGCTGCAGCACGGCGATCACGAGATCGCCTGCAAAATCGAGGGCAGCTCCATGGCGCTCAAGGCCTGCTTCGTGAAAAAGGTCTGAGCCAGGCGAATGCAGCCAGCCGTGATTCCCAATCCACTTCAGGGTTTGTCGAGCACTTGGCGGACGGTTGAGAGAATGGTGGGGAGCTCATACGGCTTGCCCAGTATTTCGTCGAAGCCCAGCTCGAGCCCGCTCTTGCGCTTGTCGAGGCCCGATACCCCGATGACTTTGATGCCCGGCACGATTTGGCGCAGCAGAGGCAGAAGAGTCGGACCATCCATTTCGGGCATCATGAAATCCGTGATAACAAGACGGATCTCTTTGCCGCGTTCCCGCAGGATGGCCAGAGCCTCCGCACCACTGCCGGCGTTAAGGGCTTCATAACCGTTTTTCTGCAGGAGTCTGGTGGTCATGTTGGCGACCATCGGCTCGTCATCGACGACCAGAATACAGAGGCGTGAAATTTTCGGCTGCATGGAAGCGCGCGGCGGATTCATCTCTGGCGGCACGGCTGTGGCATCGGCAGAAGCAGGGGCCAGGGCCGGGAGAAACACCCGGAAAGTCGTGCCATGCCCGACCGTGCTTTCAAAACGGATGAATCCGCGATGCGAGGCCACGATTCCGTGGACCGAAGCCAGACCGAGACCCGTGCCTTTGCCCGGGCCTTTTGTGGTGAAGAACGGATCAAATATCTTGTCCCGAATCTCCGGCGGGATGCCCTGCCCGGTGTCCGACACCAGCAGGACAATATGCGGACCGCCCTTGTCGCGTCCGACACCTTCACCGCTGTGGGGCGGGAGCACCGTCGTTTCCAGGCCAAGCGTGAGCGTTCCTCCCTGCGGCATGGCATCGCGGGCATTGACGCAGAGATTCATCAGCACTTGGTGCAACTGCGTCGAATCGCCCTCGATCTTGTGCGGACAATCGCCGGTTTTTTCCACCACCGTGATTTCCTTGGGCAGGGTGGATCGCATCATTCCCGCCACTTCCTGCACCAGGGCTCCGGGAGTGATCGGACAACGCTCGGCCCGCATGTTGCGGCTGAAATCAAGCAATTGTTTGACGATCGCCGCGCCGCGTTTCCCGCCTTTCTCGATCATGGCCATCATCTCCCGGTCCGCGGGGTTCGCCAGATTGTCGCGCAGCAGGCCCGAAGCCATCAGCATCGGAGTGAGAATATTATTCAGGTCGTGGGCCACGCCGCTGGCGAGCGTGCCCACCGCCTCGAGCCTTTGACTGTGCAGCAACTGCCGCTCCAGATCTTTCCGGGCCGTGATGTCCGTGTGCGTGCCCATCATCCGCAAAGGCCGGCCCGCCGCATCCCGCTCGACAATCCGGCCGATGGAACGGATCCACTTCCACTCGCCGCTGCGGGTCTGCCGCCGATATTCCATCGAGCGGGTCTCGCCGGTCTCCATGCATTCGCGGAATTCCCGGCGGACACTTTCCCGGTCCTCGGGGTGGATGGAGTCCAGCCAGGTCGAAACCGAAATCGTGAAATCGCGCGGGTCATAGCCGATAATCCTGATGTATTCCTCGCTCGCGATGCCGCGGCCCGTCTGGACATTGAGTTCAAACCAGCCCTGGCGGGTGGCCAGCATGGTGAGGCGGAGGCGTTCCTCATTGGCGTGCAATTCCATCTGGGCCATTTTACGCGCGGAAATATCCCTGATCGCGGCAATCACGCAGCGTTCACCGGCAAAATCGCCCGCGCGCAACGCCACTTCGGACCAGAAGAGTTCGCCATTCTGTCGCCGGCTCCGCCACTCGAACAACTGCGCGTTGCCCTGCAGTGCCAGCGCAATTTTCTCCCGCGCCTCGGTCTCGGAGTACGGACTCACTGCGAGACTGTAATCATTGATTCCAAGCCGCAACCCCGTCTCGCGGTCAAACCCGAAGAGCGCGCAGGCGCGGTCATTCAGGTCCAACAGATGACCGTCGGTGGCGTGGACAAACAGGGCGTCGCTGGTGCCATTAAAGACGACCCGGAGTTTTTGCTCGCTCGCCGCAAGCTGGGCGGCGAATTCGGCCAGCCGCCGTTGTTCCCGGTGGTAGTCCCGCAGAATAATGGCGGCGATTGCGATTGTGGTAATGCCCGCGGCAAAACAACCGGTCACATGATCCAGGATCAAATCGGCATCCGATCTGTAGGGTGTGACCCAGGCGGGAAAAATATACTCCAAGCCAAAAAGCCCCAGAGTATTCACGACCTGGGCGATGATAAACAACCAGCCAGCCCTGCCGGAAAATGTTCCGGCCGTGAAGAGCAACACCGGGAAAAAGTAATACGTGATGCTGCCGCGTGAGCCGGCGTTCAGAAACCAGATGTAATCGAGCAACAGCAGGACGATGATGATGAAACCCAGCACATGGGTGTGTCCGCGGCTGGACCGCCAGAAAAAGAAAGCTCCGATCAATCCCGTAAGAATGTTCACCAGATGCACGCCCAGCGGAAACTGCTGCGCGAGGTTCATCGGGGCGACCAGCAGGAAGCAGATGGCTGCGGTCAGCGCGGTAACCAGCCGGAAGATTCTGACCCGCAGTACGGCGGGTTCATTCGCACCAAACCCTTGAGCGATCCGTTCGATCAACTGGTGGCTCATGCCTCATGATCGCTCCGGGCAGACAAGCAGACAAGCGCAGATTCGGCTGCAACTCCGATTGCAACCAATCCCAAGCCCGTCTGATGACAGGTTTTGGCAACAAGCCACCGATTCGCGACAGCTTACTTCGCTTCTTCGACGATCCTGATGTGGAGATCCCGGAGCTGTTTCTCCGTCACCGGCGTCGGGCTTTGCGTCATCAGATCCTGCGCCTTCTGCGTCTTGGGGAACGCGATGACGTCACGGATGCTCGTGGTGCCGCAGAGCAGCGCGACCATGCGGTCGAGACCGAAGGCGATGCCGCCGTGCGGCGGAGCGCCATAGGTGAAGGCCTTGAGCATGTAGCCAAAACGGTTCTCCACCACGTCGGCGGGAATCTTGAGCACGTCTTCGAAAACTTTTTTCTGCAACGCGGGCTGGTGAATGCGGATGGAACCGCCGCCGAGCTCCATGCCGTTGAGCACGCAATCATAGTGCTGGCCGCGGACGGCCTTGGGATCGGAATCGAGCAGCGCGACATCTTCCGGCACCGGCGAAGTGAACGGATGATGCGTGGCGGCATAGCCCCCGCGCTCCTCGTCGTACGACATCAGCGGAAAATCCACGACCCAGAGAAAATTCCACTGGTCGGCCCGGATGGTCAGCTTGCCGCGCTTCACGAGCAGTTGCGCCGCTTCGAGCCGGGTGCGACCGAGGATGGCGCAGGCGCGTTCCCACGGGGCCGCGGCGAAGAAAACCAGATCGCCGTCTTCCAGCGCGAGCCGCTTCGTCAGCTCGGCCTTCTCGGCGTCGGAGAAGAATTTCACGATCGGTGATTTCCATTCACCGCCCTCAACCTTGATGAAGGCGAGGCCTTTTGCGCCGAGCGATTTGGCGATTTCCTCCAGCGCACCGATCTCACCCTGCGTGATGTTGGCGAGACCCTTCGCGTTGAAGGCCTTCACGGAGCCGCCGGCCGCAACGGTGGAGGCGAAGACTTTGAAGCCGGAGGATTTGAATGTGTCGGAGAAATCAACCAGCTCGAGCCCGAAGCGCGTGTCTGGCTTGTCCACGCCGTACCGGTTCATCGCGTCCTTGTAGGCCAGACGCGGGAACGGCGTGGGCAGGTCCTGATTGAGCACATCCTTCCAGACTTTCTTCAGCATGCCTTCGAAGAGCGTGTAGATGCCCTCGCGGTCGATGAAGGATACCTCGACGTCGATCTGCGTGAACTCCATCTGGCGGTCGGCGCGCAGATCCTCGTCGCGGAAGCAGCGGGCGATCTGGAAATATTTCTCCACCCCGGCGACCATGAGGATCTGCTTGAACTGCTGCGGCGATTGCGAAAGCGCGTAGAACTGGCCGGCGTGAATGCGGGACGGCACGAGGTATTCGCGGGCGCCTTCGGGCGTGCTTTTGAAGAGCGCGGGCGTCTCGATCTCGTAGAAGCCCTGGGCGTCGAAATAATCACGCACCGACTTGGCGGCGCGATGGCGCACCTGGAGATTCTTGCGCATCTTCGGCCGGCGCAGATCGAGGTAACGGTAAGTGAGGCGGAGGTCTTCGTTGACCTTGTCGCCGCCCGCGTCGTCGAGCGGGAACGGCGGCGTGTCGGAAATATTGAGAATCTCCAGCGCCGCCACATCGACTTCGATCTGACCGGTGGCAAGATTCGCGTTCTGCGTGCCGGCCGGACGAGCCACCACCTTTCCGGTCACGCTGATGACCGACTCCGGCTTGAGGTGATGCGCCTTCGAGGCGACGGCCGCGTTATCATTTCGTTCGAGACGAATCTGCGTTACGCCTTCGCGATCGCGCAGGTCGATGAAAAGAATGCCGCCCTGGTCACGGACGGTGTCCACCCAACCGGCGAGTGAGACGGTGGCGTTGAGATCGGCTTGAGTGAGCTGGGCGCAATGATGGGTGCGTTTCATAGGGACAGAGCGGCCAACTAAGCTGGGTGCCTTGCCGGGGGGCAAACAGAATTTAAGCGTTCTTTTGCCCGCCGTTCCGTCCGCACCTGCCGTTTATCGCTCAAAGCTTACCGCTATTCGGAAACGACTTACCCCGCAAAACCACTCGCTTCGGCCCATACCTCCGTTGGGGCCGGACTCATCCGAATCTCTACGACCGTAGGGTCACCGCCAATCTGACGCCCGACTATCCCAGACCGACCGCCCGGCTCAGTTTGCCCTCACCACCATTGCGATGACGATACTCTGCCTGATCCTGGCGATGATTTTGATCACCACGCCGCGATAAAGGCATTCACAATCCACAAAAGATTTGCCCCGGAGGGAAACGCGGTCATCAAGTCAAATCCCCGTCAGGCCCAGACGGGAAACATGTTACTCCCTTTTTTACCCCGCTGGGTCCGGCCACGCTTTGCTTTGTTGAAGCAGAAGAAATTTGCTTAAATTTCTCGGTCGTTTGTATGTTCCACCCAAACTTAAACAGAACGCGATGAATGCCGTTTCGAGCTGATATTCCAAAGGAAGCTCTAAATCGTTTCGAATTCACGACCGCATCGATGGGATCGGTCTTGGCCAGCAGGCCTTGCGCGCGGGCAAAGGCCCGGACGCGTGAAGCGTGCACCAGACTGACGGCGAGATCGGCCGCCCAGAGCGCTTCCAGCAGGTCGCGCTCGTAGCCTCCGCTCGGTTCACAGATGACCTGCACGGGTTGTGGCAGTTGCTGCAGGGACTTGATCAAGGCGGCGATGCCCGCTTTGTCGTTCGTGTGTCGGCAGAGGGCGTGTCCACCGAGGGAAAGATCCAAGGAGGATTTTCCGATATCGACTCCGGCATAGGCCGGGCTTGGTTTTGTGACTGGGTTTTTCATATGGCTCTGTCTTGCGATGCTAGCTGTAGCCCCTGGCGGGCTGCGCCCTACCAACGGTTCGAGTTTCGATGCAGGATCCCGAGCCGACCTGGCTGACCCACGAAATCATTTGCACGTTTCAAGGTTGGAGCGGTCTGACTCGGAAAGGTAACCGCTCGCCGGATTGGTGGCGGCTTCCTCCGACGAGCTATAGGCCCATTCTCGGAAGCCGCCACCAATCCCTTCCGCCGTTCAAGATACAAGGTTGATAATGTTATAATTGTGTCGCATGAGGCCGGCCGCGTTTTGTTTGCGCTCGCCGGTCGTCGACTGACTGGTAACGATAGGCGGAAAGAAAATGTCCCACCCCATCATCTGGCTTACCTGGGCCTTCTGGTTGCCGACAGCGCTACTTGAGAAAGCCGCCCAAGGAGATTCTCGTGGCACAAGCATTCTTCCGGTCTTCCCTACTTTCCCGATCGTCGGTTCACTACCCACATGGGGTTTGAACCAAGGAACTACTCTTTGGGGTGACTATTTAGTCGGCGGTCTGCACGGCATTTTACTCCTCCTGATGTTGGTGAGTTGCGTCCCGCCCCCGACAAGCGGGTGTTCGGCACTGCATCACCCGCGCGCCATGCTCTCCTCGGAGCGGCCCCGCCGGCAAAAACGAGTTCTCCTCCGAAACTATTTTCACCGTCCTCACGAACTGACGAACTAGGGCTAGGGCCACTGAGCGATGCATTTGGTATTACCTGCCCGCCCTGTTGCGCGGGTGGTGTTTTGTGTGTTGATCAAGCAACCGTGACGATTCCACCGCAGTGTAAATCTGCGTGGTACCGATGCTGGCGTGACCGAGCATTTCCTGGATCGCGCGCAAGTCCGCACCACCCCCGAGCAGGTGCGTGGCGAAGCAATGGCGCAGGAGATGGGGCTTCACGGATTTCGGCAGACCGGCGCGCTCCGCATATTTTTTCACGATCACCCAAAGGGTTTTGCGCGAGATCGCCTTGCCGCGTTCGCTCACAAAGAGCTCGCTGCCGGTGCGCGGTTTCACCAAACGGGGCCGACCAGAGAGAAGATAAACTTGGAGCGCATCCCGGGCCTTGTCACCGAGCGGAACGACGCGCTCCTTCGAGCCTTTGCCGAAAACACGGACGAAACCATGCTCAAGATCCGCCTGCTGGAGCGTGAGCCCGCATAGTTCGGAAATGCGCAGTCCGCTGGAGTAGAAAAGCTCCAGCATGGCCCGGTCGCGGATACTGTAGGCATCACCGCCGGCGGGCGCGGCGAGCAGCCGCTCCATGTCCACCGCGGAAAGCGTTTGCGGAAGCTTGCGCCGGAACTTCGGACCGCTGAGCAGCGCCGTCGGATCGTCTTCGCGCACCTGCTCGCGCACGAGGTGACGGCAGAGCATGCGCACGGCGGTGAGTTTGCGCGCCTGGCTGGATTCGCTGAATTTTTTGTCGCTCAACCAATGCAGCCAGCCCGTCACTTGCTGGGCGGTGACATTCGTCCAACTGTTCGCTCCAAGTCTTTTTAACTGGTGCGATGCCTGCTTGAGATCGCTTTCGTAGGACTTGGCGGTGTTTCGCGCGAGGCCTTTTTCCAATTCGACGTGGCTGAGAAAATCGTCGATCGCATCGGCAAACCCGGCCGGCGCGGGCCGCATCGGTTCCTCTCCAGAAATCCGTGGGGCGCGCCCGGTTTTCATGGGAATCTCCGCGCCTTCGGCCTGCGGCGGCTCAGCGTCGGTGCTGCTGACGACGCGCTCCCGGTGGCGGTGGCGGCACGTTGGTATCACGCAGACGGAAAGTGATGCGCGCCTTGTCGAGATCGTACGGACTCATCTCCATCTTCACCTTGTCGCCTGCGGCGATCTTGATGAAATGCTTGCGCAGCTTGCCAGAAATATGAGCCAGCACCATGTGGCCGTTGTCGAGTTGGACGCGGAACATCGTGCCTGGGAGGACGGTGACGATCTTACCTTCGACTTCAATCGCTTTGCCGTCAGACATGGTGGGGAGGCTGGATTATGATTTGCTGCATGCGCGGATAAAAGCTTCTGTAAGTGCTTTACCCTCACGGTAAGTCAAGGCTTTACCCATCGTTAACCGCCGACAGCCTCCCTTGAGCCCAACCCGACCAGCCTAAATTCCTAATAGCGATGGATGCCACCCGTCCCACCCTGCCCTGTCCTTTCGACAAGATTTTCCCCTCACAACTGAAGCGGGACGACGATTTTTTCATGTGGCAGGCCTATAACCAAGCTATCGATGCATGGCGGCAGGACGAGGTTCCGATCGGGGCTGTAGTCGAACTCCACGGTGAAATCATCGCCTCCGCCCACAACCAGCGAGACAGCACCCGCGATCCCACCGCCCACGCCGAAATTCTCGTTCTCGGCCAGGCCGCCAAAGCCATCGGCGACTGGCGGCTCAACGAAGCCACGCTCTACGTCACCAAGGAGCCCTGCCCGATGTGCTCCGGCGCCACGCTGATGTCGCGGGTGAAGCGCGTCGTCTATGCCGTGCCCGATCCCAAGATGGGCTGCCTCGGTGGCGCCGCTGACCTCAATGCCCTGCCCAAGGTAAACCATCATTTGCTCATCACCCAAGGCGTACTTGCCCAGCCCTGCCTTGAACTCATCCAAGCCTTTTTCAGAATGAAGCGGCTGGAGGAGTAATGTGGGTGGCGCGCTCGCCGCGCCACGGGCCGCAGCAACGCACACGCGTTGCGCGAGGAGCGCGCAACCCATCCAAGCAACGGGGTCTTCACCTTCCCCGAAATGACACGCACCGCAGTTGACGACGAGGCCTTTGCGTGCATTTTCTGAAATCTCAATCCAACCCACGATCATTATGGCATACGAACTCCCCAAGCTGGCCTACGCCAGCAACGCCCTCGAACCACACATCGACGCCCGCACGATGGAAATCCATCACGGCAAGCATCACCAAGCCTACATCACCAACGCGAACAACGCGCTGAAGGATCATCCGGCCCTCGCCGCGCTGGATGTCAACGCGCTGATCGCCGATCTGTCCAAAGTCCCCGAAGCCATCCGTGGCGTCATCCGCAACAACGCAGGCGGGCACAGCAACCATTCCTTTTTCTGGACCATCATGGGCCCCGGCAAAGGCGGCGCACCGAAAGGCGCGCTCGCTGCCGCCATTGAGTCCCAACTCGGCGGCTTCGCCAAGTTCAAGGAAGACTTCGCGAAGGCCGGTGCGACCCGCTTTGGCTCCGGCTGGGCCTGGCTCGTCGTCGGCGCGGATAAGAAACTTTCCATCGGTTCCACCGCGAATCAGGATAGCCCGCTCATGGGCAAAACCGTCGCCGGCATTGAAGGCAAACCCGTGATCGGCCTCGACGTCTGGGAGCACGCGTACTATCTGAACTACCAAAACCGCCGCCCCGATTACATCGCCGCCTTCTGGAACGTGGTCAACTGGGACGCCGCCGAGGCCAACTATCAAATCGCGATTAAGTAAGCCAGCAAAGTCCACGGCTCATCCGGAGGATTCGCTCTACTTTCAGCCGCGCCAACTGGCGCGGCTTTTTCATGCGTGCGTGCTCAATCGAGTTCCCCATCGCAACCCAAGTTTATCACGCCGCGTTTTTCCCGAAAAGCAGTCGCAGCGAATTGAGACAAACAATGAGCGTGCTGCCTTCATGCGCGCCCACACCGACGGCGAGCGGCACCGTTCCAAACGCCGTCGCGATCACCATGATGACAACTACGCCAAGCGAGATCGTGAGGTTTTGCCGGATGATGGCTTTCGCCCGGCGGCTGAGGCGCTCGGCGGCAAGGAAGTTTTCGATGCGATCATGCATCAAAATCACCTCGGCCTGCTCCAGCGCAGCGTCACTGCCGCGCGCCCCCATGGCCACGCTGACGTCAGCGGCGGCCAAGCAGGGCGCATCGTTCACGCCATCACCAATCATCGCCACCTTGCGGCCGGGCGACGACTGGCGCAGCTCCTGAATCGCTGCGACTTTCAGCTCGGGCGTCAAATGAGCGCGGACTTCGTCGAGGCCCAATTCCAACGCCACGGACTCGGCGGCCTGCCGGCGATCACCGGTCAGCATAACAGTGCGGATGCCCATTTTTTTCAAAGCCGCGAGCACGCCCTTCGACTCGGCGCGGATCTGATCGCGCAACAGCACACGGCCCAAAAATCCTGAGCCAATCACCCACACTTCGGCGAGTTCGGCGGGTGCTTGCGGCAATTTTTCCGCCCAGCCGGCCAGCGGCCCTGCTTCCAGCAATTCCCGCCGCCCCAACATCGCCTGGGCTCCACCATAACTTCCGCGCACGCCCTGTCCGATGATGTTTTTGAAATCGGCGAGCTCAATGGATCGCACCCCGCGCGCCTTCGCATCGCGCACGATGGCGCGCGCGAGCGGATGCTCCGACTTGGCTTCGAGCGCGTAGGCCAGTTCCATCACCTCGGTTTCCTGTCCGGGCGGAAAACTTTCGTAGCCCACCACCGCCAGTTCGCCCGTAGTCAGCGTGCCGGTCTTGTCCATGGCCACGATGTTCACATCGGCCAGTTTTTCGATGGCCGCACCGCCGCGAAAAAGGACGCCGTGTTTGGCGCCCCAGGCAATGGCGGCGAGAATGGCCGAGGGAATAGATAGCACCAAAGCGCACGGGCTGGCCACGACCATGAGCGTCATCGCCCGATAAAAGGCGGAGCGTGTTTCCGGCGTGTTCGTAAAAGCCGGCAGGTGAAAACCCAGCCACCAGAGCAAGAACATCGCGGTCGAGCCGCCGATGACGGCGTAAGTGTAGCCGGTGCCAAATTTGTCCGTGAAGCGTTCGCTCGGCGCCTTGAGTTTCTGCGCGGTCTGGATCAGCCGGATAATTTTTTGCAGCGTGCTTTCGGCGGGCAACCGCTCGACGTCGTAATCCAGCGCTCCCCACAGGTTGATCGTGCCGCTGAAAACCTGATCCCCTACCGTCTTCTCCACGGGAGTGGCCTCGCCGGTCAGGGCGGATTCATCACTCGCGCTGCGGCCCGCCATCACGACGCCGTCGGCGGGAAAGGCATCGCCCGGTTTGACACGGACGCGCTGTTTGATCTGAAGCGCCTCCACGGCGATTTCTTTTTCGGTGCCGTCGGGCAACAGCAACATGGCCCGTTTCGGCGCGGATTTCAGCAATGAGCTGACCTCACGCTGCGTGCGATCAAGCGCGTACTCTTCCATCGCCCCGGAAGCGGAAAACAAAAACAACAGCAGCACGGCTTCGCCCCAGGCATTGATAAAGACCGCGCCAATTGCGACCGCCAGCATCAGGAAATGGATGTCGATTTCTCGCTTCTTGAGATTTTCCCACGAATCGACTGCGGCATCCCAACCACCGGTCAGGAGACCGATCGCATAAAAAACCTTGGGCAGCCACGGCAACCCGGGGGCAACCTGCCCGGCAATCACGCCCGCAATGCCAACCGTGCCACAGATCGCGGCGAGCAGGGAAAGGGTGCGCCACTCCTGCTCCTCGGGCGATGGCTCGGCCTTGATCTCCGGCCATTCCATCTCGCGCCAGAGCCACATTTTTTCGGCCGTCTCACAAGTGTCGCGGCCGACCACCAGCGTGTCGCCGTCACGCTTCAGGGAGAAGCCGGCGGGAGCTTTGGGTGCGTTTTTGGCGGCCAAACCGGCTTCGACGGCCGCGATGGTGGCAGCGAGCTTGTCGGCAAATTCCGCGGCATCGATCCGGCCAAGCGTGGCGACCGACACTTGGTGAGACTCGGGATTGATGCGCACGGCGCCTACGCCCGGCTGTTCGCGCAAAAATTGCACGAGTTCTTCCATCCACGCAGCGCTGCCATCGGTCGAAGCTTTCATTGCCCTTGAAATTGCCCGGCCTGGCAGCCGGCGCAAATTCATTTGCTACGCATCGATTGGGAACCCCTCATTGGGGCCGAATGATCGGTCTCAACGATACCAGCGGCGCCTCCGCCCCACCAGCATTGCCACCCTCCCGGGTGCGCGAGCTGGCGTTGGAGATTTTCGCCGATGGCGGGCATTTGTGCGAGGCGCTGGGCCTGGAGCACCGTCCGCAGCAGGAGCACATGGCCCGGGCGGTGGCGGCGGCGTATTTCAGCGACAAGCCCTTGCTTTTCGAGGCCGGCACCGGCGTGGGCAAGAGCCTCGCCTACCTCGTGCCCGGCATCATCCACGCGATGGAAGCGCAGCGTCAACTGGTCGTCTCCACCCACACTATCTCGTTACAAGAACAACTGGAGAAAAACGATCTGCCTCACTGCCGCCGGCTTTTCACCGCCACTCCTTCCCTGCAACGTTTCGCCCAATTCCGCTCCGCCGTGCTCGTCGGCAAGTCCAATTATCTCTGCACAACCCGCCTCGCGCAGGCGATCCGCGACAAGGCCGAACTCTTCACCACACCCGACCAAATGGAGCTGCACCGCATCGCCAACTGGGCGGAGCAATCCCGCGACGGCCTGCGCCACGAACTCGTGCCGCCGCCGACTGACGAAGTGTGGGATCTCGTCAACGCCGACTCCGGCGCGTGCTCCAAGCGCAACTGCGATTGCAACCGCTGCTTTTATCAAAAGGCCCGCGCGCGCGTCGAGGCGGCGCAGGTGCTCATCGTCAACCACAGTCTGTTTTTCTCCCTGCTCAACATCGGCCCGCCCGGCGGCGCCGGCCGAGAAAATGTCCGCGGCGTCCTGCGCGCCGATGATTTCGTGGTGCTCGACGAAGCGCACACCGTGCCCGAAGTCGCCACGGATCACACCGGGACCAAGGTCAGCAATATCGGCCTGGACCGGCTGTTGAAGTCGCTCTACCACCCAACGAAGAAACGCGGCCTGCTCGCCAAACACGGTTCTTCCGCGGATCAACAGGCGGTGGTGGACGCCCTCGAAGCCGCGGAAGTGTTTTTTGAATATCTGCGGGAGAAACTGCTCCACGCGCAGGCGATTGTGCGGGTGCGCTCGCCCGACGCCGCCGAGCCGTTGCTGGAGGAACCGATGCTCAAGCTGATCAACCGCGTGAGCGATCTCTGGAACCGGCTGCCCGACAATGGCAGCACCGCGCGCGATGAAATTCACGACAAACTGGACCGCCTCCAAGGCTACCGCGCCGATGTAAATCTCTGGCTGAACCAGTCGACGCCGCAATCCGTCCACTGGCTCGAGCGCACCGGGCGACGTCAAACCACCATCGTCTTGCGCGCCGCGCCGCTTGATGTGGCGCCGTATCTGCGCGACAATCTTTTTCGCCGCAAGACCTCGGTCATCCTCAGCAGCGCCACGCTCACAGTGGGCGGAAAAATCGAGCCCTTCCAGAAACGCGCCGGAGCCGACGATGCGCGGCCCCAGGTGGAGCACTCGCCCTTCGATTTCGAAAAAAACATGCGCATCTACATCGCGCAGGATATGGCGCCGCCCACAACCCAGGGTGCGAAGGTGGATCTGGAAGGACTGGCGGACTACATTGAATTCTGCACCTTGCGGGTCGCGGGTGGCTCGCTGGTGCTGTTCACCAGTTATACCGACATGCGTCACATCGCCGAACGGCTGACGGCGGTCTTTGCCGGGGAAAAACGGCCGTTTTTCATGCAAGGTCAGGATGGCTCCCGCACAGAACTGACCCAGCGGCTGCGAGCAGCGGGTAATGGCATTCTTTTCGGCACCGACAGTTTTTGGACCGGAGTGGACGTGCCGGGCGAGGCATTGTCCCAAGTAATAATCACCCGCCTGCCCTTCGACCCGCCCACGCATCCGGTGACCGAAGCCCGGGCGGAATGGCTCCGCGGCCAAGGGGGCAACCCTTTCAACGAACTGACCCTGCCGGATTCACTGATGAAATTCCGCCAAGGTGTCGGCCGGCTGATCCGCAACAAAACCGACCGGGGAATTATCACCCTGCTCGACGCCCGTTTGTTGACCAAAGCCTATGGCCGGGAGTTTATTGCGAGTCTGCCCACCCCGGTGTTCGCCCGGATAACCCGGGAAAACCGTGATTCTGTTTTTCGGCCTTTCCCTCCGGCCTCGGGACCGTCAAGTTGATCGGACATGACTCTACGTTCATACGCCCTATCCGACATTGGCCGAGTCCGGCCTGAGAACGAAGATTCGTTTTTTTGCGACGACAAGCTGCATATTTACGGGGTGGCGGACGGAATCGGCGGTCTGCCCGGCGGGGCCCAGGCCAGCAAAACGGCTGTCTTCGCCCTGACCGACTGGTTCAAACAGAAAACGGCCCCCGGCCCCTTCGACTATTCGAGCGCCCTGGCCGAGGCCAACGACAAGGTGTTTGTGCTCGGCCGGGTGCTCAGCCCGAGGACCGGTATCGGCACCACGCTGACCATGGCCCATTTTGATGGCGAACAGGTGGTGGTCATGCATGTGGGCGATTCATTCATGTTTCGCCTCCGGACCGACCTCCTCGACGCGCTCACGCAGGAGCACAATGTCGAAAACGAAATGAAAGCCCGCGCCGCCCGGGGCCTGCCCACCTATATGATGGCGGAAAACCGCGCCGCCCTGACCCGGTGCGTCGGCCAGCCGCCCCCGCTCGAAGGTGATATCCACGCCCACAACGTCGAGCCCGGCGACCGCTATCTCATTTGCAGCGATGGCATCACCCGGTACGTCATGGCGCCGGAAATGCAGCGGCTCCTGCAGGCCGCCGTCAGCCCGGAGGCGGTTTGCCGTCGCATGGTGGAAATCGCCAACAAGCGCGGCGGGGTGGACAATTCCACCGTCGTCGCCGTATTTGCCGATTGAGATGAGCGTGGATCGATTTGCCAGTCTGGTGGCCCAACAGCCGGAGAATGAGATGTTCCGCTTCAGCCTCGCGCAGGCTTTGCTCAAGGAAAATCGCGGAGCCGAAGCCCTGCCGCATCTGCAACTTTGCGCCGGAAAAAAGTCCGACTGGATGATCCCGCGCATTTTGCTCGGGAAAACCCTGCTTCAACTCGGTCGCAGGTCGGAGGCCCGTCCCTGGCTGGAACTCGCCCTCGCGCTCGCCATCGAGCAAAGCCACGAGGACCCGGAGCGGGAATTACGGGCGTTGCTGAAGGAGATTTGAGTGGCTGCGACGCTGGCAGGGTGCGTGCTCATCACGCAACGTGGCGCGACCAGCGCGCGACCGACAACCGCCATCCTCAGCCCCACAACGGCGCCGGGTAACGTCCGGCAGCAATCAATTCCTTTATGGCCGCCTGGGCCGTGGGCAGATCGTCGCGATAGGTGATGCCGAACCAAGCATCGTCACTCTTCAGCAAATCGATTGAGGCTTCTCGGCCCTCATTCAATTCGCTCAAGGTCGTCGGCAGATAGAATTCCGCCTTGGGATCGGACTGGCTCCGTCGGAGAAAATCGCCGAATCGCTTTTCCAGTTGCGGAAAAACCGCGGGGGTCAGCCCCCAGAAATTCATCGAGACAATTTCATTCCCCGTCAGCGCACATGTTTTCCTCTGCGAATCGGTGTAACTCGCACCGGTGGGGGCCTTCTCAATTTTCGTGATTTCCGTGATGCTTTTCAGGCGGCCGGCCGCGTCGGTGGCGCACAGCCCGCGACTGACCGTGCCGTGTTCGGAAAGCGTTTGCTTGAGCGGGTAACCGACCATCGCGTAACGCTCGCTCCGGGCAAAATGCGCGGCCAGCGCCCGGTAACCGCCGGCGCCATAAAAATCATCGGCGTTGATCGCGGCAAACGGTCGTTTCACCGCATCGCGCGCGACAAGCACCGCGTGGCCCGTCCCCCAGGGCTTGGTGCGACCGGCAGGAGCCTTGAAGCCCGCCGGCAGCGCGCCGATTTCCTGATACACATACCGCACCTCCAGCCGCACCTCCAGCCGGCGCCCGATGGTCGCGCGGAAATCGGCCTCGATATCCTTGCGGATGACGAGCACGAGCCGGTCGAAGCCGGCGCGCATGGCATCAAACACCGAGTATTCGATGATCAATTCGCCGTGCGGGCCGACCGGCTGCACCTGTTTCAGGCCGCCGAACCGGCTGCCCATGCCCGCTGCAAGAATGACAAGGTCGTAGGATTGTTTAGCCACAGGCGAAAACTGATGAACAGGGTTTCGAACGCCGTAAAACAAAAATCACCCGGCTCCACAAAGACCGTCATTGTCCCATGCCTCACCAAAAGTCACGGCAGCCACGGAAACTTCTCGGCCTTGGGTTTCCGTTTCTCTTTCTGCGCGGTCATGAACTCCTTCGCCTCTTCGGTCATGTAATAGAGCATCGTCGCATTGCCGGCGAGTTCCTGGATGCCGCTCTGGCCGTCGAGCTCGGCGTTGAACGCGGACTTGAGACAACGGATCGCAAGGGGACTGCGCTGGAGAATCTCCCGGGCCCACGCCACGCCCTCGGCTTCGAGGTCCTTCACCGGCACGACCTTGTTGACGAGCCCCATGGTGAGCGCCTCGGCGGCGCTGTATTGCCGGCAGAGAAACCAGATTTCGCGGGCCTTCTTCTGGCCGACCATGCGGGCGAGATAGCTCGAACCAAAACCACCGTCGAAGCTGCCCATCTTGGGACCGACCTGCCCGAAGATGGCATTGTCGGCGGCGATGGTGAGGTCGCACATCACATGGAGCACATGGCCGCCACCGATGGCGTAGCCGGCGACCAAGGCGACCACAACCTTGGGCATCGAACGGATGAGTTTTTGCACATCGAGAATGTTGAGACGCGGCACGCCCTTGCCATCAAGGTAGCCGCCATGGCCGCGCACGGACTGATCACCGCCGGCACAGAAAGCGTATTTGCCGTCTTTGGCCGGACCGGCTCCGGTCAGAAAAATGACGCCGATCGACTGGTCCTCACGGGCATCGAGCAACGCTTCGTGCATCTCGACCACGGTCTGCGGGCGGAACGCATTGCGCTTCTCCGGCCGGTTGATCGTGATGCGGGCCATGCCTTCGGCCTTGTGATACAGGATGTCTTCGTAGGCTTTGACGGATTTCCAAGGAGGAAGCATGGCTCTTGTTTCATCTGAAAATCCCTGCACGGCAACCGTTTTTGCAGGCGGTTTGATTTTTACCAAAACCGGTCAAGCTGTTTCCCTGAATATCACAAAACTGCTTGGAGTGGCAGGAGACTAGCTAACACTCACTGCTTTCATGGAGCATACCCCCCTTAAAATCAGCGCAGCCGCCAAAGCCGGGCTAACCCTCGGCGCACTCGGAGTGGTATTCGGCGATATTGGAACGAGCCCGCTCTACGCGCTGCGCGAATGCCTGCATGCCATCCCGAAAGACGACCAGGTGAACGGCATCCTCGGCGCGCTTTCCCTCGTCTTCTGGGCACTCGTGATCATAGTCTGCGTGAAATACCTGCTGTTCGTCATGAAGGCGGACAATCGCGGTGAAGGTGGAATTTTTGCGCTGCTCGCGCTGACCAACGCCGACCGCGACAAGGGCGCGAGGACGGGATTGTTCACCCTGCTGGTTTTATTCGGTGCGGCTCTGCTCTACGGTGACGGCGTCATCACGCCCGCAATTTCCGTGCTCGGTGCCGCCGAGGGCCTGAAGAGTTTCGATCCGAATTACGAAAAATCCATTCCGTTCATCGCCTGTCTGATTCTCGGCGCCCTGTTTTATTTTCAATCCAAAGGCACCAAGGTTATCGGCGGAGTATTTGGCCCGATCATGCTGGTCTGGTTCATCGTCATCGGAATCACGGGGCTCGGGCAGATTCTGATCAACCCCAGCGTGCTGGCGGCCTTAAACCCCCTGCATGGCCTCCACATTCTTTTTCAGTATCCGGACAAGGCGGGAGTCATTCTCGGCGCGGTGGTCCTGGCCATCACGGGAGCCGAGGCCTTGTATGCGGACATGGGGCATTTCGGCCGGAAATATATTTCCTGGGCTTGGTACGGAATCGCCTTTCCGGGGCTGGTGCTGAATTACTTTGGCCAGGGCGCCTATGCGCTCAAAAACCCCAAGGATATCGACAATCTGTTTTTTGCACTCGTACCCGACGGAATACCCCGACTCCTCATGGTCGCCCTGTCCATCGCCGCCGCCATCATTGCCAGCCAGGCGCTCATCTCCGGCACCTATTCGCTGACGCGCCAAGCCATCCAGTTGGGCTACTTTCCCCGCCTGCACATCAAGTACACCAACGCCCGCAATTCCGGCCAGATCTACCTGCCGCTGGTCAACATCGCCCTCGCCCTCGGTTCGATCTTTGTGGTGCTGCAATTCAAGACCAGTGACGCCCTTGCCGCGGCCTATGGCATTGCCGTGACGGGCACCATGCTCGTGACGACCTTCGCGTTTTTCCGCGTCACACGGCAGCGCTGGCACTGGGCGTGGTGGAAAATAGTGCCCCTGGCCACATTCCTGATCGTCATCGAAGCCACCTTTGTCCGCGCCAACCTCGGCAAATTCGTCGATGGCGGCTGGCTGCCGATCATGATCGGCATCGCCCTGCTGGCCATCATGCACACATGGAAAAGCGGCAAGGTGGAAATCTTCCGCCGCATCTACGCCAACGAGATCACCGAGGCCGATCTGAACAACATCGCCTGCAGCCCGCACATCAAGCGCGTGCGCGGCACCGGCGTGTTCATGGCGGGCAATCCCACCGGCACGCCCTTGGTCCTGCTCCACCACGTAAAGGCCAACAAGGTTCTGCACGAAACCGTCGTGCTGCTCAGCATCACCGCGGAGGACGTGCCCACGGTGAGCGAAGCGGAACGCTTCAGCGTCAGTGAGATTGGCAACGGCGTCTGGCGGGCCATCGGCCGCTACGGTTACATGGAGACACCCGATGTTTCCACCCTCATGGTCAAGGTGCGCGATGCCGGCGTGCCCATGAAACTCAACGAGGCCACCTATTATTTTAACCGGGAAATGATCCTCACCGGCGGCGACAGCAACATGTTCGAATGGCAGAAGCATTTCTACGCCTTCCTCAGCCGCAATGCCCGGCAGGTTCGTGACTACTACCGCCTGCCGCACATGCAGATCATCGAGGTGGGCATGCCGATCCAGCTCTAGCAGCGTTGATTCGCATTGGCCCTGTCACCCTGCGACGGCCCAGAAATGCGCCGGGCGACTGCGCAGAAGAATCGTGAAAATAAATGACCAAGATTTTTCGGTCTTCAAAGTTCAAACAAATCTATTTGTGGTTCGCGGCCCCCGTCAACTTTATGCCAGCGAGGGAATGACCGGGAAGAGCGTTGCACATTTAGTGCGGGAACGATGCCTGTTCGGTGCCTGCGGGAGTCAGTGTGCCCCAACGAAAACAGGTTAGGTGTGGTTCAATCGGTTTTTGGTTTTCCGGCGGCTTCGACCCAGCGCACCGCTTCACGGATCAGCTCGTTGACGTTCTCCAGCCCGAGCTTTTCCTTGATATTTGCGCAGTGGGCCTGGACGGTTTTCATGCTGATATGGAGATCCTGGGCGATGCGTTTCGTTTCGTAGCCAAGTCCAAACAGTCGGAATACATCCAATTCGCGGTCGCTGAGCCGGCCGACGGCGGTAAGCTGCCCGGCGACATTGCCCCGAAAGTATTGCTGGGTGAACTTCGCGGCGAGATCGTTACTCAGGTAGAGCCGACCCTGCAGAATGTGCCGGATGGCCACGATTACCTTATCCGTGGTTTCTTGTTTCATCACATAGCCCATGGCACCGGCGCGCAGCGCCCGTTCGGCATAGAACGCCTCATCGTGCATCGAGAGCACAAGAACACGCGGCACCGGTGACAGGGCCTGCATCTTCTTGATCAATTCCAAGCCGGACTCGCCGGGCAACGCCATGTCCACCAGTGCAATGTCGACCGGTTCGCGCAGCATCGCGGCAAAGGCGGTGGCACTGTCACCGGCCTGGCCGCAGACAATGAGATCGGGTTGCTGGCCGATCAGGATTGCGAGCGACTCGCGTACCAGCGGATGGTCATCGACGAGGAAAACGCGCGAACGCGCGCATGGCGTTTCGGGCTTGGCAACAGTTTCATTCATGCGGGGTGAGGGGAAGTCGGCATTCACCAATGGTGCCGCCGGTGGAAAGGCGTTCGATGCTAAAGGTCGCTCCGATCATCTGCGCGCGGTGCGCCATGATGCGAAGCCCCAGTCCTGCCCCGCGCTGGCCAACGGGGGGCAGACCGGCACCGTCGTCCTTTACCACCAGTGTAAGACAGCGGTTTGCCGCGCGCAGGCTGACATCGATGTGCTTTGCGCCGCCGTGCCGGACCGCATTGCGGACAGCTTCCTGGGCAATGCGAAAGAGATGGCTGGACACTCCGTTTTCCGACGGCAGGGAAACGGTTGGTCCCTGATTGTTGAACGTGCAGGCAACGCGGAATTGCTCGGTGGTCGCACTGCAGAATTCCAGCAGGGCCGAGGGCAGCCCCTCGGCATCGATATCGGCCAGCAGCAGGCCCTTGGCCATGTGCCGGGTCTGGTCGATCGCGGCCTTGACGAGGTCGACAATCTTCCGGGCGTCGTTCGTCTCCTCGGCGGCGCGCTTGTGCAATCGGTCCGCCAGCAGTTGTCCCATGATGGCGGTCCCCGTGAGATGCTGGCTTAATCCGTCGTGAAGATCATGCCCGATGCTGCGGCGTTCGCGTTCGGTGATTTCCAGTATGCTTTTCTCGAGCCGCTCGCGTTCAGTGATTTCATTGGCGAGCGCAGCCGTCCGTTGCCGGACCCTCTCCTCGAGATCGTGCTGGAGACGGAGCAAACTGGACAGAAGCCAGACCAGCACGATGTAGGTGGTCAGAGCAATGGCCGCATTCCACACGGGCACAATGAGTGTGGAGTAGCGCGCTCCGGCAGCCAGGTCTCCCGCCACCCAGATGGTGACACAGGCGACGGACACACCGACGCCAAATTTCCAACCGCGTGCGACCACCGCCAGGGCCACCGGCAGAAAATAAAATATCTGCAGCGATACTTCCGTGCCCAGCTTGAAGTCCGCCAACCCGATCACGAGCACGAGAGCGCACGTCACCAGGGTCAGTTGGCGCCTCAGTTTTGGACCCGCCTCGGACGAGACAAGGCTCATGGCTGATTCGGGCCGTTCAATGAAGCCGGGCGTGTTCATCCGGTGACAATGCTCCGACCAGGGTGACGATGCGCTTGGCCTTGTGCTGACGAAAGGTGGTGAAAATCATCGCAAGCGCTTATTTGCCGCTTTGGGTCTCGTCTGGCAAGATATCCGAGCAACGGAGAAAACGGAGCAGCCCCACAAGCTGCGTCCGCAGGAAATCCCTCCCGAAGCAAACTCAGCAGGCAGGTCGGCGGTGAAAGCCAGAGTGAATGAAGGGATTGGTTCATGCGGTTTGACCCGATATGAGCGGGCGGTTCAGAACTCCGCGTGCAGGCGGAAGGCGAATATCGCAACCGGTCCGCGATCACGGTTGTAGCCGGGATGGGCAACCAGTTGCACGTCCGGTGCCAGCGCGAGCCAACGGGTCATTTTCCAATCGTAGTTGGTTTCGAGAATTTCCTCCGTTCCATAGCGGAGCGCCCCGTCGCCGACTATAAAACCATAGCCTCCCGCAGCCAGATAGTTTCGATGTCCGGCCGAAAGCCCATTGACCACGGCGGCCAAGGTGAAGGTGTCGGCCGGCCGGCTCCAAGCGGCTCCTTTGAGGCTGAGACCCGCACTGGCGGTCCGGTCAATTTCCGTGAAGGCCCAGGTTTCATTGCGACCGTCGTTGAATCCGACCCGCGCGAACGCGCCCAGTCCGTCGGCAAGTTCCTGTTCCCAATTCAGGCCGGCACCTGCTTTTGAACGGTAGCGGCGGCTGAGCGTGACATCAGGCGATTTTGGACCGGCCGATTGCAGGGCTGCGTCGTAGCTGCCCATATGGGCGCGGTTCCAAAAAATCAGGGCGCGGAGCGCAGCCGGCCGGCCGGCCGATTGATAACGCTCCTCCCATTCCCAGGCCTGGCCCACCGCCTTGGCGAGATGCGAATCAAGCGGCCGCCCGTTCGCCTCGGCTGGCTCCATGAAAATCCCCCATCGCACGGAGCGCGAACCCAGCTTCAAGTCGGCGGTAAATCCGCCGGTGTAACCCTTGGCATCCGCCGGAAAATCCCACGCTCCGTTTTCCATCAGCGCCCAGTTGAGCAACTGGGTGCGCGGATCGTGGCTGTAAGCGTTGGTGTCGAAGAGGTCGGCAGCACTGAGCTTGCCGAGCGTGAGTGTGAGGCGCCGGCTGTCTTGCACACCCGCGATCTGGTTGCTGTCGGATTCGATTTTTTCCTGAGGACCGCCGAGGCCGAAGGTCTGGCGCACGAACAGACGGGCCGTGTTGTATTCCGGGGTGCTCGATCCCGCCCGCGTGGCTTCCCCATTGGGAAATCCGGCCACGCCGACAGTCCCGCTCAATCCGGTGCCCTCGGTCAGCTCGGGGTTGTAATAGATTTCGCCACCCCGCCAGAGGCTGTATCCGAGGAACAGAGTGATCGTGATCGTGTGCTTGTCTTCGCGTTTAGGACCAAGGCTGTTTGTGCCCGAGTAGGGCGCGGCGAAACCGTCATGCCATTGCTCGATTACAGTGGTTTGTCCGTGAATGCTGAACTGGTCCGTATCCGCATATCCTGTTTTGGCGAGGATGAGCGCGCAGCAGATTATCGCCAGACTGGCACAGGATGGGACTTTCGACCAGGCGAGCCGGAGCTGCGGACTTCTCTCCGCAGCCTTGATTTCAGCGGAGTCTGGCTGCCAGCCGCGCAGATTGACTTTCATCTGTTGCCGCAGCTCGTCGATCAGATTGTAGCGTTGGCGGTAAAGCGATCGTTTGTGCGACTTGATGGTTTCGAGATTTTTCATCGGGAATGTTTGCGGCAGGACAAACATGCCGTCACTGCGGCGTGCTCCGCCTACTTCCCGCCAAAAATCGTCGTAGTTGATGGCAAATCGTCGGCTGGAATTAAGCGCATATACCCAATGTCGCGAGGAGTGTATCCGACTGGCAACGCCTAAAATAATCTTAACTTTCAACTTTTCCGCCAGTTGCTGCACCACGAGCAGCAGCAGGGCCTTGGGGCGCAGCCCAAACAGGGCTTTTGCCGTTTCTTTGATGATATCCTTGTCCGCGTTGGCCGGAAGACCCGAAACGGCGCCAATCACCAGGCAGGGCTCGCCCGTGACACAGGCCGCCACCACGAACGTCAGGCTGAAAACACGGCAACCGTACTTCGCCGACTCAAGATCCAGCGTGGCCTCCCCTTCCTTCCGGAATTTATTGTCATAGTGGAGCCGGACGCGCAGTTGGTCGTTGTTCTTGGTGTCGCAGGTCAGCAAAACCATCCCTTCCTGGCTGCCAATCCCTCGAAAAAACTCTGGGCGCAGCCGGCGGGCGAGGAATTCGTAATGGAAAATCAATGCCTCGATTTTCGTGCGCTGCGACCAGTGAATGGATACATAGGGTCGGATCGGTTTGCGATAGAGGCCGGGATTATTTTGCCCAATCGGAACCATCAGATCGGTTGCCAGAAAATCCAGCCACCGCCGTGAGTGCCGATAGTCCCTGAGATAGCGCAGGACAAAGAGCAGCCGCCGGCCCATATCGGGCCACCTTCGTTGGGGATAAAGCGTATGCGCAATACGGACCAATTGCCGCAAGCGGTGTGGTATCATAACGGCAGAAACGTGAAAGCGAGAAAACATTTAGATTTCAGGGGCCAATGAGTTTTCATTACGGCCGTGGACGATGACATAGAAAGCCGGGAGAACCACCAGGGTCAGCAGCGTGGCGGTGATCAGGCCCCCTATCACCACAATCGCCAGCGGACGCTGGGTCTCCGCGCCAATCGCATGCGACAGCGCCATCGGGAGGAGCCCGAACATGGCCAGCAAGGCGGTCATGAGCACGGTGCGCAGCCGCATGAGCGCCCCGTTGCGCACGGCCTCGCGCACCGTGGCACCGGCCTCCTGCAATTGCGCAAAATTACTCACCATCACCACCCCGTTGAGCACCGCCTGCCCAAACAAGGCAATGAAGCCGATGGCCGCGGAAACGCTCAACGGAATGCCGCTCAACCAGAGGGCCACGATCCCTCCGATCAGGGCAAACGGCACGTTCATCAAAATAAGCAAGGCGTTGCGGATCGATTTGAACGCATTGAAGAGCAGAATAAAAATCAGGCAGACACTGATCGGCACGATGACCGCCAGCCGGGTCATGGCCCGCTGCTGGTTTTCAAATTCGCCGCTCCAGGTCACCAAGTAGCCCGGCGGCAAAGCCACCGCCTGGACGCGCTGCTGCATATCGGCGACGACGCTGCCCATGTCGCGCCCCTCGATGAAGGTGCTGATCGCCATGACACGGGAGCCGTTTTCCCGGCTGATGTTCATGCTGCCGCCCGACACGCTGAAGGTGGCGACTTCCGACAGCGGGATGTGCAGGCCTTCCGGAGTGTCCACGAGGATGTGCTTGAGATTGTCGAGCGAACGCTGGGCCTCGGGCAGCCGCACGAGCACGCTGAAATGTTTTTCCCCCTCCCAGAGCTCGGTCGCCGCCTTCCCCCCGAGTCCGGTCTCGATCACATCCTCGACGTCCGAGACGTTCAACCCGTAGCGGGCGGCGCGGGCCCGGTCGATTTCGATTATTGATTGGGGCACCTCGCCTGCCCGGTCGATGAAGGCGCGGGCGACTCCGGGCACCGCCGCAATTTCATGGAGCAACTGCTCCGTCTTTTCGCGCAACAGTTGCGGCTCCTCCCCAAAGACTTTAATCACCACCTGGCCGTCGATCTGCGAGATGCTCTCCAGCACATTGTCGCGGATCGGCTGGGAAAAGGCGACGTCCAGTCCGGGAAACGCATCCACGGCCGTGTTCATTTCCGCCAGAATATTTTCCTTGGTCAGGCCGCGCCGCCACTGTTCCACCGGCTTCAGACCCACGAAGGCCTCGACCATATTGATTGGCTTGGGATCGGTGCCATCCTCGGGCCGCCCAGCTTTGGCGATCACGGTGCTCACCTCGGGAATGCGATGCAGCGCAGCTTGCAACCGCATGCACTGGTGGTTGGCTTCCGCAACGGACACTCCCGCCGGCAGATCGATGTTTACCCAGATGGTGCCCTCGTTGAGCTCGGGCAAAAACTCCGTGCCGAGACGGGGCAGGAGCATGAGGCTGAGGCTCAATCCCACCACAGCCAGACCAATCACGGTTTTGGGATACGCCATCGCCCGATCCAAAACCGGTTGGTAGATGAATTTTGACCAGCGGATAACTGTATTGTCCTCGTGGGTCGGGGTCCGCCGCAACAGCAGGTAACACAGCAGCGGCACGACAGTGAGGGAAAACAGGAGCGAAGCGACCAGCGCTGACGTAACGGTCCAGGCCATCGGGGCGAAAATCCGGCCCTCTTGCCGCTGCAAGGCGAAAATCGGCAGATGCGCGGCGATGATGATCAGGATCGAAAAAAATGTCGGACGGCCGACCTCGGCCGTCGCCTCCTCAATAATCGTGCGCACCGCGGTCCGCTCTGAGTCATGTTTTCGCACCGACAGGCGGTGGAACACATTCTCGACGACGATCACGGCCCCGTCGACGATGATGCCAAAGTCCATCGCGCCGAGGGAAAGCAGATTCGCCGGGATGCCACGCCAGGTCAGGCCGATAAAGGTGCCGAGCAAGGAAAACGGGATCGTGGCAGCCACGATTGCGGCAGCGCGGAAATTACCCAGGAAGACTAAGAGTATGACGGCAACCAACAGTGCGCCTTCGGTGAGATTATGAAAAACGGTGTGCAAGGTCGTGTCGATCAGCCAGGTCCGGTCGTAATAAGACTCGATCTGCACCCCCTTGGGGAGAATCGAATTGTTGAGCAGCGCGACCCGCTCTTTGACGAGCTTCAGGACATCGGAAGGATTCTCCCCCTTGCGCATAAGCACGACCCCGTTGACGATGTCGTCGTCGGCATCCTGGCAGACGATACCCTCGCGCGGCAGGGCGTTGATGGTGACCGTGGCGACATCCTTGATGAGCACCGGCGTGCCGTTATGCGAGGAGAGCACGATGTTGCCGATGTCGTCCGGCGAATGGAGCAGGCCGATCCCGCGGATGAAATACTGCTGCGCACCGCGTTCAATTTTGCTGCCGCCCACATTGGAATTGCCGCGCCCGACCGCCGTGAACAGCTGTTGCAGCGTGATGTTGAAATACTTCAGCCGGGCGAGATCCGGGTTGATCTCATAATCCTTGATGAGACCGCCCATGCTCGTGATGTCGGCCACACCGGGCACCATCTTGAGCTGCCGTTCGACCACCCAATCCTCCAATGTCCGCAAGTCGCGCGAGGATTTCCCTTCTCCACGCAGACGGAAGCGGTAGATTTCGCCGATGGCCGTGGACAGTGGCGCCAGTTGCGGCTGCACGCCGGGGGGCAAGTCGGCCTGCTGGAGCCGTTCGGCAACCTGCTGCCGGGCGAAATAATCCGTCGAGTTGTCGTCAAAGGTGATGACAATATACGAAAGACCGAATTGGGTGTGGGAAAAAAGCCGGACCGAATGCGGCAACCCGCTCAAGGCGACTTCCAGTGGGATCGTGACCTGCTTTTCCACCTCCTCGGGCGCGCGGCCCGGGTAAAGCGTCACCACTGTCGCCTGAACGTCCGATACGTCGGGGAAAGCCTCGATGGGCAGTTGCTTGAATGCGATGATCCCGCCGCCCACAAATAGAGCGGCCATCAGGGCCACGAACATCGGCTGGTGCAGGGTGAAATGGATGACGCGTTTGATCATGGATGAATAGGACCGGGTGATTTCAACTAAACAGGCGACCGCGGCGGAGAGCTGACGCTGAATTCATCAGCTTCCGCCGGGGCTGGATTGCAGTTCATTGAGCAACAGGCTGCCTTCGGTCACGACGCGCTGGTTGCTTTCCAGACCATGCAGCACGATCAGTTTCCCCGCTTGCTCCGAGCCGACCTCAACCTCCCGCCGCACATAGGTTCCCGGCTTCTCCTCAAGAAATACGAAATGCCTGCCGCCTTTCAGGAACACGGCCTGGGTCGGGATGCTGAGTCCCGGCGTGCTGTCCGACTCAAACTCGATCGACACAAACATTTCCGCCTTGAGCAATCGGTCGGGATTTTCGACATGACCGCGCACGGTCACCATGCGCGTGGCAGGATCAAAAAAGTCCGCCACCCGGTCCACGATGCCGGCAAACTTGGTGTCGGGAAAGGCCGAAGACCGGACGGTGAGAGCCAGACCGGGCCGGAAGAAAGCAAGATCGCGCTCGGTCGCATCGATCAGCAGCGAGAGGTGCGTCGGATCACTGAGGACAAACAACGGCGCGAAGAGTTGCGGCGCATTGGCCAGCAATTGATCGGGGCGGACCTCCTGACCGGCATTGATGTTTTTCTCGACGACCACTCCGGCCAGCGGGGTGCGCAAAGTAAAGAGTCCGTCGACCGTGCCATCTGCGGTGGCACCATAAAGAGCGAGTCGTGAAGCGGTCCGTTGTTTTTCGGCCTGAGCGCCGGCATAAGCGTTTTCCGCCGCTTCAAGGTCCTTGCGGGCCGCCGCACCGTGCTCAAACAAGTCCTGGGTGCGAGCGAGCGTCCGTTCGGCAAGAAGAAGGTCCGCATTTGCCTTGTGGGCATCGGCCTGCGCCTGGCCAAAGTCAGGTGAATCGAGCCGCGCGAGCGGCGCGTTCTGACCCAGAAAATCACCGAGGGAGACAGGGATGGATTGCACGCGTCCGGCCACGGGCGTGTAGATCCGCACCGTGGCTTCTTCATTCCACACCAGGCGACCGTTCGCCCGATGGGCCTCAGACGGCCTGGCCTCGACCGTGGCAACAGAGAGGGCCGTAAGCTGCGGTGACTTGGCCGGAAACGTCACCCGGTCTCCCGCGACTTTCGGAGCGGAGGATTCATCCGTTTCGGGAGCCTTCGAACAGGCGGCCAAGAGCAAACTGATGATGATCGGGAAGAGACAGACAGGTTGTCGGTTTGGCATGGGAAAATTCAGTGAACGGAAGGTTTCAGCGCAAGGGGTTCGATCCGGTTTAGGGCGGCGGCGAGGGCGAAGGCGGCGGACGCGGCATCGGCCTGGGCGCGGGCGGACGCCAGACGGATATCGTTGTCGTTGCGCTCGGCCGCCAGGAGCTCGACGAGCGCAGCCCCGCCCTTTTCGTAGGCATACCGCACCGAACGCACGATTGCGGCGGACTTCGGCAGCAGGTTGTCCTGGCAGGTTCCGGCCCGCGTCCGTGCTTCGTCGAAGGCAATCCGGGCGGCCGTGATATCCGCCGAAGCCTGCGTGCGGATCCTGTCGAGCTGCGCCGCAGCTTCGTTGCGGGCGGCGCGGGCGGCGAGAATGTTGCCCGTGTTGCGATTCCAGAGCGGCAGGGGAAAAGTGAACGCCAGCCCCACCGTGTTCGGCTGGTCAGGCGGCTGGTGTTCATACTGCAACGAAACCGTCAGGTCCGGAATCAAGCCATGGCGCTGGAGGGTAAGATCAGCCTCGCTCTTTTTAAGACCGGCTTCGGCCGCAACCAGATCAGGACGGAGCCCGGCGGACGTTTCGGCATCGGGAGACAAAGCCAACGTGCGGTCCAGCGGGTCGGCGAGGATGGTTTCGCCCCGGGGTTCGGGAAGTCCGAGCAGCTTTTCCAAGGCCACGATGGCACCACGGGCGTTGGCCCGGGCGGTCATCGCCGAGAGTTCCCATTGCGCGGCGGCGATCTCGATCTGAGCCTGGTCGGATGCCGCGATATCACCCGCGTGAAACCGCGTGGCGGCGATTCCAGCCTCGCGACGTAACGACGCCGCAGACTCGGTAAGAACCCTTACTTCCTCACTCGCCTCCACGGCGGAAAGATAAAGCTGGTCGACCGACTGCAGCAGCAGGCGGCGCGCATCGTCCCGCATAGCCTCGGCCGACTGCACCCCGGCTTCCACCGAGGCACGGCGCACCCTGCGTTTCCCCAGTTCAATAAACTGGCTGAGCGAAAAAACGGAGTCGTAGCTTCGGTTCCAAAAGCCGTGCCCGTCGTTCGTGGCGTTGCTGCGTCCATCGGAATTGATCTTGCCGACGGAATAACCCGCAACGGGATTGGGAAACTCGCGGACCGCCCGCAATTGGGCCAGCGCGGCGTCGGCTTGGGACTGCGCGATTCGCAAGTCGGCATTGTTGCGCAAAGCCAGTTGCTGAACCTGCGCCAGCGTAAGCGGACCAGCGGACAGGCTGTCGGCAAAAAGGGCATGACGAGCCAACGATACGATAAAAAGGCAGGCGAAAAACTTCCGGCGCATCTTATCAATATAACAACCCATTCAGCCATAAGATATGGGTTGTCGCCGAATTCGGCACTAGGGCATTGTCCTAGCCAATTGACATTGCCTGCCGCCGACCTGATCAGGAGACGGTGCATTTTTATGGAGCCTAAATCCACACGCCTTCATTTCACCAATGCTGCCTCCAATGCGGCAAACGATGACGTTCGATTTGCTACATATTTCCATTCACGATGATTTCTCCTGCGAGGCCGCTCCCCCCCCACCGGGTGCAGTCGAGCCGCGCAATCCAAAATGCAGCCGATAATCCCATTGAGTTGATCTGGGCCGCAAACGTCTGCCAGCTTGCGCTGCGTTGGTGGAGCTGCCTTGCTTCCGCCACATGGATGTCAGCGCGCACCCGTTTATCAGCCACTTCCCCGCCACCCAGGGCGCTCTCCTCACGAAAGCCGTGACCCTCGTCCGGTTTCCGCACAAGGCGGTGATCTTTCACGAAGACGACGTTTCGGATTCGATCTACCTCGTGATCACCGGCCGGGTCGCGCTGACCAAGAAAAACCCCGGCGGCGCGGCCCAAACCATCGCCTACAAGGGGCCCGCGGATTATTTCGGTGAGCTCGGCGTGCTCGATGGCTCCGGCCGCAGCACTTCCGCCATTGCCGATGGCCCCGTGCATCTTGGCCGCATCAACCAGGATGTTTTCCTGAAAATCCTTTCGGAGTCCTCCTGGCACACCGTCCTCCGGCTGTTCAGCCATGTGAGCGAAAATCTTCGCGCCACCAACGCCCGCTACGTCACCGATGTCGTCCGCACGGAAAAGCTCAGCACCATCGGCGGCATGGCCAACGCGATGATCCATGATTTTCGCGGTCCCTTCACCACCATCTCCCTCGCCACCGAATCACTCGCGCAACGCAATACCGACCCCAAGACGCAGGAACTCTGCGCCATGATCCTCCGGCAAGTCGGCCGCCTGGGCGGCATGGTCGAGGAAGTCCTCGAATTTGCCCGGGGCGAAACCCGGCTGAAACCCAGGGCCACGCCTCTGCGCGAAGTCTTCGCCCAACTGCGGGAAAACAACGCCGCCACCTTGGCCCGCACGCAGGTGCAGCTCGTCATCAAGGACAGCAACATCAACCTCCTGCTCGACCCGGAGCGGTTTCAGCGCGTGCTGCAAAACCTGGTGACCAACGCCCGCGAAGTTCTGGCGAAACAGGAGCGGGCCCGCATCACGGTTGCGGCAAGGAAAAAAGATGACCGCTGCCTGCTCACGGTCCGCGACAACGGCCCCGGCATTCCGTCCGAAATCCGCGACACCCTTTTCGAGCCCTTTGTCTCCCACGGCAAATCAGGCGGCACCGGCCTGGGCCTCGCCATCGCCCGTTCGGTGGTCGAGGCGCATCAGGGCTCCATTGCTTACCGCACCTCAAGCACCGGCACGGTCTTCACAATCCAGCTTCCGCTCATGCCGTGAAATCCTCCTCAGGCTCATTTCCGATTCAAGCGATACCAATCCTGTCCAAGGACCTTCGCCGCCTCCGCCAAAAGTTTCTTCCTAAAGGCGGCATCACGCTTCCGGTCTGTCCGGATCTCCAAAATTCGTACGCCCCGTTTTGGCAGCTTCGAAATCAGTGAAACAAAATGTTTCCAATCGCGCACCAGAACGTGACCCACTCCGTATGCTGAACCCAGCTTTTTGAAATCCGCCTCCTGTGGCGTGGCGAAAAACTTCTCAAATGTCTGATCAAACTGCGCCACCGGCAGGTGTTCGAAAATGCCGCCACCGTGGTTGTTGATGAGCACGATCGTCAAACTCCCATGCGGCTGCGCCACGCTGAGAAATCCATTCGTGTCGTGCAGCAGGGCAAGATCACCGGTCAACAACACGGCAGGATGATCGGTGCCATGCGCGATTCCCAGCGCCGTGGACAAAGTACCATCGATGCCGTTCGCGCCGCGATTGCAATGGATGACGTGTCCGCGATCGTTCGCCGGCCAGAAATACTCCAGATCCCGCACCGGCATGCTGTTGGCCACAAAGACCGGCGTTTGGACGGTCAAGTGCGCCGCCATCAACCAAGCCGCCTTGCCTTCAAACATCCACCTGGTGTCGGCCAGTTTTTTATTCAGCTCCGCCCGCACCAAGACATCGGCGCAGGCCCAGTCGGTACAGTACGAAATGTCAGCCTCACGCTCGGGCAATCGTTCGGCCAGCGCCTCGACACTCGCGTGAACAGATCTGGTCCGTCCGTGCAATGCGTCCTGGTTTTTCTCCGACTCCGAGAGTATCCAGGTCGGCACGTCGCACTCGTCGAGCCACGTCCGCAACAGCTTGCTGATCGGCCAGCCACCGACGGACAGGACAAAATCCGGCCGCAATTTCTCCAGAAACTTCCCGTTGCGCGCCAGAATATCGTACGAGGTGATGAACGGCTGACCCGGGGCCGAGAACGAACGCAAGGGAGAAAGACTGTCCGCCAACACCGGCCACCCGGTTTTGAGCGCCAGCAGCTCCACCATCAGCGCGAAGCGGGCGGGATCGGGCGGCTGCACCGGGCCGGTGACGATCAGCCCTCGTTTTGACTCTGGCAATTCCGGGATGTCCACGGACCCGGTCGCCAATGGAACCGGGGTGAGATGGGCGAAAAAACGGCCATCGATTTTTTTTATTAAGCCCGCTGCGGTGTCGTCTGCGATCGGCGGCAAGGGATCACGAAATGGAGCGTTGAGATGCACCGGACCAACCACCGGCCACTGGGTCCGCTCCATCGCGTGCGCCACGGTTTGCCGCAAATAACTCAGCAAAGACAGTGAAGATTCCGGCACCGCCAGTTCGTGATAGAAATTCACATGGCTGCCGAAAAGCTTCTGCTGATCGATCGTCTGCCCCGAGCGACACTCCCGCATCTCCGGCGGACGATCAGCCGTGATGACCAGCAATGGCACACCGCTTTCCTGCGCCTCGATGATCGCCGGAAAATAATTCGCCCCGGCCGTACCGCTCGTACAAAGCAGCACGACCGGCCGGTGGGTTTGTCGCGCCAGGCCCAGGGCAAAAAAAGCCGCCGAACGTTCGTCCAGCACCGGAACAGCCTCGATACCCGGATGCCGCGCGAAAGCCATGGTGAGTGGTGTCGACCGTGAACCCGGAGAAATCACCGCGTGCGTCACTCCGAGCCGCACAAGCGTCTCGACGAGCACGCTCCCCCACAGGCTGTTGGTGTTGCGGAAATCGAGGGCGGTTTCGAGTGGATTGCTCATGCGTTGGTCAGGGCTTCGATGAGAGCTTTGAACTTTAGCTCGGTCTCGGCAAATTCCTTCTGCGGATCGGACCCGGCCACGATTCCGGCGCCGGCATAGGCGGTCGCGCTGCGCCCGTCGATCAGCGCCGAACGAATACCCACAAAAAATTCTCCCCCGCCCCGGTGATCCACCCAACCCAACGGCCCCGCGTACAATCCGCGGTCAAACGGCTCCAGCCGCTTGATCGCCGCGATCGCCCGATCGCGCGGTGTGCCGCCCACGGCGGGAGTCGGATGCAAACGCTCGACCAGATCCAAAATATGCACGCCCGCCGGCAGCGCGGCACTGATGGGCGTGTGCAGATGCTGGACGTTCGCCAGGCCCAACACACGCGGAGTCGCGGCGTGCTCCAGTTTTAACCCGAGATCAGCCAGCCGGCGACTGATCGAGCCGAGGACCACCCGGTGCTCGCGCAGATCTTTTTCGCTCTGGAGCAAGGCGCGCGTCAGCGCCGCATCTTCGCTGGCGGATTGGCCGCGCGAAGCCGAACCGGCCAGTGATTCGGTAAACATTCGCCCTTGTTCGACCCGCACCAACCGCTCGGGCGTGGCCCCGATAAAACTTTGGCCCGCGCCATTCGCCACCGAGAAAGCATAGCAGCCCGCATAATGCTGCCGCAGGTGATTCAGCACGCCGAGCGGGTGAAATTCCTCGCTCGTGGTCAATTGCTGGGCGCGGGCGAGCACGATTTTCTCATAGTCGCCCCGGCCGATCTCGGCGAGCGCCTGGGTCACTGCGCGCTGGTAGGAATCCACTCCGCCGATCTCCACGATTTGTTTGGGAGCCGAAGGTCGGCCGTGATCTTGCGCAGCGGAATAATTGAAGGCGCGAAACTTGGTGTGCGCTTTCCAAACCTTGGCCGTCACAAAATCCAGCGGGAGCTCACGCGTGATCAGCATATTGGCCACCGCCACGGAAACATCACCACGGCGCGACACCTGCCAGCGCGGCACAAACAAACGCAAAGCCGGAAAAGATGCTCCGGGTGCCGCTTCGTGAGCGAACCCGCCGGCCATGAAGAAGTGGGGGCCGGCAAAATCCCCATTGAGCGGGCCGACGGCGATGGCGTGTTCCAAAGTGCGGGCCATGAATTCTTTTGCAGCAGAAAAACGAGTCGGACCCGAAGCAGTGAATTCCAAAACGGCTTCCGCCCCCGCCACCGCAAATCCCTCCGACGGCCGCTCGGCATAGAAATGAAGCTGCTTAGGCTCGAAGATGGATTCGAGCACGGCAAGCGGATCAAGGCTGTCCACCGCCACGCTGATGCTGGCCAACTGCGGCCGCCCGGTGGATCGCGCCGCTTCCGCACACTGCTCCAAAAACGTCCGCAAGGCTGCGGGCGTGGAGTGCTCGGTGGGATTTAGGGGAAGAATCTTCATTAGCGTAGCACGGACACTCTGACATGATTTGCTGTAGGAGCAGCTTTACGCCGCAATTGGACATTCGCATCGCGGCATAAAGCCGCTCCTACAGCTAAGATGTCGGTTTCTTTTCCGCGACCGGTGGTTGGGGGCGTGGGAAAAGCACGAGTGCAGGCGCGACTTTCGCGCCCTGGAGCTTTGCACCCCAGACCAGTTCATCGCGCCAGATCGCACCCGGCTTGTAACCGAGCACGGTGTTGATCTTTTCGGTCGTGGAAGGTGTCACGTGCTGGATGAGCGCAACGGCCAGCCGCAGCGCCTCGGCCATCGTGGAAAGGGAGGTGCGCAGGAGAGCGAGATCCGCAGGCGCGGTGGACTTGCCCAGTTTCCACGGTGCACGCTTCTCGATGTAGGCGTTGGTCTCGGTGAGAAAAACCATGGCGCGCTCCAGCGCCGTATGAAACTGGAAGCCTTCGCACAGCGGGATGAACTCGTCGCGGGTCTTTTCCCAGAGGGCGCGGAGATTTTTATCGAGCTCCTCCTCGGCTTCAACGGCAGGCACGACGCCGGCGGCGAAACGGGTCGTCATGTTCAGCGTGCGGTTGACGAGATTGCCGAGATTGTTCGCGAGTTCGCTGTTGTAGCGGACGAGAAACTGCTCGCGGGTGAAATCACTGTCCTGGCCGACATTCATCTCGCGGATCAGAAAATAGCGGAAGGCGTCCGTGCCGAACTCGGTGACGAGATCGAGCGGGTTGAGCGCATTGCCCGTGCTCTTCGACATCTTGGCTCCGCGCTGCAGCCACCAACCGTGCGCGATGATTCCACCCGGCAGCGGAAGACCCGAGGCATGCAACATGATCGGCCAGTAAACGGCATGCGGCGGCACGAGGATATCCTTGCCGATCACATGCCACATCGCCGGCCAGACGTTGGGCAGATCGGCCACGGCCGAGTAATAATTCAGCAGCGCGTCGAACCATACGTAGGTCACGTAGCCTTCGTCAAAGGGCAGTGGAATGCCCCACTCCAGCCGTTCTTTCGGACGCGAGATACAGAGATCGTTGAGCGGTTCCTTGAGAAACTCGACCACCTGTTTCTGCCGGAACGCTGGAAAGATAAAGTTTTCATTCTTCGCTAAAAACGCAACCAACCAGTCCTGATATTGGCGGAGTTTGAAAAAATAATTCGATTCGGTAATCTCGGTGACTTCGCCGTAGATTTCGGGCCACGTGCCGTCGGCGTTGCGGTCCTTGTTCTGGAGAAATTGTTCCTGTCGGGCCGAGTAAAAACCATTGTACTCCGCCTTGTAGATTTCGCCCTTATCGAAGAGCTGCTGGAGAATGCGGCGGACCACCTTTTTGTGGCGCTCCTCAGTCGTGCGGATGAAATCATCGTTGGAGATATTCAACTTCGGCAGCAAGGCGCGGAACTCGGCGCTCACCTCGTCGCAGAATTGTTGGGGAGGGATGCCGCGCTTCTTCGCGCTGGCCTGCACTTTTTGACCGTGTTCGTCGACGCCGGTGAGAAAGTGTACCTGATCGCCCATTTGCCGACGGAAACGCGCGATGACATCCGTCAGCACCTTTTCGTAGGCGTGACCGAGATGGGGCGACCCGTTGACATAGTCGATAGCCGTCGTGATGTAGAATGACTTCATAAAAGGGTGAAAAGCAGTAGCGGTTAACCGGCCGATGTCGAAGGTTTTGACGACAGCCGAAAACTTCCCTACGGCTTGGGTCCGAGCATGAGCCCCCTCACCCGATCCCTCAGCCTGGCCCTGTTGCTACTGGCTTTGTTTCTCAGCCTGGTGCTGACCATGCAGTGGTGGCTCCAGCGCGAGTCCGTCCGGCTGCAACATGACTTCGCGACGGCCAAACAGGCGCAACTGGCCCAGGCATTGGAGATGCTGCAACGCCCGGTGGAAAAGTGGGACGGTGAATTTCAACGCAATCTGGGCAATCTGCTCGGTGGAAAAATCACCCTGTTAACCGCAACCGAAGCCCATGTTCCCGCCCAGCCTCGCACCGATGAGGTGACATTGGAGCAGCCCCTCAGGACCGGCAACAATGCCGTCGTCCGACTCGCCTACACCCCTCCCGCAGCCGCCCGGCTGGCGGTGCTGCAACGCCGCGTGCTGGTCACCACGATCATCGTCGCCCTGCTTTTGCTGATGGTTCCGGTGTTTTTGAATCTCATCGGTCGCAACGACACCGACACGCACACCCGCACCCCGTGGAACCGGGCCGCCGCCGAGATGACCGGACTCGAGCAGTTGGCCCGCATCACGGTTGAGCGCGGCGAAAAGCTGGCCTACGAATCCGGGGCCCGCCGCCGGGCGGAGGAAAGTCTGCAGGTCAGCAGCACCCTGCTCACCCAATCGCAGGACGAGCGGGCGCGGCTCGGGCGCGAACTGCACGACAACATCTGCCAGACGCTCTATGCGGTCAGCCTCACGCTGGAAAGCATTCGCCGAAAAATCACCGCCACTCCGGAAATCTGGCAGCGGCTGGAGCAATCCATCACCGAATTGCGCCGGTTGAACCAGGAGGTGCGCTCTTACCTGGGTGAACTCGGACCGGAGCAGATCCGCGTGCAGTCATTCACCGACGCGGTCAATCAGATGCTCGATATTTTGCCCGAAAGCAATGACCTGAAAATCAACCGCCAGCTCGACGAGGAAGTGGTCGCATTGATCCAGTCGCACCAGACCGTCGAGGTCGTCAATATTTTGCGCGAGGCCATCAGCAACGCCGCGCGCCACGGTCACGCCCGCCGCATCACGATCCGCGCCGAACAGGATGATAACGTCATCGCTCTCGCCATACAGGATGACGGCACCGGCTTTCCCGACGGCGTGCCGTCAAATCCAGCCGGACATGGACTCGGCAACATGCAGGCCCGGGCAACGGCGCTCGGTGGCACGCTCAAGGTTGAGTCCTCCACCGGAAAAGGCACTCGCGTTGTCCTGCTTCTGCCCGTTGCCTCCCCGACATGAGCGCCGCCCCTTCGCCCAAGCCAATCCGCGTTCTGCTGATCGATGACAGCTCGATCATCCGCCTGGGCCTGCGCACCGTGCTGGAAGACCGGAGCGACATCATCGTCGTCGGCGAAGCCGGCAATTGCGCCGATGGATTGGTCGCCGTGGAGAAACACCGGCCCGACGTGGTGCTGCTTGATCTGCACCTGCCCGACAAACCGGGCATCACCGTCTGCCGGGAAATTCTCAAACGCCACCGCACTGTCAAAGTGCTGATTCTCACCTCTGCCACCGAGGAGCGCAATGTTCATGATGCGGTGGCCGCCGGCGCGCAAGGCTATCTGACCAAGGACAGCGACGGCGAAGCCCTCGTCCAAGCCATCACCCGAGTGGCCGCCGGACACTCGGTGATCGATCCCTCGCTCACCAGCCACATGTTGAACCTGGTGAAGCATCCCCACGGGACGCGCCCCGTGGATCGACTGGCCCTGCTTTCCGGGCAGGAGCGCCGGGTGCTGGCCTTGCTCGCGGAAGGGCTCACGAACAAAGAAATCGGTGACAAGATGAACCTGACCGAGAAGACCGTGAAAAATTATCTGGCCACGGTGTTCGACAAACTCGGCATCACCCGCCGCGCCCAGGCTGCGGCATTGTTTATCCAGGCACAAACCCCGTGAGTTTTGGGCGCCAGAGGCTTTCGGCCCTAGCGCCGACAGAGGCCAAAGCGGTGTTCTCCCGCCTGTTACTTTTCTTCCACCATTCGAGTATAACCTACCCGCCTAATAATATGCCTGCCGCTCCATCAACTCCCTGCGGTCTCTGCCAAACTCAAGTTTGCCGCCATCCCCGCACGCGTGCCCGCCGCGAGCGCGCCATGACTATCGTCGAGGTGATGATCTCATTCGTTGTTTTCATCATGCTCGCGATGGGAACCCTTTCCGCCGTGCTCCAAAGCCGCAAAATCTCAGAAGACAACGTGGCCCAAGCCACCGCTGCAGTAGTCGCCCAAGGCATTATCGAGCAGGTGCAACTGAACCCGTATGCGGATATTACCGATCCCACCGCAACAAATTATCCAAACCTGTATTTTAAATTTAATGGCACCGACTTTAACAATCTGGTCAACATTCAACAGGACAATGTACCTTGGAACTTGGCAACATTCTCGGACATTGGCGCCCATACTATTCCGACCGACCCTACCTCGCCCATTCTCGGGGTCTTGATTGACGTTCAATACATGGCGGCGGATGGGGTCACCATCATCCGACCCGCTCGCTATATGAAGATGCAGGTCATAGCCACGCGAACGATCGATTCGGCCAATAACAATGTCGAAGTCGTCCTGACCTACCGCTGGCAGCCACCTTCACGCAACAATCCTGGCATCGCGACACCGACTTGGATCACCCGCGAACTCCGCACCATCCGATCGGAAGCCTCCAGTTATTAATGAATATGAAAACATCGCATTCGAACCGGGGATTCACGTTGCTCGAGGTCTTGGTGGCCACCATCATTTTTGGCCTGATGATGACGTGCCTGACGGCATTTCTCATGCAGTGCCTGAATAGTTTGAATGGTTCCGAGCAGCGCATGACCCTGGCCACTGAAATCAAGAAATTCTCCAACGAAATGATCCTCCAGGGCAGCCGCTCCAACCAGTTTATTCTTTATAAAACGGCAACCTACGCTGATTTCGACGGAGTCAACACTCCGCCGTATGCCGACCCCAATTACCCTGACCGCCAGGCGATCGTTAGTGGAACACCTCCGCTGCATCCCGCCGGAGACTTTGTGGTCTTCGTCTATTTCGAGTTTCCCAAGCCGACCAACGACGCCAGCGGAAACCCCCTCACGGTCCACCGCATCAGCAAACTGGAAGGCTATTATCTGACCAACACCAACAGCCAAGGCATCGGCCAGGTCAACAAGTTGATCATCGATTTCACCAACAACCCGACAACCGGCGGGGCAATGCTGGCTGGTGTTACTGGACCCACCACCGCCTCAGTTGAAACTATTCTGAAAGCAATGTGGAAAACCTCAAGCGCAACCTGGGATACCACTTTGCCAGGAGTCAAGGTCACGACTTATTTCCCCATGGTTCGCGGCTTGGCTGTGCCGGAAGTAATCGATGGTACACCGGTGTCGAGTCCACCCGCACCCACCCCACGGCTGTTTTATGAGAGTGCCGACCGCAACGTCATCATCACCGGCCAGATTTATAGCGGGAACAAGAACATTAACACCAACGATAGGAGAACCTATACCAACGCATTTTGTTTCAATATCACACCCCGGACGTGAGTCCGGAAAGGCTACGCACATGAAAACACACCCACACCATCATTTCTCAACGAAGCCGGAAAAAGGCGGAAGCACCATCTTCGTCGTCATCATATTGTGCGCTGCGATGCTGCTTATCGTTGGCGGCTACCTCAATGCCCTCTCATCGCAAAGCAAAATCAGCAACAGCCTCGTGGCCTATAACCAAGCCCGCAACGCCGCCGAAGGCGTGGCCGAATTGGCGGTGGCGGAGATGAATCGACGATCCAACTCCAATCCGTCATTCGGTGCCTCGGCGAACCCCAACCCGCTTTCGGGATTCAGCCTTTCAACGACCGACATCAGCGCGCTCGCTCCCGGGACCGGCAATAATCATGTCATTGCCAGCTCACTCGCATTCAAAAACAGCACCTTATCAACCTCCCCGTCCGCCCCCATGCCGATCAACGGGGCCGATCCCATCAATGCCAGCGATCCGATGAAAGACACCACTCCGGTATCGATCCGGGCCATGACGATCTACGCCACCGCCGCCGTGCCTGATCCTGTCACCAACAATCCTATCACTTCTTATATCTCTGAAACCGTCTATGTGCGCGATCAAACTTGGTTCAATTACGCCATGTTCTACAATATGGACATCGAGTTTCACGCCGGACCCAATTTCGACATCTACGGACCTGTCTTCACCAACGCCAACGCGTTTGTCACGGAGGGAAATGGCAGCACCCTGAATTTTCACAGCAGCCTGGGTGCCGTCGGGAAAATCTACCGTTTCGACAAATATTTCGGCATCCCCAACACAAATAATTCCTCCTCCACCCATGCTGGCTATGTGATGGTCCTTAACAAAGCTGGGACCGCCCAGGCTGAAATGATGTCAGGTATCAACGTTACCAACGGGGACAGCACCGATACTCATTTCTACGCCGATTCTTCAGCACGTTGGGGCACGCATGCCGAAGATTCGACCTATGGCGTGAAACTATTCAACCCCCCGGGTATGAGGGCGTATGTGCCGGAAGATTTCACGACTGCGGCCATCGAAATGAGAAATAACGGCTACCTCATCATTGAGCCGCAACTCTCCAACAAGCCATCTGATACGGATGTATACACCACCATCTCTAATTATGGCTTCAAGCCAACGACTGATACCAGTTCACCTGTTAATCCCAATGCTTCGGAAAATCTTAAGATTTCCGCCCTCTCCGGTCTTATCATCCGAGTAAAACCCGCCGCGATCGGTGCCCAGCCGCAATGGCAATTGATCTGCTACAAAGCAACTGACTCCACCCATTTGATCAGTGCCGATAATCCTCCCTTGCGGGATACGGATGATGGTTCCGGCACCAGCGGCCTGCCTGAAATCGCCTGCACTATCGATCCATTTAACGACAAGGACGATGTGGATTACCCAGCTCCGTCGGCGCTCGCGACGATCAAACGCGGGTTAAAAACCGCCCTATTAAATGCCATCGTATCCATTCCCTACAAAGACCAAGGCACCACCGCAACCGTTTGGGGCAATGGCAACTCCGCCCTGAAACCATTTGATCCCAGCACCGTTCCCCCCGCCACTACCTGCATAAACGGCATGGCCACTTTCAAGTCCAATTTGCTTTCAATCAATAACGGTCTTCCCACCAATGTACAAGACGCCCATTACCCTACTTGGAACGGCTACTACCCGATCTATGATCAGCGGGAGGGACATGACTACACAACTGCCTCCGGCGATACTTGGAACAGCTACAAAGGGGCCTATAATGTCATAAGGATTGATTTGGGGAAACTGAAAGCGCTGTTGAATGATACGACCGGTCTATGGCAGGCACCATACGGTTCAGCCGCCTACGTTTATAATCCCGCCACATCTTATACCGGAGCGGTCTATGTGCAATTGCCGCTTGCCGCACCCGACGCCACCATCAAAGCCCGGTTTCCCTCGGGAAATGCTTTTGGCGGCACTGCGGCGGCTGATACGACTGTCACCGTTGCCGGCATCACCTCGCCTTCGCCTGCCAATGGTGATCGGATCAGGCCCGCTGAAGGCCCGGATGCGGTTGTAACAGGAACGCATCCCAACACCACCGCCGGCTATGCCGTACTCCTGGAAAATGCCGGTGCTTTGCCCCAAATGACTGTGGGCACCCCCGACGGCTTCACCATTGCGACCAATGGTCCGCTCTATATCCACGGGAATTTCAACGCCGACGGAAATTCTGCCACGGGCTCCAGCACCCTCCCGGACACTGCCGCCGAAGTTCCCGCGATGATCGCGGCGGATGCGGTCACTGTCCTGTCCGCTGACAACAAAACTGGGTCCACCTACTCTTTGTTTAATTTTCGCGACATGGCCTTGTCTACGAATCTGGCGCCCAACGCCAATAACTTCACCGAAATATCCGCTGCCATTTTGACCGGCATCGTGCCCACTCACCCAAACACCGACAATATCTGGTCCGGTGGTGTCCATAATCTGATTCGTTATCTGGAGGATTGGAGCAGTCAAACCTACCGGTTTCGTGGTTCCTTGGGCGTGATTTACCAAAGCGAAGTCGCCAAGAGCGCCTACCATGAGGGCCACAACGCCTTTTACAGTCCGCCTACGCGCGACATGGGCTACCACCAATATTTTTCGCAAGGCAGGTTTCCGCCAGCGACACCCATCAAACGCACGGTTCGCCGCATGAATCTTCAAGATATCGTCAAGGATCCAGTGACAGGCAACACTCCCGCCCAGATCTATACCACTGGCCCCACAACCCCGCCAGCGTTTAATTAAGCGGTCTGGCGGACTGGTATCCGATCTTCAAATCTTCCTCAGCCACTCAGCCAAAATCAGCCATGCGCGGCCGCGGTGGCTGATTTTGTTTTTCTCCGATTCGCCGAGCTGGGCGTAGGTCCGGTCATAGCCAGCGGGCACGAAGATCGGATCGTAGCCAAAACCGTCGCCGCCCACCGGCTCGCGGGCGAGCACGCCTTCGCACCGCCCCTCGCACACCTGTTCCATCCCGCCTGGCCCGAGCAGGACAAGCACACAATTGAAACTCGCCGCACGCCGTCCCTCTGGCACATCGCGCATGACTTCGACGAGTTTTTTCAGATTCGCCGCGCTGTCATGCTGCGGTCCGGCAAAATAAGCCGACTCCACGGCGGGCGCGCCGCCAAGCGCATCCACACACACACCACTGTCATCCGCCAGCACCCAGGCGTCCGCCGGCAAGGTCGCCCGGAGCGCCGCCGCTTTTTTGCGGGCATTGCCCACGAATGTCCCGGTATCCTCGACGACCGCCGGCATCTTTGCCGCCGGCATAATCTTCACCGGCAGGTCCGATGCATCCGCGAGGCGCTGCATTTCCTGCACCTTGTGCGTGTTTCCGGTGGCGAGATGAATGGTGGTGATTTTCATTTCCTGGAAAAGCAGAGACGACAGCCCACGGGACCACAAGTCTGCGGTCGGCGGATTTGAAATTCCCAAACGCCCAATCTTTCCGGCCCGCCACCGGGACTCACTTCTTCAGATTGATCGTGGCTTCGTCCACGAACATTTTTTCGGGATATTTCAAAAATCCCCGCATCAAAATGTCGGCGCCGTGCACCTCGTGCCGCACCTGTTCCAGCCGGATGGCCCCGTCCAGGGTTTCCGTGCGCAGTCCGCGAAAGATGCTTTTGCCCCGGTCGTCCGCCAGCAGCACCGGCGCCTGATAGGTGAAAAGATAATCCAGCTCGCGCGCCTGCAGGAGCTCGCTGAGCAATTGCGCCCCGCCCTCGAAAAATACGCCGGTGATGCCCTCCTGCCCGCAGCGCCGGCGGAAGTCCGCAAAGTTCACCTTCGGCGACTGCGACTCCATGATCCACGTCTTCACTCCCAGCGAGTTCAGTTTTCGCGCGTAGCCGAGGCCGCCATGCGGCGTCGTCACCACGATGGTGCGGTCACGAAATTCATCCGTGTACAACCCCGGCATCGACTTGTCCAAAACCGAGCGCAACAGCCCGTCAAAAACAAAGCGCCACGGGCACCACTCCGTGCCGTCAATGCGTGCCGTCAGCCGGGGATTATCCGCGCGCAATGTGCCCGCACCGACCGCGATCGCCGGGAAATAACGCCGCCAGACGTGGCCGTTGGCCCGGGCCTTCTCGCCAGTGATCCATTTGGAATCGCCGGTTCGCGTGGCCACCTTGCCGTCAAGCGTGACGCCCGATTTGGCGGCGAAGAGCGGCCGATCTTTCGCGATCCAATGGTTGAAAATCAGATTCAGATCCGCGCACTCCTCGGCGATCACCCCCGTGATCACTTCCACGCCGGCGGCACGCAACAGCCCGAAGCCTTTGCCGGCATGCGCCGGATTCGGGTCCGTCGCCCCGACCACCACCCGGGTGACACCCGCCGCGATGATCGCTTCGGTACAGGGCGGCGTCAGTCCGTGGGTGCAGCATGGCTCCAAAGTCACATAGAGCACCGCTCCGGGCTTCGGTTTCCGTCCCAGCGCTTTCAGCGCGACAATCTCGGCGTGGGCTTCACCGGCCTTGGCATGGTGTCCTTCCGCGACCACCTCGCCATCCTCGACGATCAGGGCTCCGACCAAGGGATTCGGATGCGTATCACCCCAGCCGCGTCGGGCCAGCGCCAACGCCCGCCGCATGAAATATTCGTGATCGTTGGTCTTCATGACGCGATTCCGGTCACATACGGGTTGTTTTTCTTTTCATCACCCACCGTCGTGCGCGGACCATGACCGGGCAACACCACGGTCTCGTCGGGCAAGGTGTAGATTTGTTCGCAGATGGAACGGGCCAACTGCTCAAAGTTTCCCCCGGGGAAATCCCAGCGGCCCACCCCGCGATTGAAAAGCGCGTCGCCCACGAGTGCGGCCCGGGCTTCGGCCTGATAAAAGAGCACGTTGCCCGGACAATGGCCGGGCACATGCCGCACTTCAAACTCCCGGCCCAGGGCCTGCAGCCGGTCGCCCTGTCCCACCCAGGCATCGACTTTCACACCCTGCAAACCCATCCGTGCGCCCATGAACTCTTCCATCATTTCAGGGGTCTCGATCATCGCCTGATCCGCCCGGTGGGCGCGAACCAAAGCCCCGGTCTCGCGCTTCACCACGGCTCCATCCTGCATGTGATCCCAGTGGCCGTGCGTCAGCCACAGCTCTTTGAGCACGCAGCCTTCTTTCGCCAGCACGGGCCGGATTTTTTCCAGGATATCACCCGGGGCATCCACCAACACCGCTTCGCCCCGCTTGGCGTCGGTCAGGAGATAGCCGATGGTCTGGATCGGGCCGGAAGGGAGGACATGAATCTTCACGGGGACAGACTGGATGATTCACTCCGGGAATCAAACTTCATCAGAAAAATATCCGCAGGTCATTCCACTTCCGATGTCGATCGGCACGGCAATCCGCTCCATTGCCTTTGGGCGAAGACGTTTCACCCGACCCGTTCACCAAGGCGCGACCGATTGCAATGTATCGATGGATTTCCGAATCAGGTTCGCCAGCACATGCATCTCGAACGGTTTGCCGATGAAATAATCGCCTTCGGCCTGGGGAAAATCCGTGCCGGCGATATCGGCGTTGTATCCGCTCATGAAAATAATCCGGATACCCGGCCGATCCTTCTTAAATTGCAGGGCGATATCCTTTCCGCTCAACCCCTCGGGCATGATCATATCGGTCAGCACGAGGCGAATATCCTGCTTTCTCTCCTGCCAGACGCGCAGGGCCTGATGCCCGTTGCTGGCCACCAGCACCTGATAACCGAGCCGCGTCAGGGTGACCTTCGTCACCATCTGGACCGCCAGATCGTCCTCCACGAGGAGGATGGTTTCCGTCCCCCGGGGAATTTTTTCGACCGCCGCCACCTGGGGATTCGATGCCGGTGCCGCCGCCAGCAATGGAAAATAAACCGTGAAGGTGGTGCCCCGCCCCAGCTCGCTCTCCACCGTCACCCAGCCATTGTGCTGCTGGGCGATGCCGTAGACCGAGGCGAGCCCGAGCCCGGTGCCCTTGCCCACTTCCTTGGTGGTGAAGAACGGTTCGAACACCCGCTTCATGTTTTCCGGGGCAATGCCGGTACCCGTGTCGGAAACGATCAGCATGGCGAATGATCCGGCCCGGGCCGCCATCATCAGCCGGGACTCCACCGACGATATGTCGATGGCCGCCGTGCGCAGAGTCAGTTGGCCGCCCTGGGGCATCGCGTCCCGCGCATTGATGCACAGGTTGAGGATCACCTGCTCCAGCATGCCGGGATCGGCGTGGATCGGCAAAGACTGCATGGCATAATCCAGCCGGATTTTCACCGTTTCACCGATGACCCGGCGGACCATTTTGGAAATGTGCCCGACCACCGCGTTGAGATCGAGATCCTGCTGCTGCATCACCTGCTGCCGGCTGAAGGCCAGCAACTGTTTGGTCAGGTTGGCCGCCCGGTTGGCCGCGTGGCCGATGGCCTGCAGGGGCTCGGTCAACTCCGGTGTAACCTGACCGGATGACTGCAACAGCCCGATATTGCCCAGAATGACGGTCAGCAAATTGTTGAAATCATGCGCCACCCCGCCCGAGAGCTGGCCGATCGCCTCCATTTTTTGCGCCTGCCGGAATTGTTCCTCCAACTGCAGCCGGGTGGTGATATCCCCGACGTAGCAATGCACGACCCGCTGCGCGGTGATGGGATAGAAAGACCAGGAAAGCGTATGCTGGCCATGCCGGGTCTCGAGGCGCAAATGCGGCTGGCCGGTGGCGAGACAATCGGCGACGATCTGTCTCGCCTGCGGCGGCAGCAGTTCCTGCAGTTGGGCAAACCCGGTTTTTTGCGCCATGCTCTGGGCGGCCGGATTGTGATACACCAGATCGCCCTCCGCCGAGAACTCCAGCACCGGGTTGGGATTCAGCTCCGGGAACTTGGCCAGATGCTGCGCCTTTTCTTCCGCCTGCTTTCGGGCCGTGATGTCCTGCACCACCGAACGGATGCCGGTGATGACGCCCTCGTCGTTCCGCAAAATCCGATCCTCGATCACCACGGGAAAGGTGGTGCCGTCCTTGCGGCGGAATCTTCGCTCGAAAACTTTCTCCGGCGGCAGTACGCCGCGCAATTTCGCCAGGGCCGCCTCATGGGAAATGGCTTCGTCCGCGCTGATCTCCCACACATGCCGGCCCACCAATTCGTCGGCCACATAGCCCAGCATCTTCAATTCCGTGTTGTTGATCCGGGTCAGACGTCCCTCCGCATCCACCTCGTGATAGCCGATGGGGGCGTTGTCGAACAGGTCGATGAACTGCTCCCGCGTCCGCCGCACCGATTCCTCCACCTGCTTGCGCCCGGTGATATCAAGCATCGAATTGAGCACATAGGATCGGCCGCCAATGCGCACCACCCGGCCGTTGTAGAGCACGGTGAGATTGCTGCCGTCATTCCGCCGCATGTTGGCCTCGAAGTCATTCACAAAGCCGTCGCGTTTCAGCAACTGCACATAGCGGTCGCGTTCCTCATGATCCGCCCACACGTTCATTTGCATCGTGGTCAGCCCGCGCACATCGGTGATTTTCAGTCCGAGCAACAACTCCGCCGCCGTGTTGGCATCGGCCACCAGGCCTTCCGGCAGGGTCGTGAGCACAATGGCGAGCGGGCTTTGCGCGAAGACGGCATGAAATTTTTCCTCACTTTCCCGGATGGCAATTTCCGCCTCATTGCGTTTTCTGATCTCGGCAATGCTGCCCCGCAGGACCTCGCGTCCATTGATGCTGAGCCGGAGCAGACGCACCTCGCAGGTGATCTCCCGGCCTTGCGCATCGCGGTGCAACCACTCGAAAACCGGCGTCTCGCCGGCCAGGGCCTGGGCAATGTAGGCGCGGGCTTTTTCGGCGGAAGACTGTCCGTCGGCCTGGATGGGCGGACTCAACTGCACCGGACCCAGCCGGCAAAGCTCGACGGCGGTGAGCTTGAACAGCCGCTCGGCCGCCGGATTGACCAGGGAGAATTTTCCACTGTCGACCTCGAGGAGCACGACCGCCTCCGGCGCGTGTTCCACCAGCCGGCGGAATCCCGCCTCGCTCTGCCGAAGCGCCTGTTCCACCCGTTTGCGTTCCGTGATGTCCTGGGCACTGCCGGCGGTGCCCAGCACTTCGCCCTGTTCATCGCGCTGCACCACCAAATGGAAGCTCAGCCAAATCGGAGCGCCATCCTTGCGCCGATGGACGGTCTCAAAATCACGCGGCGCAGTCTCATCAACGATCAATGCAAATCGTTCCACCTCTTTCTGTGCCAGCTCCGGCGCCACAAAATCGCCGATCGAACGCCCCAGCATTTCCGCCGGTTCATAACCGTAGACCCGCCTGACCGCCCCGTTCACAAACCGCCACCGTCCCTGGGTATCGACCGACCAGATCAGTTCCTGACAAGTCTCGACCAGCGTGCGGCAAAATGACTCGCTTGGGAGCAAGATACCTTCTGCCGGATTCGCACCAGAAGACTTGAGCGGGTTCATGTATTTTGATGGACGTCGCCTGCGATCAGCCGGCGTGGATGAGTACGGGCTATGGCTTAGTTTGTCCCAAATGATCTGTCCAGCAACGAGTCGGATCGATGCAAAAAGATCACCGGGACAGGCTGGGAGACATCCATCCCAACCAAATGTGCACCACCTGTTCGCCTTTTTTTGCCGAATGCTTGAACGGACAATCGGCTGATCCTTGCCGGCATCAGCAGGATCACCCGCCACGCGCAATAAACCGCCTGTTCCTAGGGCGGACTTTGTTTTTGCCCGAGCAACTCCTCCACCGCCTGGCAAAGCGCGCCGATTTCAAATGGCTTCGTGAAAACTTTTGCCGCACCAAAGGTCTGTGCGATCTGCAGGTAGCTTTCCGGCGAAGCGCGACCACCGCCGGACATGGCTATAATCCGAATATGCGGTTTTATTTTCCGCAATTCGCGGATGGTCTCCACTCCTTCCATCACGGGCATGATAAGATCGGTCACCACCAGGTCAAAAGCGTGCGTCTTGAACACGGCGAGACCCGCGTGGCCGTCGCCGGTTTCACTGACCGTGTGCCCCAGTTTCTCAAAACTCATGCACAGGGCGCGGCGCAGTGTCGGGTCGTCTTCGATCAATAATATCAGGGCCATATTTATAACTTATTTTTTTGGGGCAGGTGGCGTTGAATTGTCTCGGCCAGGGTCATTATCGTGTAGGGTTTTGCCATCACCTCGCAAACACCGGCGGCTTGGATCCGTTCGGGAGTAAGAGCCACACTGTAACCGCTCGCCAGCACCACCGGCAGGTCGGCCCGCAGGGCCTGAATCTTGGCGGCAAACTCCAGTCCGGTCAGCCCGGGCATGGTCTGGTCGGTGATCACAAGCCGGTAGGCCTGTGGCTCCCGTTCCAAACGGGCGAGCGCCTCCGATACCCGTGATTCCCCCACGGCCACATAGCCGATCTGTTGCAGCATGCGTTCACCCAGCCGAACGATTGGGAGCTCGTCATCGACAAAAAGAATGTGCTCGCCATTGCCGCGCGGGATCAGTCCGGGATCGGCGCTGACCGGCGATGGTGTCGCGGCTATGGCCGGCAGATAGATTTCAAACGTGGTCCCCTTCCCCGTTTCGCTGGCGAGCCGGATGGTGCCCTGATGACTGCGCACAATGCCATGGACGACGGCAAGACCAAGGCCGGTGCCCTCACCGGGCGCCTTGGTGGTGAAAAACGGTTCGAACACCCGCTCCTGGATCGTCGCGTCCATGCCACAGCCGGTATCGCTGACCGCAATCCGCACAAACTGCCCGGGACCGATGCCGGGCAATGACCGGGCCATCGGTTCATTCACGGTACAGGCGTCGAGACTGATGCTCAGCAGCCCTGGCTTCTCGCGCATGGCATGCCATGCGTTGGTGCCAAGATTCATCACGATCTGGTGGAGCTGCGTGGCGTTGCCCTGCACGGCGGGCAGGTTGGAGCCCAGGTTGACTTCGAAATTGATCGAGGTCGGGATCGCCGCGCGCAGCAGTTGCACCGCCTCGGCGATGATATGACGCAGTTGCACCGGCACCATCACCTCGTCGCCGACCCGGCTGAAGGCGAGGATCTGCCGGACCAGATCCGCCGCCCGGCTGCCGGCCCGCGCAATCTCGTCCAGGTATTCGAGCAGTTCGGGATTGTTCGCGGCCGCCTGACGCGCGAGTGAATTGAACCCGACAATCCCGGAGAGAATGTTGTTGAAATCATGCGCAATCCCGCCGGCGAGCGTGCCGATCGCCTCCATGCGCTGGGCCAGCAGGAATTTTTCCTCCAATTGCTTCCGGTCGGTGATATCCTCCGCCACTCCGACAATCCGGTGGACCTGCCCTGATTCGTCCTTCACCGGATAGGCCTTGTCCCGGATCCAGCGGACCGTGCCATCCGGGCGGACAATCCGATAGGCTTCATTGTAGTCACCCGTGATCGTCTTGACCATGGCCGCGCCACGGATCCGGGCCCGGTCCTCCGGATGAATGGACTCATGCCAAACTTCGGGCGTGTGGACCAGTTCCTCGCAGGATCGCCCCCAGATTTGCACGAAGGCCGGGCTCACATAGAGGAATTTGCTGCGCGCCGGATTGGTCATCCACATCACCTCATTGATGTTTTCCACGAGCTGGCGGAACCGGTTCTCGTTTTCCTGAAGGGCATCCTCCGCCCGCTTGCGTTCCAGCCGCACGCGGTTCTGTGCCATCGCCTGTTTGACCGCCGGCCCCAGCCGGGCCAGCCGGTCCTTCAGCAGATAATCGGTCGCGCCTTGCTTGATCGCCTCCACGGCGGTTTCCTCCCCGATGGTCCCGGAAACAATGATGAAGGGAATATCCAGCCCTTTCTTGAGCAACAAATGCAACGCCTGCAGACCGTCGAACTGCGGCATTCTAAAATCCGACAGAATGATATCCCAACCCGGATGAAGGGCCGCCAGGTAGGTATCCTCCGTTTCCACCCTGCTCCACTCGGGCAGATACCCGGCGCGCCGCAGCTCCCGCAGGGCCAGCTCGGTGTCCTGCGGGTTGTCCTCAACAAAAAGGATGCGCAATGGTTGCAGCATGGGTCAGATTTCCGCGCTGAGCCCGGGCACAAGCTGCAGCGAGTACATGCGCCGTTCTTCTCCGGCGGTGCGCTTGCTCACGCAGGCATTCTGCAACGCCCGCCGGATCGACGCCAGATCCTGGACGTTGTCCTTGGTGAGCAAAATCTCCACTGCCTTGGCTTCAGTCATGCGCGGGAAAGTTTAATCGCTCAGTTTGGGCTGTTGGTTGAGCAGGAGCCAGTAGAGCCCGATGTCCCGGACGGATTGGGCGAAGCTCTCGAAGTTCACCGGTTTCACGATGTAGCTGTTCACTCCCAGCCGGTAGCTCTCCACCACATCATTTTGCTCCTTGGAGGAAGTGAGCACGACCACGGGGATGATCTTGGTGCGCGGATCGCCCTTGATCCGGCGCAAGACCTCCAGCCCGTCGATCTTGGGCAGCTTCAGGTCGAGCAGGATCACCTTGGGCCCCTGCTCGATTCTTCGCGCCGCATGCGCTCCCTCGCAGAAAATAAAGTCCAGCGCCTCCGCCCCGTCGCGGGCGATCTGGATGCGGTTGGAAAGCCTGCCCTTGTGCAGGGCGCGCAGGGCGAGTTCCAAATCCTGCGGGTTGTCCTCGACGAGCAATATTTCCAGGGCATTGGTTTCGGTGTCGTTCATGATTTGGTTTCTCCTCCGTTAAGGGTGAAATAAAAGGTGGCGCCCCGGTCCAGCGCCGCCTCCGCCCAGATGCGTCCGCCATGCCGGTGGATGATCCGTTGCACGATGGCCAGGCCGACGCCGGTGCCTTCGTAATCCTCCGCACGATGCAGCCGCTGAAAAACCCCGAACAGCTTGCCGGCATAACGCATGTCGAAGCCTGTCCCGTTGTCGCGGACATAAAAGACCTGCTGGCTGTCCTGCGTCTGGCAGCCGGTCTCCACGATCGCGGTCATCCGCTTGCCGGTGTATTTCACGGCATTGGAAATCAGGTTCAGCCAGACCTGTCGCAAAAGCGCGGGGTCGCCTTCACAGGCCGGCAGATCGCCGGCCTTGAATTCAATCTGCCGTTTGCCGCAGGCCGCGCGCAAATCACCGAGCACGTCGCGCACCAATGCGTTCGTGTTGACCGGTTGTCGGGCCAGCGGCAGACGGCTCAAGCGCGAAAACGCCAGCAGATCGTCGATCAGCGCCCCCATGCGTTGCGCCGAGGACCGGATGGTCTGCAGATACCGTTTTCCATCCTCGGGCAGCAGCGGGCCATAATCCTCCAGCACCGCCTGGGAAAAACCGTCCGCCGCGCGCAACGGCGCCCGCAGATCGTGCGACACCGAGTAGGAAAACGCCTCCAATTCACGGTTGGCCGACTCGAGCTGCGCCGTGCGCTCGGCCACACGTTGCTCCAGTTCGGCATTCATGCCGGCCACTTTTGCCTCGGCCTGTTTCAACGCCTCGACATCCGTGTTGGTCCCGAACCATTGCACCACCTTCCCATTCGCATCTTTCAGCGGCTGCCCGCGCGTCAGGAAGGTGCGGAACTTTCCGTCCGCCCCGCGGAGCGGAAATTCCATGGCAAATTCCTCGCCCGAGGCAATGGCCGCCTGCCAGCGCTCGACCACCAGCGGCAGCACCTCGGGATCATGCACGCTCTGCCAGCCCCAGCCCTCCATCTGCTCCGGCGTGGTCCCGGTGTATTCATACCAGCGCTGGTTGTACCAAAACAAAAAGCCGTCCGACCGCGCGATCCAGGCAAGCTGCGACATGGAATTCGCCATCGTGCGAAAACGTTCCTCGCTTTCCTGCAGCGCCGTTTCGGACTTTCTGCGTTCGGTGATGTCCAGATTTGTGCCGATCACCCATTCGGCCTGCCCCCGGCCATCGGACCGGACCGTTTCCACGGCCTGGATGTGGCGGCATGCTCCATTGCCCGGTCCTCGGATGCGGAATTCGCGGGCGCTGCTGCCGCGCCGGCGAATCGCGTCCTGCAGGATGGCCTCCTGCTCCGGCAGATCCTCGGGCAGCACGGACCTGCGCCAGACGGCATAGTCCACCATCCCGTCGTCCGTCGGCGGGATGCCATAGATCCGGAACATCTGGGCATCCCACCGGACTTGGTTGCTGAGCACATTCCATTCCCAAATGCCAACCCCGGTTGCCTCCGTGGCGAGCCGCGTGCGTGTTTCGCTCTCGCGCAGGCGGCGCTCCGCCTGCTTGCGCTCGGTGATGTCCCGCGCGACTTTCGAGGCGCCGATGATTTTTCCCGCCGCATCCTTGATCGCAGAAGTGGTGATCGACACATCAATCAGGCTGCCATCCTTGCGCACGCGCAGGGTGTCAAGATGCCGGATGCTTTCACCCCGGCGGACTGCGGCGAGAATATCCACCTCCTCCTGTCGGCGCTCCGGCGGAATCAGCCGCAGGATCGGCTGCCCGACCATCTCGTGCGCCGCATAGCCAAAGACCTGTTCCGCCCCGGCGTTCCAACTGGTGACGATGCCGTCCAGACTTTTGCTGACGATCGCGTCGTCCGAGGATTGCACAATTGCCGCCAGACGGGCCATCGCCTCGTCCGCCTTCTGCCGCGCGGTCACATCGCGAATGTTGCATTGGATCACCTTGGCGTCCCCGACCAGGTAGACGTTGCTGATGAACTCCACGGCGATGCGCTGACCGGCCAACGTCGCCAGCGCCAGATTATCGTAACGGATGTATTCCTTTTCCCGCAATTCGGCGAAGTTGCTTTTGCTCGCCACGATGTCCTGGAAAAAGCCGAGTTCCCAGATCGCCTTGCCCAGAAGCTGTTCGCGTGAAGAACCCAGCAGCGTGAGCAGAAAGGGATTCACATCCGCCACCATCCCGGTTTCGAAATCGAGAATCAGAATGCCATCCTTCGCCGCCTCGAACAGCCGCCGGTAGCTCAGCTCCGAAGCGTCGAGCGCTTTCCTCGTCCGCTTGGACTCGGTGATATCCCGCATCACGCTCAGGATGCATGATTCCTCGTTGTAGGTGATGATGCGGGAGGAGATGTTGAAATTCAGCAGGCGTCCGTCCGCCAGACGGAGAACGGTTTCGTAATTCAGGCAGGCCCCTTTTTCGTTCAGTGTCCGCAGGAAGGCGCGCTGTTCCTCGTCCGTCAGCCAGGTGGAATATTCCCGGCCGGGCTTGCCGATGACTTCCTCGGGCGTGCTGCCCCAAAGCCGGCACAACGCGTCGTTGGCCCGGATGATGGTGCGGTCCGACATGCGCACAATGGCCACGCAATCGGGACTCAGCCGGAAAGCCTTGGCGAACAATTCCTCGCTCTCGCGGAACGCCTCCTCGGCCCGCTTGCGCTCCGTGATGTCGGCGCGGATCGCGACATACTGCCGGGGCGTTCGGTCGTCGTTGAGGAAGGGCACGATCGTCGTGTCCACCCAGTAGATCGTTCCGTCCTTCGCCTTGTTTTTGATTTCACCTTTCCAGATCTTGCCGCCGGCGATCGCCGTCCAAAGTTCGCGGATGAATTCCTTCGGATGATGGCCGGAGTTGATGATGCGGTGGTCCTGACCCAGCAATTCCTCGCGCGAATACTTCGAGATGGCGCAAAACTTGTCGTTGACGAAGGTGATTTTTCCCTGCGGATCGGTGACCGCCACGATGGCGTGCTCGTCGAGCGCCAGCCGCAGGTCTCCGGCGGCTTTCAATGCCTCGCTCAGCTCGTTTCTCTTGCGTTGCAGCAGCGAGCAGATGTAGCTGACCAACCCGCCGATCAGCAGCAGCACCGCCTCCAGCACGCGGTTGGTTGGGGACAGGAGCGTGAAACTGTAAAGCGGAGGCAGCAGGAAGTAGTCCGCGCCCAAGGCGGAAAGCAACGTCGCGAGCAAACCCGGCCCCAGTCCGCCCCAATAGGCACTGAGGGTGATGGGGATGACGAACACAATCATCGTCGGAAATTCGAAGTATTGTCCGATGAGCACGCGCGCCAGCAGCGTCAGGCCGGTCAGTCCCGCTGCCAGCAGGTACCCCGCCCGGCGCGAACGTGGGAAGGACGCGGAGATTTTGGGCGCAGCATGCATGTCAGCAAACCTTTGTCGCTGCGTTTCCCCATCGCCGATACAGTGACCATGAAAGAAAATCCTTGGGCGGAACGGCCTTGGGAACGCCATCGCGCTCATTGGGGGTGGCCTGCAAATGGGAGGTGGTAAGCATGGTCAGCGCGTATCCGAGGTGGATACACGGTAGTTTCATCAACTGCACCGGCCCGTGTCAGTTGAAGTCAGATGTATTTGGGAATGTCTGGCTTTTCAGGGATGATTTGCGGCAGTCGGGCGCACCAAGCTCCAATGCAGACCCAACTTGGGAGTAATTGTGCTGAAGCTTTCAAAGCCCACCGGTTTGATGAGATAATTTTCCACACCCAGCTTGCCACATTCGATGATGTTCGCGTCCTGCTGCGAACCCGACAGCACGACCACGGGAATGTCCTGGGTCAATTTATTACTTTTGATTTGGCCCAGCACTTCGAGTCCGGATATTTTGGGCAATCCCAAGTCCAGCAGCAGTAGTTGCGGCATTTCGGCCTGGCGCTTGGCGTAACGACCTTTGCGAAACAGATAATCCAGCGCCGCTTTGCCATCGCGCACCACCTTGACCGGATTCGCAAACTTCGCGCGTTTGAAAGCACGCAAGATCAGCTCGATGTCGGCAAGATCATCCTCCACCAAAAGAATTTCTCCCAAGCCGGTTTGTTTGTCATCGTAAGGGTTGATGATTCCCAGATCGAGGCTGTGCGAAAGCAGATCCGCCAGGGTGATCTGCAAGGCGCGGGCCAGGTTGACGATGCTGCTCAAAGTGACGTTGCGGCCACCGCGCTCGATGTCGGCGAGATAACTGCGATGCAAGTCAGCCCGCCAGGCGAGTTCTTCCTGGGTTACGCCCAGGCGCTGCCGATGCGATTTAATCGCAGCCCCAAAGCGGGCTTGCAGTACCTTACTCGCGCTTGGAAATTCATTGTGGTTAGCCACTTTCAAGTAAGATGATATCACACAGATCAATACACTATGAGTGACATTTGCGTTGTGCGGCAGACGTCATGCGTTTCGATGCCGAATAACCTCTTGGCAGAAGCAAAAAATGGTCGGCTGAGGACCGGGCAAGCCGGGTGCCGTCCCACACACCCAAACGGCAGCCACTCGCAAGACGCCCGGGTTGCGGAAAATTGCCGCGCGCTCATTCGAATTTTCATGACATGGAAGCGCACCGCAGCAAATGCCGCATATCCTGCAAGAATACAAAAACATCGCCGTGGTACGCTGTTTGTATTTTCTGAACTTTCACCAACCCCTACACAGAATCGGCGACATAGCAAACCAACCGCGTTTTTTGTGCATAACTATTCAATTGGCTAAAATATCCTTTCCCCCTGCCCGGCGGTGATTTTAGCTGACCCTTTCATCGTCCAGATCCTTGCTTCTGGATTCCACCTGCCATGACCTCCGCCCAAATCCGCCAGTCGTTCCTCGATTTCTTCGCCTCGAAGCAGCACACCATCGTGCCCTCGGCCTCGCTCATGCCGACCGCCCCGAACCTGCTCTTCACGAACGCCGGCATGAACCAGTTCGTGCCCTACTTCCTCGGCGATCAGACCGCTCCGTGGAAACGCGTGGCCGACACCCAGAAATGCATCCGCGCCGGCGGCAAACACAACGATCTCGAAGACGTCGGTTTCGATACCTACCACCACACGATGTTCGAGATGCTGGGCAACTGGTCCTTCGGCGACTACTTCAAGAAAGAGTCGATCCAATGGGGCTGGGAATTGCTCACCAAAGTCTGGGGCATCCCACCGCAACGGCTCTTCGCCACCGTCTATTCGCCCGATAAATCCAAGGGCGATCCCGCCGACTTCGACCAAGAAGCCTACGACATCTGGGCCGGCATTTTCAAAGCCGCCGGACTCGATCCCGCCATCCACATCGTCAACGGCAACAAGAAAGATAATTTTTGGATGATGGGCGACACCGGACCCTGCGGCCCGTGCTCCGAAGTGCATTTCAATCTCCTCCCCTCCGACGACGAGAAAGCCGGCCGCGCCCGCGTCAACGCCTCCGACTCCCGCTGCATCGAGATCTGGAACCACGTCTTCATTCAGTTCAACGCCAATGCCGATGGCACCTTCGCTCCCCTCGCCGCCAAGCACGTTGACACCGGCATGGGCTTCGAACGGGTCGCCGGCATTCACGCCACGACGAACGGCTTCAAGGATTTCAACGGCGAGCCCTCAAACTACAACGCCGACGTCTTCAAGCCTACGCTCGACAAACTCGCCGCCCTCTCCGGTAAGACCTACACGAAATCGGTCCCGACAAAACGCGACGGCCTGAGCGTGCAGGAGCAAACCGACATCGCCTTCCGCGTCCTCGCCGACCACGCCCGCTGCGTCTCGTGCGCCATCGCCGACGGCATTCTCCCCGGCAACGAAGGCCGCAACTACGTCATCCGCCGCATCCTCCGCCGCGGCATCATGTACGGCCGCAAATCCCTCGGCCTGAAGATCGGCGATTTCACATCGCTTGTCGACCCCGTCGTCGAATCCCTCGGCGATGTCTTCCCAGAACTCAAAACCCAGCGAGTGATGGTTGAACGTGCCATTCGTGCGGAGGAGGAATCTTTCGGCAAGACATTGGACAAGGGATTCGACCTTTTTGACTCAGCCCAGATGAAAGCGACCGCTGAATTAGTTATGCCGTCAGGAATGATCGGTAAACTGGTTCAGATTAACCCAAACCCAAACGCATCCACAAATCGGCAAGAATACTCTTGTTTTGGTCAGACTGAGCCGGTCATTGAAGTCAATATTCGTAGGTCTAACCACAAACTTTTCAATGACCTATTCAAGAGGCTCCCTCAAATCCCAGGGTTAGTCGCATTTCAACTATACGATACCTATGGATTCCCTCTGGATATGACAGAGCTGATCGCAGCTGAACGCGGTCTTACAGTAGACACTTCAGGATTCGAACATTATATGGAGGAACAGCGCGAGCGTGGTCGCGCAGCGCGAAAGACTGACGTCATCGTCGCTTCTACCGAAGGTGAAATGGTAACCGAGGCCACAAAGTTCGTCGGCTACGATATCAACAGCACGTCTGCCACCCATGCCAAACTCGTGGACGTCGTGAAGACCGAGAAGGACACCTATCTCGTGTTCAACCAGACTCCGTTCTACGCTGAGATGGGCGGACAAGTCGGCGACACCGGTCATGCCCTCATCAACGGCCACAAGGTGGATATCGCTGACTGCGTGAAGGACAAATCCGGTCGGCATCTCCACAAAATTGTGCCGTTCGGTCGCGATGGTGATCCGTATCCATTTCCATTCAAGGTCAGCGATCCGGCAACCCTCCACGTCGATTTCCAACGCCGCCGCGCCATCGCGCGCCAGCACACGTCCGCACACCTGCTCAACTGGGCGCTGCGCAAAATGCTCGGCACTCATGTCCGGCAATTCGGCACGCACAAGACGCCCGACCGCCTCCGCTTCGACTTCACTCACTTCGAGGCGCTCACCGCCGCACAGATCAAGGAGTGCGAACAGCTCATCAACGAGAAGGTGATCGACAACGCCAAAGTCTTCTACGCGGAGGTGCCGCACGCCGAAGTTTCCGGCCGTGCCGACATTCTTCAGTTTTTCGGCGACAAATACGGCAAGGACGTCCGCGTCGTGCAGATCGGTGGCGGTGCAGTAGGAAACGGCAAAGCCGCCCTCGACGGTTACTCGATGGAACTCTGCGGCGGCACGCACGTCGCCACCACGGGTGAAATCGGCGTCATCAAGATCGTTGCCGAGATGGCCATCGCCGCCGGTACGCGTCGTATCGAAGCCGTCGCCGGCCAGGCCGCACTCGACTTCATCGCGACCGAAGAAGCCGCGCTCAAAGCCGTCAACGCCCGGCTCAGTTCCGGCGCGCACGACGTCGCCCAAAAACTCGAACTGGTTTTCGCCCGCCAAAAAGAAATGGAGCAAAAGCTCAAAGCCTTTGAGTCCAAAGCCTCCGCCGCGCTCGCCGAGGAACTCGCCGCCACCGCCGTCACCAAGGACGGCATCAAGTGGGTTTCCGCGGTCGTCAGCGCCGATTCACCCGACGCGCTCCGTTCGCTCGGCAGCCAGGTGCTGAACAAACTCGGCGATGGCGCCGTGCAACTTGGCGCCACCTTCGACGGCAAAGTCAGCCTCATCGCTTACTGCTCGCCCGCCGCGATCAAAGCCGGCCATCAAGCCGGCAAACTGATCCAAGGCATCACGGCCAAACTCGGCGGCAAAGGCGGCGGCAAACCCGACTACGCCCAAGGCGGCGGCGGCGACGCCAGCAAGCTGGCGGAAGTACTTAAGCTGTAGGAGGGGCTTTATGCCCCGATCTTTCCAAACCATCGGGGCATAAAGCCCCTCCTACAGTCAGACCATGACCGACGAAACCTCACCCGCGCTGAAAGAAATGTTCAACGCGGCGCGGTTTCGCCAGATCGCCGCGCTGCTCGCGGAGTGCCATTCAGGATTCGACCAGAAAAAGTTTCTTAAACTCGCCACCACCGGATTGGAGCCGCTCTCGCTCCTGCAACGGATGCGACACGGTACGCATGCGCTGCACGCAACGCTGCCGGCGGATTACCCGAAGGCTCTCGCTGTGCTGCGCAAGCTCGCCCCGAGGATCGACCATGGTTTCGTCGGCATTATGCTGCCTGATTTCGTCGGCGTTTATGGCCATGGGCACTTCGACGAATCGTTGGAAGCGCTGCATTTCCTCACCCGGTTTTCCTCGGGTGAGTTTGCCATCCGCGAGTTTCTCAAACGCGATCTCACCCGCACCCTCGCCGTCATGAAACGCTGGTCGCGCGATGAAAACGAGCACGTCCGCCGGCTTGCCAGCGAAGGCTGTCGCCCGCGCCTGCCGTGGTCGTTTCGCCTGGAGGCGCTTGTCGCCGATCCCAGGCCAGTCGCGCCGATTCTTGAAAATCTGCGCACCGATCCCAGCCTGTACGTCCGGAAGTCGGTCGCCAATCACCTCAACGACATCTCCAAGGATCATCCGGACTGGATGCTGCAGCGCCTGAAGTCGTGGGATCTCGCCCATCCACATACCCAATGGATCGCGAAGCGCGCGGCGCGCACGCTCATCAAAGCCGGACATAAGCCCGCCCTCGCCCTGTTTGATTTCAATGCCAAGCCGGCCGTAAAGTTGACCGCATTCACGCTCACGCCGGCCCGGCTCGCGCTCGGCGAAGCCATCGAATTTTCATTCACCCTGACCTCAACCTCACGCCAGCCCCAGCAGCTTGCGGTCGACTATGTCGTCCACTATGTCAAAGCCTCGGGCGGCACCGCGCCCAAGGTTTTCAAGCTGCGCGAGCTCACGCTTGCTCCGGGTGAGCGGCAAGTCCTGACCAAGCGACAGACCTTCCGGAATTTCACCACCCGCCGGCACCATTCCGGCCGGCACCGGCTGGAAATCCAGGTCAACGGACGGATTTTGGCCCACGCCAGCTTTACGTTGCGGGTGATCTGATGCCAGCAAGCCTCGAAAAAACAGGCACGCCGGTTATTTCTTCACTGGCGCAGTCTGCCTGCTCGATATAAAGTGGGCCTCATGGATCAGAAAGCACTCGTTGCTGAAATCTGCGACCAGGCGGATATTTTTCTCGCCGGTGTGACCGTTCTCAAGGAGGCCAGAGCCGGCATCGCCGAATGGCTGACGATCAACCATCCGTCGCTCGCCCCCGAGGAGAAGAAGGCCGTCGTCGCCGAAAGCATGCGCATCCTCGAAAGCGAAGGATTTTTTGAGGCCGAGCCGGGGGAAGAACGGTAAAATACAGCTTCAAAAGCCGCCGTTCACCGCCATTTTCCGCCCTGGCAACCCGAGCAACCGGAGCGATACCTCCTGATTACCACTATTCCACCGGCGCAACCCGCTTTGACAACCCCATCTTCGGAGCGGAACGGATTTGACAATGCCCTGTCTGTGCTGAGTTATCCACCCCTGATATTTATCACTATGAGTCCAACCGGAATGAATCTGCTCTGCCCTTTGCTCAGTAACAAGTCTTCGCCGCAAGCCAAACGGCCCTTTGCCGCCCTCAGGATGGTTGGACGCTTCCTGGCTTGGGCCACTTTGTGGACGGCTGTCTCCAGCCAGGCGCAGGACTTCACCTTCTCCACCTTTGCCGGGGTGAGTGATACTCCCGGCAGCACCAATGGCAACGGCAGCGCGCTCGGCAAGCCGCTCTTCAACAATCCCAGCGGCCTGGCACTGGACAATGCGGGGTTTGCTTATGTGTCGGACACCAACAACGGCACCATCCGCAAAGTCAATATTGCAACAGGCCAGGTGACGACCTTTGCCGGCACCAGCGGTCTGTCGGGAAATATTGACGGCACCGGCGGGGCCGCGCGCTTTTCCTCCCCCGAAGGTTCAGCGATCGACAGTGCCGGCAACATTTATATCGCCGATTACAGCGCCAACTCCATCCGAAAAATCACGAATGCCGGGGTGGCGACCACTCTGGCCGGCAGTGTGACTGGCAGCTCAGGCAGCAGCGATGGCACAGGATCTGCCGCCCTTTTCTTCCGTCCCTCGGCCGTGGCTGTGGATGGCTCGGGCAATGTTTATGTGGCCGATACCAATAATAATCTGATCAGAAAGGTTACTTCCGCCGGTGTCGTCACCACCTTCGCCGGTTCCCCCCTTCTCGCCTTTGGCAGCGCCGACGGAATCGGCTCGGCCGCCACGTTCCGCACTCCCGAAGGAGTTGCCGTCGACAGTGCCGGCAATGTGTTCGTGGCCGACACCGGCAACAATACCATCCGCATGATTGTCGCCACGACCGGGGCAGTGAGCACGATCGCCGGTGCCGTCAATACTTTCGGGTCCACCGATGCGGCGGGCTCCGCCGCCCGTTTTGATTTTCCTGACAGCCTGGCCATTGATGCTGCCGGAAATATTTATGTCACCGACGGGGCCAACAGCACCATCCGCAAGATCACGCGGGTCACTTCAGGCGGCGCAACCACCTGGCAGGTCTCCACGCTGGCAGGAACCCCCGGTCAGTCCGGATTTGCCGATGGAACGGGAGCCGCCGCCTTGTTTAATCATCCCAGCGGCATCGCGGTCGACAGCAGCGGCAATGTCTATGTGGCGGATTATGGCAATCATCTGGTTCGAAAAATCACCGCCACCGGTGTCGTCACCACCCTGGCCGGCGTACCCGGCACCCCCGGCAGCTTGGATGGCACGGGTACGGCCACGACGTCCGCCTCACTGTTTTTCGGGCCTTCCGCCACCGCAACGGATACGGCGGGCAATGTGTATGTCGCCGACACGAATAATCAGCTCATCCGAAAAATCACCCCTGCCGGCGTGGCAACAACCCTCGCGGGCAACCCCCGGTTTGTCGGTTCAACCGATGGGACAGGGATATCGGCCAGTTTCTACAATCCTTCGGGAATTTTCGTGAAAAGCGATGGCACGATCTATGTCGCCGACACCGGAAACCACACTATCCGCAATATCACACAGGCCGGAGTGGTGACAACCATGTCCGGAGTGGCCGGATACGCCGGCGTGGCCTTGACGCTCGCCACAACCTATACGGTCGTATCAGTGCCGCCTGTCGCGCCCTCCACCGTGGCCACGTCAAATCTCGACACGACAATCGTGACAACGATCACCACCACCAATCCGACGGCGGTGACAACGTCTACAACCACCGAGGCCCCTGTCGCCTATAACACAGGCGACCCCATTCCCGCCAATACCACGCAAAACTCCTCCATATTCAATTCCCCGAGCAGCGTTGTCGTGGACGGATCGGGGATCACCTACGTGGCCGATTACAACAATCACTATATTCGGGCAATTGCTGCCGATAAAACTGTGACCATTTTTGCCGGAACAGGATCGCCTGGATTCGCCGACGGGGTTGGCGCCCTTGCCAGCTTCAACCACCCCCGGGCCTTGGCAACGGACGGTGTAAACCTGTATGTTGCCGATCTGGGCAACCAAGTGATTCGCAAGATTTCACTCGCAACCGGCGCCGTCAGCACCATTGCCGGCACGGCCGGCGTCGCCGGCAGCGCCAATGGCACGGGTGCCGCCGCGCAATTCAACGGCCCAAGCGGCATCGCCGTAGATACCAGCACTGGCATTCTGTATGTGGCCGACACCAACAATAACACCATCCGAGCCGTCAGCACCTCCGGGGCCGTGACAACCGTTGCCGGATCGGCCGGCACCACCGGCAATGCCGACGGTACCGGCAACGCGGTGAGATTTGACCAGCCGACCGGAATCTCGGTCTATCACGACGCAACCGTGGGGGCCATTCTCTATGTCGCAGACTATCGCAATAACACCATCCGCAAAGGTGTCCTGACGGGTGCTGGTCCCGGCACCGCACCCTTGCCCCCCACCGGCTCAACTCCCACCGGCAACGGAAAAATTTCCCACCCTGAAGGCATCGCGGCGGATTCATCCGGAAATATTTATATCGCCGACACCGCGAACAACAGCATCAAGAAAGTAGTGATCGGGTCTGACGGCAGCGGCACAGTGACGATTTTTGCCGGTCGGGATGGCACCGCCGGCTCCACCGACGGCACCGGCACGGCCGCCCTGTTTAATGGCCCCACCGCTCTCGTCACCGATAACCTTGGTGACATTTATGTGGCGGATACCAAGAACGCGCTCATTCGCAAAATAACCCCGGCGGGGGTCGTGACCACTTTGGCCGGCTCGCCCAGTGCGCGCGGCAATCAGGACGGGGTGGGCACCGCCGCGACCTTTCAGTCCCCCGTCGGCATCGCGCTTGATGGGAATGGTTTTCTGTATGTGGCTGATTCCTACACCCACACCATCAGAAAAATGAATGTGCAGATCATTCCGGCCGTCACCGCAGTGGCCGCGGTGCCCGGCACACCGGCCACCGCTACCACCGCAATGGTTCCTCCCAAACCGGCGATTGCCGCAGCTCCGGCGGTTCCCGCCTTGACAGTTACGACCCTCGCCGGGAAGGCCCTGACGCCCGGTGATGCGGATGGAGTGGGAGCTAACGCACGCTTTAACAATCCCACCGGTATCTCCTCGGACAGCAGCAGCTATTTGTATGTGGCCGATACGAACAATAATACTCTCCGGCAAATCAGCACGGTCGATGTCGCCCCTGTTTATGATTCCGACGCGGTCACCATACTCACTCCCGCGATCCCCACCGGCACCGTAAAAACTTTGGCCGGCTCCTCCGGTATCAGCGGCTCCTACGACGGCAGCGGCAATTTCGCGTTGTTCAGCGGTCCCACCGGAGTGTATGCCTCGAGTTCCGGCCCGGTCTATATTGCCGACACGGGTAACAACCTGATCCGGGTTTATTCCGGCAATCGCGTCACCACTGCCGCCGGTATCGCGGGTATCGCGGGCTATCGCGACGGGGCGGCTTATGCGGCACTGTTGGATCATCCGGCAGCCATCACGCTTAGCAGCAGCCTATACGTGGCTGATACGGGCAATTCCTCCCTCCGGTCAATCAACGGGAGTTCCATTTTTGGCGTCATACTAAAAGATCCCAGCACGACCACCACCACCACGCCGACCACCACCCCGGCTTCGGGTTCATCTTATGGCGGTGGTTCCATGAACTTCTGGTTTGTCGGCTGCTTGTCCTGCCTGCTGATTTTCTCGCGCCGCCGGCACCGATACATCGCCTGACCTCCTCCGGCTTTCTCCCGATTGGGAAAAATTCAATTCATGGCATCAGCCGGCTGATCGTCCATGCTGCGGCCGGTTTTCGCTCATAACGAAACCGGTCATGGAGCCGGTTCGGACGCCCTTGCCAAAACTCAAAAGTCAGCGGTGCGACCCGGTATCCGCCCCAAAAACTTGGCAGCGGAATGTTGCCCGTGGCAAATTTCGCTTTCATTTCGGCAAACTTTCCTTCCAGAATTGAACGGGTGGTGATGACTGCACTCTGCTGTGACGCCCAGGCCCCGATCTGGCTGTCACGCGGCCGGGATAAAAAATAGCCAAGCGATTCCATCGCCGGGATTTTTTCCGCCCGGCCTGTGACCGTCACCTGTCTCTCTAGCGGCAACCATTGGAAAAGGAGGGCAACCTGCGGATTACTGTCTATCTGCCTGGCCTTGGCACTTTCGTAGTTGGTGTAGAAGACAAAGCCTTTTTCATCGAATCCCTTCAGCAGGACGGTACGCAAAGTCGGCTGGCCGTCCGTACCGACGGTGGCAAGGGCCATGGCATTGGGCTCAAGCAGCTCACTCTCGATGGCCTGACGCATCCAGTGATCGAACTGGGTGAACGGACTGGGGCGCAAATCGCCAAGGTCCAGTGCTTGTGCCGCATAATTGCGCCGCATCTCCGACAAATTCATACCGATTGGTCTACGCTGTCCCGGGCGGCGACGCAAGCCACTCTACTCCCCGGAACCCACTCCGAAGACAATCCGTCGAAAGGGTATTCAAAAAGCTTCGCCTATCTCCGGTACGTGTTCGACTGGCGGCTGACGCGCCAGCATGGCGAACTGACTTCGTTGCTCAAAGATTATCGGGGGGTATGATCCGAGGACATCGGTAACACAAAAGGTCAGGACATGGGTTACACTTTCAAGGGCCGGCAAAAGGGGTCAGGGCAAAAGGGGTCAGGATTTGGGGTTTGGGGTTGACGGCAGGGTAAGAGCGCGATCTGCTGCCGGGCATGGCGCGCAAGCTCAGGCTGGAGTCGGAGGGCGGGATCTATCATGTGCTCAACCGGGGCAACTACCGGGCACCGATCTTTCGGGCGGAGAAGACGAAAGCGGCGTTTCTCAAATGTCTGCGCGAGACGTGTGAGAAAACCGGCTGGCGGGTGCACGCGTGGTGCCTGATGTCGAACCACTATCACCTGGCGGTGGCAACTCCTCGGGCCAACCTGGTGGAGGGGATGCGTTGGTTGCAGGGGACTTTTTCGACACGCTTCAACCGGTTGCGGCAGGAGAGCGGCCACTTGTTCCAAGGCCGTTACAAGAGCCTGCTGGTCGATCCGGCGGGAGGCCTGGGCCCGCTCTGTCATTACATCCATCTCAATCCGGTGCGGGCGCATGTGCGGTCGCTCGCGCAATTGCCCGACTGGCCGTGGTCGAGCCTGCACTGGCTGGTGACGCCGAAGTTGCGTCCGGCATGGTATGATCCCGGTGCTGCGCTGGAACACGCCGGGGGATTGCCGGACACACCTGCCGGCCGGAAAAAGTATCTGGATTACCTGGCCTGGCTGGCTGAGGACGAGCCGGCCCGCAAGGCGCAGAAGTTTTCCGAAATGTCCAAAGGTTGGATCATTGGCACGGCTGGCTTTGCCAAGGAGATGGCGCGCGAACACGGTGAGTCGGCCGGTCATGGACGGCGACTGGCGAGCGAAATGCAGGCCGCGCAGGAGGCGGTCTGGCAGGAAGAACTGGAGCGACTGCTGCGCAAGCTGGGCCGGCCGGTCGGAGACCTGACCCAGGAAGGCAAGTCGGTCGCTTGGAAACTGGCGTTGGCGGCAACGTTGAAGGCCCGGACGACCGCGACCAACCGGTGGCTGGGCATGAAACTGCAAATGGGCAACCTGCATGAAGTCAGCCGCAAGGTGGCGGCATGGACCCGCCAGCCCGATCCCGCACTTAGGAAAAAACTTGCATGAACCACAAACCCCAAAGCCTGACCCTATCCGATTGCCCTTGCATGAACCACAAACCCCAAAGCCTGACCCTATCCGATTGCCCCTGACCCTATCCGATTGCCCCTGACCCTATCCGATTGCCCCTGACTATTTGTGTAACCTATGTCCTCGGATCATACCGACCCCATTCCCCGCTTCTTTTTCTGCCCCCGGTTTACCTTTTTCGACCGATAGTTCTAGCCTGTTCTGTTCGCTCACAAAGGAATTCACCGAGAACCCTCATTTCTTTAAGACTACCCTTTAGGTCACGATTGAAATGATGAAACCCTGTAGATTCATCGAGAAACAGAATGGTTTCGCTACCGTTATTTTCTGTAATCCTTATCCTTACTTCCTCGGCGTCACCAGTCGGTATGAAGTTTAGTCTATATTTCGTCCTGACCCAATTGGTCGCTACGTTTTTTATGGACGCAAATAATATTTCTCGTCCGTCAACTATCACCGATTCAGAGGTAATTTGAACTGTTTGTTTCCATTTCCATATCCATGTTGAATTTCGGTAAAAAAAATACCCTCCGACCAAAGCAATTCCTAACCCCCAAGGAATCATCGGCTTTTCTTTTGATAGAAGAAAACCGACGCCAATTAGCACCCAGAATCCGAAAAAGAAAGAGCTTCCGAAATTTTGTGTTACGGGAAACTCGTGCGTTTGCACGACCCCACCAGAGCAGTGCGGTTCTTTCATTCTGTATCTGTACCGCCGTTGAGTGGTTGCCGTCAATTCTCCGCATGCGTAGATGATGGATACGGAATAAAAAGATGCTTCCTTTTTGGGGAGCTCCTTTAAGTGCTAGCTGGCGGGTTATTCCGAAATACGTATGCCATCAACGTGTCTTAATGCGGCCAGCACGTCAGCCCATCTAGGGTCACTATTTATTCCCTCCCATAATTTAATGCCGTCCTTGTGCTCTTCCGTTAAGGCACGTTCACCTCGTGACAATAGAGTCAACATCAGTGGGGCTTCCTCTGTATCTTTGAAAATAATGCAGTACGCGTGTCCAACCGCAGCATTCACATTTTCAGCAATGTTAGCCATCATCGGCGTTACAGCGATGATTGTATGCATCGCAAATTTGGTTTCAAAGCTTAACGGGATTGAATGTCTTGATAGGATGATCTTCATTGGGTTGGTTTTGTTAGTCTAAAAAAAAAGGCGCTCCTACTAAAGGAGCGCCTTGAAGTTTTAGCTGAGACTGGTGGGTCTCGATGTCATTGGACTTAGTAGTCCATGCCGCCCATGCCGCCGCCGCCGTGGCCGCCACCAGCGGGTGCTGGGGACTTGTCCGGGATCTCGGTGATCATGCACTCGGTGGTGAGCAACAGACCGGCGATCGAAGCTGCGTTCTGCAGCGCGGTGCGGGTGACCTTCGTCGGGTCAACCACGCCGGCCTTGACAAGATCTTCGTATTTGTCGGTGGCAACGTTGTAACCGATGTTGCCCTTGCTGCCGAGGACTTCCTTCACGACCACGCCGCCGTCGACGCCTGCATTGGTGCAGAGCATGCGGATGGGGTGCTCGATGGCGCGACGCACGATCTGGGCGCCGAAAGCCTCGTCGCCTTCCAGCTTGAGGGCTTCGATGGCCTTGATGGTGCGGAGCAGGGCGACGCCGCCGCCGGCGACGATGCCCTCTTCCACTGCAGCGCGGGTGGCGTGCAGCGCGTCTTCGACGCGGGCCTTCTTTTCCTTCATCTCAACCTCGGTGGAGGCACCGACGTTGATGACGGCGATACCGCCGGCCAGCTTGGCGAGACGCTCCTGGAGCTTCTCGCGGTCGTAGTCGGAAGTGGTCTCGTCGATCTGACGGCGGAGCTGCTTGACGCGGCCCTGGATGTCGGACGATTTGCCGGAGCCTTCGACAATGGTGGTGTTCTCCTTGTCGACGGTGATGCGCTTGGCCTTGCCGAGGTCGGCGAGGGTGAGGTTCTCGAGCTTGAGGCCGAGATCTTCGGTGATGCACTTGCCGCCGGTGAGGACAGCGATGTCTTCGAGCATGGCCTTGCGGCGGTCGCCAAAGCCCGGGGCCTTGACGGCGCACACATTGAGCGTGCCGCGGATCTTGTTCACCACGAGGGCAGCGAGGGCTTCGCCTTCGACTTCTTCCGCGATGATGAGGAGTGGCTTGCCGCTCTTGGCGACGGTCTGCAACAGCGGGAGCATTTCCTGCAGGTTGCTGATCTTCTTCTCGTGGATGAGCACATGAGCGTCCTCGAGGACAACTTCCTGGCTCTCCGCGTTGGTGACGAAGTACGGCGACAGGTAACCCTTGTCGAACTGCATGCCCTCAACGACGTCGAGGGTGGTCTCGATGGACTTGGCCTCTTCAACGGTGATGGTGCCATCCTTGCCGACCTTGTCCATGGCATCGGCGATGATGTCACCAATGGTGGTGTCCCAGTTGGCGGAGACTGTGGCAACCTGGCGGATTTCCTCGCGGTCATTGACCTTCTTGGAAACACGGGCGAGCTCGGCGACAGCGGCTTCAACAGCCTTGTCGATACCGCGCTTCAGATAGACCGGATTGGCACCGGCGGTGACGTTCTTCAGGCCTTCGCGATAGATGCCCTCGGCGAGCACGGTGGCGGTGGTGGTACCGTCGCCGGCGCTGTCGGAGGTCTTGGAAGCGACTTCCTTGACCATCTGGGCGCCCATATTCTCGTACGGGTCGGGAAGCTCGACTTCCTTGGCGACGGTGACGCCGTCCTTGGTGACGGTCGGGGAGCCGAATTTTTTGTCGATCACGACATTGCGGCCCTTCGGCCCAAGCGTGACTTTGACGGCGCGGGAGAGAGTCTCGACGCCACGGAGAACCTTTTGACGAGCGGCCTCGTCGAACAGGAGTTGTTTAGCTGCCATAGTAGTAAATTATTTTGAGTTTTGGATTTTGGGTCTGGGATCTCGTAATGAGAGCGCTCAGGCGATGACTCCGAGGATGTCGTCTTCGCGAACGAGGGTGAATTTCTCGTTTTCGATTTTCACTTCGGTGCCACCGTATTTGGAGATGAGGACCTTGTCGCCGACCTTCACTTCGAAGGGCGTGACCTTGCCGTTTTCATCTTTCTTGCCGGTGCCGAGGGCAATGACCTTGGCCTCCTGCGGTTTTTCTTTGGCGCTGTCCGGGATGATGATCCCGCCGCGGACTTGTTCTTTTTCCTCGATGTGCTGCACGAGCACGCGATCACCGATGGGTTTGATATTCACTTTTGCCATGTTGGTTTAGTGGGTTGTGGGTTGAAGGTTGATATGGGTTGAAACGAAGTCAGCCCGTCCGAAATGCGAAACGGGCTGACACGAAAGTTTACTTTTTCTCTTCGTCGACGATCTCGACGTCGGCATCGACGACCTTGCCCTCGGCTTTCTTGGCCTTCTTGGATTCGGGGGCAGGACCACCGGCATCTGCGGCACCGGCATCGGACTGACCTGCGCCAGAACCGGCGGCACCGGCGGCGGCTTGCGTCTGTTGGTAGAGTTCGGCGCCGAGTTTCTGGAGATTTTCCAGCGCGGCCTTCATCTTCGCCGGATCGTTGGACTCAAGGTCCTTCTTGGCGTCGGTGATGGCGGCTTCCATCTTGCCTTTGATGTCGGCGGGGAGTTTTTCGCCCGCGTCCTTGATGGTCTTCTCGAGCTGGTAGATCGTTGAGTCGAGCTGGTTCTTGGCCTCGACCGCTTCCTTGCGCTTGGCGTCTTCGGCGGCGTTGAGCTCGGCCTCCTTGGTCATCTTCTCGACCTCTTCTTTAGAGAGGCCGGACGAGCCCTGGATGGTGATCTTCTGCTCCTTGCCGGTGCCAAGATCCTTGGCGGAGACGTGGAGAATACCGTTGGCATCGATGTCAAAGGTGACCTCGATCTGCGGCGTGCCGCGCGGAGCCGGCGGAATACCGTCGAGCTTGAACGTGCCGAGATTCTTGTTGTCGCGCGCCATCGGGCGTTCGCCCTGCAGTACGACGATTTCAACCCCGGGCTGATTGTCGCTGTAGGTGGAGAAAGTCTGCGTCTTTTTGGTGGGAATCGTGGTGTTGCGCGGGATCATCGGCGTGGCGATGTCGCCGGCGGTCATGATGCCGAGAGTGAGCGGGCTCACGTCCAGCAGGAGCACGTCGCGCACGTCGCCCTTCAACACGCCGCCTTGAATGGCAGCGCCGACGGCGACCACTTCGTCAGGATTGACGCCTTGGTGCGGCGGTTTGCCGCCGAGGTTCTTGGCAATGTCGACCACCTTGGGCATGCGGGTCATGCCACCAACGAGGACGAGTTCATCGATCTTGTCAGAGGTGACGCCGGAGTCCTTGAGGCAGTTCTTGAAAGGTTGGATGCAACGCTCGAAAAGCGCTTCGCAAATCTGCTCCATCTTCGCACGGGTGAGCTGGAGATTCAGATGCTTCGGGCCGGAGGCGTCGGCGGTGATGAACGGGAGATTGATGTCGTAGGTCGTGGCCGAGGAGAGTGCGATCTTGGCCTTTTCCGCCTCTTCCTTCAGACGCTGGAGCGCCATCGGATCCTTGCGCAGGTCGATGCCGTTTTCCTTTTTGAAGGAATCCACGAGCCAGCCGATGATGGTGTCGTCCCAGTTGTCGCCACCGAGGTGGGTGTCGCCGTTGGTGGCCTTCACCTCGAACACGCCGTCGCCGATTTCGAGAATGGAAACGTCGAATGTACCGCCGCCCAAATCGAACACCGCGATCTTTTCGTCCTTCTTTTTGTCGAGACCGTAAGCCAGTGAGGCGGCCGTGGGCTCGTTAATGATGCGGAGGACTTCGAGACCGGCGATCTTGCCGGCGTCCTTGGTCGCCTGACGTTGCGCGTCGTTAAAATAAGCGGGGACCGTAATGACGGCCTGGGTGATCTTCTCGCCGAGGTAGGCTTCGGCGTCGGCCTTCAGTTTGCCGAGCACGAAAGCGGCGATCTGCTGCGGAGCGAATTGCTCGGTTTTGTCGCCCACCTGGACCTCGACATAGGCGTCACCGTTTTTGCCGGCGACCACTTTGTAGGGAAGATTCTTCGCCTCTTCGCTGACCTCGGTGAATTTGCGACCAATGAGGCGTTTGGCTGAGAAAACGGTGTTCTTCGGATTGGTCACGGCCTGGCGCTTCGCCGCCTGGCCAACGACGCGTTCACCTGTCTTGGTGAAGGCGACCACTGAGGGCGTAGTGCGGGCGCCTTCAGCATTCGGAATAACCACCGGCTCGCCACCCTCCATGATAGACATGCAGGAATTGGTCGTGCCCAAATCAATACCGAGAATCTTGCTCATGGCATTAATTCAGCAAACCTTATGCCCCTTTCTGAATTCGAATTTTAAATATTGGACCTCAATCAATTATAATTTTACAGTCGAAATCGCGCTCTTTAGGTTTTTGCTTATTTGGGCCTCAATGTCACACTTTGCGGGCAAATCCCTGCAGATCGTCGCCACTTTGGCACAAGGAGGTAGGGCGTGACCGCTGGGCGCGCCATCTAGATGTTCGCGGCCGGCCCAGCGGTCCGGCCCTACCTCAGAAAGCAATTTCTGCTCCGCCCTACCCGATGACTCTATCAGCGCCAGCGTAGATATTCATCCGGCCTTCCCGCAAAAAACCCACCAACGTCATGCCGTTCGCCCGGGCAAAATCGACCGCGAGCGTCGTCGGAGCAGAGATCGCCGCGACCACGGCAATCCGGGCCGCGAGTGCTTTCTGGACGATCTCAAACGCCACCCGGCCGCTGACCAACAGGATTGCTCCCGCCGGATAGATTTTGCCGGAAAGCAACAGATGCCCGAACACTTTATCGACTGCGTTGTGGCGGCCGACGTCCTCACGCACCACCAGCAAACGCCCGTCCGCCGCAAAAAGCCCCGCCGCATGCAGACCGCCGGTACGCTGAAAAACTGTCTGCGCAGTTGCCAGCGTGCCCGACAACTGAGCGAGCACCGTCGCCTCCACTCGCGGACCATAATCCGGCGCGATTGCCGCGCAGCGGGCCTGCACGGCGGCGATGGTCGCCTTGCCGCAGAGCCCGCAACTGCTCGTGGTGAAAACATGGCGCGTCAATCGGGCGAAATCCACCGACTCCGGCCGGACGAGTTTTACGTCTATGATGTTCGGCTCCGTTCTGCCCTTGTTGACCACGGACGAGATTTTCCGCACTTCATCGCACCGGCTGATCACGCCTTCGGAGATCAGAAAGCCTGCCGCCAGTTCCTCGTCATGCCCGGGCGTGCGCATCGTGACCGCCACCGGACGTCCCTCGACCCGGATTTCCAACGGTTCCTCCACCGCCAGATCATCACGTTCATCCGTGGTGGTTGCTCCGGCGCGCCGACGATGCACGGTACGAGCGGCGTGAGCGGCGACCGGGAAGATACGTTTCGTCTTCATACCAATTTGGGGGCTTCTGTCACCCGCTCGATTTTCACGAGGGCATTGTAGTCCGGCACGCCGCCACCCGCGTCCACCACGCCACGGCGGATGAGATCATTCCCCTCGGGCCAGTGTATCTGCAAATTTCCCGGGGCAAGCGGCGCGAGAAAGACCTGTCCATGGAAACGGCCGTTCTCGTTCACCAGCGCGATGCGGTCTCCGTGGATCAGATGCAGGCGCGCCGCATCGTCGTTGCTCATCAAGACCGCGTCGCGCGGAGCGCCGTTCAGCGGATCAACATCGGCGTAGATGAGCGTGTTGAACTGCTTGCCCCGTCGCGTGCTGACGTGAAACACACTCTCGGGCCGCGGTGTGCGTTCGGGCAAATCGACGGCGGCAAACTGCGCGCGGCCATCGGGTGTCGGGCAGTTGCCACCGGCGCTGAGATGCGCTCCACCGTATTGAAACGCATCGCCCGTCTTCCGCAAATGCTGCACCCCGTCATAAAACGGCACGACGCGCGCGATCTCCTCGCGGATTTCCTGGCCGGTGCGGCAACCGAGCAGGTGCGCCCGATCGGGGCAGGCGGCGGCTGCGACCTGCAAAAGGATCTTCCACTCGGCCCTCGCCTCGCCCACCTGACGTGGAATCTCCGGGGTAAACATGACCCGCCGTTCCGTACTGGTCTCCGTGCCGCCATCGTCCTGCTCATAGCGGGTTTTCGCCGGCAGCAAAATCACCTCCTCCAGCGGCCCGAGCAGCATCTGGTCGGTGATCATGATGTCCTGATGCACGCGCAAGGGAACGCGGGCCAGCGCCTCGGTCACATGCCGCGAATCGGGCAGCGTGCGCAGAAAATTGCCGCCAATCTGGTAAAGCACATCGATTTCGCCGCGATGCGCGGCCTCGACCATCTCCGTCGCCTCCAAGCCGGGCCAGGCCGGAACGGTGAATCCATATTGCGCCGACAAGGCGGCGGCGTTGACCGGATTCACCGTCACGCCCCCGGGGAAAGCCGTCGCATACGCGCCCATTTCCGCGCCGCCCTGAACCGAAGAGTGACCGCGGATCGGCATCACGCCGCACTTGTCGCGTCCGAGAAAACCGCCCGCCAGCGCCACATTCAAGATCATCCGAACGTTGTCGGCGCCGCAGACGTGCTGGGTAATGCCCATGCTCCAGACGAAAACGGCGGTTCGCGCCGTGCCGACCAGTTCGGCGAATTCCACCATGCTGGCGCGCGGCAGGCCGCTGCCGATTTCGAGCTCCGGCCAATCCAACGCAGCGGCGCGCGCCGCGACTTCATCCCAGCCATTGGTATGCTCACTGACAAAAGCGCGATTCACCCTGCCCGTGGCGATGAGGTGCTTGAGCACACCGTAGAGAAAAGCGATGTCACCGCCCTGCCCGACCGGAAACCAATAGTCCGCCAGATCCGAACCAAACAACGCGCTGCCCGGTGTCGAGGGCACCCAGTAGCGTTGCATGCCGGGTTCGAAATACGGATTCACGATGACAACCCGCGTGCCCTGCTTCTTGGCGAGATGAAGATATTTCGTCGATACCGGCTGGTCGTTCGCCGGATTGGAGCCGAAGAAAATCACCAAGTCAGATCCGATCCAATCCGTGTAACTGCACGTCGAGGCCGCAAGACCGAGCATTTGTTTCATCGCGGCCGTCGAGGGCGAGTGACAAAGGCGCGCCGCGTTATCGACATTGTTGGTCCCGAGAAAACGCGCCGCTTTCTGGGCGAGATAATAAATCTCGTTCGTCACGCCACGCGCCGTCACGAAAAAAGCCATCCGCCGCGCGTCCGTCGCGCGCAAACGGCCGCCCACCGCCGCGAGCGCCTCATCCCAGGTGATCCGCGCAAACCCTTTTTCGCCGCGCCGCCGGCGCATGGGATGCGCGAGCCTGCCCAAATCGCGCAGTTGGCGGTTATCCATCCCGGCGAGAGTGCCCACATCCGCGAGCCACGCCGGATCGAGTGCCGGCATGGTATTCAATCGCATGAGATTCAAGCGCGTCATGCAAAGATGCACGCCATCGATCGTCCAATCGTGCAGGCCGCCCACACCCAGCGCGCAGCCATCGCACACACCCTGCGTCAGCACTTTCCAGGCGTAACCAAGATTGTCGCGGTTTTCCCAGACCACCTTCGCCATGTCGCGGAAATGTTTCGGCTTGGTGTGCCCGAGTCCGAACGGACTGAGCCGGGAAAGCCGGGTACGAAACGAAGGGGCGAGGCGGTGGGAAGCCATGAATAAAAATCGCCGAAGCAATCAGACCCTTTGCTATCAGCGGACGCACCCGGCTGTCGAGTTTTGGCGGAGAGGCCTGACCGCAACGCACCCTGTCTGCCGACACTTTCCGCTCAGGCTGGTTTGCCTATGCCGGAGGCGCGAAAGCCGATCTTTCTCAGCGTGGCCAGATCGACCACGTTGCGGCCGTCGAAGAGAAACGCGGGCTTGGGCATGCCGGCAAAAATTTTGGCATAGTCGAGCGTCCGGAACTCATCCCACTCGGTCACGATCGCGATGGCATGCGCCCCGGCGCAGGCGGCGTAGGCGTCGCTGGCGATGGTGAGGCGCGGATTGTCCACGCCTTTGCCCAGCGTGTCGGCTTTGATCTCGTCCGCCGGGACCTTGGGATCGTATACGCACACCTTGGCGTGCTCGGCCAGAAGGTCGCGGCAGATATTGATCGCAGCGGATTCGCGCGTGTCGTTGGTGTCTTTTTTGAAGGCGAAACCGAGCACGGCGATTTTCTTGTCCGCGACCGTGTTGAACAGCTCCTTGACGATACGCCCGGCAAAACGGCTCTTCTGCCAGTCGTTCATGGTCACCACACTGTTCCAGTAGGCGGCGACTTCCGGCAGTCCGAAGCTCTCGCACAGATAGGTGAGGTTGAGAATGTCCTTCTGAAAACAGGAGCCGCCGAAACCGACCGAGGACTTGAGAAATTTCGGACCGATCCGGCTGTCCTTCCCGATGGCATTGGCCACCTCGTCCACGTCGGCGCCGGTCGCCTCGCAAAGCGCGGAGATCGAATTGATCGACGAGATCCGCTGGGCCAGAAAGGCGTTGGCCACGAGCTTGGAGAGCTCCGAGGACCAGAGATTCGTCGTGATGATCCGATCGCGCGGCACCCAGCGGGCATAGACACTGACAAGTTTTTCGACGGCCTTGTCCCCGTCCGGTGTGCGTTCGCCACCAATCAGCACACGGTCCGGATTGGTGAGATCCTTGACCGCTGTTCCTTCGGCCAGGAATTCAGGATTCGAAAGCACCTGAAACCTAAGGCCCTTGGTGTTGGCCGCCAGAATGGTGGAGATGGCATCGGCCGTCTTCACTGGAATCGTGGATTTCTCCACGATGATTTTTCCGTTTTCGGCCTGTTCCGCGATGGTGCGGGCCACGGATTCAATAAACCTAAGATCGGCCGCGCGACCGGCCCCAACCCCGTAGGTCTTGGTGGGGGTGTTGACGGAAACGAAAATGATCTCGGCCTTCTTGATATTGCCGGCGACATCGGTGGAGAAATGCAGGTTGCGACCACGCGCCTGCTTCACGACGTCATCCAAACCCGGCTCATAGATCGGCAGCGTGCCGCTGTTCCAAGCCGCGATCCGGGCGGCGTTCATGTCCACAACGGTCACCTGAATATCAGGACATTTCAGGGCAATCATGGCCATGGTCGGCCCGCCTACGTAACCGGCGCCAATGCAGCAGATGTTCATAAATGAAAGAGGCCGGCAGCTTGCCGACCTCGGGGGACAAATCAAAGGATATTTTCTTTGCTCAAGCCGGGCTAGGCGCCGCATTGGGGGCGACCCCCGCTGCACCGTCGGTATTACTGGCTGGAGCTGGTTTGGCCGATGAGGGAGCGTCGGGCAGCTTGGGCGGCTTGGCATTGATGATGGGCGACTTGATCTCACCGTGCTGAAGGATTTCCAGCACATGACGGCCTTCGATCGTCTCGTACTCGAGCAGTGCCTGCGCGATCTTGTCGAGAGCGGCGCGATGTTCGCTGACGATCTGCTGAGCGCGCTGGTATTGCGTGTTCAGGATCTCCGAAACCGCACCGTCAATGCGGCGGGCAGTGTCTTCGCTGATATGCTGCGAACGGGTGATATCACGGCCAAGAAAGACCGTGTCCTGGTTTTCGCCCAAAGCCACGGGGCCGAGATCGCTCATGCCGTAATCGCACACCATGGCCCGGGCGATCCGGGTGGCCTGCTTGATGTCACCGTAGGCACCGTTGCTGAAATCTCCGGTGACCAGCTCTTCCGCAATGCGACCGCCCATCGCCATGGCGACTTCGTTGAGCAGTTTTTTCTTGGGCCGGGTCAGAATATCCTTGGTCGGCAAATACGTGGTGCTGCCCAGACTTTGTCCGCGGGGAATGATCGTCACCTTGTGCACCGGCACGGTGCCATCGTCGAGGACGGCTTGCACAATCGCGTGGCCAGCCTCGTGCCAGGCAACGAGGCGTTTCTCGGCATCGTCCATCACGCGGCGGCGTTCGCGGCCCCAGAGAACCTTGTCACGCGCATCATCGATATCGGTCATGTCGACCTTCTTCTTGTTGCGGCGGGCGGCGAGCAGCGCGGATTCGTTAAGCAGATTGGCCAGCTCGGCACCGGACAATCCGGGCGTGCCCCGGGCAATGATCGCCAGATCCACATTGTCCGACAGGGAAATCTTGCGGGCGTGAACCCGGAGAATCTGTTCGCGACCGATGATGTCGGGCAGGTCGATGTAGACTTGGCGGTCGAAGCGGCCGGGACGAAGCAGCGCGCTGTCGAGCACGTCGGGACGGTTGGTCGCCGCGATGATGATGACGCCTTCCTGGGTGTCGAAGCCATCCATCTCCACGAGGAGGGAATTGAGAGTCTGTTCACGCTCGTCATTGCCGCCGCCGAGGCCCGCGCCGCGCTGGCGGCCGACGGCATCGATTTCGTCGATGAAGATCAGGCACGGCGCGTTCTTGCGGCCCTGTTCAAACATGTCGCGCACGCGGCTGGCGCCGACGCCGACAAACATTTCCACGAAGTCCGAACCGCTGATGGAGAAGAACGGCACATCCGCCTCGCCGGCGATGGCTTTGGCGAGAAGTGTTTTGCCGGTGCCGGGCGGCCCGACCATCAAAATGCCCTTCGGAATCCGTCCGCCGATCTTCTGGAATTTTTTCGGCTCGCGCAGGAACTCCACGATTTCGCTGACCTCCTCCTTGGCTTCGTCGCAGCCGGCTACATCGGTGAAATTGATCCGGTCCTTCTCGCGGGTCAGCAGTTTGGCGCGGCTTTTGCCGAAACTCATGGCGCCCTTGCCCGCGTTCTTGAGCTGCCGGATGAAGAGAAAATAAAGCAGTCCGATGACCACGAGAAACGGCACGATGCTGCCCAGCAGATTCGTCCAGATATTGGCCGAGGGAATCTCCGTGAAGCCGGCATTCTGCAGCTTATCGCGATTTTTTTCCGTGAGCCAGGTGCTCGCGACGAAGTTTTTCGTCTGGCCGGAATCAGACTTCAGATTCGTTTCCCTTGTCGTACCGGTGATGATCGACCAATTGGCCGAGCCGCTGTTTGGATCCGAACGGATAAAGCCTTCGGCGATGTCACCTTTCTCCGCCAGTTCCATAACCTTTTGAATCTTGATGATGGCCGCTTGCGATCCCTTGGCGGGATTAAAATAATACAAGGCGACAATAGCCCCGATGATGGCCAGCCAGATGAGAATTACCTTGGGCTGGAAACCTTCGGGAGGAAGATTTTTTAAAGGGCGGCGTTTGTTGGATTCGTCTTTTTCGGACATCGAGTGGATTGGACTAGTTGGGTAACGTGATGGTTCCCCCCGGATAAGTCAAACGAAGCACTGGGAGAATATTCATCTGAAATCGGAATGGACTAACGTTTCTTAAGGGTCAATCGCCCATCGCGGATAACGGCGAAAGCCGCGGCCCCCAAGCTAAAACGGGTGTTTCGGCCCGTTTCCAACCCCAGCAACAACTGCGCGAAGCCTTGCCGGGAAAGGTCCGTATCCGGCCCGACTGCCAGCAACCAGCGGTGCAAAGCGCGCCGCCAGACTGCTCGCGGGGCACCCGCCAGCCGCTCCAGATCCAATTCACCCTGTTTGAGCGCGGCCAGCCGATCCAGCCATAACTCCAAGGCCACATCATCTTCCTCCAGCCGCTCCCGCGCCAGCGCCGCGCCGGCCAAGGCGTCACGCCCGGACGCCTTCACCCATGCCGGCAAGACGACGCGGCGGACCCGGTTGCGGAAAAAATCGTCGCCGGCATTGGTCGCATCTTCGCGCCAAACGACGCCGGTACGCCGCAGAACCGTCAAAATCTCGCGCTTGCTCACCGTCAGCAACGGGCGCAAATGCAGGCGCCTGTCCGGCATGGCCTGGACCGGCCGCGGTGCAGCCAGACCGCCGGTGCCACTGCCCCGGGCCAGGCGCATCAGCATGGTTTCAGCAATATCGTCCTGCTGATGCGCCAGCCACAGTTGCCTGGCCTTCAGTTTCTGCATTTCCCGGCTAAAAAAAGCATGTCGTGCCGCCCGTGCCTCGGCCTCGCTGGTTTTTTTGGGTGCAGCCCGCCAGACTCCGACCCGAATGCGGACGCCCAGCGCTCGGCAGATCTTCTGACAGAATTTCGCATCAGCATCGGCCGCCCGTCCGCGCAGCCGGTGATTGAAATGCAGCGCCACGAGCCGCTCCCGACGCTCCGGAAAATTCGCCCAAAGCGACAACAGCAGCGCCAGCGAGTCAGCTCCGCCGGAAAATGCCACACACCACGCCGCCGACTTTCGCCTGCGCGTCGCGACTGCAACCACCGACTGATGCCAGCGCGTCACCGGCAGCAACGCCCCCACCCACGTTGCCTTCGCGCGCCAGCTCGAATCAGATCTTTGTTCTCGTGTCATTTTTGTGGAGCCTGGTGGCAGGCTCCTACAAAACCTCGTCACTGGAAACTCAAATACTCCTTGCCGAAATGCGGCACGAGCGCCGCGGGAATCTTCACCCGGCCGTCGGCCTGCAGGTTGTTTTCCAACAAGGCAGCCAGCACGCGCGGCACCGCCAGGCCGGAACCATTCAGCGTATGCACGAGTTCGGGTTTGCCGCTCTCTTTGTTGCGGTAGCGGATCTGCGCGCGCCGGGCCTGGAACGCCTCGAAATTCGAACAGCTCGACACCTCCAGCCAGCGTTTCTGTCCGGCGGCCCAGACCTCAAGATCGTATTTCTTGGCCTGACCGAAACCGATATCGCCGCCGCACATGAGCAACACGCGGTAAGGCAGGCCCAGCAGTTGCAGCAGTCGCTCGGCATCGCCGCGGAGTTTTTCCAACTCGTCGTAGCTGGTCGAAGGATGAACCCATTTCAAGAGTTCCACCTTGTCGAACTGGTGCAGGCGGTTGAGTCCGCGCACATCCTTGCCGTAGCTGCCGGCCTCGCGGCGGAAACAGGGCGTGTAGGCGCAACGATGGACAGGCAATTGGTCCTCATCAAGGATTTCGTCGCGGAAGAAATTCGTCAGCGGAACCTCGGCGGTGGGCACGGCAAAAAGCCGGTCGGGTGTCGTCTCGTACATCTGTCCTTCCTTGTCAGGGAGCTGACCGGTGGCGGTCGCGCTCGCGGCGTTGACGAAGATCGGCGGGCTGACCTCCGTGTAGCCGGTCTTCACGTTCTCATCCAAAAAGAAATGCAGCAGCGCGCGCACGATCCGCGCCCCATCGCCGACATAAAACGGAAACCCGGCGCCGGTGACCTTCGCGCCGCGCGGAAAATCGATCAGGTTTCCGAACCCGGGAATTTCCCAGTGTGGCAGCGCGTGGGGCGAAACGGCGTTGACGTCGCCTTTCGTCGCGCAGACCTGGTTTTCCTCCGGCGTGCGGCCTTCCGGCACGCTCGCGTGAGGGAGATTCGGCAAGGTCAGCATGGCCTGATGCCATTTTTCTTCGAGCGTCTTGAGGCTTTCCTCCTTGGCTTTGGCCGCAGCGGAAACGGATTTCATCTCCTGCACCTTGGCGATGAATTCCGGCGAGCCTTTCTTGAGCGCCGCCATCTCATTGTTCGCCGACTTTTGCTTGCCGCGGAGCTGCTCCACTTCAGCCAGCAGCGTGCGCCACTCGGTATCGATCGCCAACACGGCACCGAGATCGACCGTCAGGTGCTTCTTGGCAATGCCGGCACGCACCAGCTCAGGCGACTCGCGCAGTAGTTTGGGATCGATCATGGGAAGGGACTTTGAATGAAAATCCCGGTCCGTTGACCAGTATTTTCTGAGAGCAATGTGCCTGAGAGGTGACAGCCGATCCCATTAGCGGGCGAAAGGTGCGACCGATTGATAGGTGCCGCCCCGGCTGACCGCCTCAATCCGCCGGAAACGCTCCAGCACATCCTTCACCGCCAGCAGGTGCAAATCGCCCAGCGGCGCCTTGATCACATGGTTGGTCGGGCTGTTCAGCGGGTAGGGTCCGTAACGCTGCGAATCGGTGGGGCCGAAAATTCCGATGGTTTTCACGCCAAGCGCGGTGGCCAGGTGCATCGCCCCGCTGTCGTTTGAGATCACCCAGTCCGCCCGGTTGATCAGGGCCGTGAGCGACACCAGGCTGGTGTTGCCCGTGAGATTCACAAATGTCCCGTCCGGCAGCGACTCGCGGCAGGGCAGGTATTTGCTGCCCGCCCACACGACTTTCCGGCCCATCTCCCGGATGAGCAGTGCCGTCAGCGGGGCGAATCCTCCCCACTTGGTGCGCTCCCGGCGGCTGTCGGGAAAAAGCAGCACCGGCTGCAATCCGCGGAGCGGCTGCATGAAACCGAGGTTGAGCTGTTCCATGCTCCGGAATTGCAACGGCGCGGCCAGCTCCGGCCGGGCGTTCAACAGCGGACAAAATTGCAGCAAAATATCCATCAAATGGCTCTGCGGCCCGCCCGGCGGCAGCGGCGCTTTCTCCTCGTAAAGCCATCCCGCCCATTCGCGCGGGTCGGACCGGCCGATTTTGCGGTGCGCCCGGGCCCATTTGAGCATCAGGCCGGAGCGGAGCAGTCCCTGCAAATCCAGCACGACGTCATATTTGCGCTGCCGCACCTCTTTCATCAGGGCCAAAAAACTGCCGACGCCACCAAACCGCCGGAACACCAGAATCTGATCCACCACCGTGCTCGCCCTGACCAGCGGCGCAAAAATATCCTGCACGATCCACGATACCCGCCAGTCCGGCTGCTGCGCCCGCAAGGCCGCCACCAGCCGCAGCGAGTGGACAATGTCGCCGAGGGGAGAAGTCTGGATGATAAGCAACTCGCGCATGGGAAAAGTGTGGACAGGCCGGCTGGTTATGCCGACTTCGATGTCGCCCGATTGTTCCGGCAAGGCAAATTTTATCCGTTTTAAAACAAGTCACTGGACGAGCCGTCTCACCATGGCCGGCCCACGCGATCACCATGGATTTTCGCACCAAGCCGAGTCGCCTGTTGACACCCATCGGGAGCGACTCTAGCCACAGCGGTTTTATTTCATGATTACTTGGATCCAAACCTACTTCCAGAAGCACTTCCGCTCGATCTTTGCTGTTTTGCTCGGTGTCATCATCCTCTCGTTCGTTTACAGCTTCAATCCTTCAGGCGGATTGGGCCGGGCCGACCGCCATGCGGCCGACCGCCCGTTCTTCGGACACAACCTCAGCAGCGAGCAGGACGTGATCCGCATGAGCAAGGACGGCGAATTAAGTGCCATGCTCACACAGGCCCCCATCCGCTATCAAGAACAGCTCGATGGCTACGCCAAGCTCCGCGTGGCCGCCCTGGCCCTGGCCGATGAACTCCACCTGCCCGCCCCCACCGAAAAGGAAGTGGCGGCCTATATCAGCACCCTGAAATTTTTCCACGATCAGCAAGGCCGGTTTGATCAGAAGCGTTATTCCGATTTCGGTGACAGCCTCAAAAACAATCCCCAGTTGGCCACCGCCGATGTCAGCCGGGTATTTCGCGATGACACCCGCATCGACGCCGTCAACAAGCTGATCGGTGGCCCGGGGTACGTTTTGCCGGCGGATGTCCGCGACCTGCTCAGCCGCAGCGATGCGAAGTGGAGCATTGCCATCGCCAGCCTCGACTATGCGTCTTTCGACGCCGGTGTGACGGTGACGGATGAAGCCCTGAAGAAATTCTTCGATGAAAATCCCGGCAGATATATGGTTCCGACGCGCGCCAAATTGAGCGCCGTCCAATTCAACGCCGAAGAATTCATGGCCCCGGGGCCCGTTTCCGAGGAGGAAGTACGCGCCTACTACAACGCCAACCTCGCCCGCTTCCCGGTTCCGCCCGATCCCGCCGCCAAAGATGCCGCCGCGCCGGCTGCCGGCACGGACAACTTCAGCAAGGTTCGCCTGCAGGTGGAAATCGCCTATCGCACTGAAACGGGCGCCCGCAACGCCGTGAAGGCCGCCAACGATTTCGCCGTCGTCCTTTACCAGCGCAAAGCCAGGGCCAACTCCCCCGAACTCGCCGCGTTCCTGGCCGAGCAGAAACGCACCGCGACCGCCATCGAGCCATTTTCTCCCGACTCCCCGCCCGCCACCATGCCCTGGCTCGCCTATTATGGGGAACAGCTTGCCCGCCTGAATCAGGAACGCTTTTTCTCCGACCCGCTGCCCACGCCCAACGGTGCCATCATCCTCCTCTGGAACGATGCCCTGCCCGCCTATCAGCCGGCCCTGGCCGAGGTGCGCGAAAAAGTCACCGCCGACTACAAGGCCAGCGAAAAACTCAAGCGCTTCACCGCGCAGGGCCAGTTGCTGAATGCCAAGCTGAATGCCGCCGTCAAGGCCGGCACCCCGTTTGAAAAGGCCGCCGCCGAAGCCAAACTCGAAGTGAAGGCTTTCGCCGGCTTCACCCTGCAAGACACCCCGAAGGATCTGCCCAAAGACGCGCTTCAAGCCCTGCAAACCCTCAAGATCGGCGAAGTCGCCCCCATGATTTCCACCGGAGAAAAGGGCCTGCTCATCTACGCCGCCCAAAAAGAGCTCCCGGATCTGACGCCCGCCAACCCTCGTTTTGCCGAAATTCGGACCCGCCTCATGGGCTACATCTCTTCCGCCAATGCCAACGCCGCGCTCAGCGGTCTCGTCAAAGCCGAGTTGGACAAGACCTCGCCGGACAAAACGCTGGCGACCAGGTAATGCCCGGCGGCACCCCACCTTGCCGCCCATCCGCTCTTTTTACCGCCCGACCCTCTCCGCGCTGTCATCGCGATTGCGCGGTCTCAGGAATCAGTTGTCCACGGACACAACCGGTTCAGCCTGAGCCATGAATATCACAAACTTTTTCGCCTGCCGGTGTGTCTTTGGACCAATCAAACACGTCTCCCAAGATTCATGAATCTCCGTCGCTCTCTCCCGCTCGCCCTCACTGCCGCCAATATTTTCGCCTGCGTCTGCCTGTCCGCCCAGAATGCCGCGCCGGTTGCCCCGACTGCCGCTGAGCTCACGCTGCAAGAGTGCATCACCCGCGCCCTCGCGAAAAATTTCGATCTCGAAATCCAGCGTTACTCCCCGCAAATCGCCAAGGACGCCATCGACATCGCCCGCTCCGATTATCTGCCCGTGGTGACGGCTGCGACCAGCACCGGGGCAAGCCATAATGATCCGATCATCGGCAGCGTCCCCGACCCCATAACCGGTGTTTTCCCCGTCACGCCCGCCAGCAATGGATCAACCCGCAGCACCAGCATCGGTGTCACCCAGCAACTCTACACCGGCACATCCCTCAGTTTGAGCAGCCAGCTTGGCCGTTCCCACATTGATCCCGCCCTGAGCGCCCTGAACCCCGCCTACAACGCCGACGTGACTTTGTCTGTCCGTCAGCAGTTGCTCAGGGGCTTCGGCCGGGACGTAAATATCGCCGGTGTCAACCGCGCCCGCCTCGGCTTTGCCCGCGCCAATCTCGACTACAAGTCCCAGGCGCTTACGGTCATCCGCGCCACCGAAGGCGCTTACCACGATCTCGTTTTTAACCGCGAACAGCTTGAAGTCAAAAAATTCACCCTGGCTCTCGCGGAACGCTTCTACGAGGACGCCAAAAACCGCAAGCAATTCGGTGTCGCCATCGATCTGGATGTTCTCACCGCCGAGGTCGGCGTCGCCAATGCCCGCCGCGGCGTGCTGCTCGCCCAGCAGAGCGTCGGCGACTCCGCGCAAAACCTGCTCGCCCTCATCGGGCAGTTTGAACTCGATGCCCCGCTCGGCACCGTGCGTTTCACCGAGGTTGAGCTCACTTTTCCCGTCTTCGCCTCCTCCTATAGTTTGGCGAAACAAAACCAGCCCGACTATCTGTCCACCCAACTGGCCGTCGAGCAGGCCAAACTCGATCTCAAGGTCGCGAAAGACAATGCCCGGCCCAGTCTCAGTGTCGGCGGGGCGGTGGGAATGAACGGACGCCGCGGCAATGCCGGTGCGGCCTTCAGCGACACTTTCGATCGCGACAATAATTCCTGGCAGGTCGATCTTTCCCTCACCTATCCATGGGGCCTGGTGGGCGACAAGGCCCGTTACCGTCAGGCCCAGGCCACGCTGAGCCAGCAGCAATCCCGCCTCCGTCAGTTGGAGCAGAGCATTGAATTGCAGGTCCGCACCGCCATTCGCGCGATCGAGACCGATTCTGAAAGCGTCAAAATTTCGGGCCAAGCCCGGTTGCTGAGCGACAAGCAGTACGAATTCCAAAAAGCCCTGTTTGACAGCGGCAAATCGACGTCCTACCTCGTGCTTCAGGCGCAGAACGATCTGGAAAATGCGCGGGTCGCCGAGCTCCAGGCCAAGGTCAACCTGCGCAACGCCGTGTCCACCCTCCGCCAAATCGAAGGCAGCTCGCTGCAACGCTATGGGGTTACACTGCCCTGAGCCGTAACCGTGGAGAAGGGAACAACCACAGCTGGACACAAATGAACACAGATAAAGATTTTGCCGGCAGAAGATCGTATTCAGCAGCGAAAACCATCCGGTTCTCCAGAAGCTGACCGACTTCAAACCGCTCTTTGTTGCGACGAATCTGTGTGCATCTGTGGTTTCAGATGAATTGTTACGGCTAAGCCGAGCGAGGGTTTCGTCGTTTTATCGGAGCCCGTTTGCCGGCGATCCTTTTGGGCAATCTTGCCGCGATGCTTCTTGTCATCCGCAAGCCGGCTTCTACCTCCTCTAAATTCCCGGTCTACGCAAAACCCTTGTTGCCCTCCGGCCTCAGGGGTTTTTCATGCAGCCTGCCATGCAACCCCTGCCACTCATCCTCCGGATCGGTCTTTGGCTCTGGCTCATCGCCGCCCTCGTGGTCGGGCGGCTGCAATGGCTGGCCATGCTGCCCCAGCCCGCGCTGCAAGGCATCATCGTCGTTCTGACCGGGCTTATCCTCCTGCTTTATTTCAAAATCCGCCCGGTGCGCGGCTGGATCGACACCCTGGATCTGCGCGCGCTGGTATTTTTCCACGTCACCCGCTTTGTCGGGTTTTATTTTCTCCTCCTCTACCGGCGCGGCGAACTCCCCTACGCCTTCGCCGTGCCCGGGGGGTGGGGCGATATTCTCGTCGCCGCCGGCGCATTGCCGGTCTGCTTTCTGCCCATGTCCGCCAACACGCGGCAACGCGCCATCCGTTTTTGGAACATCCTCGGACTGACCGATATTTTGCTCGTCCTTCTGACCGCCGCCCGGTTGGGCCTGCAGGACCCCGCCCAATTGCGCGCGCTCACTTATCTTCCGCTCAGCCTCCTGCCCACCTTTCTGGTGCCGCTGATCGTCGCAACCCATGTGATTGTTTTCGTACGTCTGCCGCGCGCCTCTCCCCCGCATGAGCCCTGAAATGAAATACGGACTGCTGGCGGGCACCGGCATGAGCCTGTGGCTGCTCGCCGAATATTTCCTCGGTTTGCACACCCGCCATTTGGAAATCGGCGCCTATGCCGACTGGGGCACCGAAATCATCTCCCTCGTCGTGCTCTGGTTTTTCCTGCGGCACAAAATCGCCGTCCTCAATCGCTACTGGTTTCCCGTCTGGCAGGGAATCCTCCATGGCGCGCTGGCCAGTCTGGTGGCCGGACTGGTCTTTTGCACCTTCATGAATTACTATCTCCACTTCATCAATCCTGACTGGCCGTTTTATTACCGCACCTGGCGGGTGACGGTGATGCGTGCCGCGGGAGAATCCGAAGCATCGATCCGCTCTTTCGTCGACTCCTTCAATTGGAGTGTCACGCCGGGCGGCCTGGCGTTTTACACCATTGGTCTCTACACCATTCTCGGGGCGACCGCTTCGTCCGCCATCACCTTGTGGCTAAATTGGCGGCGCAAAGAGCCCGTCGATCCGCGCTGACCCGGCGGCCACCGGGTGATGTGGCGGCAACTGCGTCTTGAACCACGTGCGCTGCTTCTTCACGAGGGCGCGGGTGTTTTTCACGATGGCCGGGGCCAGCCCGGCTTCGGACAAACGGCCTTCCAGAAAATCAACCGTCTCGCGATAACCGATCGCCTGCGCGGCGCTGGGGTTTTCCTTCAGGCCGCTTCCCAACAATCCGCGCACTTCCCCGACCAGCCCCTGCGCCAGCATCGCGGTCACGCGCTGTGCGATGCGCTGGTCCAACTCCTCTTTTTCGCGCGCCAGTTCGCACCACCGCACCTCGCAGTCGGCAAACGGCGCCGGTTGCGCCGCGAATTCCGCCTGCAGTTCAAGCAGCGTCCGCCCCGAGGCCCGGCAGCGTTCCAAGGCGCGCAACACCCGCCGGGGATTTTGCGTGTCCAGCGCACCCAGCCCGGCCGGATTCAGCCCGCGCAATTCCCTCAGCAATGGCTCCGCTCCTTTTTGTTCCAGCCGCATCCGCAATTCCTCGCGCAATGCCGCCGGCACCTCCACTGCATCGGCCACCGGGGCAAAAAACGCCTTCAGGTAAAACCCGCTGCCGCCCGTCACCAGCACTTTTTTCCCTCGCTTAAAAAGCTCCTCCAGCACGGAACGGGTCCTGGCAATGTAATGCGTCACATCCATCTGCCCGGTGATTTCGCAGATATCGATCAGGTGGTGCGGCACCCGCGCCCGTTCGTCCGGGGTCGGCTTGGCCGTGCCGATGTCCATGCCGCGATAGAACAGCAGCGAATCGCACGACACGATCTCCGCCCCGTTCGCCTCCGCCCAGCGCAGCGCCAGCTCGGTCTTGCCGACGGCCGTGCAACCGGTGAGAAGATGAATGATACGGGACACCCCGGCAGCGAAACATTCCACCCAAACGTTGCAAAACTCCTTTTGCCAATCGCAGTCTGAGCCTTCTCACTGTTGCTTTTTCAACCGTCTTGAAAGCCCGGTTCATCTTCAACCCCCACTCCGGCTCCAACCGGCGCAATCCGTACCTGCGGGACCGCGCCCAGGAATTCATCGCCGAACGCGGCTGGGATGCCATGGTCGTCTCCACCACGCACCCACGCCATGCCACCGAACTCGCGCGGCAGGCGGTCGAAGACGGCTGCGCACTCGTGGTCGCGATCGGCGGCGACGGCACGATGAACGAAGTCGCCACGGCCCTCGTCGGCACCTCCGCGATTTTCGGCCTGATCCCCTGCGGCTCCGGCAACGGGCTCGGCCGGCACATCGGCATCCCGGGTCCGGGGAAAGGCGCCTTCCGCACCCTCGCCGAGGGTGAGCCCATGGTCATGGATACGGGCCTGATCAACGGTGATCCTTTTTTCTGCGCCGGCGGCGTGGGCTTCGAAGCGCTGATCGCCGGCCGCTTCGCCGTGCTCACCAACCGCGGCTTCAGCGGCTATCTCCGCACCGGTCTCAAGGCCTGGTTCAACTACCAGCCCGAAAGCTACACGATCCACCATGCCGCCGGCAAAACCCGCCTGGAGGCCCTGACCCTCACCATCGCCAACTCCGCGCAGTACGGCAACAACGCCTTCATCGCCCCCGGCGCCTCGATCTGCGACGGTCTGCTCAACCTCACCGCCGTGCCGCGCGTCAATTTTTTCAATGCCATCCCGCTCTTCTGGCGGCTCTTTCAGGGCTCGCTGCAACGCGTGCCCTCGGTCGTCATGCTGCAAGGCAGGTCATTCATCATCGAGCGCGACAAACCCGGCTGGGTCCATACCGACGGCGAGCCCCGGGCCGAAGCCTCGCGCCTGGAAATCACCATCCGCCCGAAAAGCCTGCGGATCATGGCGCCGCGAGGGCGGAAGATTTAGCGAATTCGGCGTCCTGCTCTCGTCGAGGCCGATGACTTGTCTGTGGTGGAGAACCTTCTGAGATCGGCTCCTTTCTTAAAAAAATAGACCGATCAACGTCTCGGGTTTCGCATTCGTGAGTGACTGCGGTAAGATAAACTTCACGGTGGCACCTGAAATGGTGAAGACGCTGCTTTCTGCTTCTGACCGGCCGGGTGCCAACCCCGAATCTACTGCTAATGCCTTACCAGCGAGAGCGGCTGGACTCAAAATGCGAACATGTGACAAACGTGTCTCGGCGAACTGCGCACAAAAATCGAATTTATACAGCACCGACGCGGATGGCTCGTACTTCTCAACTACGCCCTCAATACCAACTCCTTCGTCCTTCTTTGCGATTTCCGCAGTCGAGGCGCACCCCGCCCAGATCAACAGGCAAATTAACCAGAGTGGAACAAGGGAGGGCTTCATTTTCTTCCGCCGACGTCAAAGCTGAGCCGCGACCCCAGCCGGCGCGACCGGTGCGTCAGCAGCGGGCGTGACGGATGGGGTCGTTGGCTCTGGCGCCTCAGAGATCGGCTCTTTCCGTCTTTTCGAGGGGCGCGATTGGAAAGCCCGAAGGCTGTGGATCGAGGCGTTGGAGCGTCTCCGCATGCAGAGCGTAAACCACATAGTCTACTCCGAGCTCCAAACAGCATTCGCGACTTCCGCCAGCAGCAGGGAACCGCATCGCTCTCATTGCCTCTTTCGGAAGATCCCAGAGATCAGGAATCCTGTATTCAGTGACAACAACGCCTGATGTCACCGAAACAAGATTCTTTGCGTCCCAATCGTGTGCGCTACCAACGATCTTGTCTTTCCCCGTCGTCAACTCGGCCAAATATGAGTCCTTCCACTTCACGGTGACATCATGGCCCGTCCGATTGTAAAGCCGGACAGAGAATGCCGGCGTGCAACTGCTCGCGAAAGCAACTACCAGCACCAGTGAAAAAATAACTCGCAAGCGCATGATATCTTCCGCCGATCGCTTCAGATCAGCAACGCCCGGCGAGCGGGCAAACCGAACTTTTGAAATAGAAGGCCATGTGGAGCGGAAATATCATCGACGATTTAGGTGAGATCAAGGGCGTTCGCTGTGGCTGACTTGTTCAGCGGTCTTCTTCTTCGAGAAAAGACGAAGCCACGCCGACCAAATCAAACCGACAACAACTAGAATACTGCCAATGGCAGCAAACGTGTCGATGATGTGATTCTGGAAAATCTCCCGAGCTCGCATTTCAGGAGTCGGATCAAGCAAGGGAAGCGCCGCGCCTGAAATCGCCGCATATCCCAAAGCCGCGACGACAAGAAGAAGACCGGAAATCCAAATCGTGCGTGGAAAACTTAACTTCATCTTTCTGTGCCGATCGTTCACGATGTGCCATGGCCGGGCGCAGCCCCGACATTGGCACTGGCAGCTTCGCCCTCTTCTTTCCAGCCATGCTGGTCGGCGGGCGCGCCGCGAAGCCGGCGAAGCAAGTAGGGTGAAGGCTTCCCGCGAGCGGCTACACGCAAGAACAGATCGACCATGCTCAGCCACTCTCTTTCAAAGCGCACGATTGCGGCCTCATCTACCAGCTTACTGTGAAAACCACCGGACTCTTTCTTCAGATAGCCCGATCCGGTGCTACGCACGAAAACCTGGCTCCACTGCACGTCGATGCGGCCCGACAGGTCCGTGATACCAGTGAGCGTCGCCATGAGGCCAAGGCGCTCCAGCTCTTCGGACGCCCAAATCGGACGGCACGCAATTCCCATGGCGTGGATAACGTCGCCATGACGAATCGACGCCACTTGGACCTCCGAGAACTTGCTGGACGCACGCAGCCGAACTTCTTCTTTCCGGACGACCGGTAGCAAGCTGAGCTCCAAACGGGTCACTAGGGAGTCGAAGTTCATTTCCGATCGCTACAGATGAGACACGCGCGGGCGAGCGTGGAATGAGCCCTTTTGAATAACGGAAAATACTGAGCGGAAAAGGTGCATACGATTTAGGTCACATCCCGCGCGTTGTTCTCTGGCGGTCTCGGCTCTTTCATTTCTTCTTTTTCTGCTTTGGCCTATTTCTTTTGGCCTCTGCAAGCCCTTGGAGAATTTCGTCAAGAAACGGATGATCACTCGGGTCGGCTCCAGTGATAGAGGGACGCGCCAATACAATGAGCGTGTGGAGCGCTTCGCTAAACCAGCGATGGTCATCGCGCATGGGCGGAATCGCGTGGAAAGTGGCAAGATAGTCGATAGCCGACAAAACTAAGTTTGGATCTTCCTGCGCTTCTGACAGCAACCAAGCCTCTTTCTTTGCCGACTCACAGTAGGCGTCGATAACCGCTTTGATCTCCGATGTGGTAATGATATCCTCCATGCCCCGTGGACGAGGCGTGACCCACATCGTATTCTGAGCGACCGCCTCGCATGCCTTCCGAAGTTCTTTCGTGTCTAGCTTGGGCATGTTCTTGTCGCCGATCAGTGTTATTCGGCCTTAGTCGATTGCCTGACTGGCGGGTGGTTCATCGGCGAGAGGAAATTGTCCAAATAATGGAAGCGCAAGCCCGAAAGGTTCACTGCTAAGGCTATTGGCGGTTGCCTGCCGCACTTCATATCCCCTGACTGAGTGCGTGTCCGCGTGCACCCCAGATTTTGACCGCCAACCCGTCCGATTTCCCGGTTGGAAAGCCGCCTTGCGGCAATCGGGTCTGCCGGGTGCCGACCTGATCGAGTATGAGCGGGCGATCATTTCATTCCTCAAATTTTGCAAGGACCGCCATGCCCCGGCCAGTGTCGTCATGGTGCGCCTGCATCTGCAGTCCCGTCCGGGCCATCGGATGGCCCTGCGCTGGTTTTTCAAGGCGGCGGGCTGGCGGGGGCCGGGCAAGGCGGCGGCCGCCGCCCCGGCCGCAATCACACCGGGGCGCACCGAAGCGTCACCGGAAATCAGGCGGTCGCGGGCGAATGAACCGAGTCTGGCGGCCGCCGACCTGGGACGGGAACCGTGGGAAAGGGATTTGATCACGGCGGCGCGCACGGCGGGCCTGCTCTGGCGCACGGAGGAAACCTACCGGGGCTGGGCCGCGTATAGTCTGCGCCACGCGGCTTTCGCCATTGGGGCGCAATGATCATGTATTATGTCTACGTGCTTCAATCTGAGCCGGACACTGGTTTATATATCGGGTTTTCAACCGATCTGAAGCAGAGGCTAAAGCAACATCAGGACGGCGAATCTCGAGCTACATCGCACCGCGGACCTTGGAAGCTCATTTACTACGAAGCATACAGTATGAGACAGGATGCTTTGGGTCGCGAGAAATTCCTGAAGAGCGGAGCGGGACGAAAACATCTGGCAAAACAATGCAGGCACCACTTTGAGAAAAATCCGCCACGCGGTCAGAGCGACGGCTTGTGATAGGTTAGACCGCGTGAACCGCGTACAGGGCTTCGCCCACGCGGTTCTATACGCGGTGGCTGCCGGAGGGTCTGGCGCGGAAGTATCCCAAGGCGGGCGAGAAATGGACCTGGCAATGGGTGTTCCCCTCGCGGGAAACCAGCGTCGATCCGGTTTCAAAACTGCGGCGACGGCATCACGTGATCGACAGCACTTTTCAAAACGCCATCCGGAGTGCCGCCGAAAAAGCAGACCTGAACAAGCGGGTCACGCCCCATGTCTTCCGGCACTGTTTCGGCACACATCTGCTGGAGAGCGGCACCGACATCCGCACCGTGCAGGAACTGATGGGCCATGAGAGTGTCGAGACCACGCAGATTTATCTGCACTGCATGAAAAAACCAGGACTGGGCGTGAAGAGTCCGTTCGACCAGCTCGGGCAAGGGACGCCACCACCGGCGCCGGCGAAATCGGGGTAAGGCGGAGAAGCGCGTCCGGCTTGTCCGTCGTAGCCCTCGGCGAAGCCGGAAGGCCGCGCTCCACCGCCAGGCAAGACGGCGCGGCGACAAGCGCCGGCCCTACATGAGGACCACGCTTTCGGCTGCGGCTCCATCCTTCGCCAAGGCTACGGACGGCACGCAAACGCGGCTACGCAACCGCACTCCACTTTCCCGCGCAGGGCTGCGACCGACTGAAATCCACCCGGGTCAGGTGAACGCGACCGGCACGCCGGCGGGGTCGAGGGCCAGCGCGGGGGCGAAGTCGGGCTGCTCGTCCAGACAACGGGCGGCGAAGGCGCGGAAATTCCGAAACAGCGTCACCCCGTCGGGCACGAGGGAAACATTCCCCTGCCTGATCCAGGCGGCGTTCACCTTGGCATTGAGCCCCGCCTGCATGTCGCAGGGCATGTCGCCGACCATCCAGGATTCCGCCGGCGCCAGCGAATATTTTTCGATCATTTCCAAAATAAAGCGGGGCGAGGGTTTGCGGTAGACGGTGGGCATGTCGGGCGCTTCCGTGGCGATGCACAGTTCGGTGAATCCGGGGTACGGCAGGTCGAGCAGCTCCAGCATCCGCTCGTTGCACCGTGTGACGGCATCGAGGGTGAACATGCCGCGACCGACGCCGCTTTGGTTGGTGAACAAAAACAGGCGGTAGCCCCGGGCCATGAAGTGGTGGAGCGCCTCGCGCACGCCGGGCATCAGTTCCACCTGGGCCGGATCGGCGAGATAATCGTGCTTCACGATCAGGGTGCCGTCGCGGTCGAGAAAGAGGGCTTTGTCGGTCATGGCGGGGAAAACAAATTCAAACGAGGGCCATTTCCGCCTGCTGCATCCAGCTCGTGTGTTTGGCGGAAGCGGGGTCGAACTCACGGTCCACCTGGTCGAGCCAGGAATGCATCACCAAGGTGTGCACCTCCTGAATCCGCGCCGTGTTTTGGGAGGGGATGATCAGTTCGTAATCGCACCGGCCGCGGGCCTGGCCGCCATCGCGACCGCCGAGCAGAATGGTCGTCACCTTCAGGGTTTTCGCCACGGCGAAGGTGGCCAGCACGTTCGGCGAATTGCCGCTGGTGCTGAAACCAACCAGCACATCCCCGGGCCGGGCAAAGGCCGAGAGTTGGCGCGAAAAAATCTGGTCGTAGCCGTAGTCGTTGCCGATGCAGGTGATGGCCGTGACATCGGCGTTCAGGCAGATCGCGGGCAGCGCGCGGCGGTTCACCTTGTAGCGCCCGACCAGCTCCTGCGCGAAATGCAGCGCATCGGCCGCACTCCCGCCATTGCCGCAGGAAAAAAGTTTTCCGCCCCGCTTCAGACACTCGACGAGTTCGCGCCCGGTCTTTTCGATCAGGGGTTCGAGCGCCTGGGATTTGGTCAGCACATCGAGCAATTCGCCGATCGGTTTCATGGGGTTGGGTTCCTGGTTCAGCGGGTTGACCGTTGCCCCCGGTGAAGGGAAAGCGACCGATGGCGTGAAGACATAATCATTCATTCGGGTTATCGGCACTTTTCACGGTAGATTAATGGTTTTTTAGGCCAGTCCCGGCCCGGAACTCAGCCCGCCCCGCCGGTCGCGCAGCCTCAAACCGGCCGGGATATTCTCCACCCGAGGGTTGACCTGCCACTGCCGCCGCCCAATTTGCCGGGTTGTCCATGTCAACCCGCGTGCGCCCCGGCGCTCTCCCCCTTTCATCCACCGACCGGCCATGACCGAATCCACCGGCTGGCAATCTGCCGTGGAAGTTCATCCCGCGGACTGGCACTTTCCCGCCGGGCCCTCGTGGCTGGCCGGCTGGATTTTTGCCGGCGAAAACCGCTTTATTTCCGACCTCCGGGCCTGGGTGGATGACCGGCCCTTTCTCGGTTTGCACGGCCTGCCAAAGCCGGGGCTCGATGAAAAATTCCTGCACCGGCCCGGCCCCCCGTACGCCGGTTTTGTGCTGCAAGTCACGCCGCACCGCGGCGCCACGCGGCTGCGGCTCGAAACCCGCGATCCGACCGGACGGTGGACGGAATTTTTCCGCACCGCCATCACGGTCGCCAACGATGCCCCGCCCTGCCCGGTGCCCCCGCCGCTGGGCAAACGCCTCGCCGGGCTGCTGCCGACGCTGCTCCTGCTGCACCCGCGGCGACCGCACGCTCCGTGGTCGGAACTCGCCGACGAGGTGATTTCCTCGTCTCTTGCCGTGCCCCTGAATTCGCTGCCGAATCCGCCGTTCCACGGCGCGCTGGAAGAACCGCGCGACACCGGCTGGCTGCGCTACGGCCGGCTGTCGGTGACCGGCTGGCTCGCGCACCGCACAGCCAAAATCACCCGCGTCACCGCGCTCGTCGATGCCGTGCAGGAATCCATTTTGCTGCACGGCCTGCCGCGCGACGACGTCAGCGGGGTCTTTGCGGATCTCGCCGGTCATGCCGAATCCCAATTTGTCGGTCACGTCGATCTGCCCGCCAACCAGAGCACACCCGCGCTCGTGAAGGTTTTCGCCGAGCTGGACAACGGCGAAAAACATCTGGCCTTCGCGCAGCGCTTCACGGCGAAAGTCATCGCCGGCGCCGATGCCGCGCTGCCGCCGCTTTCCCGCGCCACATTTGCCCGGGCGCTCTGGGCCTTGCACGGTGCGGCCCGCCGCCACGGCGTGCCGCTCGGCCATACCGCCGAGCTGATCGACGGAGCCAAAGCCGCCTGGGCCCACTACCGCGCCGAAGCTCCGGTCAAAATCCGGACCCAGGCGGAGCGCAATCGACCGCAACCGCTCCGGCGCGTCGAGGACGCCGCACCCCACCGTCCCCTGCGCATCCTGGTCGCGACACACAATCTGAATTTCGAAGGGGCGCCGTGGTTCATCTTTGAACTCGCAAAATTTCTGCGCGACCGGCCCGGCGTCAGCGTGCGGGTGGTCTCGCCGCAGGATGGCGCCATGCGCCGCGTCTTCACCGAAGCCGGCATGCCGGTGGAAATCGTGGACTTGTCGGCCGCGCTGAAGGCCGATTCGCCGGAAAGATTTTTCACGGCGCTCGCCACCGCCACGGCGGGCCTGCCGTGGTCGGAAACCGATCTCGTGATCGGCAACACCATGGTTTCATTCTGGGCCGTGCACGCCGCGCGTCGCGCCGGCCGGCCCGCGATGATGTATGTGCATGAGAGCGCCCACATCCGGCGGTTCTTCGCCCCGTCGGTCTCGCCCGCGCTGATCCCGCTCATCGAGTCGGCCTTCCGCGAAGCCGGCCACGTCGTGTTCACCGCCGAATCCTCGCGCGCGGTTTTCGCCTATCTCGGCGACGGGAATAATTTTGTCTCCCTGCCGAGCTGGGTGGACGTGGCGCGGGTCGATGCCTTCGCCGCCGCGAACGCCAAAACGGATCTCCGGCGCAAGCACGGACTCGATCCCGGCGCCGTGCTCGTCGTGAACATCGGCTCCATCTGCGAGCGGAAGGGCCAGCATGTCTTCATCCGCGCCATCGAGCTGCTGAAACCGGAACTGTCGGCCGCTTTCCCGGGCAAAAAAATCCAGTTTGTCATGGTCGGCGCGCGACCGGGAGTGTACCTCGAACTGCTCAAGCACGAGGTGGCCTTCCATCAACTGGACAATGTCCGCTTCATCCCCGAGTCGGGCGAGATTTTCGATTTCTACCGGCTCGCGGATATTTTTGTCTGCACCAGTTTTGAGGAATCCTTCCCCCGGGTCCTCCTCGAGTCCGCCGCCTTCCGCCTCCCCATCATCACGACCAACGTCAACGGCATCGCCGAGATGCTGGCCGACGACGAGGCCTGGATCATTCCGCCCGGCGACCGCTACCAACTGGCCGAGGTGACGAAGCAGGCGCTCCATGCCCATGGCCAGGGCGACACACGCCGGGCCGACAAGGCCCGCGCCTCCGTGCTCCGCCGGTTTCACGAGGCGAACTCCCTGCCGCTCCATGCCGCCTTGGCGCGGGCTTGCGCTGCCCGGCCCGGCTCGCCTTAGTTGCCCCACCCAACCGTGAACGAAAACGACGCCTACATTTTTGACGTGGAAGAACCCAGGCAATGGGTCTTCAAGGGCGAACCGGTCTGGATCAGCGGATGGTTTTACTCCAAGAGCGGCGCGGTTTTCTCCGACATCCGGGCCATCATCGACGGGGTGACCTGTCTGGGGATTTTCGGCCTGCCACGCGAAAATCTCGAGCGCCAGTATCGCGGTGCGTTCACCCTTCCGCACATCGGTTTTTCCCTGCTGGTGCGTCCGCCGCGCGGGGCCCGCACGCTGAAACTCGAGCTGCTCGATGCCGGTGGCCGCTGGGTAGAATTCTGGCGCACCGACATCTCCGTCCTCGCCGGCCCCAAGCCAGGCGCCTCGCTCAATGCCGGCATCGTGCCGGACCAACTGCACAAACTCCTGCAGGCCCGGCGCGCCGATCCGACCGGTGATCTCCTTCCGCTCGCGCGCACCCTCGCGCGCGAGGCATCCGTCGTCCTCCTCGACACGCTGCCCAACCCGCCCTTTTTCGGCGCATTGGAAAAACCCCTGCTCATCGGCGGCACCCAATTCGGCAAACTGCGCGTCGAGGGCTGGATCATCCACCAGGAGCAGCGCATCCGCCGGCTCATCGCCAGCACGCATCCGCTCGCGGAAAGCGAGATGGATTACGGCGACCGCGAGCGCGGCGAGGTGAAGGATCTTTTCCCCGACCATCCCCACGCCCTGAAATCACAATATTTCGGCATGGTGGACATCGACGAACGCGCCGGCGATCCGGTGTGCCTGAAGATTTTCGCCGAGCTCGAGGATGGCACGCGCCATCTTGTTTTTGTCCGGCGCTTCTACCAGCGCGGTTGCAACCAATGGGAACGCCCGCTGCCCGCTTTCAGCCGCAATGGCTTTGTCGAAATTGTCAGGACCTTCATCGCCGGTTGCCGTGCGGAGGGCATCCGGCTCGGGTCGTGGGGTGACTTCGGGAAAAGTTGCCGTGAAGGCTACCGGTTGTTCCGGCGCTTCGCACCCACGACGGTTGCCCGCCCCGCCTTGGTCGCGGCCGATCCCTACCCGGCCTGGGCATCAGCCAACCGGCTCACGCCCCGCCTGCGCCATGCCCTCGACGCGGCGGCAAAAAAACTGGGCCCCGCCGGCCCGCGCTTCGTGCTGCTGGTGGATTCACGCGGTTGCACTCCCGGACAATTGCAGGAGCTGGCCGATTCGCTGTTCACCCAGATTTATCCGCACTGGCAGCTCTGCTTCGTCGGCAATGTCGCCGCTCCCGTCGGCGATCCGCGTTTAAAATCAGCGCCGGCCGGCGATCCAAAGGATTTCATCCGCACGCTCAACACGGCGGCGCACCAGGCCCAAGGCACGCATCTCGCGTTGCTGACCGGGCACTCCCGGCTTTCCTCCGATGCGCTGGTCGAAATTGCGGAACGCCTCGCGGCCAATCCCGCGCTCGAACTTGTCTACACCGATGAAGACTGGATAAACGACACTGGTGCGCACACCGCTCCCTTCTTCAAGCCTGGGTGGAGCCCGGCGCTGGCCGATTCGGGATTGTTTCCCGGCCAGTTGAGCGTCGTGCGCCGCGACCGCTTCGTCGAACTCGGCTCGTTCCGCGAGGGGTTTGATCGCGTCCTCTGGCATGATCTGCTGTTGCGCGTCGGTGACAAGCTGCGCGCCGACCAGGTCGCCCACATTCCACTCGTCTGTCATCATGCCCGGGATCTTCCGATAAAGACCGATCTCGCCGATCCGTCCTACGAGCAAGCACGCCGGGCGCTGGCCGACGCGGCGCAGCGCCGCGGGTGGGCCGCCGCGCCGTTCCTGCCCGAGGCCGGACATCACCGGCAGTTGCGTTATCACCAACTGCGCTGGGAAAAAACCATTCTGTCCCGGCTGCAGGTCACCATCGTCATTCCCACCCGAGATCATCTTTATCTGCTGCAGGAATGCATCGAGCTGCTCGATGAAACCGTGGACTGGCGCTACGTGAAGCTGCTCATTGTCGATGATCATTCACGCGACGCCGACGCGGTGCGCTACCTCGACGCGATCCAAAAACGCATCGACCTCATGTGCACCGTCGTCCGGCCGGCCGATCCGCACGCGCCGTTCAACTACTCCAAGCTCGTCAACGCCGCCCTGCCCCACCTCGACACACCGCTCGTGCTCCATCTCAACAATGACGTCAACGCGCTCGAACGCGGCTGGCTGGAGGAAATGGCGGGGTGGTTCACGCAGCCCGACGTGGGGGCCGTCGGCGCCAGGCTTGTCTACCCCGACAAAACCCTCAACCACACCGGCATCATCATCGGCCCGCACGGCGGACTGGCTGACACGCCGTTCGCCAAAGTGCACGGCAACGAGGTAGACGTCGTCTGGCATGCGACCGCGCGCGAAGTATCGGCTGTCACCGGCGCGTGCCTCATGACGCGCACCGCGCTCTATCGCGAGCTGGGCGGGTTTGAGGAAAAAGAATTTGGCGTCGCCTACAACGACGTGGATTACTGCCTGCGTGTCCGGGCAAAAAATCTGCGGGTGGTCTACACCCCGCAGGCGCAGCTCATGCATTGGGGCAGCGCGACCCGCGGCATCACCTTCAACGAAGCCGAGCACATCGCGTTCGTCCGCCGTTATCCGGGTTATCGTGATCCGTATTTCAGTCCAAACCTGGAACTCGCCGGCGCGCAGGTGCGTTGTCGCGGCGCACTCAGCACGCGCACCGCGCGGGCGGGCAGGCTTCGCCTGCTGGTCCTGACGCACAACCTGAACCTCGAGGGCGCGCCGCTCTTCCTCCTCGAATACGCCACCTACATGGCGAAGGAAGCCGGATTCGGTTTGGAAATCCTCGCGTCCCAGGACGGCCCGTTGCGGACGGCCTTCGAGGCTCTCGGGGCGCACATCACCCTCGTCGATGCCGCACCGCTCTACGCCTCGCCCGATGAAGAAATTTTCCATCAACGGCTCGGCGAACTCTCCCACCCTTTGGACTGGGAGCACATCGACCTCGTGGTCTGCAACACGCTGGTGAGTTTCTGGGGCGTGCCGATGGCCCGCCGGGCCGGCAAGCCCTCGCTCTTCTACATCCACGAAAGCTCGTCGGTGTTCCGGTTTTTCGAAAACAAACTTGAGCTTCCCCTGCACACACTCGTGCATGACGCGCTCGCCCGCGCCACCCGCACGCTGTTTCTCTGCGCGGCGACCCGCGCCTATTATGAAGACGACAACATCCACGGCAATTTCCGCATCGTCCCGAGCTGGATCAGGCTCGATGTGATCGCCGAATTCCGCCGGACCCACGACCGCGCCGCCCTGCGGCGCAAACACGGGCTCGCCGACGATGAAACCGTGATCGCCAACATCGGCACGGTGTGCGAGCGGAAGGGCCAGCATATTTTCCTCCGCGCCATCGACCACTTCAACCACCACCAGGGGCATCGCGGAAAATTCCGTTTTGTTTTGGTCGGCGCCCGGCCCGGGATCTACCTTGACCTGCTGCTGCGCGATCTGAAGCGCCTCGCCCTGCCCAACGTCACGCTCATCCCCGAGACACGAGATGTGTTTGATTTCTTTGTCGCCGCCGATCTTTTTGTCTGCACCAGCTACGAGGAGTCATTTCCCCGCGTGGTGATGGAGGCAATGGCCTTCCGCACGCCGATGGTGACGACCGATGTCCACGGCATTGTCGACATGGTCGGCCAGCGGCAGGATGGCTATCTCGTGCCGCCCGGAGATCCCATCGCCCTCTCACAAATGATGTGGACCTGCCTCGCCAAGGAGCGCAGCGGAAAATCGCTCACGCCCACCGCCTATTCGAAGGCCCTCCGCTATTACGACTACGCCAAGGTTCTCCCCGCCCACGTCGAACTCGCCCGCGAAGCCTGGCTGGCGGAGGAGTGAGGTTTTTTCCGGGCAAGCATACGCAAACATTCGCCATCCGGCCCGGCACGAGAAGGCCGCCCCCCGGAATCTCCCCTGTTTTAATATTTCTGAAATTGAATAGCGGGTCATTGGCGTTCGACGGTCTAACGAGGTATGACCGCCGTGCCCCGTTGCCGCCGCCTGCGAGATCCGCATTCACGCGAAGTACCTGTCGCGACCATTGGTGCCAGCTTGTCCGAATGAAGCGACCGGGCCAAATCACGCATTTTTTTTCAAAAAGCCCGCCGGCTTGGATGCCCTGTGCGGTGCTGGCACTGTGGGTGTTTTTTCTGCGCTGGAATTATTTTGACCGCCAGGTGTGGAATCTTGACGAAGGGATCTATGCCACGGCAGCCCGTTCGATTCTGGATGGCGGCGTGATGTACCGCGATGCGATCGACCAGCGCACCCCGCTCATCTACTATGTCGTTGCGGGTATGTTCCGGGTTTTCGGGGAAAACAACATGCGGGCGGTGCATGGGCTGCTCGCGGGAATGATCGTGGTCACCGCGCTGGGGCTGTATTGGCTCGGCCGCCGCTGGCGGGGCGCTGTGGCCGGGATTTGGTCGGCCCTGATTTTCTGCGCCTGCACCACCAACCTGCTCTACATCGGCGATGCTCACTCGCTCAGCACCGAGTGGTTTGTGATTTTCTTCACCACCTGGTCCACCTGGTGGTTCTGGCGGACATGGGAACAAAAATCATTTTGGCGCGCCGGCATCGCCGGTCTCGGTTTCGCCACCGCATTTTTATCGAAGCAGCCGGGCCTGCTGGATTTCGGAGCGCCACTGGCAACCCTGGTTTATTTTGCCGCGGCCGGACGGTTGCGACCAGTCGAAGCCATCCGGCAACTGGCCGGGCTCTTCACTGGTTTCGTCACCACCATCGCACTGGTTGTGGCCTATTTCCGGCACAATGGGGCGCTCGGTGACTTTTATTTTTACGCCTTCAGCTACAATCTCCTCTATTACGGCCCGGAGACGACCATGCATGATCGAATGGAAGCGGCCCTGGAAGGTCTCAAGCTGATCTGGCAAAATTATCCGGTGATCGCGGTCGCGTTGGGAACCGGAGTTTTGGGCAGACTGGTCGGATTGGTGCAAAGACGTCCCAACGATGCTGAGCGTGCGATCAATCCGGCTGCGTTTTATCTCCTGATCTGGACGCTGCTCTCCTGGGCCGCCGCCGCCTCGTCCGGCCGGATTTATGGCCACTATTATCTGCAATTGCTCCCCGCTTTCAGCCTGCTCGCCGGCTGGTTTCTGGCGGACTGTCGGTCGTGGTTTTTTTCGAGCCGCCATAAATTCATCAAAGTCAGCCTCGCCTTGGTGCTCGCCGCCGCCGGCTGGTCGGTCGTTGCCGGGCCGTTGCGCGGGCCCTGGCCCAGCAGTCTGGGACCGGACGCGGGTACCGATGCCGCGACCTACATCCGCGCGCACAGCAAGCCGTCGGACAGGATTTTTGTGTGGGGCTACCATCCTGATTTTTATCTGATCGCCGATCGCCGGGCGGCGTCCCGTTACATTTATTGTTCCTTCCTCACCGGTTTGATCCCGTGGACGAACACCCAGCCCGGGCGTGACACGGGCTATGCGATCGTACCGGGCACAATGGAAATATTGCTGGGCGAGCTGGCGGCAAACCGGCCGGAATATTTCGTTGATACCAGCCTCGCAATTTACCGGGGTTTCAACAAATACCCGGTCGCCCACTTCCCGGCGCTGGCGGCCTGGGTGGCCGCGAACTATCTTGAATTGGAACCGGAGCGTTTCCGTCCGCACGGTTTTCGGGTGCTGCGGCTCAAGGACAGCGGGCGCACCGCACCGTTGCCCCTGCGGGGAGATCCACCGGATGGCCTGTTGACCGAACCTTGTCTCACGGGCCTTGCCACGGTCGGGCTGGCGACGGAGGAGTATCGGGCACAAGCCTCCCATCCGGGCGGACGCCTGCAACGGATGGAACTGCTGATCGACGACCGGGTGGAAGAAAGACTGTCGTTCGACCCCGTCACAACTTTATCAGTCAACTTTCCCGTGCATTTCGAACGGCTGGGCTGCGGCTCTCATCAGCTCAAAATCCGGGCCACCTCGGCCAGCGGGGAGACCCGGACCAGTGCGGCTTTGATGGTGGAATGTTCAACGGAAACCTTCACGGCCGACCAAAAGGCCGCCTTTGCCCTGCCACTGTACACCGCCGGTCCGATCCCCAAACTGCTCCGGGCTCCGTTCGGTGCCCTGGCCCAGCAGGAAGCCGGGGCCCTTGTTTTCTTTGCCCACGCGCCTTCGGTGATCAGCTACCCCATTCCGGCCAAAAGCATCCGATTGCGTGGAAATTTTGGGTTCAGACCCGGTGCCTACGCCGCAACCAACCCGGGGCGCACAGACGGCGCGGAATTTGTGATCACCTGGATCAGCCCCCGGGGCCAGCGCACCGAATTGCTGCGCCAATTGCTGCGACCCACGGAAGAACCACGCGACCGGGGGGACCATGCCTTTGATCTCGCCATTCCCGAATCGACCCAAGCCGGTGATTTGGAGTTTGCCATCAACTGCGGTCCGATGGGCAATGCAGCCAGTGACTGGACTTATTGGTCCGATCTGGTGCTCAGCACTTCCCGCTAGACGGCGCGGGATACTTGCTTCAAAAAGATTGTCTTTAATGGCTTCCGAACTTTCTCCACCCCTCCTGCCTCCTCGCTTCTCCAGCGTTATCGGATGGGGGGTGCTCTATCTCCTTCTCGTCGCCTCGATCTTCAGTTTTCCGTTCAACCCTTCGGCGGAACTTGATCCTTCCTGGCGAATGGCCCTGGGCTATTTTTATGAAAAAGGAATGCAGTTCGGACACGACGTCATTTTCACCTACGGGCCGCTCGGCTTCATCATGGGCAGAACTTTTTCCGGGCTGCAATTCTGGGGGCTCATCGTCGGCCAGCTCGTTTTGGCGCTGATTGCGTCCGCCGTGATCATCCGGCAGGGAAGCCGGTTGCAGGGCGATGCCCGGCTCATCTGTTTAGGAGCCCTGTTGTTTTTCGGCATCACCTACGAGGATGCGCTGCACATGATCGTGATTGTCATTCTTGGATTCGAACTGTTGCGCATGGCGGACGAAAACCGGCGGTGGCTTATGCTGCCCATCGCGGCGGTGCTGGCGCTATATTCCCAGATCAAATTCACGGATCAGTTGCTCGCCACCTTCATCGTGCTCGTCGCGCTGGCCTATAATCTCTGGCAGGGACGGCGCCACGAGGCCGCATGGCTGGCCTTTTCCTTTGTGGGCACTTACCTTGGGATTTGGACCGCCTGCGGCCAGAACGTGCTGAACCTGCCCGCCTATTTCTACGGCTCCTGGCAAATCAGCGAGGGTTACCAGTGGGCGATGGGCATACCCACGTCCTGGCAACAGCTCTGGCCCGGCCTGGTCATCCTGGGCATCATTGCCGCGTACCTCGTCCTGCATCTGTTCATCAATCCCGCCAAACCGCGGGCCGTGGCCAATGTGCTGCTGCTGGGCACCTATACCTATCTGAATTGGAAACACGGTTTCGTCCGTTCCGACGGGCACATGATCGGATTTTATTTTTGCGCCCTGCTGCCGGTCACGGCGTATCCAGCCCTGCTCGACGACCCCCCCCGGCTTCGTCTCCTCCACCGCTGGGCGTTTACGGCTACCCTGGCTTTTGGTCTATGGAGCTTGGAAAATGCACTGCCCGGCGTGGTGCGAAATGCGCTGGCAATCTTCCAGGGCAAGGCTTGGACCAATGTGGAATCCGTCATCAAATGGGAAGAAACCCGGCAGCGTTACCGCGACCGTCTGGCAACGGCCCGGGGTGGCAGTGAACTGATCCAAACCCGCAAACTCGCGGGCAATGGCACCGTCGATGTGCTGGGTTACGAGCAGGGGGTCGCGCTTTTCAACAAATTCAACTACCGGCCGCGACCCGTGATCCAGAGTTACTCCACCTTCATGCCGGCTCTGGCCAGGCTGAACGAAGACTTTTATGCTTCGGAAAACGCGCCTGAGTTTGTGCTGATGAAAGTGCAGGCGATCGACGAGCGCCTGCCCACCATGGATGATGCCCAGGTTCTGGCGCTGCTCCCCCATCGCTATGAATTCATTTACAGCGAGCGGGACTTTCAGCTCTGGCGGCGAAATTCCGGCCCGTTCGACCTTGCCACCATCGCTCCCCGGCTGCTGCAGACCAGCGCCCTCAACGTCAATCAGCCGCTGGTCATCAATTCCTCCGGCGAAAAGCAGCCGCTTTGGCTGCGTGTGGATCTTCAACCGTCACTCCTTGGGAAAATCCGCAGCTTCCTCTACAAGCCGCCGCAGGTCACCCTCCGCCTGGAGGATACGGCGGGAAATCTGCATGATTACCTGATGCCGCTGCCGCAGGGCCGCAATGGATTCATCGTCAATCCTCTGATCGAAGATCTGATCGACTACATGCAGTTCGCCGCCGACCGGTCGCAAAAACTGGTCCGCGCCATCTCGCTGAAAATCGATGCCAATGATGAAAAATATTTCGCGGCCTCCGCCCATGTTGAGGTGTCCGCGCTGCCGACTGCCTCCTCCGGCATGGCTTTCTTTCCCAAAAACCCCGACAGCCCCGCCAACGACATCCGGGTGTTCAAAAGCCAGCCGGTGATGGCCGAGGCCTATTTGCCGGTCTCCGAAGTGATCATCGACGGCAAACCTGTCGCCTTGCTGCATGCGCCGAGCAGGATGATCTTCGATCTGCCCGCCGGCGCCAGGACGATCAGCGGCCAGTTCGGTTTCCTTGAGGCCGCGTATACGAACGGCGGTAATTCCAACGGCGCCCGCTTCATCATCTATTGGTCCAACGGCACCAAGCGGATCGACCTGTTCGATCAGTTTCTCAATCCGGTGAGTGTAACCGCAGATCGCGGGCTTCATGGTTTTTCGCTGTCCCTGAAGGATCTGGCCGGTGGCCGGCTGTATCTCGAAACCAATCCCGGACCCTACAACGACTACGGCTGGGACTGGACTTGTTGGACGGATATCGACATTTCCCGCTAAGCGCCGAAGTTCATCCACCCATCATGGCCCCAGAAATACCCGAGCCTCTGCTTCCAGCCCGCGTGGGCCGAATTGTCGGCTGGAGCGCGCTCATCATTTTTATGGTGATCGGGATTTTCAATTTCCCGTTCCCGCCTTCGCCGGATCTGGATCCCTCTTGGCGCATGGCCCTCAGCTATTTCTACGAAAAAGGAATGCAATTCGGACCCGAGGTCAATTTCACCTACGGACCGCTCGGCTTCCTCATGGGCAAGACTTTTTCCGGATTCCAATTCTGGCCCCTCATCGCCGGCCAGCTCCTGCTGGCGCTCATCGCCGCCGTGGTGATCGCCTATCAGGCCAGCCGCCTGACCGGCCGGACGCGCCTCATATTCCTGATTTTCTTTCTGCTGCTCGGCATCACCTACGAGGATGCGCTGCACATGCTGATCATTGCTCTGCTCGGTTTTGAACTCCTGCGCCGGGGCAACCTGCCATGGAAACACACCACCGCGCTGATCGCGGTTGTTTTGTCGGTCTACAGCCAGATAAAGTTCACCAACCTGCTGCTGGCGGCTTTCGTGGTGCTCCTGGCCTGCGGCTACAGCGCATGGATGAAACGCCGGCGTGAAGCCCTGGGGCTGGGGCTGGCCTTTGTGTTCGCTTATCTCGGAGGGTGGCTGCTGCTCGGACAGCATCTGCGGAATCTCCCCGCCTATCTGGCGGGGTCATGGCACATCAGCGACGGCTTCCTTTGGTGCATGGGCATCCCGGCTCCGTTTGATCCGCTCTGGAAGGGAATCGTGCTCCTCGTCCTTCTGATCGGCTATTCCGTTTTGCATGTACGGCTGAATCCCGACAAGCCCCGGGCGGTGGCCAATACCCTGATGCTCGGCGCCTTTATATATCTGAACTGGAAACATGGTTATGTCCGGGCCGACGGGCACATCTTCGGTTTCATCTTCTGCGCAATGTTGCCGCTCAGCGCCTATCCCGCCCTGCTGGACGATCCTCCGTGCTTTCGCCGCACCCATTACTGGGTTTTCCTTGGTGCCATGCTTCTCGGCCTCACCGCCTTGGAAAACACCCTGCCCGGAACCATGCGGGGCGTGTTCGGGCAGGCTCAGGCGAAAGTCTGGGAAAACATCGAATCGACCGTCAACTGGTCGCAAACCAGACAGAATTACCGGGAGAAACTCGCCGCGGCGCGCGCCAACATTGATCTCTACCTCACGCGAGAAATCATCGGACACTCCACCGTGGACGTGGTGGGCTACGAGATCGGCGTGGCCCTCCTCAATTCGTTCAACTACCAGCCTCGCCCGGTCATCCAAAGCTACTCCACCTTCAGTCCCCCGCTGGATAAGCTGAATGCCGACCTGTATGCCTCGGCCCGCGCGCCCGCCTATGTGCTTTCCAAAATCCAGACCATCGACAACCGTCTGCCGACCATGGACGACGCCCACGTCCTGCTCTTGCTGGCGCAGCGCTACGAATATCTGCGCACGGAAAAGGGTTACGGCCTCTGGCGGCTGAAGCCCGGCGCGTTTGACCCGGCCAGCATCGTACCGCACCCTTTGCGCACGGGCGACCTGCCCGTCAATCAGCCGCTCGCCCTCGAAGACATTTCCGACAGACCGCTCTGGGCGAAGATCGATCTCCAGCCTTCTCTCCTGGGCCGGATCCGCAGTTTTTTCTACAAGCCGCCCCAAGTCACGCTCCACATTGAAATCGGCCTGGACGATCAGAAGGAGAAACCCGGCTCCAAACCTTCGGAACAGGCCGACGCCGGCGACAAAAAGCCCGTGATCGAAAAGGCGTCGGCACAGCGGACGTTCGCACCCCAGGTCACCGTCTACAACGATCCCGAAAAAATCCAGCAGCGGGACTACCTGATGCCACTGCCCCAGGGTCGCACCGGATTTATCCTCAATCCTCTGATTGAGGATGTGGAGGATTACATGAATTACGCCAACACCCAGTTGATCAAACGCGTGCGGTCGATCACGCTCAAGATTCCCCAGGATCAGTTGAAATATTTTTCTGCCCACGCCGCCGTCGAGCTGGGCGCACTGCCCTCGCCCACTTCCGGCCGGCGGTATTTTACCGACGAGATCGAGCGCCTGTTTCACATGTTCGCCACTTATCCGGTAAGCTACACGGCACTCACCCCGGTTTCGGAGGCAACCATCGACGGGATCACCGTGGTGGTGGTGCATGCCCCCAGCCAGATGGTCTTCGATGTGCCTGCCGGCGCCCGGTTTGTGAGCGGAAAATTCGGCATGCTGCCCGGCACTTACACCGCCGGGGGCAATACCGACGGGGCCCTGTTTCTGATCTACTGGTCCAACGGCACCGACCGGGTCGAGCTTTTCCGGCAATATCTGGATCCGGTGAATGCGATCGCCGACCGCGGCCTGCACGACTTCAATCTCCCGCTTTCCGAGCGGACCGGCGGCCAGTTGTTTCTTGAAATCCAGAGCGGCCCCCGCAACAACACCAGTTGGGATTGGACGGTGTGGACCGACATCAATATTTCCACCCAGGCTCCCTGATGAGCCAGCTCATGCCCCGGCCGACCGATCCTTCCCGGACATTTTGGCTGCGATCCTGGCTGCTTCCGGCGGTCGCCACGCTGCTTCTGGCCCTCTGTCTGTTTTCCCCGGCCGGCCAAGTCCTCGACACCCAGTTGGATTCCTCCAATTACGGTTCCTACGCATTCTTCACCGCAAAGCATTTCCAATATGGCGCCGCCGTCGTGCCCCTGGCCGGACCCTATGGTTTTGTTCCTTATGGCAACACCTACAGCGGATATCTTTTCGGCAAACGGATCATACTCGAGGCTCTCACCAAGCTCATTTTAAGCGCACTTGTGGTCTGGTTTTTTCTGCGTTCCACCCGTCTTTGCGGGTTGCGCTGGGTCTGGTTGCTGCTCGTGGCGTGCGTGGTGCCGGAGATCGTCGACCTGCCCTACTCGCTCGCGATTTTGCTCTCCGGGCTGTGCCTCGCCGAATACCATCCGGCCACGAGCCGGCGGTCCCTGCTGGTGTGCTGCGCAGTCGCCGGCTACCTTGCGCTGCTGACACTTTTCAAGGGCACGCAAACCCTGCTGGCCGTGGCCACCTTCGGATTGTTGTTCGTGCAGTCGCTGCTCGACCGGAATTTCCGGCGGCTGCCCTGGATCATCGGATCCTATGTCGCCACGCTGATCATCCTGTGGGTTATCGCCGGCCAGGATCTGCTCAATCTCCCCCGGTATTTTTCCGGTGTGTCCGACCTCGCCTATGGTTATAATCTGGCCATGGGCTACGACGAGCCCCGACCGGTCTTCCTTGTCGGGGCAGCTCTCACGGTGACGCTGCAACTGCTGCTGGGGGTCTGTCTCCTGTCCCGCTGGCGCAATCCCCCCGCACTCGCCGGAGGTTTGTTTCTGGCAGGATTTAACTTTGCCGCCTGGAAGCACGGCTTCGTCCGGGCCGACGAGCATGTCCATATCTATTTTAAATATACGCTCGTGGCCGTGCCCACCCTTTTGCTGTTCCTCGGCCGAATCCCGCCCGCCAAGGAATCCCGGGTGCTGCGCGCCCTCGCCGCCGCACTCGCCGTGCTGGCCTGCAGCCTCGCCCTGTGGGCCAATGCTGAAAAACCGTGGCGAGCCGGCTTCTGGTTTCCGGCGGGCCTGCCGGCCCGCCTGACCCGGACCTGGCAACAACTGACCGCACCGGCTGAGGCCAGAAGGCAGCTCGATGCCCTGCTCGATGCCAGACGAATTTATTATCAGCTCCCCCAGTTTCAAAATTTGGCGGGCCGGGGGCGCATCGATTTCTTTGGCAATGAACAGGCCTACCTCATGCTGAATCGTTTCAACTATTGGCCCCGGCCCATGGGTGGCGGCACATTCAGCGCCTACACTCCCGGGCTGCGCGCGCGCAACACCGCCTTTATGCTGGATGCAAACCGGCGTCCGGAATATTTTCTGGCCAACATCCAGACGATCGATCAGCGCTTCGTCGCCCAGAATGATGCGGGCACGTTGCTCGCCCTGCTGGCCAATTACCAGCCGGTGGAATCCGGCTCGGGCCTGACCCTCCTGCGCGCCGATCCGGGCCCGCCCCAACCGCCCGCGCTGCGACCGCTCGGTTCCTCGAGTGTCGCGTGGAACGAACCGATCGGCGTGCCTGCCGTGCGTCCGGACGAAATGGTGCTGGTCTCCCTGCAACTGCCGCCCAGTTTTGTCGGCCGGTTGCGTGCTTTTTTCTACAAACCGCCCGCGGTTTTCATGGACGTGCAAGGAGCGGGGATCAATCTGGCCTCGGATCGGAAAGTAATTCCAAACATGTTCAGCGATCCCGTCCCGCTCAGCCCGATGATTGAAAGCAACGACGATCTGCTGGCGCTCTATCAGGCGAAACCCGGGAAACTCGCCAGGCAGTTGACCTTGAAAACCACAGAACCCGGCTGCTTCGACCCCACCGGGCTGAAGATCAGCTTTTATGCGATGGCCCGGCCGGCTCCGGCTCCGCCTGTGCCGCTGCGTCTGATCCATTCACTCGTCAGCACCGTGCCGCCCTTCCTGGTTGAAGCAGTCACAGCGCCTTTGATGCAGGAAGATGACATGGTGGCGCAAATCCTCGCTCCGCCCGGTCGCATGGGTTTCGACCTGAAAGGGGACGAGACCACGGTGCTGTTCACCTATGGCATGCATCCCTTCAGCTACACCCGGCCGACCGACGGGATGAATTTCGTCGTGGACCTGGTCCGGCCCGGCCAGGTGACGCAGCAAATATTCGACCAGCATCTTTCCCCCCGCGATCGCCCCCAGGATCAGGGCCGGCACACCGTGCGGCTGGTTCTTCCGCCGTTCACTCCGGGTTCGAAGCTGTATCTGCGCACCACGCCCGGCCCGGCCAATGATGGGGCTTGGGACCTGGGATATTTTACCGCCATCGATTTCCTGCGCGGCCCGTATCTCCCGGCTCAGTTTCCGGGTTTTGCCGTGCTGCCCAGTGCGATCAGCGCCAATATGTGCGGCAGCTACCTGGATAACAACCGTGAAATTTTCCTGCTGCACTCGCCCGGTTCCATGACATTCAGACTGAACGGCGGGGAAAAAATCCTGCGATTCACCGCCGGACTCCTGCCCGGAGCCTATAGCAACGGCGGCCATAGCGATGGCGTGGAGATCATCATCAGCCTGAAAAAAAACGGCGGCAGCCCCACCGTCCTTTTTCAAAGGATAATCAATCCCGCATCGAATCCAGCCGACCGGGGTGATCAATCGTTCCAGGTGCCGCTCCCCGCCTTCCCGCCCGGCACGGAGCTGACCCTCGTCGTCTCACCCGGACCGGATGGCAACTACGATTGGGACTGGTCGTATTTGTCCGGCTTTCGCATCGACTGAAGGGCTGCCGTGCCGCCCCATCCGACGGGGTTGGACTCGGCGGTTGAAAATCCGTCCGCCCCCGTTAAGCAAGCTGTTCCAAAGCGGTCCCGCCGCGTACCCGTCCTTCATGTTTTCCACCCGTTCCAAACTCGCCCTGGCCCGCGCCACGCTCTTCCAGAACACGCCGGTCTACGTCCAGTTCTACATCACGGCGCGCTGCAATCTGACGTGCAAGCAGTGCAACATCATTTACGCCAACTCCGACGTGCGTGAAGCCACGCTCGATGAGATCAAGCATATGGCGGACAATTTCGCGAAAATGGGCGTGGCGATGGTCCTGCTGACCGGCGGCGAACCCTTCACCCGCCAGGATCTGCCCGACATCATCCGTGAATTCGAGTCCCGCGAAATCCATGTGCGCATGCAGACCAACGGTCTCGCCACCGACGAACGCATCCACGAGGCCGTCGAGGCGGGCGGGCGCGACATCTCCATCTCCCTCGATTCCCTCTGGCCCGGCAACCAGGACGACATCAACGGCGGCTTCGCCAAATCCTGGCACGATGCCCTCCGCGCCATGGCGTCATTCACCAAATACCTGCCCAAGGAGAACAGCTTCGCCTCGCTCGGCTGCGTGCTGCAGCGCGACAACCTCGGCGACATCGAGGATATAATCCGCTTCGGCACCGAGATCAGTTGGTTTTCCTCGCTCGTGCCGATCCACGTCACGACCTTCGACCAGCCGATGAATTTCCGGACCTTCGACCAGACCAAGCGCTGGAAAAAGGACGAGCTGCCCTACGTCAACCGGCTCATCGAGCGCGTCCGCGCCATGCGGCAGGAAGGTTATCTGCTCTACGACAGCGACCAGTATCTCGACGACATCCAGCGTTTCGCCGCCGAGACCGCCACCACCTGGCGGCAGAAAAACGACGGCGTGTGCGACAGCCCGAACCTCTATTTCGCCGTCCTGCCCAATGGCAATTTCGCCCCCTGCTGCGATTTCCGCCTCGGCTCCGACATCGCGACCTATGACGCCAAGTTTCCCCAAATCTACAAAAGCAAAGTTTTCCGCGACGAGGTGCTCAAAATCACCAAGCCCTGCTCCGGCTGCATGTATGGCAGCTTTCCCGAAATGACCATTTCCATGCGCTATCTGAAAGCGAAAATGGAGCGCATCAAAACCTTCATCACCTCTCCTCCGCCCAAAAAATGGCCGGTCAGCTACGAGCAGATGCTCACCATCGCCGAACGCATCCGCACCGAGCCGCGCGAGCGCATCGCCCTCCCCGGCCAGCAGCAACGACTGACCCTGGCCGATGGCACCGAGCAGGAAACCGCCAAACTCGTCTGAGCCATGCCGAAGAAAATCCTCTACGAAAGCGCCGTGCATCAGTTTCTGTGGGCCGGCCGGCGGCTGCGCCTCCAACTCGCCGAAACCCATCCCGCCGAAGCCGGACGTCTGGCCCAATGGCTCAAGGAACTCACCATTGAAAACCCTGGCGCCGGCCAAGTCCGTATCGCCTGGCAAGGCCCGCAGGCCGGCGAACATCTCATCGCGCTGAAGGAAACAAAATTCTACACGCGTGGCGACGCCACGCCCCATGCCAAAAAACAAGCGAATGCCGGTCTCACCTTTTCGCCCGACCGGATCATGGCGCAGAATACCGCCTTCTTCGACAGCGAACTCCGCGCCAGCCTCAGTCGCGCGGGCCTTTACACCGAGCCACAGCTCAATGAATTCTTTGCCGGCACCCGCGACGCCACACGCAAACATGCCGAGGAAATCTTTCACGATGAATGGGCCGCCAGCGTCGACGTGGCGAAAATCAACGTCCGCCAGATGAACGAAGCCTGCACCGCGCCCGAGATGCGCTACATCCGTCGCACCCTCGGCGACCTCAAGGGCCGCACGCTCCTCGATGTTGGCTGCGGGCTCGGCGAAGCCTCCGTGTATTTTGCCCTGCTCGGTGCCGAGGTCACCGCCACCGATATCTCACCCGGCATGTGCGCCACCGCCGAGCGGCTCGCGCAGGCCAACGGGGTAAGCATCTCGACTCATGTTTCCGCCGCCGAAGACCTCGGCCTGCCCGCCGACAAAAAATTCGATGTCATTTACACCGGGAACACACTGCACCATGTCGATCTGGCCGCCACGATGCCCCTGTTGCTCAAACACCTGAAACCCGACGGCATGTTCGTGAGCTGGGACCCCCTCGCCTATAATCCCGTGATCAACCTCTACCGCCGCCGCGCAATGGAGGTTCGCACGGCGGACGAGCACCCGCTCCGCCTCACCGACATCCGCGCCGTGCGCGCCCATTTTCGCGAATCGCGCACCCGCTGGTTCTGGCTCAGCACGCTTTTGATTTTCTGTTTCATGGCCGTGCTGCAACGCCGCGACCCCAACAAGGAACGTTACTGGAAAAAAGTCATTGAGGAGGCCGACCAGTGGGCCTGGTTGTACCGGCCGTTGGAGCTTTTCGACAAAGTTCTGCTGTTGCTCCCATTCCTCCGTCCGCTTTGCTGGAACGTAGTCATAGTGGGCCGCGGCCCCAAGGCCTGAGCGTAATCCGGCTCAGTCCTTCCGGGCCACCAGCAAGATGGAAGCTCCGAACGGAAAACACAGCCGCGGAACCAGCCAACGTTCGAGGGCGAGAACCTTCCATAAGACCCAATTAACCGGAGCAGGTGGAATCCGGTTGTCATCGGCCTGTTCGCGGCCGAGCCATTTATTGCCGAGAATGATGCCGGCGATCAGAGGGAAAAGCAGCACGTTATAATAGGTCGCATGCTCCACCCGGAAACCGTTGCCCGTGAAAACTGACTCTAACTGCCGCCGTGTATACCGCCGTTGGTGCCGGTTCAACTCGTCCTGCTTGCGCCATAGAAACATGTGGGCCGGTACCGTCGCCACGATAAGCCCGCCGGGATTCAGGCGCTCAGCCAACCGGCGGACACTGAGGCCGTCCTCCGGCACATGTTCCAGCACGTCGAGCAGGGTCACGAGGTCAAAGCGGTCGGTGCCAAAGGGAATTCCATCGGGCAAAAATCCATCGGCCACCTCGCAGATCCGCCGTGATTCCGCCGCGGCCCGGGCCGCAGGATCCATCTCAACGCCCCGCACGCGACCGAAACGCGCCAGCATCGGGCAGTTGCCGCCACCGCCGCAGCCCATGTCCAGGATCTCCGTCCCGCCGAGCACGGTGCGGGCGATCATCGCCTCCACAATCCGCCGCCGGGCCAGATACCACCAATGGCGGTCCTCGATCCCGATCATTTGCGACAGCACAATTTCATCCATGACGAAAGGACAGAGCAGTGCCCCAAAGCCGACCCCTGTCCAGAAGCAAAACCCACCGTTGTTTTTTGCAGTTGCCGACACTCGGCGGACCGAGCCAATTGAGGCATGCCAAACGGCACTCTCCGCCCCACCCCGTTCCGACTTTGCGTGGTCGTGCCATGTTACAATGAGGCGGCAACTCTGCCCGAGCTCTTTCGGCGGATCAAAGCGGCATGCACCGGGCTCACTCCGGATCACGGAATCGTTTTCGTCAACGACGGCAGCCGCGACCCGACTCTGGCCGTCGCCCTGGATCTCGCCGCACAGGATGATTCAGTGTGCGTGGTAAACCTGTTGCGCAATTTCGGTCACCAAGCCGCCGTTACCGCCGGCCTGGATGTGGCGGCGGGCGATGCCGTGGTGCTCATTGACTCCGACCTGCAGGATCCGCCCGAGGTCATCATTGAAATGGTCGCCGCCTGGAAAAACGGCGCCGATGTCGCCTACGGTCAGCGCCGGATACGCGAAGGCGAAACCGCTTTCAAACTGTATACGGCCAAGCTGTTCTACCGGCTGCTCAAGCTTATGACGAAAAGCGATATTCCCGCCGATGCCGGCGACTTCCGCCTCATGGACCGCCGTGTGGTCGAGGTGTTGCGCACCATGCGCGAACGCCACCGCTTCATCCGCGGCATGGTCGGTTGGGTGGGCGGAAAGCAGGTTGCCGTGCCTTACGACCGCAACGCCCGCTTCGCCGGCGAGACCAAATATCCGCTGCGAAAGATGATCTCGTTTGCCGTCGACGCAATCACGTCCTTTTCCGTCGTGCCACTGCGCCTCGTCACCTACCTCGCGCTCTCGATCATCGGGCTGACCGTGCTGGCGGCAATCGGCGTCATCGTGGTCAAGCTGATCAACCCGCACTATTTCATCCCCGGTTACCCTTCCATCATCATCACGATCGTGTTTTTTGGCGGTGTGCAGTTGCTGGCGCTGGGTGTCATCGGCGAATACCTCGGCCGCATGTATGAATCCATCAAGGCCCGCCCAATCTACATCATCGAGCAGGTCTATCGCCAGCAGAACGGACGGCTGCTGTCCCAACAGCCAATCCTGACTTTGCCGGCTGAGCGTTGATTTGGATCGGTCAAATCATTCTATTCCGGTTTCTCCACTCCTCCAACCGCCGTTCCCACATGCCTGATGCCCTTTCGGAACTAGAACTCACCGTCGTGCTGCCGTGCCTGAACGAGGCCCGCACCGTGGGTGCTTGCGTGCATGAAGCCCGGGAAGCGATGCTCCAAGCCGGCATTGCGGGCGAAGTGGTCATCGCCGACAACGGCAGCACCGACGGCTCCCAGGCCATTGCGGAAAAAGAAGGCGCACGCATCGTGCCCGTGAAGGAAAAAGGTTACGGTCATGCTCTGCGGGGCGGCATTGCCGCCGCCCGCGGCCGCTATCTCATCATGGGCGATGCGGACCAGAGCTACGATTTCTCCCATCTCCCGCGTTTCGTGGAAAAACTGCGGACCGGCGATGACCTCGTGATGGGCAACCGGTTTCAAGGCGGAGTCCAACCCGGAGCGATGCCGTGGAAAAATCGCTACATCGGCAATCCCGTGCTCACCTTCATCGGCCGGCTTTTTTTCCAGACGAGCATCGGGGACTTTCATTGCGGGCTCCGCGGTTTCAGCGCGGAAGCCTACCGCCGGATGAATCTGCGGACCACCGGCATGGAGTTTGCCTCGGAGATGGTGATCAAGGCGGTCATGCTCGGGCTCCGCGTCAGTGAAGTGCCAACCGTGCTGCGACCCGACGGACGCGACCGTCCGCCCCACCTGCGTCCCTGGCGCGATGGCTGGAGACATCTTCGGTTCATGCTTCTGTTCAGCCCCCGCTGGCTTTTCTTTTATCCGGGAATTCTGCTGATGCTCGGCGGCACCCTGCTCGGCGCAGCCCTGCTGCCCGGTCCGCTGCCCATCGGCCATGTGAAGCTCGATGTGCATACCCTGCTGTTTGCCGCCGGAGGAATTCTGATCGGCTTTCAGGCGGTTTCCTTCGCGGCCCTCAGCAAGTTTTTCGCCATCCGTTCCGGACTGCGCGCCGGCGAAGCCTCGTTTGAAACCTGGCTGGGCAAGCTCTCGCTGGAAAAAGGCATTCTCATCGGTATTCTGCTCATTCTCGCCGGAATAATGGTGTGGGGCGGAGCGCTGTGGTATTGGCGCGAACAGGGCTTCGGTTCCCTGCAACCGACGCAAACCCTGCGCTGGGTGATTCCCGGCACGCTGAGCCTCGCGCTCGGTTGCCAGATGATTCTGACCAGTTTCTTTTTGGGCGTGCTGCGCCTCGACACCCGCGGAGACAACTCATGAACGAAACGAACCGCCCTCTTTTCCGATTCTGGCTCTGGGCCGGCATACTGCTCACCACCTACAAGGTGTGGCTGACCCGCGCCCAGCCGGTCTTTGCCATCGGCTCGGCCGCGCATGACGACCGGCTGTTTCTCCAACTGGCCGAGTCCATCATCAACGGCAGATGGCTCGGCACGTACAGCCAGATGACCCTGGCGAAGGGCCCGTTCTATTCCATCTGGGTCGCGCTGCTCTATTGGCTCTGCATTCCGCTCGGGCTCGGCGTGCAGCTCGCGTATGCCGCCGCGTGCGCCGGATTTGCCCGCGCCTGCCGTCCCGCGATTCGCAGCGGCCTGGCGCTGTTCGCGATCTACACTGTCCTGCTGTGGAATCCGATGTCATTCGAAGTTCCCACCATGGGCCGGATCATCCGGCAGCAAATCTACACTCCGCTGGGCATCACCATTTTCGCCGGACTCGTCGCGCTGTATTGCCGGCGGCAGGAAAATTTGTCGCGTCAGTTTCCCTGGGCCATGCTGCTCGGCCTGGCCTTCGGTTGTTTCTGGCTCACGCGGGAAGAAGGCGTGTGGCTGGTTCCGAGTGCGGTGCTCCTCGCCGGCGCGGTGCTGGTCTGGTCGTTCCGCCTTTCTGCTGCGCATGGCCGCACCATGCTGAAGTCACTCGGTCTGGCGGTAATTTTCGGCGCGCTGCCTCTCCTCCTCGTTTCCTGGCAAAACTACCGGTACTACGGCTGGTTTGGCACTGTCGAGTTCCGTGCACCGGAATTCAACGACGCTTATGGCGCCATGGTGCGCGTCAAAATCGGACCGGCGCTGAAACATGTTCCCGTCACGCGACAATCGCGGGAGGCGATGTATAAAGTCAGTCCGACTTTCGCCAGATTGCAGCCTTATCTGGAGGGTGATTTGGGCCGAGGCTGGGCCGCTGCATCCGAGGCCGGAACGCACCTGCCCGCCGAAGAACGGCAGATCGGCAGCGGCTGGCTCATGTGGGCTTTGCGCGATACAGTGGCCGCCGCCGGCTTTTGCCACAACGCCCGCGAGGCGCTCGATTTCTACCGCCATATGGCCGACGAAATCAACCGAGCCTGCGAAGACGGGCGACTGCCCGCCCACCCGCGGCGCAGCGGTTTTCTCCCGCTCTGGCAAGAGGGTCAGACCGCCGAGGTGATCCAGACCTTTCGCACGTTCTTCGATTTCGTCATCTCTTACGGATCATTCGACGCCTACCCGCCGATCAGTGTCGGCGACCAGGATGATCTGCAGTTGTTTCGTGATATCACGCGTGACCAGATTTCATCATCCGTGCGGGCGCCCAAGATTCCTCTCCCGAATCAGGAGGCGTTTGATGGCATGAAATATCGCGTGATGCAGCGCATCGGCGATCAGACCCGTCAGTGGTTGCGGTTTCTGTTTCTTGCCTCCTGCGCGGTGGGAACGGTCCGTCTGATCCTGACAATCATAACCCGCCGGCTCACCTTCCCCCTGGTTCTCGCGACGGCGGCTTTCGGCGGCTTTGTCGCCTATCTGATTCTCAACGCTTTGGTCCAGGTAACGTCCTTCTCGGTGTCCTCCGTGGCCACCTTTTCCCCTCTCTATCCTTTGATGCAGATTTTCACCATCGCGATCATCTGGGATGCAACGGATACTTGGTTGGGACGAAAACCCAAAGCTGCGTCGCCGAGCGTTTGATCCTGCGTTTATTATTTGAATTCGGGGATGCCCCAGCAGCTCCAGTCCATCACGTCCGAGGATCCCGCCAAACAACTGAGGATGAGTTCGCCATTGTGGGCCAGCGGCAGATCCGCCTCAAATCGCTGCAGCCCGCGATCTCGGGGATTATGCACCGGATCAAGGTACATTTTAAAAAGTGGGTAGATGCGGTCATCATCACCGACAAAGCGCGCCTGGAACTCGACTCCGTCCGTAACCACCGCCCCGCTGTAGGTGCTTTCTGGCAATCCATAGGTCAGGCTCACATGCTTGGCCCCGGCGGGTGCTTTGAAACTGATCAAGCCGGTGGCCTGCAGCCTGTAGGTTGGTATCGGTCCCATGTCCTCGAACGGCAGGGGATAGTTGGCCTGAATCGCGGGATCGATGAGATCGACTTGGAAACGGCCGGGCTTGATCCGGCGAAATACCGTCAAATGGGCGTCGTGCTCGACATAGTTGCTGCCATAAATCGTGTGCGTGCGGATCTGATCGAGGGTGTTGAATTCGGCGGCAACCTCGTATGTCTCGCTGAAAAGGCGCGGCATGGAATTACGCATTCGCACGATTTCAAACGGTCGCAGCACCATCCAATCGGGCGAAAGATAGTCGACCAGATTGGTCCAGTCGGTCTTTACGATCTTGATGGCGCGCACCATTTCGCGGGAAGACAGGCCGGGAAAATCATAAGTTTTCAGACCGGAGAAATAGCCGATGTGCCCAAGCGGCTCCATAAAAACCGTGTCGCCGGGCTTGGCATGATCATGCAGCCATTCCCCCGCTTTCCGTCGCACCGCGGTGGCGCTCAATTCCTGCTCCACTTTCATTTCACGCATCATCTGCCAGGTCAGCCACCCCTGCGCCCCCAGCAGAACCACGGCTCCACCGGCCGCGAGGCAACCCAAAGCGCGAACCCACGACCCGGCTTTGTCCGCCAAGCGAATGACTACCGGTTGAATTTGCGCAAGCATGCCGCCCACCGTTGCCGCCGCGAGGAGGGCCGTCCCCGGCAGATACCAGGGAAAGGGAAAAAACGGAAAATAAGAGAGATAGACATGCATCCCGCAAAAGGCAAAGGAAGCCGTGCGCACTTCCACCCGCCAGGGCAGCACCCACTGAAAGGCCAGAAGCAAGCCCGTCCAGCGCGCGATGGTCAGCGCAGCCGTCGGCCAGCCCCCGATTTGAAAATAAGACGGCAGGAAGGCCGACTCAAGGGAGGTTTGCCCCTGCCAGACGGTCCAGGGAAAATTCCAGAGCGTTTTCAGCGCACCCAGCAGCGTTTTCCCTCCGCCCGAAACCTGGCCTTTGGCAATGATGGTGTGCGGTACCGGCGAACCGAAATAGCTCCAAGCCCAGAGAAACCACGGCAGGTAGACGACCGCGCAGAGTGCGCCGGCTTGAAAAAATACCTTCAGCCATTGGGTCCGGGTCAGACCGGTTCGTCCGGCATCATTGAAAAGAAATGCTCCCGCAGAGAGCAGGCCAATGTACAGAAAACTGTCCGGCCGGGTCCACATCAGCGCGCCCCAGGCCAGGCCCAGATGAACCCAGCGTCTCCGCTGCGCCGCAAACATCGCCCACAGGGTGTAGGCGATAAAGAGCAACAGAAAGCCTGTCTCCATTCCGTTGATCGAAAAATCGATGCTCTTGCCATCAAGGATCACAAACAACGCGAGCATGGCCGCCGCAAAGGTGCCGTAGTCGTGGCGCCGGGCCATGGCCACCAGCAATGCCGCCGCGCCCGCAAACGCCGCCGCACTCCAGACACGAAAAATCCAGATCGCCGCGACGTCGGAGGCATTCCCCGCCAACAGGCTGGCCAGCGCCGGCAGAAGCACCCCCAGAGGGGAAGTGAACGTGTGCAGTCGCTCGCCATGGTTGAAAACCAATCCATGCCCGGTCGCCAGATTTTTGCTCGACCGGTAGGTGATCCAATAATCCTCCCAGACATGGCTGGTCGCCATCGCCCACGCGAGAGCGAGCAAAAATGCGGCAGCAAAAACCATTACGCCCAACCGTTGGTTCGTTTTCCCAGGAACATTCATATGATTGTTTTGGCCCAAGACAAAGGCGGCATGAAACCATTTGTGAACGCAAATACCACGACAAAATTATCCGGCACCCTGCATTCAAAGAATCGTCTGGCCGAAACTCTGCCGCTTTGTATGGGTAGCCACGCTTATCACAATCACATGGTCCCAATTTTCCCAGTCACCGTTTTTGCCGGCCGCATCAGTCCGAGATTCGATGACACCCAAGTTTGGCCAGTCCAGTGTGGCGACGTTCGCGCGCGCTTGGTCTTCCCCATCCGCTCAAAATGAAATCTTGGATTGATCTGCGGGCCGTGGTGATTGCCCTGGTGCTGGCTGTGGCGGCTGCGCTGCCCTCCATCACGACGAGCATCATCCGCCGGGATTATTATTTTTTCGACATCACACTGACATCCACCTCGCCCGGCACCACGCAGGTGTTCTGGGATCTTGGACGCGGCTACAACGAAAATGATTCCTCCCGCCAGCCGCTGAAAATCGAGCCAAAGCCGGTCGTCTACCGCTACATGATGCCCATGGGCGACATCAAGCACCTGCGGTTCGATCCCGTCGACGGCGTCGGCATCTTCAACCTCTCGCACGCCCAGATTGTCGACTTTCATGGCAAGGTCATCCGCACCTTCCCCCCCGCCGACTTCAAGCCGTTCAGCGACATCGCCCGCACAGAAATTCACGGGGACACTCTCTTTGTCGAGACCAAGCCCGGCGGCAACGACCCGGTCTTCGAGCTGACTCTTCACACCCCTCTGCACTTGGCGAGCAACCCCCATATCTGGCTCATCGAGGGCCTGCCGGTGGCGCTTCCCGTTTTCTTGTTCGGCCTGTTCCTCGGCTGCCCCCTCGTCGCCAATCTCCTTCATAAACACGCCGCGCGTCTCGGCAACCGGCTGCAGCAGCACCCGGGGACCACCATCGTGCTTGCCGCCGTGATCGCGGTCGCCGTGCAGTGCCATCCGGTGATCTTTCAAGGCCGGAGTTTCGCTTCACCCAACAACGGCGCGCTGATGCTCTATGGGGAATTACCCACGCTGCCGGGCAGCCAGGAATACATGTACACAAACGGGATGAGCTCCGACACCGGCGCCCTTCTCTTCAATCATCTCTATTATCCGATGATGCAGCGGGACGCGCTTTTCAAATATCACGAGCTGCCGCTCTGGAACCGCTATTCGCTCGGCGGCATGCCGATGCTTGGGCAGGGCCAGTCCGGATTGGGTGATCCGCTGAATTTCATTCCCATCTTTGCTGACGGCGCGGCGTGGGCTTGGGACGTGCGGTTCTTGCTCGCGCGCTGGCTGTTTGCCGCCGCGATGGCCTTCACGCTGTGGCAACTCACGCGCCACCTCGCCGCCGCCGTGCTCGTGGCCTTGTGCAGCGCCTTCATCGGTTTTTTCACCTTCCGTCTGAACCATCCAGCAAATTTTAGCGTGTGCTATGCTCCGCTGATTCTCTGGGCGTGGACCGGCCTGATTCATGCCTCCACCCTGCGCCGACAGACAGGCTGGCTCATCGCACTTTTCATCGCGAACGCGATGGTAATGGCCAGCGGTACGGTGAAAGAGGCCTACATGGCGAACGTCTGTATGAACCTCGCGGGCGTCTCGCTCCTGTGTCTGCTGCCCGTCGCCCGCGGACAGCGCTGGCGCATCTTCGGCCTGGCAACTCTGACCGGCGGAATTTTCGTCCTGATCTCCGCCCCAGGCTGGATTTCCTTTTTGGTGGCCTTGAAACATTCCTGGACCGTCTACGACCAGCCGTGGGCACTCACATTGCCGCCGGCCCAGTTTATCGGATTTTTCGACGATATTTTTTATCGCCAGACCAACGCTGATGAATCCGTCGTCGCTCCGGCGCTCAACTTTGTTTTTCTCCTCGGTGTGCTCTGGTGGCTGGTCAGCCCCCGGCTCTGGCGCACAGATCGGGCCGGCCTCGCCCTGGCTCTCGCGGGATTGCTCCCGCTGACTTTGGCCTTCGGGATAATCCCACCGGCGTGGATCGTGAAAGTTCCGTTCATCGCGAACATCTACCATATCGGCAACACGTTTTCCTGTTCCTTGATGGTCATTGTCGTGGTGTTGGCGGGCTGCGGTTTTCGTGACGCGTTCGAACGTTCGCGGGAAACCGGCTGGGGCGTTCGGCTTGGTCTGGTGCTCGCCATCGTTGGCGGACTGCTGGCGGCATACTTCATCAACACCGACGGAGGTTTTAAGAAGAGCCCGTTTTTCGAGGGCTACATACCTGCGCTGCTGCTGGCCTTCATTGTCCTGCCGCTCGCTTTCCGTTGGTTCGTCCGGATCGGCCGACCCAGCCCGCTCTACGTCGCCGTGGCACTCGGCCTGCCGCTGCTGCTGTGGCGGCACTGCCAATATGGGGAAACCTTTTTCAACGCGTACGCTTTTGTTCCCGGACTGCGTAGCGATCTTCATGCCCCGTCCCGCGGCGTCGCTTTCATCGACCAGCAAAGCCATGAGCCCGGCCGCCGGGTCGGTTGGGGCAACAGCCTGTTCCCTGCCTACAACATCGCCCTGCGCTGGGAAGGAACCTACGGCGTGGACACCTTGCGCAGCCGCTACTACCATGAGCTGGCGCTGGAGTTCGACATGAAGCGCGTGTGGGTGTGGGATTGGGCGAACAAGCCGGAAGATGCACCCCGGCTGGTTCCCGTGCATGACATGCTGAATGTGGACTACTACATCTCGGATCATGCCGTGCCTGCCCGCGAGTTCGCCGGACTGAAGCTGATCAAGCAGCTCGATCTCGACGTCTACCAAAGCCCCACGGCGTGGCCGCGTGCCTTCTTCACCGATCGGGTCGTTGGCTACTCAACCGTGGCGGATTTCGCCCAACTCATCAAGAAAGGCGATGGACGGCCATTCGCCGCCGTACAGGACCTCGATGACCGAATTTCGCTTCCGTCCTTTGCGATCGCGGAGCCCCCTCTTCATCTGCCGCCCGGTGCGTCTTGGGAAGAACGCACCGTCCGTCGGGCTACTGACTACCACCTGACCTCCAACAATACTACCTTCGTCGTCGACGCGCCCGGACCGGGCCTCGCCGTTCTAACCGAAGCGTATTATGAATACGATTTTCAGGTGACGCTGGATGGAAAGCCCACAGAATACTTCCGGGTGAACCATGCTTTCAAAGGAGTGGCCATCCCCACCGCCGGTCGCCATGAAGTGACATTTGCGTACTGGCCGCTCTACACGACGCCCAGTCTCTGGCTCGCCGCAGCGGGAGCCGCGCTCGCGGCCATCGCGCTCAGTTTGGTTTTCTTTTGGACTCGTCCGGCAGCAACGCCATAGCCCCGCTGCCACCGGTTCAATCAGAGCCCGACTTTCGGGCCGCCACGACGACCTGCCAGCCAAACGGCGAATTCATCAGGTTGAACCGGAACAGCCCGTTGAATACGGCAAGCAAACCGGCGGCCAGTCGTGCCGAAAATTTATTTTGGCTCGCTCCGTCAGCGACCAATTTCTCACCGCGTGCGATCACAATGCCGCGATAGAGATTAAAAAAAGGAAAGCCGCTCAAACAAACGCGATCCACCGTGAAGTCCGCCGCTTGCAGCGCGCGGGTGATGGAGTCGCGGGTGAAATGCTGGCGATGTCCGATGTGCCGGTCGAAGGCGGACATCGGGCCGCCCGGCACGGTGACCACGAGACGCGCCCCGTCACGAAGGTAGGGTCGCGTCGCTTTCAAAAAATCCACCGGTGAATCCACATGTTCCAGCACCTCCGAGCAGACGGCTGCCGTGGCCCAGTCCCTAAACCCCTCCAATTCGGCGGGCGGCGAAAAAAGATCGGCCACCACGAACTTTGCTCCGGGCAGTTTCCGTTTTGAAATCTCCACCCCGCTCGCGCTCAACTCAAATCCCAGCAGTTCCGCCTGTGGCAAAACACGCCGCAGCCGGACGAGCATGTCACCCTGACCGCTGCCGATGTCGAGCACTCGGGCATCTGCCGTGGCCCCTTGCTGCAACAGCTTCACGATGATACCGTGCCGCATCTGCTGGGCGGGGTTCCTGCCGGCCGCATCGGCGTAGCGCGTCCAGTGCTCGTCCCAGTTGTCGTGCTCGGCCATCGGCGGTTCAGGCAAGTTTGATCACCAGCGCCTGGCCGGTAGGCAGGTAAATCGGTTTTTCGCGGCGACCGGCAAAGGCCCGATCAGTCGCTTCCCGCGCCCGCGTACAACTGGGAAAACCATAATCGTCGAAAATGAGAATGCCTCCCGGTACCAGACGCGGATAAACAAATTCGATGCTGTCCAACACACTTTGGTAGAGATCCACGTCCACATGCGCAAACGCCAGCCGGGGAATTTCCACACCCTGAAAAGTGTCCGGGATAAAGCCCGCATGAAACCGGGCATTCGCACCGGTCGGCGCGACCAAAGCCCGGACCGCCGCCTCCGATGTCCGCCCGAAATCTCCCTGGGAAAACGGCTCTCCGTCCGAAGTGACGGGCATGCCGGCGAAACTGTCGAAAAGATGCAGCGCCCGGGCATCGCGCGCATCGCGCAGGATTTCGGCGGCGAGCAGCGCCGTCCCACCGCGGAAGACCCCGAATTCCGCGAAATCTCCCGGCAAGGCAAGTGCGTGACGCATCAGATGCAGCAGCAGCCAGGCCCGCTCGGGACTGACCAGCGTGTGCGGACGGATCGGCTCGAAGAGCCGTCTGAAATCCGCCTCACCTTCCCACGGCGAAAACAGCGGGCGGTAAAGATCGAGATCGCGCACCGGCGCGCCTTTGTTCGCGAGCCGGGTACGCAATCGAAAATAACCGGTGGCCGCCAGCAGGCGCGGCAGGGGATTCTGTGGAATCTTTAGATTCAGCGGCAGCAAGGAGCGGACGAAACGAAGGAAACTCATGAGGCGGTTAGTTCGGAGCCCTTGACCGCGCACGCGAAAAGATTCAATCCGAACTTGTGATAGTTGAGCTTGATCGCGCTGGGCCGGAATCCGGCCCGCACAAGCAGCGGCCACAGGTCGCGTTTGTCGTAATACATCTTGTGGTCGTCCATCTCGACCCTGGGGCTCAGGCCCAGCCGGAAAGCGGAGAATTCGAGAAAGGATTTTCCCCGCCACGTCGGCACGTTGACCAACAACACCCCGCCCGGCCGCAGCAGTCTTTGCGCCGCCTCCAGCGCGGCCAGCGGCTCGCGCAAATGTTCGAGCACGGAAATCAGCAGCACGACATCGTAAGCCCCGGTCGCGATCTTCGGCAGCGTCTCCTCAATCGGACCTTCATGAAAAACCATGCCGGGGACCGAACGCAGCTCCGGTGCGATGCTGAAATCGATTCCCGTGCCTTCCTTCATCCGGTCGCGCAGCGCGAGCAGTTGCGTGGCCCGATAGCCACAGCCCGGCTCAAGGATGCGAAGATCCTGGCCAGACGGCAACCACCGGCGGATCGCGCGTTGGGACAACCAGACCCCGAAGCGGTCCACCCAGGATACGCCGTGCTGACCATAAGACTCGGAATTGCGGCCGCTCATGCGTTGTGGTGTTTCACGATCACCCGCTGCGCCATCTCCAGCAGCAGCGTGAAACCAAAGGTTTGGAATCCCAGCACGATAAGGAGCAGTCCGAAAATCGCCGAATAAGAAATTTGCTCCAGCCGCAGACCACCCTGAATGTAATGCCATAGGAAACGCCCCACGAGCAACAGCCCCAGCGCAACGCAAATTCCGGCGGCAATCATGCCGTGATCGTAGGCCAGCCATCGCTGGACCCGGCCCGCAATGCCCGAGCGCAAACCATGCATGATCCGGGCCGCCACGCCAATTTGGATACAACTGTAGCCGAGCGTCGCACAGGTGAGTCCCAGCAACATCCAGTGCAGATTGAAACCCACCCCGCCGAGAGTGAACGGCCCGATGACCGCCAGGGCCAAGGAGAGCCCAAGACCGGTGGTCAACAATATGCTGCCCGGCATCAGCAGAAAACTGTCCGGTGAATACACGAGCATGACCTTGAGGTTGAGCCAGCCTGCGATCCACGGGGACAACCAGCCCAGCCGGCGGTGGTGGCTCAACCGGCCATCGCGGTCTTTGTAGAATTTCACCGGCACCTCCGCGATGCGCAGGCCCAGCCGGGCCGCCTTCAACACCATCTCGGAGGCATACTCCCACGATTGGGATTTCAAATCGATCCGGCCCAGTGCTTCGCGCGTCACGCCGCGCATACCGCAGTGAATGTCCGTGTAGCAACTGCGATAAATCCGGTTGAGAATCCAAGTCGTCAGCGGCGTGCCGAAATACCGGTGCAGGGGCGGCATCGCGCCCTTCTCAATGCTCCCTCGGAAACGGCTGCCCATGACATACTCGGCCCCGACGCGGAATTGGGCGACAAACGGGACCAGCTCGCGAAAATCATAAGTGAGATCCGCATCGCCCATCACAATCCAACGCCCGCGAATGTAAGGCAACGCGTCGATGTAAGCACGCCCGAGTCCGCGTTTCGGCACCCGCAGCACCTCCCCGCCCCGGGCCAGCACGATGTCCGGCGTGGCGTCGGTCGAACTGTCCACGATCAAAATCTGCCCGGTCACGCCCGCCGCCTTCAACCCCTGCTGGCACCAGTCCACAAATTCACCTACCGTAATTTCCTCATTGAGCGAAGGCACGACCAAACTCAACTCTACCGGGCCGGTATTACACCCCGGCGGCAGCAGATGTTCGACGGCGGTCGGTGCAGATCGTTGGTCAGTCATGGCCGATCTCATCACGCATCGCGCTCATCGCATGTCGCATCGCCTCCGCCGAGTTGCGGCGGCAGCTCCATCCGAGCGACTTGATCTTCGTGCAATCAAACCGAACCACCGGCACGTCGCCTTTCCAACCTCGGTCGCCACCGGTGTAATCATAGCGAACACTGCCAGCCGCCAAGCCGCAGACCTGCGCCGCGAGATCGGCAATCTCCCGCACCGTAATGTAGTCTCCCGTCGCAACGTTGAACACGTCATAACGCTCGGGAGATTTTTCGTTGGCGAGAAAGACCGCCTCAAGAATATCCTCCACATGGATGTAGCTCTTGCTCTGCAAACCGTCGCCCAGAATGCGCAGTTGCGTGGGATCTTTTCTCAGCCGGCGGACAAAATCATAGCCCACGCCATGCGTCTGGCGCGGCCCCACCACGTTCGCAAAACGAAAAGCGCGCGCATGCATATCGAACATGTGACAATAGGCGCAGATCAATGCCTCGCACGCCAGTTTGCTGGCGCCGTAAGTCGAAATCGGTTTGTTCGGGCCGTAACTCTCCGGGAAAGCCACGCTGGCGTTTTCACCGTAGATGCCGCTGCCCGACATGTAGAGCAGACGGCGCACGCCATTCATACGCATCGCCTCCAGCACGTTTTGCGCGAGATAGGTGCCCTCCCAAAAATCAATGTCCGGCTGCGTGACGGCTTTCGCGATGTCCGGGTTCGCCGCCAGATGAAACACCGTATCGCTGCCCGCCATCGCCGTGGTGATCTGCTTCACTTCCTTGAGGTCGGCCTCGACAATCTTCAGCCGCGGATCGCCGATCACCCCCGCCAAATGCCGGCGAGTGCCCGATGAAAAGTTATCGTAAATGATTACTCGCTCGACAGAGGGAGTCGAGAGCAGCCTGGCCGTCAGGTGGCTGCCGATAAAGCCGGCTCCGCCGCTTACAAAGATATTTCGCATCGAAGGTAGAAGAGGCAGATAAAGCCCCGTTGCTAATCGCTTAAAGCAAAATCGCCGGATGCGAGTCGCCCGTGTTTCCGGTCCCACCCGCCACCATCATCGGGTTTGGCCGGTGTTACATTTTCGGTTTTTCCCCATGGCTTGAAAATCATTGTTCCCTCATTGGGGAAAACCTGAATCATCCCCTGCTTTTCCTTATGGCAAAAACCATCCTCGTCACCGGTTCCTCCGGCCTCATCGGCTCGGAGGTCTGCGTCTATTTCGCCGCCCAAGGCTACACCGTCCACGGCGTCGACAACAACCAGCGCGCCGTCTTCTTCGGGCCGCAGGGCGACACCCGCTGGAACCAGAGCCGCCTCGCCACCGAGCTCAAGGGCTTCGTCCATCACGAGCTCGATATCCGCGACCGTCCCGGCGTGCTCGCCCTGGTTAAAACGGTGAAGCCATCCGTCATCGTCCACACCGCCGCGCAACCCTCGCACGACCGCGCCGCCGCCATCCCATTCGACGATTTCGACACCAACGCCGTCGGTACGCTCAACTTCCTCGAGGCCGCCCGCCAGGCCTGCCCAGAATCGCCCTTCGTGCACATGAGCACGAACAAAGTTTACGGCGACGCCCCCAATTCGATCAAACTCACCGAGCTCGCCACCCGCTGGGACTATGCCGATCCCGCCTATGCCCACGGCATTCCCGAAACCTTCACGATCGACCAATCCAAACACTCGCTCTTCGGCGCCTCAAAGGTCGCCTCCGATGTGATGGTGCAGGAATACGGCCGCTACTTTGGGATGCCCACCTGCGCGCTGCGCGGTGGCTGCCTCACGGGCCCGAATCACACCGGCGTCGAATTGCACGGCTTTCTTTCCTATCTGGTGAAATGCAATCTCGAGGGCCGCGAGTACCGCGTCTTCGGCTACAAGGGCAAACAGGTCCGCGACAACATCCACTCCCTCGACGTCGCGCGTTTTATGGCGGCATTTGTCGAAAACCCGCGTGCCGGCGAAGTCTACAATCTCGGCGGCGGCAAAGCGAACAGCACGTCCATCCTGGAAGCCTTCAAGATCGTGGAGAAATTCTCCGGCAAGGCGCAGGTCCACACCTACGTCGAGGAGAACCGCGCCGGCGATCACATCTGCTATTACTCCGACCTGCGGAAAATGCGCAGCCACTATCCGAAGTGGGATATCACCCAATCGCTGGAAGAAACCATCCGCCAGATCGTCGAGGCCTGGAAGACGCGGAAGAAATCGGCGTAATTTCGGGTACCAATGAATTTCGGACCGTAGGGCCGCCGCTGGTCGGCGCGCCGCGGCCGGCGACAAGCGGCGGCCCTACGCAATAACCCAAAAATTTTCGGAAATTTCTGTCAGGCCGGCGCAGCCGGTGTCTCTGCGGCCGAGACCGGCGCCGCAGTTGCCGGCGTGGCAGATGCTCCCGCCGCAACCTTCGGCTTCGGGACGCCGACGAGCACGCCAAGCTGTTCCTGGATCTTCATGAAGAAGGCCTGGTCCAGATTACCCACGGGCACCTCGTACATCTGGTGCGAGGGCATGTGCTCGAAAATCTGCCGCAACCCGTCTTCCGTCTTTCCGCGCAGCTTGATGAGCCGCTTGCGTTCCAGCATGAGCGCGAGAAATTGCAGCATCGGCGTGTTGGTCTCGTTCGGTGGATTGGCCGGATCGGCCAGCGTCAGAAACAACGTCTCCGCCGTCAGTTTCAGATTCCGGTCGGCGTTCTCCTGCAACAGGCGTGGTTTGAAGACCACCACCCAGCGGCAATAAACCGTCGCCGGCAGCACCGATTGCCCTGCGCCTGCCGCGCCGGAGCCTGACGGAGGCGGGTCTTCGCTCTCCAGCAGATCGCGGCGGCCGGTCAGGCCGTTCTCCTCGCGCACGAGGTAGCAGACCACGCGGTCATGCTCGGCAAACTCACGGCCGGAGACGCAGCACTTTGTAGCAATTGGGTGAAGATTTAGCTCCATGGCTCTTTCTTGTTTACGCTCCGGCCCCCGAGACGCTAGCAAAATTATACCAAATGCCCGGACGACTTATTGCCATCGGCGACATCCACGGTTGTCACCAGGAATTCGAAGACTTGCTCGAAAAACTCGAGCCGGGGAAAGACGACCGTGTTGTCCTCTTGGGCGATCTGGTGAACCGCGGTCCCAACAGCTACAAAGTCGTCCAACTGGCGCGCGAACATGCCACCGCCTCCCTCCTCGGCAACCACGAACTGCGGCTCCTCAATTACCGCAAAACCGACGACCCGAGCCATCTCAAGAAATACGACTACGAAACCCTGGAGCAACTGAACGGCAAGTGCTGGGACTATATCGAGGCGATGCCCCTCACCTATGCGGACGACGAGCTTGGCGTGGTGTTTGTCCACGGCGGATTTCTTCCCGACCGCCCCTGGCAGAAGCAGCCCGCGCGGATTGTCACCCGCATCCAAGTCGTCGGCAAAGACGGCGAGCCGCTCAAACGCGCCGAGTCGCCCGATTCCCCCCATTGGTCCACCCTCTGGGCCGGCCCGCCCTTTGTGGTGTACGGCCACACGCCCCGCCCGGAGATCGAGCGCACCAAGTGGACCCTTGGCATCGACACCGGTTGCGTGCTCGGAGATTACCTCACCGCCTACATTCTCCCCGAGAAGAAAATCGTGCAGGTCCGGGCCAGAGAGCGGTATTTCCGCGGATGAGTTTAGGCAGGGCGCGACCGCTGGGTGCGCCGTAAAGACGTTCGCGGACGGCCCAGCGGTCCTTCCCTACCAGTAAATACCATCCCGCGAGGAACGATTATTGAACCCCTACGGATTTTGTGGCCATTTTCGCCGCCTGCGATTTACTGCTTTTCTACTCACTACCCGCTACTCGCTACCCACTACTGTTCCGTCCCCATGTCCGATCTCCCCACCCCGCTCAGCGTTCGTGAAGTCAAATCCCTTCCCCGTGATGGCGGCGACACCTTTGCCAGTGTCCTGCTCATCCGCCGCATCGCCAGCAAGACGGCCAAGAACGGCAATCCGTTCCTCGTGGTCGAGCTCGGCGACAAAACCGGCAGCCTCAACGCCAACGTCTTTGGCGACAGCCCCAGTTTTGAGCTTTTCTCGACACTAAAGGAGGGAGGCATCGTCCGCATCGAAGCTCGCGTTGACTATTATCAGGACCGACTTTCGCCCCGCCTGCTCCGCGCCGAGGCACTTTCCGCCGACCAACTCGCCGGCTCGCCGTTGCTCGCCAATCTTGTCGAAACCGCGCCCGAAGATGCCGACGCCCTCTGGGCCGAATTTCAGCAGCACATCGCCGCGATCCAACACCCCGAAATCCGCGCCACCGCGCAGGCCGTCTTCGACGAGATCGGCGAGCAATTCCGCAACGCCCCGGCCGCCGTCGCCATGCATCATGCCTACCGTCACGGTTTGCTGGAGCACACCTGCCACATGGCCCGCGCCTGTCGCGCCCTGCTTCCGCTCTACCCCGAGGTTGACGCCGACCTCGCTCTCGCCGGCGTGCTCGTGCATGACACCGGCAAAGTCATCGAATACGAAGGCGACCTCGCCACCACCCGCAGCCGCAAAGGCATTCTCCAGGGCCATGTCGTGCTCGGCTATCAACTCGTCCGCAAGGCGGGCCTGAAGGCGAAACTTGCGCCCGACCTGCTGGAGCGACTCGAGCATATCGTGCTCAGCCACCAGGGCGAACTCGAGTGGGGCGCCGCGGTGATCGCCGCCACACCCGAAGCCGTGTTCGTCGCCAAGATCGACGATCTCGACGCCAAGATGGGCATGGTCCAGCGCCTTCTCCGCCAAGGCTCCGAAAATGGCGAGTTCTCCGAAAAACATTTCGGCCTGAACGCCCAGCTTTTGCTCACCAAGCCGCAGAAGTGAGACCTTCGCGGCCTGCCGCTCCGGCAAGCGGGAATATCAGCCGCGATACGAAGCGGCCTGATGCAAGGGGGAATCGGTCGGGAACTGCGGTCCGCCCTCCGCCGTTTCGATGTTTCTCGAATGAGTCGCCCCGAGCAGATTATCCATTCGGTCCACGCTGGACCGCAGACTCTCCACCTGTTGGTCCATGGAAAAGGCTGTGCTGGCCGTCTCCTCCGCCGCAGCGGCCATGCTCTGGGCGATTTCACGCTGGTCCGAGACGGCACGGTCGATCGTCCCGATACTCGTCGCCTGCTCCATGAAACTCGCGCTAATCTTGGCCACGATCTCGCTGATCTCGTGGATGCTGAGCGAAACACTCTTGAACCGGGACGACAGTTCATCCGACTTCACCATCGCGGTCGCCGTGTCCTTGGCCGAGTGGCCGATCAGATCGGCGGTTTCCTTGGCCGCATCGGCGCAGCGGCCGGCGAGCCGCCCGACTTCCTCGGCCACGACGGCAAATCCCGCACCGGCCTCCCCGGCGCGGGCGGCTTCGACGGCGGCATTCAAGGCGAGCAGATTGGTCTGAAACGAGAGATCGTTGATCCGCGCGATGATCTTGTTGATCTTGTGGGCCGAATCGCGCGCCGAGTTCATCACGGTATCAAGTTCCTTGATCGTGCCCAGCCCGGCTTCGACCGAATCGCGAACCCGCACGGTGGTGGCGGTGGCCTGGACGGCCTGGTCCTTGTTGGCCCCGGCGGCCGCCGTGACCTTGCCGAGGCTCGTGCTGATCTGGTCGATCGCCGCGGCATAGTGCATGGCGTCCTTGGAGATCTGTTCCCCCGAGGCGGCCATCTGGGTGGACGCGGATTTCACGTCATCCGAAGCCAGCGCGATGTTTTGCGTCACCAGCACGAGGCTGCGCCGGGTGCTGCGTGTGATCAGGAGGCTGATCCCCAGGCTCAAGCCGATTCCCGCCAGCAGGAACGCACCGGTGGTATAAGCCTGGCGCTGCCGATCCCGGGCGGCGTCCATCAAGGTCTTGTCGCCAAAAGAAAAGGCAAAATCATAAACCTCGGCATAGGATTGAAAATGCCGGTTGATCATGGCCGCCAGCGTCCCGGCCTTGGGCACGAACGGGGGCAGCTTGGTGCGCTCGAGCTGCGTGCAGGCCACATCGGTCTGGTAGGTGTAATAGGCGGCGTCATCCTCGGTCTTTCTCGTGATGGATTTGAAAGAGCCCCGGATCTCGGGCTGAAATTTCAACATATAATACTCGTTTTCCGTCGAAACCAAAAATTGGCGGCGGACAATTGCCAGTTCGTCCACCTGCAGTCCGCCATTCGCCATGCCGTGCAGAATCAGACTGGTGACGAGCGCTTCTTCCAGGTGGATTTTTTCCATCGCCATGATCGCATCAAACACGTTCAGCCCGGCCGGCGTGTGGATCAACAGGCGGTGGCTTTCACTCACGCCCAGCTCGCTGTAGGCGAGTTTCTGGTAAATATAGAAGACGGCCCCGACGGATAATCTGTTCTCCAGTGCGCCTCCCCGGGCTTCCGGTGTCTGACTGGTGAAAAACGAACGGATACTTTTGTTTTTTTCCAAAAAAACCGCGGCCTGGGGCGAGGCATCCAGCCGATCCAGCTTGGCCATGAATTCGGTCACCGCGCGGTCCGTGACCGCCATCCGCGCCCGATAATCGCTCAGCAGACCCGCATCATCGTGATGAATCTGATACCGCATGGCTGCGTCGCGCTCCAAACCGATCACGTCGGCCAGCGCGCAAAACTCACCCACTTCTTTCTGGAATACTTTCAGCGCCCGGGCGTCCTGGGCAAATTTCGTATACTCGGAATAATGCGTGCGCAAAGTCATCGCCCCCACGATAATCAAACCGATGGTCGGGAGGATGGTGAGAAAAAGCAGCCGCTGGGGTATGCTCAGCCGAAATATTCGATTCTGCCACATGCTTAGGAGTAAGATCCTTCTCGGCACTTTTCTTTAACTATTGATGCTAAAATCTTAGAGTCCGAATTCGTGGTCATGAAACCGGCATTATGACCGCTTCTCGCAATAAGCGCGATGCAGTTGCTCATAAACGATTTAACCGTAAAATGGTCATTCCGACTCGAACAGCCTCCAATAAGAAACCGATCAGGCATCGCGAGATAACGTCGAGACTTGGCCCGATCATTGCCGATTCCATCCGAATCGAACGGGGCCGACCGGTCACCAATCGATGCTCAGTCTTCATCAATCCGCGCCGAGCCGCCTCACGCCCGATTCGCTAAAGTGGCGTCCTCAATCCACCCCCTTATGGCCACCCTCACCGATCGCGTTCCGCAAAACATCACTGGCAAATACTACGTCGACACCTCCTGCATCGACTGCGACCAATGTCGCGCCATTGCCCCCGATTTCTTCGGCCGCACCGAAGACGGGATGTCGTTTCTAAGCAAGCAACCGGTAACACCGGAGGAGGTCAACTTGGTTGATGAAGCCATGACCTCCTGCGCCACCTGCTCCATCGGCAACGACGGCGAGTAAGAGCGGTCACGAGCGGTGTTAATCCCACCGTCTTCACCTTTTGGTTATAGGTACTCGTATTTTGCCGGGTGATACCGGCAAGAGAGTCGAGGGAAATTCGAGTTTTTTTGGCTCAGAGGTTTCGATCAGTTTCTCCAATGCGACTGGTTCAAGGCTGATGTCGATGTGAGCGAGCGAAACAGGACGTTTTTCCAACGCTGTGATTTCGGTCATGGGCGGGTCAGCGGTGACCATCATCCCCAACGTGGTTGAGGTATGCTCATCATAAAGCGCCTCCGGCATGCTGTCGCCAGGATAGTCGCAGGTCGTTCCAACGCGAAACAACGACGAAGTCCGCTCCGGGTGATTGTCACCGTACAACTGCCAGAGCGTGATAAATGCCGCCGAGCTAACGGCGACGCCCGCACCGTATTTCAGCAGATGCTGCATGTAGGGCTGCTCGTAGCCCGGTCTCGCCCGCCGCACCGCAATCCGATAGCGCCCGCAAATTGAATTTTTTGGCGAACGCAACAGCGCCAACCGCTGGTCGACCGAAAGACTTTCAATATTGTGCACAGTCTTCTGGCACTTGCTGCAAAACCGCTCAGTTTCATCGCCGGTCATCGACTCCCATAACTTGGGACAAAAGAATGTGGGGAGCGTGATCATCGGGCGATTGAGGGGAACCAACGTTGTGGACTCATACCCACTATGACGCATCGTCCGCCGTTTTCTTAGGCCGTATCTTCGATCACGCTTCTCAGACCTTCGTTGGCGCAGTGACCATCAATGAATCTAGAAACCTCAGATAAGTAACCGCTAATCTACGCTAATGAACGCTAATCCAAAGATGGGAGCAGACTTGGGACACCAACCGATTCACCTGATCGGTGAATCGAAAATTCCGGGGATCAGTTTGTTTCCTTTTATCAACGTCGATTAGCGGAAATTAGCGGTTAGCTAACTGCGGAATTTAGGATGAAGGCCTCAACCTCGGCCAAGGTCGGAACGTTGTCGGCGATCGGCAGACGCGTACAGAGCAACGCAGCGAGCGCGGAGGCGAAACGGACGATCCGTTCGTCGGGCCAGCCTTTGACGATGCCAAACACGACTCCGGCCCGGAAGGTGTCGCCCGCTCCGAGCGTACTGACTGCCTCCACCCGGTAGGGCTCGATGGCGACGACGGGCGTTCCCCGCCGGGCACAGAGAATGAGACCGCTGCCCGCCGTGAAAATGGTCAGGCCCGTAGAATTTTCAGCGTACTGGGCGAGCAGATCAACCGTCGCGATCCCGGCATAGGCGCTTCGCCGGTATTCGCCCGAAACGATATTCGCCGCAGCATGACGGTGGAGGAACCCATCGTGCGGGCAATCGAGCGTGACGTACGGTTTGCCCGCTTCCGTCGCGAGTCTGGCGGTCTTATCGGTAGCCGAACGGAAATACGGATCAATCGCCACGACCTGGGCTGCGCGAATCGCCGCCGCATCAGGTTCGCTCCAACGCTGCGGCTCGTGGGAGAAGAACGCGCCGAAGGTCCCGAACACCGTGCGATGACGGTCGTCGACAAGGATAAGATCGCGCAAACCGGCAAAGCCCGGATCTCGGACAATTCCGCTCGTATCAATCCCGTACCGTTCCGCGTAGCGACCCAGAACCTCGGCCGTTTCGGTGCCCCAGTGAGGCCCACCGATTGCCGTCGAAAGTCCGAGACCGGAGAGCAGCATGGCCGCATTCATCACTTCCCCGCCGGGACAGAGAAAACTCTTTTGGATTTCCCCATAGCCATCGATCTCCGGAAACTTCCCCGCCAGCTTATGAATCGTCGAAAGCACAGTTTGCCCGTATAAATAAACATCGAGTTTCCCCATCCCCGAAAATTCCCACACCCACACTCATTGGTCAAGGCACGGTGCTCACGACAAGTTCCCTACAACACGCTACCTTTAAACCGCGAACTAATCGGCAATTGAACCACCTTACTGAAGAATTACAATCCTCCCCCTTGTTCGCGTTAACAGGCTACTTTTCGCGCTATGATGCATGATACATCACAGCGCCATCCAGTGCACCATAAAGATCTAGATCGATGCCAGTCAACTGTCGCTCGTCGGACGCGACTCGGAAACTACGAGACTGCCTTAGTTGCGCAAAAATTTAGATTTCAAAGGCTCTAAGTGATAGCATAAGATGACCAACACTGTGAACAAAATACTTGATGCGAGTGGAAATAAGCTACCCATCTTGGAAGAGTACCTTTGTTCATCTCGTACGAATACGGTGATTTTGACAGATTATTGGGCCATGGAAACGTTCAGGAGCATCCCACGCGCTAAGGAGGTGCTTCAGATTCTTGCGAAATACCACAAGCAAGTTGTCGTATTGAAAAGCAGCACTGTAATATCTCGACTACGACCGAGAAGCCATGGCCTTTTTAACCGTATGATGGATTACGAGCAAACTCGTGCTTTTGCTGAGTTCTCAAAAGCTTTTGTCACATCCTCACCGGGAGTGGATGAGCACATTAGAGGTCAGCAAATACGCACCGATCATTTTTTCAACGATCTAGCAAGAGCTGCGGTGACGATGAGGGAAGCCATGATAAAGATGGCGAGTCAAATTCACCCTAGTGACTTAAAAGGACTTCGTACCGGGGAGCAAGCTACTCCGGATTTCGGAAGACGCAATTTTAACACTGTGAGATTTATGGGCGAAGCTCTGCACAAAAAAATTTCTGGAAATTCAAAAATACCTGCGTTTGAGGATATTCTTTTTTCTGTGCCCTACCGCTTTTCGCTTTGCAGCTATTGTTTGTTCCTTCTGAGAGCGGCCGATGGAACATTACAGTCAGCTAAAACGAGGAATGATCACACGGACATGACCTATGCTGCTTATGCCACTTTTTTTGATGGCTTGATAAGCAATGACAAGGCTCTGGTTGGTGTCTATTCGATCTCGGCGGCGTGGATAGACACCGTTTTAAGAAAAATGGAGACTACAATCGCTTAGCCGTATCGCATTTAGGCCCAATGCACCGTCTCAAAATCCACAGCCTACATGACCGAGCAAATGGGTGGGTCAGTCAGACTCGAACTCACAATGTGGTGATGCGTTGTCCGTCTTTCAGCAGGTCACACTAAACTCATCGCATCCACGTCGAGGACCTGAGTGATGCCTTCGGGCCAGGTGAATTCTTTTTGCAGGCGGACCAGTTCGGGGACGACCTTGGTGGCGCTGGCGCAGAAGTACCAGACTTGGAAACGGTATTCGTCCTTGGCTTTTTCGATCGGTGACGCGGATGGCCCACGGATCTCCACGGCACTGCCGAGTGTCTTCTCAACCTGCTTCACCCAGTGCTCGGCGTAGAACATGATTTTCTCCGGATTGGGGCCGCGGAAAAGATGGTGGATGAGATGACGGTACGGCGGGTAGGCGAAAGTTTTGCGCATCAGCAGTTCGGCGTCGGCGAAGCCGTCGAAGTCGGAGCGCTTGGCAAACTGGATCGCATCGGCCTTCGGCGTGAAGGTCTGCACCACCACCTCGCCCGCCCGGTCGCCGCGGCCGGCGCGGCCGGCTACCTGCACGAGCAGCTGGAACGTGCGCTCGTTGGCGCGGAAATCGGGGACGTGCATCGAGAGGTCGGCGTCGACTAGGCCGACGAGCGTCACGTTGGGAAAATCCAATCCTTTGCCGATCATCTGGGTGCCAATGAGCACGTCGATTTTCCCGGCGCGGAACTCGGCGAGAATTTCCCGGAACCGGTGCTTCTTCGACATCGTGTCGGTGTCCATCCGCTCGAGTCGCGCGCGAGGCAACACGCGGCGCACGGCTTCCTCGACGCGCTGCGTGCCGAGTCCGCGCCAGCGGATGTCGGGCGCGGAGCAGGCAGGACAGGTCAGCGGTGCGCTGCGCTGGTGCGCGCACATATGGCATTTGAGCGTCTCGTCCGAGCGGTGGTAGGTCATCGACACGCTGCAATGCGGACATTGCTCCACGTGACCGCATTTCCGGCACTGCATGCTCGAGGAATAGCCACGGCGGTTGATGAACAGAATCGTCTGCTCGCGCCGCTCGAAACGGCACTGCATGTGATCGACCAGCAGCCGCGAGAGTGTCACCAGCCCGCGCTGCCGCATGATCTCGATGCGCATGTCCACGATCTGGATATCGGGCATTTTTTTGTCGTCCACGCGCTTGGTCAGCCGATTGATTTTGTATTTGCCGGCGCGAACATTAAGGACGGACTCCAGCGAAGGCGTGGCCGAGCCGAGCAAACAGACAGTGTGGGCAAGCTTGGCGCGATAAACCGCCACATCGCGGCCGTGGTAGCGCGGGGTCTCGTCCTGCTTGTACGCGGGCTCGTGTTCCTCATCGACCACGATCAGCCGCAAATCGCGCACCGGAGCGAACACGGCCGACCGTGCGCCGACCACCACCCTCGCCTTCCCCGACGCGAGGGCAGTCCAACCATCGAGCCGCTCGCCTTCGCCGAGATGACTGTGCCAGACGACGGTCCGATGACCCGCCGCTTCAAAGCGGCCGCGCAACCGCGCCACCGTCTGCGGCGTGAGCGCCACCTCGGGCACGAGGTAGATCGCACTGCCGCCGGCGGCCAGCACTTCCTCGACCGCCCGCAGGTAGACCTCCGTCTTGCCCGAGCCGGTGACACCATGCAGCAGGTGCACGGCGAATTTCCGTTTCTCCAGGCTTTCGTGGACCGATTGCACCACGGCGGCCTGTTCCTCGTTCAGTTTCGGCGGCTGGGCGGTCACGAGTTCGCCGCCGGTCCAGTTGTCAGAGTAAGCCACCCGATCGACATGACGCAGTTCCTCGTGCACGAGCCCGCGTTTGACGAGCGCCGCGGCCACGGCCGCAGTCGCACCCAGCCGCGAGAGCACGAGCGATTTCTTCACCGGGCGGAACTGCTGTTTCAGGAATTCGTAGAGCCTGGCCTGTTGCGGGGCTTTCTTGGCCAGTTGCGCCAGTTCTTCGGCGCTGGCAGGCCGGGCGATGCCCAAGTATTTATCCTGCTTCAGGCGGGCTCCCTCGCGGACGGCACCAGGAATCATCGCCTCCAGCACGGACTCCATCCGCGCCGCGTAATAAGCATGCATCCAACGCGCGAGCTGGAGGAGATCGGGAGTCAGCGCCGGGTAATCGTGGAGCACACCGGTGATGTTTTTCAACCGGGCCACCGGCACATCGGAAATGGCGTTGGTTTCCAGCACCAGCGCGAGATGCTGCCGGTTCAAAATGGGGACGCGCACGAGCGAGCCGGCCTGCATTTCGCCGACCAGTGCTTCCGGCACGCGGTAGTGCAGCAGCTTGTCAAAGCCCGCCAACGGTTGGACGCCCACGATCATTTTGCCCAATGTGAGATCGGGTGGCGGGACGAAGCAATGTGTTTTGTGGCGGGATAAGTCAGCTCAGGGAATTGATGGAACCGCTAATGGGTTTCGCCAAACGGCGAAACTTTAATACCCCCTCCGACTAATCGTCTCCGGTGTGGGTTCCGGGGAGTCTGCTAATCGCAGACAAGGAACTCCGCCTGCGATTAGCAGGCCCCAGAAACCCATCGGCGGAGACGATCAGTCGAAGCCTCACCTTCAAGGATTCATCCCTTGATGAATCCCATTAGCGGTCAAACCCTGCGGGGCTTGGAGATGGACCTATGTTACAGGTTGACACCCCGGAAAACCAACCGTGACACTCCGCCTGTGAGCGTCGAAGCATCCCGCGAAAAATTCCAATCCTACCTCTCGGAGAAAGGCCTGCGTGTGACCAACCAACGTCTGGCGATCTTCGACGCCGCTTTCGCCCAAAAGGAGCATTTTACCGCCGAGGGGTTGCTGGATCACGCCCGCCGGATCGATGATTCCGTGTCCCGCGCCACGGTTTACCGGACCCTGCCGCTCATGACCGAGAGCCACCTGCTCCGCGAAGTCGACATCGGCTCGGGCGAGAAATATTATCTGCCCGCAACCACGGGTGGTTCCCAGGTGGCCCAGGTGGTCTGCGTCGATTGCGACAAGATTTCCGAAATCAGCGCCCCCTTCATGGAATGGTACGGCAGCACGGTGTCGCTGAAACTCGGGCTCAAGCCCGTTTCGCAGCGGTTGCAGGTCAGCGCGCAGTGCATCGCGTTTCGCTCCACCGGCCGCTGCCCGAACCGCACAAAGAAGAAATAGCATGGCCCGCCAACCCAAACACGATCCCGCGTTCGACATTGCTTTCTTTGAAGCGATCCACACCCGCGTTCCCAGCTATGTGGACGTCATCGAGCTGCTTGGCGGTCTCTACACCAAGACCGGCCGCATCGCCGACGGCCTGCGCATGGACCGGAAACTCGTGCGCCTTCAGCCCGATAACGCCACGGCCCACTACAATCTCGCGTGCAGCCTCGCCCTCAGCAAACGCCGGCCCGACGCCATCCGCGCACTGCGCAAAGCCATTACGCTCGGCTACACCGACCGTGACTGGATGTTGCAGGACCCCGATCTGGAGTGCCTGAAGAACAATCCTGATTTCAAGAAGCTGCTCAGCAAGCTTACGGTCAAGAGCTAGCCCGTCCCGCGCCATGGGAACCTATCTTGTCACCGGCGCCGCCGGGTTCATTGCCGCCCGCACCGCCGGACTGTTGCTGGACGCCGGGCACGCGGTGGTAGGGCTCGATAATTTCAACGATTACTACGACGTGCGTCTGAAACAGCACCGGCTGGACGCTTTGACCGGGCGCAAGGGATTCACTTTTTCCCGCGCCGATATCGAGGACGAAGCGGCATTGGCGCCGCTGTTTGCCCAGCATCGCTTCGATGCCGTGATCAACCTCGCCGCCCGCGCCGGCGTTCGCGCCAGCATCGAGCAACCCCGGCCGTATTTCGCGACCAATGTCGATGGCACGCTCAATCTGCTCGAGCTCATGCGCCGGCATGGGGTGAAGAAATTTGTCCTCGCCTCGTCCTCTTCGCTCTACGCCGGGCAGGCCATGCCCTTCTCCGAGGATCTGGCGGTGAACACCCCGCTCTCGCCCTACGCCGCCTCCAAGAAGGCCGCCGAAATGCTGGCCTACAGCTACCATCACCTGCACGGCATCGACTGCTCCATTCTCCGCTATTTCACCGTCTATGGTCCGGCCAGCCGGCCCGACATGGGGCTGCTCCGCTTCACCAGTTGGATCGATCGCGGGCAGCCGATCGAGCTTTTCGGTGACGGCTCGCAGACACGGGATTTCACCTACGTCGATGATATCGCCCGCGGCACCATCGCGTCGCTCAAGCCGCTCGGCTATGAAGTAATCAATCTCGGCGGCGGTCTGAATTCCATCACCATCGCCAGCATCATCAGCCGGCTGGGAAAGCTGCTTGGCAAGAAAGCCGTGCTCGACCGGAAACCCTTTCATCCCGCCGACCTGAAGGAAACCTGGGCCGACATCGCGAAAGCGGAGCGATTGCTCGGTTGGCAACCGCGCGTCAGTCTGGACGAAGGACTGAAGCAGAGTGTCGATTGGTATCGCGCGAATGCGGCGTGGTTGCGCGATGTGAAGTTGTGAGGCAGGTATTCCGGTAGGGCCGTCGCTTGCCGACGCGCCGCGACACGGCCACAAGGGCCGGCCCTACAAAAGCGATAATACCTCGTCAGCGAATCCTACCGCGCCGGGCCCCAACGCGTGGTCAGCGGGTAATAGATGAACAGCGGCCGGCCGACCACATCCTTCTCCGGGACGAAGCCCCAGTAGCGGCTGTCGAGACTTTCGTAGGAATTGTCACCCATAGCAAAATAGTTATGCTCGGGAATCGTCAATCGATTGCCCGAAGCCAGCCGACCCCGATTTTCGTACCCGCGATACAGTCCTTCCCGACGGGCGTTTTTGTCGAAAGCGACCGCACCGGTGATAGGCTGTCCATTGTTCAAAAGAAAGGGAGATTTCACTTCCAAAACATCGCCGGGCGTGCCGACGAGCCGTTTGATATAGTACTGTTTTACCTGATTCCCCGATCCCTGAGGTTTTTCCATGTATGGGCTGCGAATATTGTCCGTCTTGAAAACAAAGCCTTGGCCCACCTTGGGCGGAAAGAAATTATAGGTGATCCGGTCGACGAACAGCAGATCACCGGTCAAGATGTCGAAGGAGATGATCTTTTCCCCTTTTCTCACTTTCTTCCCGAGAGATAACCAGTAGACGGTCTGCTCGTATTTTTGCCCATCCTGCACCAAGGTGACCACGCCCCGTTTGCGTTCTCCTCCCTCCTGCAAAAATTGACTTGCCGTCGGAGCATAATGGCCGGGAGCAAAATCACCAAATCCACTTTCGAGCACCTTATTGAAATTGAAATCGAGAGGGACATCCAACTTTGTCACCTCATCACCCACCGAAAAATAATATTCGAGCTTCTGGGTGGGAATCAGATGCAAGGTGCGTCCCTCAACCAAGGTCACCACCGGATTAATATTGGGTTTCACCGCCATGTAGACCTCGCCATCAGCCTGAGCGACGACCTCGTAACGCGAAGCTCCGAAAGCCAAAAACCGTCCGACCCGTTCCAACACATTCGGCTCTTCGCCTGGTTTGAAAACCTCATGGGTCATCCCGTAGTAGGTCGGCCACATGGAATTTGTGGGGATCTTGAAGGGCTGGATGAAATACGCCCGCAGCCCGAGGATGACGATCGCCGCCACGAGAAAGAACTCCACGTTCTCGACCATGGAATTTGCGGGATACTGGCGACCGCCGGTCTTCTCAAGGACACCCTCAAGTTTCTCGATGCCGATTTTGAGTTTTCCCACATCGGCTTTTTCCTGAAGCCGCAATTTCAATTCCCCGGTGGCGCCCTGAAGCATCTGGCGCTGGGCATCCGTCAGCAGATCGCGCCGGAAATTAAAGACGCGCTCCGCCACTTCGAGCCAGTTCGCGGCATGGCGGCGCATTTTCTTCTCCTCTGACATCAGAAAATCAAACACAGGGAAACAGGGTTAGGTGTTGTTTTTCAAGACTTGGATGAAGGCGTCGGGCGGGATGGAGACCTTGCCGATCAGCTTCATCTTCTTTTTGCCTTCCTTCTGCTTGTCGAGCAATTTGCGTTTGCGGCTGATGTCACCGCCATAGCATTTGGCCGTCACATCCTTCCGCATTTCGCGGACATTGTCGCGGGCGATGACCTTGCCGCCGATGGCGGCCTGTACCGCGATCTTGAACATCTGGGAGGGAATAATCTCGGCCAGTTTTTCGCACAGCTTCCGGCCCTGACCCTCGGCCTTGGACCGGTGGACGATGCCGGCAAAGGCATCGACCGGGTCGCCGTTGACCCAGATCTCCATCTTCACGAGGTCCGAGACCACATAGTCGCCGAACTCGTAATCCATCGAACCGTAGCCGCGCGTGATGCTTTTCAGGCGGTCGTTGAAATCCATGAGAATCTCGTTCAACGGCAATGTGCAGTTCAACATGACGCGCGTGGCGTCAAGCGTGGCCGTATGATCGCAGGTGCCGCGCTTCTCCATAATGAGGCTCAGGATGTCACCCATGAACTCGTTCGGGATGTGGATCGAAGCCTTGATGGTTGGCTCGGAGATTTCCAAGATCGAGGCCGGATCGGGCAGGTCCACGGGATTGTCGACCACGACCATCTCACCGCCGTGTTTCTTCACCTGATATACGACGCTTGGAAAAGTTGAAATGATATCCACGTCGTACTCACGACGGATGCGTTCCTGGACGACCTCCATGTGCAACAAGCCGAGAAATCCGCAGCGGAAGCCAAAACCGAGCGCCACCGAAGTCTCAGCCGAATAGATCAACGCCGAATCGTTCAGCCGCAATTTTCCGAGAGCGACCTTGAGCTTTTCGTAGTCGTTCGACTCGAGCGGATACAGGCCGCAATAAACCATAGGGCGCACTTCCTTGTAGCCCGGCAGCATGTCCGCCGCGGGCTTGTTCGCATGGGTTATGGTGTCACCAATCTTGATTTCGTCGGTGCTCTTGATGTTGCTGACGATGTAGCCGACGTCGCCCGGCCCCAGCATTGGAACCTTTTCCATGCCCGGCCGGAAGACGCCGACTTCCTTCACCTCGGAACGCTGACCGGTGCTCATGCACATCATCATTTCCCCGGCCTTCATGGAGCCCGAAAAAACACGCACGTGGGAAATCACGCCGCGATACGCGTCGTACTTGGAATCGAACACCAGGAGCCGCGTAGTCGGGTAATTGGTCCAGCGCGGCGGCGGAATGCGCGTCACGACCGCCTCCAGGATATCCTGAATGCCAATGCCGGATTTGCCGCTGGCGAGAATGGCCTCCTCCCCGGGAATCGTGAGGATGTCCTCGAGTTGCTTGATGCACAGTTCCAGATTCGCACTCGGCAGATCAATCTTGTTGATGACCGGAATGACCTTGAGACCCTGGGCAAACGCGAGGTGTGCATTCGCCACGGTCTGAGCTTCCACACCCTGCGCGGCGTCGATGAGGAGCAACGCGCCTTCGCAGGCTGCGAGTGTCCGGGAAACTTCGTAGGAAAAATCCACATGCCCCGGCGTATCGGTGAGGTGAAGCTTGTAGATTTGCCCGTCTTTCGCCGGATAGGACATCGCGACCGGATGCATCTTGATCGTGATGCCGCGTTCCTTTTCCAGATCCATCGCGTCCAGATGCTGGTCGGTCATCTGCCGCATCGAAACGGTGCTCGTATATTCGAGCAGGCGGTCGGACAGCGTCGTCTTGCCGTGGTCAACGTGGGCAATGATGCAAAAATTACGGGTGAAGGGCGCGGAAGACATCAGGCGACGACCTCCGCAAGCTCGGCAAAGCTCTTCACCTGCCACGATTTTTCGGTGCGCCGGGCCATACCGGCGAGGATCGCACCCGGGCCGCACTCCCAAAAGACGGAAGCACCCGCCGCAACCGCACTCCGCACGCAATCTTCCCACAGCACCGACGAAACCACCTGGCGAATGAGAGCATCGCGAATCTCGGCAGGCTCGGAAACGGCCTGACCGGTGGTGTTGGTGAAAACGGTGAAGGCAGGACGGTTGAAAGTGACACCCTTCAGAAATTCCGCAAAAGCCACGCGGGCCGGCTCCATCAGGCGGCTGTGGTAGGCACCGGCGACCTTCAGCGCCATGACCTTCTTGAGGCCATTCTCCGCGGCCGCGGCGACAAGTGCATCCACCTTGGCCTTCTCACCAGTCACGATGATTTGGCCGGGCGCATTGAAGTTAGCCGCTTCGATCCCGAATTTTTCGCAGACCGTATAAACTTTGGCGCGATCTTCCCCGATGATGGCCGCCATGCCGCCCACGGTTTGCTCGCAGGCCAATTGCATCAGGCGTCCTCGCTCCGCCACGACCTTCAACCCGGTCGCGAAATCAAACACTCCGGCGGCAGTCAGCGCCGTGATTTCGCCGAGACTCAGGCCAAGGGCGAACTTCACCTCCGGCAATTTCCCGGCCTCTTTGAGCGCGGCGACAACCGCCAGACCATGGACAAACAAAGCCGGTTGGCAGACCTTGGTCTGGGTCAGCTCCGACTCGGGACCCTCAAAGCTCACCTTGCTCAAACTCCAGCCCAAAACGCTGTCAGCCTGCTCATAAAGCGCACGCGCCGCCGTCGAGCCGTCGAACAACGACTTCCCCATGCCCACCTTTTGGGCTCCCTGACCGGAGAAAAGTAATGCCAATGACATAGATTAAAGGGTCGGTTAAACCGGTCCCTGCTCCAAAAACCAAGCCCTAAAATTTCCCGCCCGGATAAGTTTGCCCGGCTACCTGACTCCTGCCTGCAGAATAAGCACATGCGATTGGCCGTTGAGTGTCGTGGCCAGTCTGATCGCAGTTTGAGCCACTGAGGTGGTGGCCGCAGGCCGAATCAAAATCCGATACTTGCCCGGTGCCTCCCCCGTTTCCTTCCGAACGACAAATGCGGCCTCGGCACACTGCACACCGTCCAAAGTGGACTTGTCGGGATCGGCCAGCGTCAGTTCGATCAGCTTCTCGCTGGCCGGCTCGCCCACCTGCCAGAAAACCGACCGCGCGCTCAGCACCACCGGCTCCGCCAGATTGATGATTAATTTCAGCACGACCGGAACCTGCGCCGCATCATCGGTGATGACCGTCAGGGTATTCTCCGACCGGCCGGTACGGCCAGCCGGGGTCAACTCCACGCGCAGCTCCCCGGATTCTCCCGGAGCGAAAAACTCTTTGGACAACTTCGGCTTCAGGCAATCGCAGCTTGGAATCACGGACGTAATCACCACGGGTTTGTTGCCCGGGTTCTGGCACGGAAACACGACGACCGCAGTTTTGCCCGCCGGATCAACCCGAAGTTCGATCACCTTGGCCGGCCAGTCGAGCCCGGCCGCATGAGTCACGACGCCGAAGAGCAGAAGCAGCGGAATGCCAAAAATCCGCAGGGATATCCTTTGCGGCCCTGCTTTGCCGGAGAGCCTGCAAAGCAAGGGAAATGACGCGGCCATGGGGGTGGAATATATTCGAATCATTGCCTTGGCTCATTTCACTCGGCGAGCAGCCGCTCGACTTTTTCCTCCAGCCGGATGCGACCGTTGACATCGCGGAGCACGCCCTGCTTGTCGATCAGCCACAGTGTTGGAATCGCGGTGACGCCGCACTCCGCCGCGAAGCCGTAACTGAAGCCGTTACCGTCGCAGGATACCGGCCACGGAAGTTTGTTCAGACTGATGAACTCCTTCGGTGCCGCCGCATTGTTGTCGAGACTGTATCCCAGCACCTCCATCCCCTGGTCCTTCTTCCTGCCATAGAGCTCGGCAAGGCTTGGCATCTCCGCGATGCACGGCTTGCACCACACGGCCCAGAAGTCGATCACCACCACCTTGCCGCGCAATTTTTCCATATCGAAGGTTTCGCCGGTCGCGACCCAGCATTTCAGTTTGAGCGGCTTGCCGATCTTTTCGAACTGCCTGATCAGCGCCACTGCCTGCTCATGCAGGCCCGGCGGCGGGCTCTTCAGCGCCGCCAGCTCGCGCGCCAGAGCCAGTCCTTCCGCCGGATCAGCCATCTGGGCCATGGTGAGCAACGCCTGATAGCCACGCGGATCCTTGGGTTGCTCGGCCAGGAGACGGCGCGTGCCCGCCAACTGGGCCGCGAACTGCCGCCGCCTCACTTCCTCCGGATTGGCCAGCAAGTCCTGGGCTTTTCGTTTGATCATCTCAGGAGTGCTCGCGCTGCCCGCAAGCCGTTGGGCGATTTTATCCCGCCATTCCGGCGGGGATTCCTCGGCCAGTTGGAGCAGCATGGCATAAGGCTCGATCCGGCGGGGAAACTCGGTCGCGAGCTGCTGCGCGTTGCGCAGCCGCTTCGCCCGGCCCTCGGCGGTGGACAGTGCCGCCGGCGGAGGAGCAAGCTCCAGATGCAAGACGCGCAGCGCCAGTTGCTGCTCCGGCTGACCCTCATACCATTTCAGCAGTTCCGGCTCGACCGCCGCCAGTCGCGCATGGATGGGATCATCCGGCGGCGGATTGCTGGAGAGCACCTGGCAAAGTGCGCCATGCTCCACCCGGAGCACACGCAGGTAGTTTTCGTGCGTCGGAAACCGCGCGCAAAATTCCGCGCACCGCGTGGCGAGCTGCCTCCAGTCGACGGTCGTCTTCGCTTCCTTCCGGCGCTCCTCCAACTTGTGGAAAATCCTGTCCGCCTCCGCCGTATCCGCCGCCCGGCCCAGCGGCAAAAGGCCGCCCACCGCCAGTCCGAGCAACAGAATATTTCTGATGAATAGTTTTAGCATGAATACATAATGCGTCCAGTCCTACTATTGCTTCACCTCTACCCCAAACAAAAGCCCAACCGCATCGGCTCGTACCAACTTTACATTCTGTCGGTTGCTACTGGATTTTCATTTTGCGTATTTTATATTCTACAATCCCAGCAGCACAGAAACTTACCACTGCTCCAATAGCAAAATTCATTGGTGTTCTCCAATATGGAAGTCCAAACAACGTTATTAAAGCCATGCTAAGCCATAGCACACCTATGAAGAGAAATATTCGACGCCATCCTTTCAACTTCACCAGACGTTTATTGTTTTCTACTTGATCCATAAATATGAGGCTTTAACTCAAAAAATACAGGTATAATTATTGCACCGATCCCATTCTGCAAACCAAGCAGCGTTCATCAAAATTGCGGGTATATCAAGGAAGTTGGGAATTGTTTTTTTCATCTCATCTACCAATTTATCCACTTCCTTATTGGCACACTCAATAGAACCACCGTAACCATTGCCTTTCCAAAAAATTTCCCAGGTTCCACCCACCTTTGCACAATTACATGCGTTCGAGCGTGGGTCTGTATTTGGCCCACTCGGCGGCATTCCGGCCAAGCCTAAGGGATCCGTACGAGCAATTGAAAGATTGGCGCAATACCTATACAAGTTCACATCTTGGGCTTTAAACTCTATCGGATCCGTCGATAGCCAGCGACCCATACTCGGCGAGTAATATCTGTTGCGGTGTTCATTAAGGCCAACCGAAGTCAGCCACTCACGGCCGGTGAAGAGGAAGCGGTAGACGGAAGAGCTGATTGTCAGTGCACAAGGAGTGCCGTAGACAGAGTAGCGGAGGCGTTGGGTGACTTTGCCATTTTTATCGCTCAAGGCAATGGTGCTGCCCAAACCGTCGGCGAGCGGATACACCGTGTCTGATTTTGAATTTGTCGGATTCGAAATTTCAGAGCGCAGGATTTCATCCGTGCGGATGCCGTGAATATATTCTCCGACTTGGTTGCCGTTGAGTTTTCGTTCGGCGAGCAGATTCCAGCCGGTATCGTAGGTGAGCGCGCGACTATCGACTTGATGCAACGTCCACTGGTTTTGCGCGTTCTTCGCGTAATATTTGCGCAGGACGCAGCGGTTCCGGGCGTCGTAGAAAAATTCGGCGCGGATATTTTCCGCGGATGGCGCAGATTGCCCGGATGGCTGAACCGAAACCAAGCGGTTCTGACTGTCGTAAGTGTAATGCTGTCTGCCGTCGTCGATCAGATTGCCGTTGCCGTCAAACCCCCGACCCGATGCGGGTTCGTAGGCACGGACTGAGTTACCGGACGCGAGCGCAGCAACTTGCGAGCGACGAACCCGACACGGTTTCACTGCACGACGCGAAAAAACCC